>JAABUL010000083.1_pt1 | contig 172892 bp, 126 predicted proteins | sample 5559151 | NCBI WGS metagenome assembly JAABUL01 (sample SAMN10711876, study PRJNA513368) | rock metagenome | isolation source: Antarctica rocks | place: Antarctica: Victoria Land, Pudding Butte sud | reverse complement strand
ATCCAGCTCTCCCATCCTCGCCCTATACGAACCCTGTGCCTCGTTCTCTCTTTTCTTTACAAAGGCAACTTCTTCCTGCAAACTCTCCAGTCTCCTCGGCAAAGCAGCCTGTTCCGCGATCTGTAACCTTTGCAGGGAATCCAGTTTGGTTCTCTCGTCCTCAAGTGCTTCGGAAGCCTCAACGATCTTTTCTCGTAGCGTTTTCGCCCGCCTTTGATAGCCCCCGAGGTGAACAGCAAGTTTCGATTCCAGCTTATTACCTTTCTCGGCGTCGTCCATGATGGTGCTCTGAACTTTATCGAAGGCTTCAGTGATGGTCTGTCGCTCGTCAAATTCATCCTCTGCGTAGGCTGCTAGTCCCGGTAGGCCTGAAGCCGCATGCAAGCTCTCCCAAGACGCATTGAAGGCTTGCTGCATACTTTCTTTCTCCTTTGAAGGGATTTCAACGGCTATATCTAGTCTGGCTTGATTCAAGGCATCGTCATCGAAGACCTCCAAAGGTCTTGACGACCCTCGGACTATCGCCCCGGGGAAAGAATACTTCAATGCATCATTCGCGATGAGCAGTGCAGCCTCCTTGGCTATCATGGCTTCTATCGGATCCGTGACTGCAGCAGCTACTTTCAGGAGAGCATCGATGTCAACAATTGAAGGACGTGGTAGGTTTTTCTGCATGACTTGAGTTCGCCGCTGGAAATCCGCCCTTTCGGCGGCTTCACGTCGAACCTGGTTGCGGCGGTCACCCTCTGCCGCATCCTCTTCGAAGAACCTAAGTTCACCATCAAGCTCCTGTTGCTCCTCTGGCAACTCGAGCTCAAAATCTACCTCTTTCGGCTTCGGTAGAGCGGCGAATCGAGACTTGAGCTGCGACCGCATAGCCTGCTCCTGTAGCTTGACTTCTCGAGGAGTGTTACCAACGATCGGCATAGCGTCGGACCCATCTCGATTGATAGCAAAGTTGTCTCGAGGTGTTCGCATTGGAGTCACGCCAGGGCCAGCGGGTGTCCGCATTGGTGTTGCTCCTACACCATTCGCACCGCCTTGACGCATTGGGGTTGCCATTGGGTTGGGTGTAGCTACCACATGTTTCCTAGGAGCAACCCCATCGAAGCCTGTGGATCCGCTACCTTCATGTAAAGGCGTGTTTTCTCCACCAAGTAGCGATGACTGAGTCTCTGTCAAGGCACGAATGTTACGAATCTCGTTCGCTATGTGGTCTTCCTGGGGAGGCGCTCTTGGCGTTCGTATTGGAGTTCCTCCAACGATGCCGGTATAGTTTCCAATAAAACCTTTCGTAGCTTCGTTATCACCCTCCCCAGCTAGCCGATGTGCTTGCTCGCCAACCATACCCATCTTCACAATATCCTCGAGCTCAGCCTCGCCCACTTGGGGAGCTGGTAGGTTCAGTGCTCTCCTTTTGCTGCTTTGCTCCGCTTCTCGGAGTTTTTGCATTTGACCAGCCTTTGCTGCCGCAGCAAATGCTGCCGAAGGGCCTGGTTTATCTCCTTTCTGTTTCTTCCTTTGCATGTCTTCATCCTGGTCGCCTTTTCGCTTGTTCGCTAGCTGCTGTTTCCTCGGATCAAAGGCTTCCCGCTCTTTTTCATTACTCTCCTTTTCTTCTTGAGTATCGTAGAAGCCGGGCACCGCTTTCTTTTCAAATGGAATGTCGGCATTGTAGTCCATCTGACCCTTCTTTCGATTGACGATTTTGATGTTGATACCAGCATTTTTCAGCTCTCGACGCTTTTGAAGTAGCGCCAGTCTCCGAGATTCCTCAAGCTGGCGTTCTCGAGCTTTTCGCTTGGCCTTCTTTCCTTGAGTGTTGGCCAATCGAGCGCGAGCCTCGCTGAGCATTTCTTTCTCGTCTTCGTCGAGATCGATAGTATCAGGTCGGGCAGGCTTCGATTCAGGATCTGGGTCCAGCTCCCCAGGCCGTAGCCGTCTCACATCGTCTGCACTAGGCGCTGCGGTCTCCCCTCCATCTGGGCCACCCAGTCCCAGCTCATCATTCTCTCTCGCCTCGGCTTCGTCGAGTAGCTTCTGATACCTCTCCAAGCACTGCGTAGCGGTCCGACCGACCATAGGCGCGATAGTCCTCCATTGCGTGGGCATCAACTTCGCTAGATGAAGCAGCTTCTCATCCTCCTCTTTCGACCATTCGATCTTCCGAATACTGGGATCCAGCCATTCTACCCATCTTGCTTTGCATTGCTTGGGTGTCTTGCGAGCGAGAAGTGAGGACACACGTGCCCACTGATTTAGGCCATACTTGGAGACAGAGGCCTTGAGAACCTCGTCCTCAATGTTGGTCCAGACGCCACCCTTGACGACAGGCATCTTCGAAGATGGCTGACACAAGTAGCGAACAAGCAAATGTGCAGAGGTGATGGAACAACTGATGATCCTCAACTACCCTCATACGAACGGACCTGAGGCCGGCCGACAGATCACCGATTTGTCAGCCCTATGAGATTGGCCTCGACGTCACTCCTTGAACTTCCTTTTCACAAATCATGCGTGTCATGGTTAGTACTACTTCTAACAAATACTCTGATCATGTTGAGCAGGACTGTTTACGCTCGCCGTAGCTTTGGTCGCGTTCGGGCGAGTCATCTTACGCCCACTCCCGGTCTAATGACAAGATTCTCATCGACCGAGTCCTCAAATCCAGAAAACCCTAATCTAGCAGCTAAAGTACACGGCCTACCCATGCCTTGATCATTTTAGTCTAATGGTTGTAGAACGAGAACAAGGACGGTTTGAAATCCAGGGTCGAAGAACACCTAAAGAAGAAGAGGGGAACACAGGCCCTATTGGATGAAGAGTCGAAGAAGGAGTTGAAAACACAGGCCATAGTGGTTGAAGAGCTAAAGAAGAAGAGAAAAACACAGGCCGAATTAGATGAAGAGCTTCGCCAAAAGCTTGATGGCATAGCTGGGGACGGCGGTGAAGCTGGCCTGGAACTTGAGGACGGACAACCAGTCTCCATGAAACGAGGAGTGAAGAACAATATGTTCAGGTATATCTAAAGATAGGAGAGTGCAGCAAGTCCGGAGGAATAGCAGCAATATATGATAGAAGCCTGTGGATATCACAGATCACACAATTTGGGATTCAGGTTCGTAGTTGTTGGAATCTAGTTTGACCAAGCATCATTACACAATACGGTTGTCTCCAGCTTCTTAGCGGCCAGATGGCGACTGCGCCACCTCCTCAATCAGCTATCATCTGGCAAAACGCTACAAAGACCGTGACACTTCTCGATCTCCCACGCTCCATCTCTCTCGCTCAAGGGACGCCTTCAAATCCATGCACCGCCCAAATATACTCGTTACCAGCTCTCCAAACGCCTTATCCGTCCACCGAACCGAAGACCGAGAAAGCAAAAGCCAATGTACTCCGAACGAAGCCCTACCATAGCAATAACGCTGTTTTCCCTACAAGCCTTTTGCATCAAGCAAATAGCGAAATCGCCAAATGTTGGGACCGTAGATGGTGCTTAGAGCGTCAGGTGCCGCCCTTTGCGGAAGGCAGAAGAGGCCAAAGACTAGACAATGAAGCAGAGAGCTGCCGAGAGGTTAGACAAAGATTCGCAGGCTCGGAGCAACAACATGCAGCTGATCAACCCCTCAACCCGGGCCTGAGCTACGAGCTAGATTTAATCGTGTCAAAGCGCGATTTTCAAGATGTCCTGGACTTGTCATCATTCATCAATCCTAATAGGGTGGACATATGTCCGATCGTGATGCAGTTCACCAACAGACTGGTTTATAATCCATGCCCCCACCCTCTATCGATGCAACACCCCCAGTCATCTACACAAGCAGGATATGTTTACAGAATACCTCCACACGCAAGTTTTTTCTTCTCAAAGATCGATCATACCATAGCGCCTGCCATGAGTATGGCAGCTATGACCATGCATCCTGACTCTAGTGCTACTGCAGGCCCTGGCCAGTTCGACTTTGTTTTATTGGATCCCCCCTGGGAAAACCGGTCAGTCAAAAGGTCGGCAAAGTACAGGACAATGCGAGAGCCAGAGCCCATGGAAGTGCTGCAGAGCATGTTGAGTCTGCACCTCGCTCCAAACGCGCTGGTAGCGTGTTGGATAACGAATAAAGCAAGTGTCCGTGCTGACGCGCTCGAAGCCTTCGAAGTCTGGAAAGTACAGCTTGTGGAGGAGTGGGCATGGTTGAAGACGACCGAGCATGGAGAACCTGTGACGGACATTGAAGGATTGTGGAGGAAACCGTACGAGATTCTATTAGTTGGCAGATTGTTGGATGATCGACTTGACAACGTTGTGGGGGATATTCAACGGAGAGTCATCGTGGTAGTCCCGGATCTCCATTCCAGAAAGCCAAATCTGAAAGCACTGATTGAGCCAATGCTGCCAGCTAACTATCGTGCATTGGAGGTCTTCGCAAGGAATTTGACAGCTGATTGTATGGCCTGGGGTGACCAAGTACTCAAGTATGCATGGGAAGGTTGTTATGTTTGATACCCTTCATACTTGATACGAATCTAGCGATACAGCTGTGCGTTCGTGCAGCCGTGAACCAAGACTTGACGCAGAGAGTGTGGATCTTGTGGACTCAATTTGAACTCCCTGTACAATACCTGAGCGGAGACCCCTGTTTGCGATTGAAAGCTTTCGATTAGCATCCGCAAGCATACAGCGTAGCTTGGACTGCTGTTCAAGCTTGAATTGAGTCTATCTATAAGCATCCTTAGGTGATGGACATCACTCCTTCTCAGAGAACCACCACGACTTCGAAAGTTTTGTTTCAGTGCCTTTCGCAACATCTTGCGTATTCTGTCCGTCTGTATGTCATGGCCGCGGGAACTCATCGCATGAAGGATCATGATGGCGTCGAACATGCTTTCCTTCGAGATGGTGGGCCAACGTTTATTTGCTCTCTTCAAGGGATCAAGGGTCAGGAAAGCATCAAATGTTCGATAAAAAACTTTCTCCGGGATGTTCGGCGAACGCGATTGCAACCCATTGAAGCTTTCAATCAGATGCCGTTTCGTGTAACCAAGATGACGAATGGCAATGCCATGACATATCAAAGCCAGGCGATTCTCTAAGACGTCTGCAATTGGCGACCGGAGCTGAGTGTGATAGAACGATTTCAGGAACGGTGTCGAAGCATGGTCGCGTGCATTTACCCCAAGAGCTTTGATGGCCACGTCCAAAGGTAGGCTTTGCAAGTAATGGATATGGGCCGACAAGGTAGTGAGCTTAGCAGTTATACCAGGGAGGGCCTCTCCCTCCTTGCCATTGTCGGTGTTCGTCTCGGAATTAGTGCGCGCCATTCTAGGCTGCTCCGCCTTTTTTGTGTAGCGGAATACCCTCGGACCCTGGTAGTCGATGTCCACGGGAGTGATATCTGCTGCTGAAGATGTTGAAGGACGATGGTAAAGCCTAATCTGATTGAAGTTGATGACCGACCGTATCGGAAGACTTGCAAATAGAGAAGATCGCAGGTCAGAAACTGCCAGCTTTCCAGATAGTGAGCTTTGACCAACCTCTTGCTCCGGTAAAGGGTCTTCTTGACCCCGTGAGATTCGGTCTTCTTTCCGCTCATGCCTCCTCAGCATTTTACCCCATAAATCCTCTAGATCTAGCTCATCTCGTTTCTCTTGCGTAAGCATTTGAATGACCACCTTCGCTCCTCCAGCCTCGTTCCCAAAACCCACATAGCCTTCTTGTCCCGCAAAGCCCTCGACAGGATTTCTTCCGTCTTCGATGGTGCCGATGTTGACGCATATCCAGCCAGTGCGCAGCCCATCATCTGCATTGCCTGTCTCTGATGATCCAACATTGCTCAACAATCGGGCTCGACGCGCTTTCCTCCGGAGCTTCAATTTTAACTCTCCCCTTCCTAGAAGCCCGTCTGCAGAGGGAGATATTTTATGTGTCACCTTTAGCCATCTACAGAATCTGTCTGCTGATACGTGCAAATGCTTTTCGCTTCGAGCGGTACCCAGTATCATCAGTAAGTTTGCACCTAGTGCGGGTGGCGGGTCGATATCTCGAACGTCAAAGAGGGTAAGATCGTCGAGGCCAAGATCAATCGAAATATGCTCAAGGATCGGCTTCAGTAGCCTAGGGGGGTCAGGGGGTAGCTTGGGGATTCGCTGGCGCTCTAACAAGGGATTTGAGACTCGCTGGGGAGCCTCGACTTGGAGGTACCATGGCGTCGTAGAAGCTGATGTGTGGCTGTCTCCTAGGTCTGCAGTAGGGTCTTCGTCGCGGACGTCCTCTTCATCGGGCACTGCGTCTTGCGAGTCCCTCTGTGCGACGAGATCTGATCTCCATAGTTGTGAAGTGACGAAATTTCGACAGGAAAGGAAGGTTTTGATACGAGGAGTTGTAGATTGGCGGATTGGAGTAAATCGGACAAACAGGCTTGTTGGCGAGGCAAAAGCTCTCAAGAGTGCAAGCCGGCAATCGCTGCAGCAAATGGGAGGGGTTAAAGCTCTCTTGAAGACCATGTTGAAGCGGACACCTTCTCACAACAACATTCGAATCGGATGCAGAGCTCGTACCAGTTCAGGCAATTAATCTAGGACTTCCATTGAAGATGAAGGCTGACAAATCGGCATTGCCAAGATTGCGGGCAAATCGGTGGAGGTTGTGCCTGTGAATATTACTTTCGACGTCCACATCTACAGACTGCATACTTGTGAGCATTCGAATCCAATACTCTCGGAGATGTCTATGGATATTGATGCGCCAGTGGCTCTGCCCTCAAGACCGCTAGTCCCCCAAGACAGCGCAACGTAGGCAATTCCCTCCAACTATACAACCATTGCCGCTGACATTGCCAGTATTCTCTGTTGTAATTGTGGAGCACCGATAGATGGGACTGCTGCAGCTGGAGCACTCTGCTATGACTGTGTGAAGCTCACAGTGGACATTTCTGAAGGCATACCAAGAGAGGCAACACTACATATTTGCAGGGATTGTGAAAGATGGCTGCAGCCGCCAGCGCACTGGATCACCGCGTCACCCGAATCGAGAGAACTACTGGCATTGTGTCTTCGAAAATTGCCAAAGCTGTCAAAAGTCAGGATTATAGATGCTAGTTTCATTTGGACAGAACCACATTCGCGGAGGGTAAAGGTCAAGATCACTATCCAGCAAGAGGCTTTCCAGGGGACGATACTACAGCAAACATTCGAAGTTGAATACGTCGTGGCATATCATCAATGCCCTGATTGTGCAAAGTCATTCACTGCAAACACATGGCGAGCCGTCGTCCAAGTACGGCAGAAGGTACCGCATAAGCGGACTTTCTTATATCTCGAACAGTTGATCCTAAAACATTCTGCCCATAAAGACACGATCAATATTAAAGAAGCGAAGGATGGCCTGGATTTCTTCTATGCGCAAAGGAATCATGCCGAGAAGTTCGTCGACTTTCTCAGCTCCGTCGCACCTGTCCGAAGTAAGAAGTCCCAGGAACTCATCTCTATGGACATTCACACCTCTACAAAATCCTACAAATTTTCATTCTCTGTTGAGCTGGTTCCGATATGCAAAGACGACCTAGTGGCCCTACCCATCAAGCTGGCCAAGCAGATTGGGAATATTGCTCCCCTCACCATATGCTATCGAGTTGGCACATCCATCAATCTTGTTGATCCGCAAACCCTTCAGACAGCTGATGTCTCTACCCCCATCTACTGGCGCTCGCCTTTCACTTCATTAGCAGACGTACAAGAATTAGTGGAGTTCACCATTATGGACATTGAGCCAGTAGGTCCGCAAAAGGGCCGCTTCTTACTCGCCGAAGCTACGGTGGCTCGGTCCTCGGACCTTGGGGTAAACGATGTAACATACTTCACGCGAACGCATCTGGGCGCAGTCCTACACCCTGGAGACCAGGTTATGGGTTATCACATCACAGGCACCAACTTTAACAACCCCAATTTCGAAGCACTCGAGGAGAGCAACTCCTATTCGTCCAGCATTCCCGATGTCATGTTAGTCAAGAAGTTTTATGCTCGCAAGAAGAAGAGCAAGGCGCGCAACTGGCGGCTCAAGCGCATGAACAAAGACGAGGGTGAGATGTTGCCCAGGAAACAAGACCAGGAGAAGATGGAGCGAGACTACGAAATGTTCTTGCGGGACGTGGAAGAAGACACCGAATTGCGGAGTACGCTGGCTGTGTACAAGGCACAGCAAGAGAAGAGGGCGAAGGACAAGATGGAAGGCGTGGAGACGGCTAGCGTTGCAGAGACTGAAGAGACTGAGGATGGTGGAGGGGTACCGAGGATTGATATGGACGAGTTATTGGAAGACTTCGATGATCTTGATGTTGCGGATGAGGAGTAATATCATGTAACCCACTCACAAGCCAGCAGCCTGGCTTATTGGGCTCATTGCACAGAGGAATCAAAGCAATCCCTGGCTACATCCATAATTCCCAACGATGATGTACCCCATATCTCTGTGATATTCTGGATCTTCCGTACAGGTTCGTCTTTGGCTGGGCCAGGTTGCTATTATCTGATTCCAAAGACACAGGAATTCCAATTTATCAGATTTTTACGTTCTGACAGGGGATGCTGGTCCGTGAACGCAACCATCGCGAGGACGTAGAGACGACGACCCGACAGCGAATGTCAATGTCAATATCCACACATCTCCCAAACCCACACCTACTCGTCCTGCTTTCTGCAATCATCGCACATATCATCCATATCCTCATAGATAATAATTCGATTGTGCGCCAGCTTGCTATCATTCAGATACGGCATCCCGGTATGCACATCGCAAAACCCCGTGCAAACATCATCGACCATATCCTGCGGCTCAAAAGCCGGCCCCTGCCGGCCTCCAGGGCCAAGATTCCGTTTCTGCTTGTTAAACACCACGAAGTCGTCCGTATCCGAGTACTGGTTCTGATGCGGAAGGTAGCAGAAGTGATCCTGGTGGGAGACGTGACCGTCCCTTTCCCACGACCGGCAGACTTTGTGTGACCATTCTGATCTATCTTCTTCGCCTTCGGAAACGCTTCGGGGGCTCAGGCAGGTGAACTTGTCGTCTGCTGAAGCCTCGCAGAGTTGCTCGAGGATGAAGGTTGTGTTCAGGTGTACGCTGTAGTATTCGAACTGGAAGTAGTGAGCTTCTTCCTTGCGGTTGAGGACGTGGTTGGGCAGGGCGCAGTAGCAGAATGTGCTGGTGAGGAAGTCGCTTTGACGTGGTGGTTGGCCGTGCAGGTAGCCTGGGACTTTCCCTACGGCGGCCTCTTCTGGGGTTGCGGCATTGGCGACGGTGATGAGAATGGCGGCAAGGGCGAGAAGCAGAGCTTGCAGAGGAGACATAGTGAGGTATATAATATATAGGAGTATCCTGAAATGGAAAATCCGTGGTAAGAATGCAGAAGTCACACACGAAGAGACTCGAGGTGTATGTGCAGCTCCACAAAAAGAATTGTCCCCATAATTAAAATTGAGATCTTTTCCCTTTGGTGGCCTTGGCAATACACGTTGTGGCGTATTCCTGAACAATATAATGTATCAAATCACTCGATACGGTAAGAATTGCTCAAGCATGAACCCGAAAGCCACTGTAGATGCGTAGGAGTTGGGCAAGGAAGACATCGGCCATTTTCACTTTCTTGAAGTATCAGCACCGAATCGTATTGACTGCCCGAAGATGTCACCGATATTAATACCACAGGAGTCTACCATCTGGAACGAGGGAATCATCGCAGACGTTGAGTTTATAGGGAAATATTTATACCACACAAATGAAAACGAAAATGCAATGGACTGGTCCTAGATTGGTGCCATCCTACGATACCGGCCCCCCAAGTATCGATTCATAGACCCGTGGGACGTCGAGTCCGTCATCGAGTGGCTGGCGATGCCAGATGTGTTTTACGGCAGCTTGAAAGCAAACACGAATGCAATGATTGCGAAACTAGGAGAAAGTACTATCGACACTTGCCGCAAAAATCATCAAAGATGATTTGAACTTTGCAGAGAAGATGACCCGAGACGCAGGCGTGAGCAAACATTGACACTTCAGGACTGATTGTCCACACCACAACACCAGCACGAAAGCTGGTCGGGAAAGTGGAATGCGCCGTTCATACGATAGCTCTTACCAAGCAATCCTTCCAAGGAAGATGGATGAGTTCCGACTGAAGCAACATACTTAATCCCTGACTCCAACTCAGACCCTCTCCCCCGTACTATACTCGATACTAGACGACCGGCGGACGATCTGTAAGTTTTCGCAGCTGATACTGATAGTGAACCAGAGTATCGAGACATGCGAGCCACCACTGGGAGTACCATGAAATGTGACCTGGAGCTTCCACGAGCATTTCTTCATATCAGATCTCTAACATGCATCGTAGACGTAAATCTACGTTGCGGTATAGTGACGCCCTCGCCTCTACAATCTTCTGATCGAGCGTTAGAGACTGCCGCTAAGAGAGGATATGAACAGGATTAGATTTCCACTCTCTCTAATCCCTCTTTTATTTTGCCTGTCGGGAGGAAACATCATACAGGTCTACAGGACTGTACTTAGGTGGAGGGATCGAGGGTCAATCAAAAAAGTCGTTGCCGGTCTTGGCCGCAATTTTGGAGAGGACGACTTTTTTGACCGAGCAAGCGCGCTAAGGCCAGGTTGTTCTAGCCTTTGCCGAGGTTTCGGGATTGTACGACCAAGGTTGTACGTCACGCTACAGCGACTGCCAAGCTCTCTGCGAGGACTTGGATGGCTTCAATTAGGAGTTTCTGGTGAAGGCGATGAGCCAGGCCAATGGCCATGCCGCCGCACCAATACAGACCGCAGAACCACCCAAGATGGACGTGCCTCAAGGCGAACAAAGTTTACAAGATGGGATGGCAGATGTTCGACCTCAGGGTCGAGGGACGGTAGCATCGAAGGGGGCTGGGAGCCAAAGACATCGAAACAAACAAAACATAGACTATGCCTTGAGGACCGGCCTGGCTGGTGGGTTGGCGGGATGTGCCGTATGGACTCAAGCCCATGCGATGCCCTCTCTGCTGAATTTCTACAGGCAAAAACAGTGGTCGGTCCTCTTGACCGAGTCAAAATCCTTTTCCAAGCCTCTAGTCCACAATTCGCAAAATACACAGGCCACTGGTTCGGAGTCGTAACCGCTATGCGTGACATCAACCGTCAGGATGGCCTGCGAGGCCTGTTTCGTGGTCATTCTGCGACCCTGCTCCGAATATTTCCTTATGCCGCGATCAAATTTGTGGCATATGAGCAAATCCGCTACCTACTCATCAGCTCTCCCGCCCAGGAAACGCCCATTCGTCGTCTTCTATCCGGCTCCTTTGCAGGCATCACCTCTGTTTTCTTCACCTACCCCCTTGAAGTCATACGGGTTCGTCTGGCTTTTGAGACTAGAAAAGATTCACGTAACTCCCTTTCAAGTATTTGCCGCCAGATCTTCCACGAGCAGCCTCCTAACGTCTCCTCAAAACAAACTCGGTCACCAGTGGTTCCAGCCGCTGTTATTGCAGCCACTACTCCCAAGGCTGGCCTCATGAATTTCTACCGCGGCTTCTCCCCTACACTTGCAGGCATGTTGCCTTACGCTGGGATGTCCTTTCTGACTCACGATACTGTCACCGACTGGCTACGCCTTGCCTGGATCGCGCCCTACACTACCACATTCTCCATCCGAGGTTCAGATGAACTTCCAATACTGACAGCTTGGGCTCAACTGTTTGCAGGTGGCATAGCGGGTCTGGTATCGCAGACATCGTCATACCCACTTGAAGTGATCAGGAGAAGGATGCAGGTAGGAGGGGCCGTAGGAGATAGACATCGGTTAGGCATGGCCGAGACTGCGCGCAAAATCTATACGGAAGCAGGATGGAGAGGTTTCTGGGTGGGGCTGACGATCGGATACGTCAAAGTCGTACCCATGGTTGCAATCAGCTTTTTCGTTTATGAAAGGATGAAAACCTTGTTGGGAGTATAATCCATGACAAGTGGACACGAGATACCCAGTGCATTGGAGTAAGGTCGGAATTTTGGGACATGAGAGGTGGGAGCATGAGGAAGCGTTATGGAAACAGCCGCTTCGCTGATCTGGTCGAATCGGGGGGTAGTCTAGCTTGAAAACGCCTTCAAATCGTGCTGGCCTTCACGACATCGTTCATGTCTTGGAGACTGTCGCATGACCCGACTATGGCCTGCCGACCAAGACTAGCTACAGAGGCAGTGGATAAACATACTTAGAAGGTAGGGCTATGCTGACATACTCGTTCTCCGGCAGCGCCAAAGCTCTCCACGCTCTTGCATCCATATGACAGGGTAATACTACGATTACAACCCTTTTGCCCCGAAGATATGACCCGGGGTGGCCGTGGATGTGGATGATAATTAGTCTCAGTACTCATACCCTAGAAAGCGCGTTCCGCGTAGCGGGTATGAGGTTAAAATATTACTAAGACCCCGATTTTTAATATAAATACCTAATATAGAAAACTCGTACCTTATATATATTCTATCCTTAATAGATGTTATAAAGTTAAGTAGTCTTAATAATTAATAAATAATCTATATTTATAGAAAGGACTACTAGATATATATAATATATATAGAGATTATTAGAAATTAGTAGTTAATTAATATATCTTCTATTCCTATTATATTTATTATTATATTATATATTATTAGTCTATTCTATTATCCTAGTTTTAACTCTTATAAGTATCCTTTAATTTTTACTTTTTAATTATTAATAATTTAAGATTCTACTTATTATTATTACTTACTTATTATTATTATTATAACTATTATTATAACTATTACTTACTTATTATTTACCTATTACTATTACTATTACTATTACTATTATTATTATTACTATTACTATTACTATTACTTACCTATTATAAATTTTAAAGTATATATCTTAAAATAATTATATAATTTATAATAATAGGATGAATAACTTAGTAGTATATATTATTATTCTAAACTTCCTAATTTAAATTAACTTCTATTAATAATTAGTTTAAATTAGTAACTTTTAATATTTATATTATAAGAGCTTAATAGACGTGTAGCTTTAATATAATAAAGCCTATTAAAAGAATATATTTATTAAACTTACTAAATTAACCTTAGAACTAAAATATTAGAAAGACCCCGCTTATTCTCTTATAAGTTACCCTTTTTTTTAGTAGTAGAATTTACTATTACTTACCTACTATTATTATTACTACCTACCTACTACTATTATTATTACTTACCTACTATTATTACTATTACTTAAAATCTTTAATAGAGAATTTTTTAAAAGGTTAGAAGGATATTAAAATTTAATTAATAATAATAAGATATTATAATAAGATACTCCTACTATTTATAAGATTAAAGATACTTATTATTTAAGAAATAATTTCTAATCCTTCTTATAAAATATTAAGAATATATATATTATAATTAATATAAATTAATAATAATTTAAATTTATAATTTAAGTATATCTTAGCGCTTTAAGCCTAGAAGATTTTATATTAATCCCTAATAAAAAAAGTATTATTCTCTATTTTATAAACTCTTACCTATTATTATATAATAGTAATAATATAATATATAATTATTATAAATAACTTAAAAATAATATTAATATTAAAGATAAAGATAAAGGATATAACTTTAATTTAACTTAATTATAACTTCTTTACTATTATTATAATTTAGATTTAGATACTTTTTTAATATTATAAAAGATTATTAAAAATCTAGATTTTAAAATATTAAAGTAGTAAATTATTATTAACTTATAATTATATTTTATTTAAATAGATAATTATAATTAAATATCCTAATATTTAAAGTCTTATTTAAATATATTAAGGTTTATTATTATTTACTTTTTAATCTCTTAAAGTATAACTTATTATTTTTATAATATATAAAATATAATATTAATATTAATAATTACTATTATCACCTTTAATAAAGAGTATCTTATAATTAACTTTATTATCCTTATTATTTACTTCCTTATCCTTTATTATCTAGGCCTTATTATTATATCTATTAAAGATATTAAGCTTAATAAAAGGGATTTTACTCCTAAGAAGAAGGTTTAAATAACCTATTTTTAAAAAATATTAAAGTATTATTTCTTATTATATATATTATATTTAATAAATTATTTCTTAAACTAATTTAATAAAATTTTAATGCTTTAAGTTTAAGAATTTAATTAATTACTTATATTATATTAGGAGTACTTATAACCTTAAAGGAAGAAGAGTTAAGATTATATTTATAAGTTATAAGATTAAGTATAATATATTAACTTTTAATATATATAATAATTACTTATAATAATATACTTTAAATAGGTATAATTATAATAGGTATTCTTATATATTAATATTACCTTAATAGTTAATAATAGATATAAGTATTATATTATATTAAGTAATAATAAGTTTAATATTAACTCTTACTTTATATTTATTAAGGCCTAATAATTATTATAGGACTTAAGTAAGGATAAAGATAATTTTAAGATTAATCCTACTTCTTATTATTTATCTTATAATATATATAATACCTTCCTTATTAAGGGGAAGAAGGATTATATTAAATATAATTATAATTAATATTAAACTTATTTAATTAGAAGGTATAATAGGTTAAGGAATCCTTAGCTTATTTTTAATATTGATAGTCCTATCTACTTTAAACCTTATAAATTTAAGTTCCTAAGTACCTAAAAATAAGATATTAATTAAAGAGTAAATATCTACTTAATAAGAATATCTTATAAATATAAAGGAAGATAAAGAGCTCTTTATTAATACCCTTAAATACTTAATTTTAAAGGAGATAACTTAATAATAATATATTTATTAAAGCTGGTAAGCTAATCTTATAAATTTATAAATAATTTAATAAAAAGGTAGACTACTAATATAAAGAATAATTAATAGGGAGAAGTATAAAGGTATTAGGCTAGATTCTATAAATATTATATAATAAGATAGGATTATATTAAGGTATATAACTCTCTTAGCGTTAATTTTTCTTATTATAACTTTATTCTCTTTATTTATATAATTACTAGAGAATACTTATAAAAATCCAGATTTTTACTAAAATAAATCCCCCCTATACTATCTAGTACTCGTAGAATTACTATAATACGTTATTCTAGGCTAGATTTACTATATAACATTATAACTAATAAATTATTTAGAATAGTCTATCTAATAGTTATTTTATTATACTTATATAAACTTATATACCTAATAAGACTATTATTAAATATAGTAGTTATATAGCTATAAATAAAAATAAAAATATAATATTTAAGTTATAATTAATATACCTCTACTACCTAGTACTTATAAAATAGTTATAAGATATAATTCTAGGCTAGATTTATTATAGAATATAGTAATTAATAGATTAATTAAAACTATTTATATAATAACTAAGCCCTTATAATTATATAAATTAACCTATTAAATTAAGTCTTAATTAAGTAGTATAATTATTAAGTTATTAAGAGTAATAGAATTATAATATTATTATAACTAATTAGAAAGGTGTTATTTATTATATTTTATATTATAACTTCTACGCTACCTAATTAATTATTATTATTCTAGATTCCTTATATTCCTTAGATTTATATATATCTTTTATAATAAGATAATTTATTTTATAATTATAAGTATAAGAATAAGAATAATATAAATAGTATCTTAGTATTTAATATTCTTTAGGATCTATTATCTTAAAGTTTACTTATAAGTAAATTAGGAGTATACTTAATAGTATAATCTAGTTTCATAATATAAATAGCCTAGATTTATAATTAGATCTATAATAAATTTAATATATATCTATATTTACTATTTAATTATTTACTTATATAATTTATAATTTAGGTAATAAATTAGCCTAATTTTATAATTAAATAGTTTTAATTAGATTATTATTATATATCTTAAAAGTTAATTACCTTATCTATTAACTACTTAATAGTATCTACTTATATATAATATTCCTTATTATATATAAGTAGATACTTAGGATTATTAGGCCTAATAATATAGAGGTTATCTTTACTTATTATCCTTAATAGAGTTATATAAAGCTAATTATAGTTAAAAGTAAGCTATAATTATAAGTTAATCTTTATAAACTTTATTAGTTATCTTTAAGATTTATTAATCATTATAATAAATATTAATCTAATTAGATATTATTTATATATAAAGGGGATAGGAATCTATTTATTATTTTCTTTAAATTATAATAGCGTCTTAAATAATAGTATTATCTTACTATTATAAGTCCCGCCTATTATCTCCCCCTTAAAGATATACTTATAATATTATATTATTATTAGTTAGATCTTATTATAAAGTTATAATAAATTAAGGTTCTTTAATAATATAACTAATACGCCTAGCTTAATATAAAGCTTATAAGGTAATAGGGAGGCCTTATAAAATATATTAAATTACTTAATAAAAAATAATTTATTATCCTCTTTAAAAGTAATATAATTATAACTTTAATAAGTTATAAGGTTATTAAGTATACATATTATAATTTTATTCTTAATAGTAGTTATATCTTTATTAATAATAATAAGGATAGCTTATTTAAATAGATATTCTCTTAAAAAAAGATAATTAATATTATTTAAATTATTATATAACTTATTAATTAATTTATTAATTATATTTTTAGGAATATATTTATATTTCTAAAGTATAATATCTTTATTAGTAATAGTACTATTTTTAATAATAAGAAGATTATTTATAAACTACCTTATATTAATATATATATTATTAGTCAAGTTAGGATTATCAAGTTATTTATTAATAATTAGATTTAATTAAATAATATCTAGCTAGAATCTAGGCTTTTAAATATATATATTAATAACTTATTTAATTAATCCTTCTATTATTATTAATAATATTTATTAGAAATTATTATAAAAGTAGACTACTTTATCCTTAAATTATACTTCCTTATTATTATAAATATCTTAAAGATATTAATTAATAACTTTTATATTATATTTACTTTATATAGGTAATTTATTTTAAAAGATAATATAAGCTCTCTTATTAAGCTTTATAAGATTTATCCCTTTGTTAATATTATATAAGGAGGTAGTATTAAAATCTAGGAGTATCTTAAATTATAAGTATATAATATAACTACTTTAAAGAAGTATTAATATAATATTAGAAGATACTACTATTAAAGTAACCTTTTATTTAAAGTATAACTATTATATAATAGTATTTTATACTATTATCTTATTAATACCCCTAGTATTATTAAGAAAGAATAGGATATTAAGAGTATTATACTTATTATCCTTATTAATATTAATTATAGTTATATTTTAATTAATAATATTATATTAATTAGGATTTAACTTATTTTAAGAGAGTTCTACTTTATTAGGAGTTATATAATATAATATTTCTTAATATAATAGCTTATTAAAAATATTACTAAACTTATTAAAATTAATAATAGGAGTAGGAAGGTTATATTAAGTAAAGTCCTTAATAGATTAAGTTAAGGTATACTTTAATTAGGTATTAATTAGGTAAAGGATATATTATTTAATATATAATATTTATTAACTAGCTAATATTAGAAGTAAAGGAAAATCTTATTATAAAATATATAAATAATTATTTAAAATATATTCTTTATATTTATTTTATAATATAAGGATATTTATAGGTTAGAGGTTTAGTAATACTATTATAAATAGTTAATATAAGATGAACTTACCTTATAAATCCTTATCCTTATTAAGAATTTTAATTATATATCTATTATTTTTAGTTAAATTAAGCTTTATATAAGCTTCCTTTTATTTTATAAGATAATTATTAATAGTATATAAGTTTATAAATAAGATAGTATCCTTTTAATAATATAAAAGTAATTAATAATAATATAAATCCTTGATCTTAAGGCTAATAAAATTAATATACCTTAAGACTTTATCCTTTTTATAAATCTTTTATTATTTCTTATCCTTATTTTATATAAAGTACTTAAGGAAGTTAATATATAAGTAGTTTAATAGGTCTTTAATAACTTTAAATAGCTAATTATTATCCTTTTTAAATAGTAGTAGCTAATAATTAATATAAGCTTCTTTAATAATATAATTTATATTAAAGTATACTATTAAGGTAGTCTTATATAACTTCTTATTACTAATAAGCTTTTACTTAGTAATCTTATTAACTATCTTATTATTAATTAGCTTAAAAAGAGTATAGTATTAATTTAATAAATAGATTTATAGATACTTTATATATAACTTTATAATATTTATACTAAATAAGAGTATCTTTTATATAACTTTAATAAACTTAATTTATTAAATTAAATAGAATTCTAAGATCTTATCTATTAGCTTACCTCGCTATCTAGGCTTATTAGAAGGAGTAGGATTATCCTTATAACGCGTATATTATTTAGTAAGTATAATATTAGCCTAATTAAGATCCTTATAAATATATTTATATAAATAAAAGATTAACTTAATAAAATTATAAATTTTAATATTAATATATATATTATATTTCTTTAATAGGTATAGATTATAAGGGATAACCTATTAATTATTAATATTAATATTAGGAATAAATAATTTATATTAATATTTATAAAAAGGATAACTCTTATTAAGAGTAAAGGAGGTCTTTTTATAAAAGTCTTTTAAAAAGACCTTATTATAATACTTCTTTTCTTTATTATAATATATATTATTAAGCTATCTAGTATAATAATTATAAATTATAAGATATAATTATATAGCTCCTTATTATCTATTTTTAATAGTATATATATTTGAATAATATTATTAATATCTTAGATAATATTAATTTAATCCTCTTCTTATATAATTAATAAAATATAAGTATAAAGAAGACTATACTTCTAGAACTTAATAACAAAATAATAGGTAATATTAATATTAAGTATATATTAATAAAGAAGGTCCTTTAATAGCTTATTAAGTTTTTATTTAAAAATATATATAATTAATCTATAATAGTACTCTTATATTTAACTATTTATTAATAAGTTAAGGATATTAGATTATTTTAAATTATAAGTAAAGGTTATAAAATATTTAAATTTACCTCTCTTATAAATAATTATTATAATATCTTATATCTTTACTTTTATATAATATAGATTACCTAGTACTACTATTAAGAATATTATTATCTTAGAATTAATATTATTAAGAGATATATTAGGATTAGTACTTAACTTATTTATAAGCTTTAAGTAGTAATTAGCTCTAATAGTTTATTAATTCTATTAGTACTAATTAAGGTTATTTAGCTTAATAGAAGCCTAGGTATTTTATTAGACTATAGTATATATACGCCTTATATACTACTATATAACCTACTTAGTAGACCTTCCTTATAAATATAGGATATTATTAGTATAATATTAGGCTGTATCTTAGTAGATATATATTATCTAGGTACTCCCCTATATTTTCCTAAGTTCCTTAGAGATTAGTTCTAGTATATATACTACCTAAGATATTAGTATACTATATCCTATATTAAGTTATATTACTTAACTCTATATCTTTTATATTTCCAAGCCGCTAGCTTAGAGCTAGTAGTACTTAGCCTTATATATTAATAACCTAGTAATCAAATAGATATCTAGTATATATTATATAATTAAAGAAACTGTTACGTATTTAAACTATAATTAGTAAGTAAGATATAACTAGAAGTAGGTAAGGCCTATATAAAAATAAGCTAAATTAGCCTAAATTAGCCTAAAATTTATAAAAAAGGGGTTATAAAGTCTTAATTACTTATCTCTATCTTATATAAAATTAATACTTTATTAATTATGTAAACTTATTATATCCTTAAGATATTATAATATTTAGACCTTCTTTTTACTTAAGATTATAACCTTCCTCTTACTCTAGATTATTATTAAATAGAATTATATTATAATAAGATAGTATTCTAGTAGTATAATTATATTAAGATATATATAATAGATAGTTACTAATAAATAATTATCTAGTTAATAAGATATAGTTATATTATAATTACTTATTAAATAGGAATAATAAAGGATATTATAATATTATATAAGATAGATATTAATTTAATGTTAATATAAGACCTCTCTTCTTTATTTATATATAAATATTACGCTTAATTTAATCTCTTAATATATTAGTAGGTATTATAATAATATAAGTAACCTTTATAAAGATAAGATAATTATAGGTATTATATTCTTAATATCTAAGATTTAATTATTAAATATATATACTTATTATCTTAATAGAATACTATTCTTAGTCTTCTTTAAGGTAATTATAATAGTTTTTAAAGCCTTATATATAAGGATTAATAGAATATAGATAATATTAGATAAGAGTAAGTATTTATTAATTAAGATTATTAAAATAGTATTAATAAATATTAAGTTAATCTTATATATTATTTAAGGTATATATTTAAGTGAATTTAGGCCTTAAGCTATTTTAGGTATAAGAGGCCCTATTAAATAGTAGATAGACTCTTAGATATAAAAGGTAATATAGTTAATATAATAATTAATATTATTAATATCCTTATTAATAAAAGAGAGATAATTATTATAACTAATAATATTATTAAGAAATTCCTTATTATATATAATCCTCTTATATATTATCTATCTATCTACTTAAGTTTTATCTATCTTATATAATAATTTATTAATAACTTTTATCTTTAACTCCTTCTTCTTTTTAGGCCTATTTAATAAAGAATCTATATTAGCTAGCTTATATAATTAATTAAATAAGATTTAGTTATTCTTTCTATTATTATAATAAGACTATTAATTATTAAGACTACGTTTATTATACTAAGATTATATATAATAATATAAATATATATTAGATATATTTATAAAGGATTTATATATTATATAAAGTTCTATATTTTTTATTATATTAGGATCCTTATATAAAAAATATTTATACCTAATATCTCGCTATTATTTATATTATTCCGCTATTAATATAGGCCTTATTATTATATAAAATAATCCTTAGTAATATCCTCTATTATATACTCCTAATAAGTATACTATTATAGAGTATACGCGTTATATATAAAAGGAGGTTAGGAAGTAGTTTTATCTACTATATCTTCTATTATAAGGGGACTTAATTATTAAGGATCTTAGGGGGGAATAACTACTTAAATAATTAGATTAATAGGGGGAATAGATTAATAGACTATAATATTATTATAAAGATAGGAATTATGTTAAAAGTCCTAGAATAATAGATCTATTTAAGATCTAATTAATATAATCTCCTTTAATATATTAGTAATAACCTCCTAACTAATAATAGGAGTATAAAATATAATAGTCTTTAGTCGCTTATAAGGCCTAATACCTTAACTTTAATATATTTACCTCTGTTTATTATTAGTAGTATTAGGGTTAAGTTTAATAAGTACTAGTTATTTAATAGATAAGGATAGTATTAGGATAAAAAAGGCTAATCTAGCGTAGTCTTTATAATACTAGAAGACTTAAAGGCGGCTAGTATATAAAGGGAGGCGTAGATTATATAAAAGAGTATAAATATTTATAATATAACTATTAAGTTAACTAATATAATTAAAAGGATTTAAAATAATAATAGATATAAAGAAAACACGCTAAGAAATAGTAATTTAGCTAGTATAAAATATATAGTTATAAATATATTCTATATATATATATAGAATCTTAAGATTTATAAGCTATTGAATTCCTTAAATTAATATATATCTTTTAGTTTTAATTAATAAATATTATATAAGTAGGTATATATATAGATATAATATATATATTCTATTATAAGTAACTTATTAGTCTTAGCGTAGTTGAATATTATATAGATTTTAGTATATAAACTTATTACGTTATATATATCTTTTATATTAATAAACTAATTAATATAATTTTTTATACGTTAAATACTAATAGATAATACGTATCTTTTAATATTAATAGATTATTATTATATACCTAGGTATATATATATATATATAATATGTAAATATTATTACTAAATCTGTTATTATTATAGTAGTAGAAGATCTAACTAAGTATATATATACGCTACGAAATAGGTCCGGGTACCCGCTCTAGGTAACTGTCCTAGAGCTAGGCGGGGCGGGTTTTAGGACGGGTTATAGAGGTCTTTACCTACTCTAACTTTTAATATACCTACCCCGCCCTACCTTATTATAAAAATAGGTACCTACTACTTATTAATAGGGGTAAATCTACTTATTAATAGGGATAAACCTACCCCTAATATCCTTAAATTATTCCTAGGAAGTCCCCTAGAAATTATCCTAATTTTTATCTTAAACCTTTTTTAGTAGAAGATAAAAGAGATATATAAGTTTTTATTAGCTAATTAACTAATATAATCAAAAATAATTAAAAATACTTTTTTTAGAAATCCTTATAAAATATAATTTTTAATTTATCTTTATTTATCTTAACTAATTATATAATAGGACTTAGGTTATAAGCTATATTTCTCTTTTATCCCCTACTAAAAAGGGGTTAGGATAAAGATTAGGATAATTTTTAAGGGTCTTCTTAGGGATACTTCTAAGGTATTTAAGTTATACTTATTACTATTAGTAAGCGGGCGGGTACCCCCTTCAAGCGGGGCGGGTTTCAAGGGTACCTCGCCCCGCCCCGCTCCGTTCCGCAGCGTATGTGCATGTATATATTAGATGATAATAGAGAAGTATAAGGATTTCTATAACTAAAGAATACCTGCGGGAGCCTTCTATATTATAGTATAACTCCGATCACGTGACTAAGTCTTAGTATAGATTACTTGATACGTATATATATTACCTATAACTATATAGATAGATATTAATATTAATATTATTTATCTATATAATATATCTACGTTATTATTCTAATAAATAGTAGTAATATCTATATATAGTACTATAACTTCCTAGTTACTTCTACTTACTATTATATTAACACCTTTATATATAAGACTATTACTATAAGAATAGGTAAAATATTAATCCTTTACTAACGCTTATACTTCCTAAGCTATATAATACCTTAATACTTAATTTACCTCTTTACTAGTACTTATACTTCCTAAGTTTCTATCTAATTAGCTAATTATATTAATCCTTTTATTAGGCCTATTAATAGTATATCTTATTAGACCTATTCTAAAGGTAATATAAAAGATGAGAAGTCCGCGGAGAGCTTAACTAATAGCGGAGATAAAAGCCCTTAAAAGCCTATAATTTTACTTAGTTTCTCTTCTAAGTAAGCTTAAACTCTTTATACCTATTTTAATACTACTATAGTACTTAATCAGCGAAATATAATAGTAGAAATAAATACTAAATTTAATACCTTATTTAGGATACTTAGAAATTCAAATCTACTAACTAATAAGGTTAGTAGTAAGAAAGAATAAGAAGTAGAATAGTAGTAGAAGTAATATAATAATATTACTCCTATTAATATTAAGAAATTAAGGCTATAAGATATTAGTTTTCTTAATCCTAAGTATATTAATAATAGAATAACTTCTTCTATTAATACTTAGACTATTAACGCTAGAAGATATATTATATACTATAATATCTATATATTCATTAATAGGCTTAAGTATTTAACCTATTCTTATAATAATACTACTATTATTAGCGTTATTCCTAAACACCTTTATAGTAGAGTATTAATATAGTATACTAATAAGCTTATAAATATTAAGAAATTAGGCCTACTAATATATAATTTAGAATTATAGTATACTATCCTTATTAATTATTTTAAGATATATATTATAGTAGCCTTAATATACCTTACTTATAAATCCTATAGTCTCCGTAATATTAAAAATTAGATACCTAGAGTATAAATCTAGTAAATACTCTACTATACTAAAGTAGTAGATATAACGTTTATATATAATTAATTATATGTTATATAGAATTAATTAGATATAGACTTTTAATATAATATACCTAAGCTACTACCTTATACCTTACTAGCCTAGTTCCTTACGTATATTAATAGTAAGACGTCTACTTAGTAATAAATAGCTAATAGACCTCCCTTATAATAGTCTTTTTAATAATATTAATACTAGTTATCCTAGTAATAATAGTAAAATTCCCCTTATAATTAGCTTTTATAGTAGTAAGGCCGCTAGTAATAGATAAGAGGCGGAGATAATAAGGGTTATTAGGATAGATTTCCGCCTAAGATCTCTATAGGTAATAAGTAATATATATTATTTATAGAGGAAATACCTAATAGTAATAGTATTTATAAAGATAATAGTAGTTATAACTACTTTATTAGTATTAAGGAGGTTAAATAATAGGTATAAGCCTAATATTATTAATCTATTTATATATATACGTTGGATTTCTTTTATTTCTTCAGATAGACACTAAATTATATTCGGTATAACGTTATAGATCTATATATTTCTAAAGATATTACTAATTAACTAGAAATTACCTATCTAATATCTTGTTATAATTATTCTAGATCTACTAAGACCTTTATAGAATAGTCTAAATTTTATCTAATAGCTACTATATTAATACTAAGAAGGATTATAAGTATATAGGTAATAACCTCTAATTAGTTAGGATAGATATACTATTACTATAATATTACTATTATATATAGATAGTAAGGACGCTATTTATTTTCGATTTTAGTAGATATATTATTATAGTATAACTCTAGTCACGTGACTAAGTCTTAATATAGATTACCTAATACGTATATATATTACTTATAACTACGTAGATAGATATTATTATTAATGTTATTTATTTATATAATATATCTATATCGTTATTCTAATATTCTATCTTTACTACTATCTTTATTACTACTAAGTAAATAGTAGTTACTAATGTTATAATAATACCTATAATAAATAATAAAAGTAACGCCCTTATTATAGTAACTAGCTATTAGTAGATATAAAGAGTAGTAAGTAAAATAATCTAAAGCCTTTAGTAGATACTACTCCTAAAGTAAAATTAAAACTTAAGTAGCTTAATAGTATCTTTGACTATATAACCTCTTATAAGGTCTACTCTTATAATTATCTACTAACTCCTATAAATTATTAAGGTTATTAATATTATATTAAGTATTATACTTATAATTATATCCTTTCTACTTTATTAGATATTATATCTTCCTCTTTAAAACTCGCTTACTAATAATAGTCTCTATCTTATATATATTAAACTTATTAATATAACTATTAAGTTTAATAACTAGAGGAGGTTTAATATTCTTAATACGTGTATATAGATTAGAAGCCTTTAATAAAGGCTTTAACTAGGTAATAAAGATAATAAGGTAGATTATTATAATTAATATAAGCTATAAATAATATATTAGGCGACTAATTCTATTAATAATCTTAAATAATCTTATATATTATTAATATATCTTAGGATTAACCCTTAATACCTTATAATTATTACTTAGTTAAAGGTATATCTTATTACTCTTTAATAAGGTTATAAGCTTATATTTACTATTATAATAGATCTTAGTAAAGATAATATTAATAAAGGTAATAAACTTCTTTACTTAATGTCTCTTAAGCTATTATAAATAGTTAAAGTCTTTAGTAAGTAAGCTATTATAAAAGTATACTTAATATATTATAAATATTAAATCTATAGAGTATCTTATTTAATAATATCCTAATAGACTAGCTTTTAGAATTATTAAGGTAGCTTTATAAATAAGGGAGTACTATTAATTAATTAATAGTATTAAGTAGCTATTATAAGATATAGTAGTATAATATAATCTTAATAATCTAGTTTATTCTTTTAAATAATTTATCTATCTAAGTATAATAGGTTATAAATATAAGTAGATTATAATTAAGTATTTAAAAGATAGATCTCTAAAAGGATAATATAAATTTAAAGTCCTTATTACTAATAATATTATATAGGATATCTTAGTTATAAGTTATTAGGGTAGCTAAGATAATATTTACCTATTATATTATATTCTATATAATTTAGTTACGAAGGAGTAGGATTCTTTTAAAAAACTTATTTATTATTATTAGAAGATTATTAAAGCCTTCCTTAGATTTAATAAGAGGAAGTATTATAATAAAGTCTATTATTATTATATAGAAGGGGATAGTATACTAGTTAATAGGTAGTATACACTTATAAGGTTTATAATACTTAATTTAATTTAATTAATATTCTAAATAGTACTTAATATATATTTATAAGTACTATTAAAGATAATATATATATAATAAAGTAATAATTTATTTATAAGTTTAATAAAACCTATTATAATATTATTAAATATAAGTATACTATAGAATAGTTCTAGGTACCTACTCTAGGTACCTATCCTAGAGCTAGGTAGGGTGGATTTTAGGGCGGGTTATAAAGGTCTCTATCCGCCCTAACTTTTAATATACCTACCCCGCCCTACTCTATTAAAAAAACGGGTACTTACTACTTATTAATAAGGATAAGTTTACTTATTAATAAGAGTAAATCTACCCCTAATATCCTTAAATTATTCCTAGGAAGTCCCTTAGAAATTATCCTAATCTTTATCCTAAACTATTTTTTATAAGAGATAAAAGAGATATATAAGTTTCTACTAGCTAATTAACTAATATAATTAAAAATAATTAAAAATACTATTCTTAGAAATCCTTATAAATTTATATCTATTATTTATTTTTATTTATTTTAGGCTATTTAAGTAGTAGAAAGCTATAAATCCCTTTAACTCCTTACTAGAAAAAGGATTAGGATAAAGATTAGGATAATTTCTAGGGGACTTCTAGGGGGTATTCTAGGGGTATTAGGGGTAGACTTATTCCTATTAATAAGCGGGCGGGTACCTACTATTACCTGGAGCGGGTACCCGCCCTACTACTAAGGCGGGTTCTAAGGGCACCTATCCGCCCTACCCCGCCCCGTTCCGTAGCGTAATTATAAGTAAGTTTAAAGATATCTTATTTTAAGGAATTTAGAATATATAACTACTTTTAGCTATTAATGAAATTAATATAATAGATAAGCCTATTATAAACTTTAAAGTATAATCCTAGTTATTATACTCTATTATTATTTATATATTTATTATTACTACTACTTATAGCTAGTTTATTAATATTAAGGTCTTTATTAGTTATTATAAGTATTTATAATAGCTTAAACTATTAATTATTATCTTAACAGGCTTATATAAGGCGCTTATTAAAATTAGGTAATATCTTAATATTAGGCCGTAGTATATATACGCCTTATACGCTACTATATAACCTACTTAATAGACCTTCCTTATAAATACAGGATAATATTAATATAATATTAGGTTATATCTTAATAGGTATATATTATCTAGGTACTCCCTTATACTTTCTTAAGTTCCTTAGAGATTAATTTTAATATATATACTACCTAAGATATTAATATATTATATCCTATATTAAGTTATATTACTTAATTTTATATCTTTTATATTCTTAAGCTACTAGCTTAAAGCTAGTAATACTTAACCTTATAATTCTAATCTCTCTACCTTTCTTAAGGAAAAGGCTTAAAATTATTATAATATTAGCTTCTTTTTATAATTTATATATTAACCTTAATAATAATATAAAAGAAGTCCTTTAAGATAATATTTCTAATAGATACTATTAAAGTAATATATTATAATTTAATATAACTATCTTAAATATTAATATTAAATATTAAAGACTCTTTACTAATATTAAAAGAGAAAGTTATTATTTAAAGGAAGAGGATAAGTTAGCTACTTTAATAGCTTATATTAATTAACTTTAGAATACTTAGACTATTAGAGTCTTAATAATAAGTATAGCTACTATCTTATTAATACTATTATATATATATATATTCTTTACCTAGAAAGATATATATTTATAAGGATACCTTTAAAGGGGAGTATATTTATTATTTTTATAAAATTAATATTATATTTATTATATTTATTATATTTATTATATTTATTAAGTACTTTATTGTATTAAAGTCTTATATAACTTATTATATAAATGTTATAGTTTCGGCCTACAGCCTTGCTACAGGGCTGAATATCTTAGCGTATATATTAATATCGCTCGCAAGGCCTATATAGTTATAATTCAGGTAGTTTATACTTTACTATTCCGTGACAATTAGTAGTAACATCCTGTTCTAATCGTTAGTACGTTATTATACATACTTACACGCTAATATAGTATAAGAGTAGTACGCTAGGCTTATAACCTAGAGATCCGCGAGTTTAATTCCTAGTATTAGTACTACAGAATTATAGTAAATAGCTGAGATAATAGCCTACGCCTCTAAATTTACTAATAACATAGTTATATCCCTACATAGGTAGTACTATACCCTGTTATTTAATACTACGAAGGGCGGGCTACCTATAGCCCTAGAATAATAAGTTACCTACGTCTTAGACAGGTTATTAAGACGTGGAGGAGGAAGTTAGAAAGAGCAGGGAGATAGTACTTTAGGATAGTTACCTGTAACAAGGACCCCGTACAGGATACGTATACTATTTAGTCGTGAACACGGTACTACCTCTTCTCGGCAACGGATATTTGCCTCAGGGCCTCTCCGTACCTTACAGCCAGTGCACCAGGTATACTACTACCTCTCAAGGTAGATAAATATTAGCGTCTTAGCATTTTTTAGTAGTGATTTTATGTCCTGACTAATGAAACCCCTATCGCGCTAACATTTAACATGCTACCTACGTAGTATAAGGAGCGTCTAGAATACCTCCGAATCAGGCCTAGCGCCGCTAAGCTATCAAAACAATATTAAAATTAGATACCTCGCTAAATATCTATAAATCAGCTAAATCAGCTAGTCTAAAATCCGCTAAGACTTCAAAATTTCGCCGCATGCGCATGCTACCATTCGCCCTACAGCTACTATATAGTACGCACGCAGTGGTAATGCTTTGGGGGACTGCAAGCAGCATATGAGGCATGCTCTGATTAGTCGGGGACGTATGCCGTCGCCATGGACAGCGAGGACGCTGTCATTTTTCGATTTTGTTAGGTAATTGTTATGGTTTCGGCCTGCAGCCTTGCCGCAGGGCTGAATGTCTTGGCGCACACATCAATATCGCCCGCAAGGCCTACATAGTCATAATTCAGGCAGTTTACACTCCACTATTCCGTGATAATAAACTCCTTAAAGGGTAATTTTAAGGCCTAATAATATTCTTATTAATAAGCTTATAATCTTAATAGGATTACTTTTAAATTCTTTAAATAATTCCTTTTAAATTTAATTATAAATCTAGTTAACCACTATCTTTCTACTTATAAAAAGTAGGAGTAGGCGTATTAATAGATTAATTAAAAGGTCTTAAATTTTGAATTTTATTTAAAGGAATTAAAGTCTAATTTATTACCTTTTAATAAGAAGTATAAGGCCTAGTTTTTCCTTATAAAGCTTAAAATAGAGTTAAAAAATAAGATTTTAAGTATTAATAATATCCTTAAGGGATATAAAAAGATCTTTATTTAAACTATTATACTTAAGAATATAATAAAGTATAATTATTATAATAATAACTTAGGTTTATAAGGGAAGTACTTAAATAATTTTAAATTAAAGTTATAAGATAGTAGAAAACCTTTAAAAGATTATATCTTAAAGCTTAAAAATTTAAATATAAATAATAATAAATAGTTATAATCTAAAGGAGATAAGGTAAAGTAGAAGGCTAAAGATATTAAAGGTAATATAATAATATATTATTATTATAATAAAGAAGATTATATTTAATCTAATTACCTTAATTATAATAAGTTATAAATTTATATAGGCTCTATTAATATAATATTAATTAAAAAAAATAGGCCTTATAAGTACCTTAGAAGTAAGGTAAGAAATCTAATTAATAAAGGTAATATCCTTTATTATAATAAAGGATTAAGTAAATCTTTAAAGTAATTAATATTAAGTAATAATACTTTTAGACTTTAAGTTCTACTTAAATTTAATTTTATTAAAGTTTATAATTTAATAGGATATAAAACCTTATAATACTATCTTATTATAAGTATAAATATTAAGTAGAAGTAGTATATATATTTATAAAGCCTATTAATTATACTATTAATTAATAAATAGCTAGGATTATAAAAGAGAATATATTACTCTTTTTTATATAATAGATTAATAAGGCCCTAATATTATTTTAAGTATACTTAGCTTAAAGAATAAATATATTTTATTAAATTTAAAGGTAGAATATTAATACTTTAAAATTAATTTTAATATAATATAAATTAATAAACCTTAATTATTTACTTAAAATATTAGGAAAGAATTAAATATATTTACTATTATATATATTATTATAATAATAAGTAAACCTATTAATAGTAACTCTAAAATCCTTAGGAAGCTTTAAGGCTTTATTAATATCTTCTTTAATAATAAGGCGGGTATCCTACTTATATTTAAAGAAGATAATTATATTATTAATCTTATAAAAGGTAAAGAGCTACCTTATAAATCTCTTTATAATTTATCTTAAATTAAGCTAGTAGAACTATAATATTATCTTAAAGATTCTCTTTAAAAAGGCCTTATTTATTACTTTATCTTCTTAGCTAGGATACCTGTCCTCTTTATATTAAAGAAGGATAGTAGGCTATATCTATATATAAATTATAAGGATTTAAATATAATAATTCTAAAAAATAAATACTTATTACCTTTAATTATTAAGATATTAGACTACTTAAATAATTTTAAAATCTTTATAAAGTTAGACCTTAAGGATACCTATTATAAGATTTATATTAAGGAAGATAATAAATAGAAGACTATTTTTTATATTTATTATAATTACTTTAAATATTTAATTATACCTTTTAAGCTTATTAATATATTAGTTATATTTCAAGCCTATATTAATAAGGTCCTTATAAGACTTATTAATATAATATATATAATATACTTAAATAATATCCTTATTTATAACTCTAACCTAGTAGATTATTAATAGTATATTTAATAAATATTAGAATAATTATAATAGTTCTTATTATTTATTAATCTTGAAAAGTATTAATTTAATATTAAGAAGATTAAATTTCTAGGATTTGTTTTTTCAACCTCTAATATTAAGATAAATCTTAAGTATATAAAAATTATTAAAGAATAGCCTTAACCTAAAACTTATAAAGATATATAAGTCTTTTTAGGCTTTATAAATTTTTATTATTAATTTATTTATAATTACTCTTATATAATAGAGTCGCTTATAAACCTACTTAAAGAGAGTAAAGATAATAAAAAGATTAAGCTATTAAATTAAATAATTACTATTAAGGAGGTATTTTAAATATTATAAAATACCTTTACCTTTATACTATTTCTTTATTATTATAACTTTATAAAGGTAGTTTTATTATAATAAGATAAAGATAGATATTAATAACTTATTATATTTTAATCTTAAAAATTAATTAACTTAATATAAAATTATAAGATATATAATTAAGAATTACTTATTATTATAATAATAATAATAAAATAGTAATAATATTACTTAAAAGCTAGTAAGTTTATTATTAAGGTATAAATTAATTATAATAATCTTAAGAGGTTTATAAAGTAAAAGGAATTTAACTTTAAGTAAGTATAATAAGTATTAAAGCTTACTACTTATAACTTTAAAATATTCTATTACTTAGCGAAATTAAATCTTATAAATATATCATCTTATTACCTTAATTATAAGGGAAAGTCTCCCCTAAATATAAAGTTATTATTAATATTATAAAATAAGCTTATTCTTTAAAGGAATAAAGACCTTAAAGAAGTTAAAGATATTATTATAATTATTTTACCTATATTTTATATTATAAGTATTTAAGTTATTATACCTAGAAAGAATATAAAAAATATATTAAAGGAAGCTCTTTATAATAATACTTAAAAGCTTATAAAGACTCTTATTAAAGATATTAAAAAGTATAATAATTAGGTAAAGTCCTTTTTAAAGGTATTAATAATATACTATTATAATTAATTATAAATATAGAATTTAGACTCTAAAAGATTATTAACTTTTAATAGTTACCTTTATATTTCTAGGGATAAAGTATTATAAAGTAAGTTTATTTACTATTATTTTAATAACCCTTTAATAGGTTACTTTAATATTAAGAAGATATATAATCTTCTTACTTATAAATACTATTAAAATAGAAGCCTAACTTAAGTTATTAAGTATTATTAAACTTATAATATTTATTAATAAATTAAGTTACCTTATTATTAAGCTTATAATAAACTTAATTCTCTTTTAATTTTAAAGAGACCTTAGAAGGAGATTTCTATAAACTTTATTATAAATTTATCTCTTAATAAGTATAAGAATATAATTTATAACTTAATTATTATTATTATAAATCAATTTATTAAAATAGTAAGATATATTCCTATTAATATAATAATTAATACCGCGTAGCTAGTAGAAGTATTTTATAAAGAAATAGTATATTAATATAATATATTAAATAGTATTATTAATAATAGAGGCTTTATATTTATTAATACCTTTTAATTAGCTATTTATTTTTATTTAAAAATTAAGAGGTACCTTAATACTACCTTCTATTTATAAATAAATAGGTAAATTAAGTACTAAAATTAGGTATTTAAATATTATTTATATATCTTTATAAATAATATTTAGATTAATTAGATTAAATAGTTACTTATAATTAAATTTATATATATATAAATAATTATTATTCCTTTGTTAGAATAATACTATTCTACCTTATATATAAATGTTATCCTAAAATCTATTAAGAACTTAAGGATAAATCCTTAAAGAGGGAGGTACCTAATATAAATAAATAAGTTAAACTATTATAAGTTATAAAGGATAAAGTTATTAAGTACCTTTAAATTATATAAGAATCTTAAGTTAAGTATTATAATAAGAATTATAAGCTATAAATTAATAATATTAATTATAAAGAATTTAAAGTAAAGACGCTTAAGTAAGAAGTTATCTTATAAATTTATAACGCCCTTTAAAATTATAGATAAATTTAAAGTATAAGTATATTATTTATTATTACCTTAAACTTATAAGATTTATAATATATTTTATATTTTATTACTAAGATCTTATTATCTTTATAATTATAATAAATTAATAGATATCTTTATATAAGCCCCTAAACTTATTAATAATAAGGAATAATAGGAGGTTAAAAAAATTATTAATAAGATTAATAATAAATAAGGTATTTAATATAAGGTTAAATAGATAGACTAGGATAATAAATATAATTAATAAATACTTAATAAAGACCTTAATAGGATATATAAATTAATTTAATCTTATAATATATAAGTAGGTAATAAGTATAAGTATAATAAAGATATTTAACTAATAATATATATAACTAGTAAGCGGCGGCGACGTAATAAGTTATAAAGTAAAGTAGATATATATTTAATAAGTCTATATTATAATTATACTCCTCTATATAATTATATTTATTTATATAGGTAGTTTAAGTAGGAATATACTTTTATTATACTTATTTATATAATAATAATAGCTATAATATATTATATTTAAAAGAATACTATTAATCTTAATATAAGTTAATAAAGATATTAGGAATATATTATTAAGTAGTAAGCCTAGGTACCTTATACCTTATAAAGTCTAATATTAAATAAGATATATTAATAACTTATTTATATTAAGGTATAATTATAAAGATTAATTAATTAAAGCCTTTAAATTTAGGCCCTAATTTAATATTAATATCCTAAATATATTTATTAGGACCCTTATTGAATATAAAGCCCTATTAAAGATTGTATAAATTTAATCTTAAAGGTTAAAAAGGGAGATATTAATAAGGCTTTAATAATATTAATTCCTCTTTATATTATTATAAGCTATTAAGTTTAATTTATAAGACCTCTACTTAACCCTTTAATTCCTTAATATATATATTTAAAATATTAATTATAACTTATATATTAATAATTATATTAGGTATAAACTTAATTATAATTCTTATCTACTTATATACTTTATATTATTAAGTAATTAATTTATTAAGCTTCTTTCTCTTCTTCTTTTATACTATTATTATATTATACTAAGTAATAATATTAATAGTCTACCTTATATAGTAATATAATATTAGAGGAATCTATTATAAGTTAGTTAATATATTAATAAAGAGCTATTAAGAGATTTACTTTTATATAATAATTAATATTATAATAGCTATTAATATATTAGGTATAAGGAGGGGCCCTACTTCTAATATAATTATTAAGCCCTTTTAAAAGATAAATCCTATAAGGTAGATCTAATATACTATTAATATTAGTATATTATCTTAGAGTAAGCGCGTATAAATATATATTAGAGTTAAAAGCTATAATTCTATTATAAGTTAGCTTATTAATAAATAATAATAATATAATAATAGTATAATAGTATACTTATAGAGTTATAATATATATATATAATAATAAGATATTTATATTATATATTAATATTACTATTACTACTATCTTATAATTAATATAAGTACTTATAAGAAAGGTTATAAGAGTTATAAAGAAGATAAAACTTTAAGATAAGATGTTTATTAATATATTATTATATTAACACGTATATAATTAAAGTTATATAACTAGTAATAATAGATATTAACCTTCTATCTTATTTTATATTAAATGTTAATAGAGATTAATATATTTACTATTATATCTTAATATATCTATTTAATAGGAGTCGCGTATTATAATACTATTAATATATACCTACTATCTACTATTATATTTACTATTAATATAATATATTAGTAATAGGTAATAATATATTATTATAATATTTCAATATTATTCTACTATTAATATATATTATAAGTATAGTATTATAAAGTATTTTATAAAGATTTAGTTTACTACTAGTATATATTATAATTATAATATCTTTATTAAGTAATAATAGTTTTATTTCACTATTAATATATATTATAAGTATAACTATTATAGAATAGGTAAGATAGTATTATTATAAATACTTATATACTATCTACTTATATAAGGATATATTTAATATACGCCTATTAAATAATATTATTACCGCCTTTAAAAGTTTTAATATATATATACCGTATATATAATAGTTAATACTATTATAGTAGTAATATATTAAATAACTCTTTTCTCTTATTTTTCTTATTAGGTTTTAAGGTTTTTTAATAAGTATTTATATTATTATGTTCCTAGAGACTAGGGCCTAGGAGGGGAGGTAATTATTAGGTTATAATATATATACGCCTTATACACTATTATATAACCTATTTAATAGACCTTCCTTATAAATACAGGGTAATATTAATATAACATTAGGTTATATCTTAGTAGGTATATATTATCTAGGTACTCCCTTATACTTTCCTAAGTTCCTTAGAGATTAGTTCTAGTATATATACTACCTAAGATATTAGTATACTATATCCTATATTAAGCTTTATTAGTTAACTCTACGTCTTTTATATTTCTAAGCCGCTAGCTTAGAGCTAGTAATACCTAGCCTTATAATTTATCTTTAATAGATTAATAAATTAGATAATCTTTTAACTCTTTATTAAATATAATATTATTTATATAAATAATAATCTTACTAATTTTAAAGCCTAGTTTTTATATTAAGAATAAAAGATCCTCAAATAATTATACTTTATATTAAAGGATTTCTATATTAAGAGATATATATTTATAATTAATAGGTATTTTAATAAATATTATTTTTTTATCTTTAAGATTAGCCTACTTTATATAATAGTTTAATAAAGTTAGATCTAATATTATTAATATCTTAAATTATAATATCTCCTTAATTAAAGCTCTTATAATATATAATTTATTATATACCTTCTAAAAGCCTTTATCTTACTATTAAATTATATATATTTTATTAATTATAATAAGAGAGAGAGATAAAATAAAACTATTATAATATATTATAATATATTAAAAGTTAAGGTTAATAATAAAAATCTTAAGGTTAATAAATATATATATATAATAATTATTAATAATATTAAAAAAGTTTTACTACTTATTAATATTATAATTAAAGATAAAGGACTTTACCTAGGATAATTAAATAATATTAATATTAATTAAGCTCTAGTATATTAAAAAGATAAATAATAATATTATTATTATCTTATTAAAGGAGAAATAAAGAGTAAAAGATTAAACTCTTTTTAAAACCTATCTTTATTATAAAGATAATATTACTACTAACTATTAGATAATAAAATATATATACTTAACTAGCCTTTAAATACTTTTATATTATATTAATATTAAAATCCTATTAATTACTTTATAATATAAGTAAGGTTTAATATTATATTATATCTTTCTTTATTTATTAGGGGCTTTATAATATTAATCGTATTTATAAAAGTTATAATTAATATTTAAGAGCCTAATATAATAATATTAGAAGTAATATATAATAAATTAAAAGTATAAGTACTTAGGAAAATAAATAATAAAGGATTTAAAAGCTTTAAAGCTCTCTTTATATTATTACTCTTAAGTAGTATAACTTTATTCTACTTATAAATAAATTATAACCTTATAATAAATAGAGTTATATAACTATTATACCTTATATTAAGGATATTTATATAATTTTTAAAAACTTTCCTTATCCTTTAATTAATTTAATAATAAGGTATATAACTTTTATAACTTTTATAATTCCTTAAGAACCTATTTATTAATCCTTTTATAACTTTATAATAAATATCTTTGATATTATTATTAATAATGTTTAAAATATTAGTATTTATATTTTAAAGATACCTTATTATTATTATTATAAAAAAGGTTACTTACAAAGGAGGTTTAATAAGATTATAATAATAATTTAATATATTATATTATAATAAAACTTATTAAATAAATTAAATATACCTTTATTTTAATTCATTAATATAATTTTATAATTATTATTTAATTAATATATATATTATCTATTAAGTTATAATTTAAGTTTATCCTTTTAATTAATAATATTTTAATAAAATTACTTATTAAGACCTTATTTAAAATTTATAATATATTATTTAATTATTTAAGAATAGATATTATATTATTTTAAAAGGTTCTACCTAAAAGATTTTTATAAAGAGGTAGGTTAAAATTAACGTTATAAAAATATAAGTTTAAATTAATATATTATATATTAATTAATAAATTAAATAGAAAATAGACTTAATAGACTTACTTAGACTAACCGTTAAGTCAGGATTCGATACTAACTTTTAGTATTGACTTGAATACTTGGTACCTACTTTGATATTGACTTGAATACTTAGTACCTACTATTAGTACCGACTCGAAAACCTCTTGATTCCTTAACAATATAAGTCGACCCGACTTAAATCGCTAAGATACCAAAAAAATAGTAAGGGTACTAAAATAGTCTAAGAATTTTCTAAATTTAGAAAAATTTTTAGTCCTAAATTTTTAATCCTAATCCTTACTATCTTATTCTTAAGGAATGTATTACCTTTTTACATTACCTTTTTGCATTACCTAGAAAAAATACTAAATATATTAGTAATATTATTAGATATAGTACTAAGAATAGTACTATTAGTACTAAAAATAGTACTATTTTCAATAATATTAGTACTATTTTTAGTCTTATCCTTATTTAGTCTATTTATCATTATTACCTTTTTTATCTATAAGATATAGTACTAAAAGTATTAGTATTATTACTAATAGTACTAAAAATAGTACTATTTCTAATAATATTACTAATATTCTTAGTATTAATACTTAGTAATGCAAAAAGGTAATGTATAATCTTAAGAAATCAGGATAGTACTAAAAATATTATTAATATTATTAAAAATAGTATTAATAATAGTACTATTTTTAGAAATATTACTAATATATAAGTCTTAGCGATTTGAGTTAATACTTACTCGATTCCTACTTTAGGTATTAACTCGAAAACCTTAAATACTTAGTACCTAAAAGAGATACTAACTCGAATACTCGATTCTAACTATTAGTATTAACTCGCTAAGACTTAAGTCGGGTACTTAACTCGAGTTCGAAGTACTAACTCAAGGTAGTTAATCTAGACTTACTTAATATATTTAAAAGGTTTAAAAAGCTTATAATTAAATATTATAATAATTATTATAAATAAAGATATATAAATAAAGATATATATTAAGATTTAACCTATTTATATTATATATTAATAAATAACTATTTATATAAAATTTATTATTTTAACCTTATACTTTAAAGGGGGGGGGTTATATTATAAAAAGCTTACTCCTAATTAACCCTTATAACGAGGTATAAGCGGAGGCTAGGCCTAAGTAAGCCCCCCTAGCGAAAGAGATATGAGTGCTGAGGCTAGATGATAATTGGTGTGAAAGGACATGACTCTATGGAGCAAGAAACATCTGATAAGATAACGGTTCCCCCCAAGAATCAGGTCTAGCCTAGTTCGCATGGTATACCTTAGCCCCGGGGCCAGTCTACCTTAGGGAGCGCTGTTTTAGGGGTGGATTCCCCAGGAGCTCATGTGATCTGCTATCTCAGCGACCCCTAACAGTACAGATTCTAGATATTATACACGAAATTGTATGGTACGGGAAGTCCCCTGGACTACGGGCGTCCCGGTCCCCGACTACCTGGCTCGTTGGTCCCAGTCAACCCCGGAGGTTAGTTCAGCGGGAGGGCAGGTATTCGGACGAAGCTAAATCAATATATCGGCACTTATGCTGGAACCATGATGGAAATCACACTGTCGGATTAGCAATGGTGATAATTGTAACGGACGTAGAGGCAGAGAGCGGGGTCATCACATCAAACATAGTGTCAGAATGCGAGAAGCCGTTGCGAGAAACCAATAGTCGTAGATCGATTCCATCAGAGATAAGGCTTGGTGCGTGCATGCACCCGCGGCCAGCAGATACTTCATCTACGGACGGAAACGCACAGTAGACCAATCACGACCGAGGGGACCTCTGTTTTCGATGGGTGGAAGCTTGACATACGACTTGTTGCATAAGCGAATGAGAGTCTAGCCAGGAGCAATCACCAGAAGCAATCACAGAGAGCAATCAAAGATGGTGGCAGATTACTTACAGGTGAACTTGTTCTGCTCTGTTACACACTTTGGCACCTTTGATCTATGATATCAACAGCGCTACAGAACATACCTGGCCTGTTTTCCGTTCTGCCTGCTCGAGCATTCAGATATTGGGAAGGTGTTCTCCAGCACACAAGGCAGGCGAGAATGGTGAAGCTGTCTGCTACTGAGCTGGTCCGACAATTCGAAGCAAACAAGCTTCTCAATCAAGGTGTGTCGTACCCTCTAAGCATTGAAGAGCATTTCAACTAACAAGAACTCACATAGACCAGGGCGGTCGCCGTGTGACTCTTCTCGGCACGATTGATGGCTCTCAAGCTTTGCTCACTGCCGAACGGGCAGCGTTTCCAAGCGACTTCAAGACATTAAGATCCTTCCATAGCACAATTGCAAATATCGAAAATTTGGGCGACAATGACATCTATCGCTGGTATCTTGCCTCTTCAATTATCACAGATGCAGGTTCTTCCGACCTCAAGCTCAATCTAATCTACCCTTGCACCGAGAAGCACATCAAGAAGTATTCTCCACAGACTGTTCGTATGGTGACAGAGACGCCAGAGATCTACAAGCAATATGTGCAATCATACATGCAGAGGATGAGAGACGAGGGACGCCTCAACTGGGTCTTCAACATCATCGAAGGTCGTGCTGAGCAAGAAGATGTCTTATTGCGAGATGCTGGTCCATCTGGTGCCAATGAAGGATTTCTGCTCACACCAGACCTGAATTGGGATAAGAAAACCTTGACAAGCCTTCATTTGCTCGCTCTCGTGGAGAGACGGGACATCTGGAGCCTACGGGACCTAAAGCGAGGCCATGTGGAGTGGTTAAAGCACATGCGAGAGAAGGTCTTGGATGCTACGGTGAAGCTTTACGCGGGTCTGGAAAAGGATATGCTAAAGCTTTATGTCCACTGTGTGTAGTGCCCACCAACTCATGACAAGATATCAAGCTTACGAGAGAGAGATCAACCGACCTATTATCACTTCCATATCCATGTGGTGCATCTCATGTGTGAAGCTACCAGCACACAGTCAGTGGGTAAAGCTTTTGGGCTTGAAAACCTCATCTCGCAGCTCGAGACCATGTCCGGTAGTCTTCAGACCAGCATGGCAGACGTCAGCCTTACGTACTACCTTGGGGATGCCAGCGACCTCTGGAATGAGGTCTTTCTACCTCTTAAAGAGGGCAGGAAGGAGTAATCGACCCGCAATGAGCGGGAGTATCCCAGAAATTGGGGTTGTTCTTTGAATTTAGAACATGCTGGCCGCTTCAGCACGTCTGGACAGACGTAAATGTGCTCTATGAGCAGGGGCTCGATAATCGGGCAATTCGAAAAAACCTTGATGCCAGAATGGCGTTGTAAGGAAATCCTCAAGCGTCTTCGGCCCCCTCTGGCAAATTGGGATTCACGATGAATAAGTCTACCTGAGTGAGTATCTCTGAGTAATACTGGCAGGATGGCTGCCAATTATCTCTCACACAGCTAATATACTCCTGATAGGACTCAATCTAGGTCCATTTAATCTGTATCGCCCAGTACGAGCCCTTTTGATTTTTGCATAGGACGCCATTGGTCCTTCCCCTTACCATTGAGAATCAATATCTCGACATGAACATTTCCCCTGCTGTTCGCATTGTTCCTACCAGAGTTTCAACTAAGCTGTTGAAGGCAAGTGCAAGGTTATGGCGTCGCAGCACACCTCTGCGTTACCAAAAGAGTCTGGTCATACCATTTAAGCCGGCACTCAACGTCTTCCCTGGATCGCATCCTATTTTCCAGGCTCCCGAATCCTCTTTTCGTCTTTTATATTACGCGCTAATATGCATCCGAGCCTTCCTCGCATTTTGGTGCTATGTTGTTTTTTGAACTGCTTTTTCTTGGTTTTGTCTCTCAAGCATGGCCCACTCAGCATATTGTTCGCGAATATTGGGCAGCTCCATTTCCCAGCTCTCACTGGCAAGGGATGATATGATCTGGGGGTCGTTGACCTTGTACCGATTTCTGATTCGTTTAGCATACGCAGATCGGTACAAGATGAATGCGACCGGAAAACGGTTTTGCGGTTGGCCCTTTGTTGCCTCCTGTAGCCTTTCTTCTAAGGACCTATTTACCCAGGCTTTCATGTCTTGGATTGGGATGTCATCCATGTCCTTGGTCAGCCAGCTCAGTGGGCCAGGGAGTCTACCCGGTTTGGAGTACTTTGCTCTTTTTTGCTCGGCATTCGTTACAGCCCGGCCACGCACTTTGACAACATTCTTTTCGGATATGTCGAACGATCCATGTAAAGGCTCTACAGGCTTGGGGTCGACAGACGTTGAAGATCTAGGCCTCGATGCGGGTTGAGCCACCGAGTTCTCCGTTGCATTTGGTGACAGTTCACTAAACGCTACACTCGTTGTGTCCGAGTATCTACTGGTCGGTAGGCTTACTCAATCAGGCTCTTCCATCGTGGTCTCTGCTTGGCGACTTTCTTGAGATTGGGGCGCGGAGGGCTGAGTAGGACTGATTGACGGTATAACTTGATCTCTTTCTGGTAGAACTTCTCCTGGGCCGTCTGCAGTGGGATTCGATACCTCCGCGATCTCATCACTCTCGTCAGCGTAGCCTTCTGAGGGGCAAGAGGTGTAGCCCTCAACGTCCTCGACATTCTCGTCGCTTTCCGCATCCGGCGACCCCAAATCGAGAGCGACGTTCGTGGCTCTCGCGAAGAATGAATCTGCCCGAAATTTCAGTTCCACAGTCCGATCAGTGTCTCGTATAGGTGACTTTGCATCCGCAAAAACCTTTCCAGCCATGCTATCCTCGCACTTTCCTAACCATCTCTTGACATACTCCGTGGAAATACCATATCCATCCTTGCATTCCAGGGCCAGCCAGAATCGATGGTGCGCCTCACGGAAGCGCCCGCTGTGATAGAAGGAAATGCCGATGATGAATTGGCAACGGGCAGATAAAGGCTGGAAATTCAACCTCTCGGTGACCTCTAGGGCTCCAAACGCAATTGTTGCCATCCCCTGATAATCTCCAAGCATGAATCTGCAGTTGGCACGGTTCACGAGGAGGTTGACTTGTGATTCGCGGAACATGTTTGGGAAGTCCTTGTAAAGGGGCCTGGTCTGTCTTCCATCTGAGTCGACTTCCCATATAGGTTGGGCATTATCTTCTGCCATGATTCCAACGGCCTGCAATTTTTGTCTGTATTCCGCCACCGCGCGGCTGAGCTTCTGCTCTGCATCGTGTTTCTCCTTGTGGGCCCTCACAAGCGCGATCCTGGTTTTGTTATGGGCTGCCTCCTGCTCTTCTCCATGCGCCACGAGCCCTTGGAATTTTTGCCCTAGCGTTTCTTGCCCTGCAGCGTGGTCTTGGAGGGTTTGTCCGTATTCCATCTGCACGCGTCTGAGCTGCTGTTCTACTTCTTGTTTCCGTTTATGGACATCCAACAGCGCTATCTTAGTCCTGTTGTGGCTCGCCTCCTGCTCTTTCGGGTCTGCAGGGAGGTCTTCGCTGATAATCTCCGTGCCACTTATCGAATTCGTTGACCCGACGTAAAGGCCGGGCGAAGGTTGGAAGCTATGGTTTGCTTTATGCCCATCCTGGATACTGATGCCGGCCTCTGTGTCGCTTTCAAGATCATGTACTGTGGCCGAGATTTCGGGTGAATAGTGGGAGCTTGGAGTCACGGAATCGCCGTCCAACGATAGGACATCAGTCTGTCTGGCTGCTGTGTTGGATTGCCCGACCCGCATTTGCTCGAGTGATGCAGGAGGAAGACTCCCATTAGGTAGAGGGGGACTTTCTTCAGCCTTCACAATGTTTGATATATGACTCACGTCATCACCATCGCCGAGATCAAGCGATGAACCTGGCCGGGGCATAGCTGATGATTGTATCGATGGGTGGCTATATATTTGCAAAGAAGTACGTCTATTGGGCTAAGGATGCTCTATTCTGGATTGCATACTTTTATCTCATGTCCACGTTGGCGGACAGTACTTTTTCGAGGACATGCGATGCAACGATCAATGCTACTAAATTGGAGTCTTTGTTCCGAACTGACTCCTTGGTGGCCTAATTGGCTATCAGGACAAAGGAGGTGACTGCTAAGAACGTCACGTTGCGTACATTCCGCAAATGGAATCGTTGCGCACAAGAAAAGGGGAATTTAGGAAACAACCGATCTGTCTTCAATCAAAATTGGATTGTTATGCATAGACTATATTTTCCATCGCCGCAGGGTTGCTGCACACACCTTTGGCCCCTTCTAATCGTAGTCTGAAGTTCGTGGATCGCTTAGGATCATCCTCTGGTAGGGCGTCCACTTCTTTTTCCGCCGCGAGTCTGCATTCCTCAATAATCTTCTCATGGTAATCCAAGTGCGAAGACAGAACGAAACACCATTTGGCTTTTGCCGGCTCACCCATATATAAGTAGCAAAGCCCTCGATGGAAATGGGCTTTTCCGACAAGTTGATGCAGCTTGTGGTCAGTAGCGATCTGAAGGGCTTCTTCGGCGTATTGCAATGCCATGGAAAAATCCGACCCGTTTGATTGGATCAAAGCCGAGTATAGCAGTCTGCAATTGACGTGATGATACTCATCTAGGTCTTCGCGCGCAAGCAATGCGGGCATCAGTATCAGAGCCTGTTGGAGATGACCGTTTCGCCATGCTTCCTCTACGGGCAAGAGCGCTGGATAATCCAGTGGTGAACTCAGCCAAGTCCCGATCCATGTCTTCGGCGGCGGAGACACTGGGCCCCTGTCTGGGTCTGGGGTATAGAAGTGCCTGTGAGCCTTGGTTAGTAATCTGTCGAATTGAGTATTCTGGAGTTCAAGCTCGGTGATTGTTTGCTTAGCGATTGAGAGCTCATTCCGAAGAGCGTCTCGCTCACTGACTATACTTTGCAACGCTGCCAGTATTTCTTGGCTGTTGGGTACCTCTTCCATCCTGACTGACGGCACTGACTTGGATAGGGCTCTGCTGATAGTTCTGCGAAATATCAATGCTGTGAATGCAGTGGAGGACGAGTCGGAAGATGCTAGGATGTCTCGACATAGAAGGTGTATTGGGGAAGATAGGACCGAATATACATAATGGCATTGAAGGTGGTAACAAAGCCCTAGACAAGTGCGTGGGTTTTCTCCGTTGTCAGACTATAAGAAAGGAACATTGGAAGAAGCGATCAATAGGGTTAAGAGAAAGGCAAAAGACCATTGTTTTAGCCTCCGAGGCCAAGAACGATTCTTCCGCTGATCGAGCGGATGTTCAATTTTTCGTGGAAACAAGTTGTAGAAGAACAAAGGTCTGGACGGAAATGGAATCCATGTCAATTCGGATGATGGTAGCCCAGGATTGGGGGATTTCCTAGCAATGTACTTTAATTTGATATTTTTCAATAGAGCGGTGCGTAGTGTTGACTTGGCTAATCATTCTTTTCAATTGTTGACGTTCCGCATTTTGTTCCTTGCTCTGTGAACTCCTCGGTATGTGTCACCATTTCTCATGTCTCCGTGAACCGTGAACACAATTTTATCCACGTCTAGACCTACACCATTCGTCAAAGCTTGAATGGATTCACATGTGGCGGCCTCAACGATCGAGAATGGGGGACCGACGTCGTGCAACGAATCAATATACAAGGCTCACATTGAAACAAGCGTGGGCGGCAGCAGTGAGCTCACGAGGGTCATTGAATAGACGAGCACTTCGCTCCTCGCTCGATCACAAGGTCTCTATGCTTCGCTTGCTTCAGAGAGTAAGCTAAGTGTTATCGTGGTTACTTGGTCATTGCGGAGAACTCATAGAAGAGAACGCTTCGCTCTATAGAAATTGAAAGGTCTGAGTGAAAGGGAGCTCGAAGAGTGGAGGCATTGATAGTTAGGCTTGCAGTGCATCTGTAAATGACTCTGACGGGCTCCCTGTCTAGTCAGTCCTGGCAGATTGCTGTATAGCGGCTTGGTTGCTCGACTTATTGATGATCGTTCAATTGCCCTAGAGTTTCTCTGCAGTTTATGTTACAGTCGCTGTATGTAGGGTTGTGACAGAAGCCGTTCCCTCAGGTAGGTATAAGTTCAGTTGTCACTGATTCTCGGCGAAAGAAAGGTGAATCCCATGCTATCTTTGCTTCTTTGGTCTTTACACCACTCGCACCGAGTCCATGGTGCCGGGCCAGGAATAATAGTGTGGCAAATATTCTTGGCAAGCTAACCCACTCGGGAGGTCCCTGCCAAAAAGTTTCTTGGTGCAAAGGAGATGATATCAAGAGAAGTTTACACCTGCTTCCTTTGCCATCCTCTCCTTTCCCGGTCCACGATACATATCCTTGAGCTATTTGAAGCTGGGTGATCGATACCATAAATATTGCACGTGGTTAGAGCATGTTCGTTCGAGCTTCGAAGCGCAGCTCGCCACAAGACGCATACAGACAGTCCATTGCCACGTTGGAGAGCTTACAACTTCCCTTCTTATGCCCTGCCCTCTTTGGATCTTCGAACTACAAAAGAACAACATCCACGGTCACCCGGGTTTCTTCGAGCCGAAGGTCAGAACAGTCTCGTGCGAGCACCGTACAACAGAAGGCTTGCGGCGAGCCCCACCGCAGAAGTCTTGCCTCTGCTGCTGCCGCCGCTGTCGACTATGCACCTGATTATGACACTTATATTCCTTGGGATAAGCCCAGAACAGAACCTTACAATTATCAGCCGAGCTTCACGGAGCCAAGCATCGGTGTCCACCCAATATTCAGCCCCAGTTCACCGCCAATCATAATCAAGGACTCACTTTCAACGCATCCTAAGAAGTTCCGTGCCTCAAAAGATGCTATTTCTGGCGATACCAATGAGATTCATCAAACACTACACGCTTGCCTCCAGGTAGGCCGTCTCGAGCGAGCGGCGGCCCTAGTGCGGAGGCTCAACCAGATATACAAAGCTAATGAGGAGGGACTACTAACCGCACATAATGAGTACGTAGGCGAACTCACACACCGGATCGTCAAGAATAAGGACCAGCCTCTCTTGCAACATCTACAGAGATGGTTTCAGGCGGATTTGAGGGACGTTGGTGTCGAGCCGGACGCTGTCACGTATTCTATGATGATCAGAGCCAGTTTACAAGCGTCCGACGCAAGAAAAGATCGCACGGTCAGGGGCTATGTCAATTTAGCTAGGGAAGCCGGGAAAATTGAAGAGACTGAGAGACTGTTGTCGATGTACGAAGAGCTAGACCGAGTATGGACATTGCTCTGCGTCATTCAATGGAAGCCGGTGACTAATTTCTTGCAGGGAACTGCTCCGTTTTTTCGCCAGCCACAGGAAAGAACCTTTGACAAGGACCCAGAAACAGAGCACACAACCCTGGAGCCCACGTTTGTTCAACCAACAGAGAAGGTAGACGAGGTACGCGAAATGGGGCAGAAGGGGGTAGGTCTTTCGACGCTTAAGCAATCATTGTCCATCTTCTCAAACGCAGCCCTCGCTCCAGAGGAGGATCACAAGAATATTACGCCAGCCGAGCGGCAGACGCTTCTAGAGAACAACACGATCAACGCTGCCATGGATCGTTGGCACCAAGAAGATAAACACCTCAAGAGCATAGGCGTCAACAGTGGTCTTTCAACTTCATCAATTGGTGCTATGATGTGGAGATGGCACGAGAAATTTGTACCGCTCATCAAAGATGATATACGCAAATCACAAGAAGCCGAGAAGAAGGAGAACAGGAGCAAAAGCGATGAGGAGTATCTACTGTGGGGTCCATACTTGCAGTCGCTCCCACCTGAAAAGATGTCTGCAATAACCATTCTCTCGGCGATGAAGACTTGCAGTACTGACGTTTCCGACGAGAGGGGTGTCAGAATCCACAATCTTGTTCAGGGCATTGGCGACGGGGTGCAGAATGAAAGTATTGCTGAAGCGATCAGGAAGAATAAGAAGGACAAGAATTGGCGTAGCCTTACGTCAATGGCTAATGCAAGATCAAGATACGACTCGCTAGCAAAGCTGGTCCGCAGCTCTTCGTCGCGAGCATACGACAAGTTGGAGTGGGATGCGAGCATGAGAGTAAAGGTAGGGGCTAATCTACTGTCTCATCTGATGGACATTGCCAAGGTGCAGGTCTCCCGGAAAGATCCTAAGACAGGATTACAAGTTCGAGAATATCGACCTGTTTTCTTCCATACATTTCAGTATGTCCAAGGCAAACGCGTCGGGGTAGTGCGACTGAATTCAGATGTGCTGGACAAGCTCTCAAGAGTACCCGTTCTTTCCGCAATAGCCAAATACCTTCCAATGGTATGCGAGCCCAAACCCTGGGCAGGATATTCTGAAGGTGGATTCCTTGAACATCCACTACCCGTGATACGTCTTCATTCTGGCGATACGCAATCCAGACGATATGCTATCACTGCCGCCGAAAACGGTGACATGGATCAAGTCTTTGCCGGTCTTGATGTTCTTGCTCGAACACCATGGAAGATTAATCGCTTCGTCTTCGATACCATGCTCGAAGCCTGGAATAGCGGCGATGCAATCGCCAGTATCCCACCTGAGAGTCCTCCAACAGACTCGAGTCCCGAGCCCCCGCCGTCCGACGATCCTACAACGCGCTCTAGATGGATGAGGCACATGCGTGAAGTTGAAAATCACCGTTCGGGCCTTAAAAGTCAGAGATGTTTCCAGAACTTTCAATTGGAGGTCGCTCGAGCGTATCTGCATGAGACATTCTACTTTCCGCATAATTGCGACTTCCGGGGACGTGCATACCCAATGGCTCCTTTTTTGAATCATATGGGCGCCGATAACGCGCGTGGATTACTGGTTTTTGCTCATGGCAAAGAGCTTTCCTCGGAGGGTCTGTGGTGGCTAAAAGTTCATCTTGCCAATGTCTATGGTTATGACAAAGCCAGCTTCCAAGAGAGAGTTGAATTTACCGAGACCCATCTTTCTGAGGTACGCGATTCTGTAAACGCTCCATTTGAGGGTGGCAGGTGGTGGTTGAAAGCTGAAGATCCCTGGCAATGTCTTGCAGCCTGCAACGAGTTGAAGAACGCCCTGGATTCACCAGACCCTACAAAGTATGTCTGCCAACTAGCGATCCATCAAGACGGTACCTGTAATGGCCTTCAACACTACGCAGCACTTGGTGGCGACGTCGCAGGTGCTCAGCAAGTCAATCTTGTACCAGGTCAAAGACCATCAGACATCTACACGGCTGTCGCCGAAATTGTCAAAGCCGAGATTGCTAAGGATGCTGCCCAAGGCAACGAATTAGCGAAGGCTCTGGAGGGTATAGTTACTAGGAAAGTAGTCAAGCAGACAGTGATGACGAACGTGTATGGCGTGACGTTCACAGGAGCCAAACGACAAGTGCGGAAGCAGCTGGATGACCTTTTGACGACATTTCCGAATACCACGAATGTGAGTCTTGTCGCTGCAGCGCCGTACATAGCTAAGAAAATATTCGCGGCCCTCGCGACTATGTTCAACGGAGCACATGATATACAGTATTGGCTCACTGCATGTGCTGCGAGAATATCCGAATCACTTGCCCCTGAGCAGGTTGCTTTCATCGATAAAGCTTCGCGGGGCGAACAATCTCCCAGCCCGTACAAAAAAACGCATTTGAAAGGAACACCGAAGGACGAGATCACAGACTTCAAGACGACTGTGATATGGACGACTCCATTGAAGATGCCTGTCGTACAGCCATACCGCAAAAAGACTGCGCGTAGGATCGAGACCAATCTGCAGAAGATCACCATCATGAATCGTTCTGCTGCGGATCCTGTCAACAAGGCCAAGCAGCTCCAAGCGTTTCCTCCAAACTTCATCCATTCCCTTGATGCAACGCACATGTTTCTAACAGCTCTGAAGTGCAACGAAGTCGGCCTCACGTTTGCAGCGATTCACGACTCCTTCTGGACTCACGCTGGAGATGTCCACAAAATGAACACGATTATCCGCGATGCTTTTATCAGAATGCATTCGGAAGACATCATTGGCCGCCTCGCAGCTGAATTCAAAGCTAGATATAAGGATTATATGCACCTAGCATCTGTACGTCGTGATACCCCTATCGGACAGAAGATCCTGGCTTGGCGGAGGGAAAGGTCCAAGGAGTCGGGAGTTACTGGGGAAAGACAGAACTCTGTCAAAAACTTGGAGGCTCGTAAATTTGATGAACTACTTTTAGAGCGCCGCCGTTTGGATCTTCTCGCTTCTGAAGACCCCAAAGAAAGGGAAGAAGGGGAACAGATGAACACTCCGGGAAAGATCTTCTCCGAAGCCGTAGATGAGAAAGCTTTGGCGCCATTGGAAGCCAAGCCTGCTACCATTGGATTGACTCCGACTTCGAGGAGTCCGAAATTGAAGGCCAACATAAGACTTGACGTTGGTGATATGGAGAACACAGAGCCTGTTGAACCCGCTACCAGCCACGAGACTGCTGGTGTTCTAGGAAGCGATCCTGAAGTTTCTGAGAACGGAGAGGTTGAGGCTCTTACTTCCGCAGACGACGGTGAAGAGCTGGAGGACGAAGTGGCGGAAGAGGAAGTAGGAAATAAGCAGCCAGAGGTCGAGAAGAAGGCCAAAAGGGAGTATGTAAAGAAAACCTGGGCGTGGTTACCATTGATATTCCCGCCTGTGCCGAAGAAGGTAAGTCTTGATCGAACCATCCTGCCATTGTCCAGGAGACTGACCATGTGGTTCAGGGCGACTTCGACGTCAAGAGGTTGAAGGACAGTCAGTATTTCTTTTCTTAGAGGACGAGGACGAGGACAATCCCACTCCAATTTTGCATATAGTGTGACGCCATATGGCTGGATCGCTGGCTAAGGTATATACCCTGTTGTTTGTTGATCAGCATAGCGATGACGCTGGCGGTTGTTATCATGTAAAATCAGTGGAAAGGACGGGTGTGCATAGCGAGGGCATATTGTAGATATATTCACATAATGTATCAAGATTGAGAAGTACAAAAGACGTACATCGGAATCTCGTTTCGTCACGTCTCTCACTTCGGAGTAGGCTCCTTCGAATTGAATCCTTTTATTTTTTGTCACAGGTACTGTGTGTGTTTATACTTCGGTTGCCATTGTCGCCACCGTGACTGGATATTCCATCAATATTTTCGCCTAAACCCTACGATTTTTTGACCTTTCTCGTGGATTCAGCTGCAATCGAGTGCCCGAGAGCAGAAGGTGGTTTATGTGGGATACCCGTTGTTATTTCAAGTGATATCCCATTTAATTTGTCTGCGATGACGAAAAACGGTCGAGAAGCGTGATGTTTAATTCTAACGTGAGTCCAAAGAATTTGGAGACCGTGGCTGAAGTACATTTTGGCTGTTGGGATGTAGTACCAGTGCAAGACGTGGTTGTTAGCGCTATATATATAGCCCGTTGAGTACCTAGATAATTTAGAATTCTTCCTCTATTCTTGGTTTAACATTCAATATATTCCCAGCCGTATGATGTGTCTATAATATGTACACCCCATCAACGCCCATCTCACAGCTTCGACGGACTCGGATCCGAAATCTTGATCGTCAGCTTCCCAAAATGCTTCTGGTCCCACATATACTGATACGCCTCCTTGGCATCCTCCAGACTGAAAACCTTCTCGTCGACCACGGGCTTGATATTGCTCGCGTCGATCGCGGCATTCATCTCTTCAAACTGCTGTCGCGATCCCACCATTAGCCCGCGCACTGTGCACAGATTGCTCAGGCAGTCCAGAAAGCTGGGCTGGTCTTTGCTCATTCCTCCTAAGAAGCCGATGATGGAGATGGTGCCTTCGGGCTTGATAGCCTTTAGGGACTGCGCCATCGTTTTCGGCCCGCCCACTTCGAGAATGTGGGCGACGCCAACGCCGCCTGGGGAGAGCTTCTTGGCGGTTTCACCCCAGTTGGGGTCGTTCTTGTAGTTGATGATGTGGTCTGCGCCTAGTTTCCTGAGGATATCGGCTTTGGCGTCTGTGGAGGTGGTGGCTATTACCCGAGCGCCGGTTGCTTTGGCAAACTATTGTACGTTATTATGTTTGTGTTCGGGCCCGGATGAGGCTTTGGGCAAAGATACCTGTAGAGCGAAGATGCTGACACCACCTGTGCCCTGGGTGAGGATTGTGTCACCCGGCATCAGCCGCTTACCTTCGACGCCGAATATTCCGTTCCACGCCGTCAACGCCGCACACGACAATGTAGCGCCTTGCTGAAAGTTCAAGGTTTCCGGCATCCTGACCAGGCTGTTCTCGTCAAAGGCACCGTATTGACGCAGCGTCCCATCGACGGCACCTCCGAGACCTGAAGCGAGGTCGTGCATGGTGATATTGCCGGCCAGGTGGGACTGGTTGAAAAGGGTGACGACCGCGTCCCCCTTCTGAAAACGAGTGACACGGGGACCGGTGGCTACAATGGTGCCGGCACCATCGGAGGCAGGAATCCTGGGGATGGCGAGCGGGAAAGGGTATTTGCCCTATGGAATAGATCAGCTCGAGTTTTCTACAAGCGAACAAAGAGAGATTGAAGTGGAAGATACCTTGGGAATGATGAGGTCGCGGTAGTTCAGCGAGGCATAGTGAAAGTTGACGAGAACGTCTTTTTCACCAAGTGTGGGAATCTCCGCTTTGTCGTCGAATTTGAGGCTCTCGAAGCCGTCTTTGCCTGCGATGCTCCATTGCTTGGTCGTTGTCGGTGCCATGATAAGAAGCTGAAGGGATTATAGTAAGTAGGATGAGAGGGTGAGTTCAGTATACAATGGTTAGATAGATGAAAGACATAGAAATTAGATTTCAAAGCATTGTGAAACTCCATTGGGCCTTTCCGATCATCGACGGAGGCGGAAAGGGATCTGAAGATCATGACGTACCCTGCATACTGGAACAGCTTAAGCCTGGGTGGAAAGGGTGAAAGGCTTTGTGAAAGATTGCTCTTAGGAGTATGACGTTGTAGTGGGGAACGAATAAGACGAACTGCCGTCGGAGATATTGCTGCAATTGCCGAACTCATTCTTGGCTTGAGACAAGCACCAATGCAGCGAGAATGCCAAAGACTTCCCTTGACTGAATGATTGCAAATCAAGTGTCTCCTCCGAAATCAGATAGTCACGAAATAGTATGTCGAATATTAGCTGTCAATCTATAGCAGGAACAGAATAGGAATTGTTCGTGCTTCCTTGCCTCTAACCACCTCCTTATCCACTCATATTCCTCAACCCATAGCCTGTATCTAAAACCACCCACGCACACTTCTATGTGCGATTCCTGTGCCTCTAATGGTTCTTGGCACGAGGTGCCATTGGGACCACGGTAGGCTCTGGATCTGAGGGGCAACATGCCGTGGGAAGCTCTCGTCGAAGGTCCGCCGTACTGTCGCCCTGCATTCCCTGGCCCGAGCCTGTTGACGGCGTCCTCTCCAGGAGGAAGGGTCGTGCGATTAAGGCAGCCGTGCTTTCTGTATGCTGGCCCATTATCAGGGAGGAGCTGACCCTATTTCAGCTAACGATACTCCCATTTCGGGAGGGGCGGCTGCCATACCAGTCTCCTGAAAGTGCCACCATGCTGGCCACAGGATCGTTGTTTTTGCGAAAGCTACCCTCTATGGGTGCTCCCTATGAAGTATTTTAGTACAACCCGCTCCGTCTTTCGACATTGACATACAATCTGAAGACTTCGGGTCCCACTGCGAGTATTGTTTCGAGGCGGAAAGATTTGACGGATGAACGGCAATGATCTGAGGTGGTCCATGCATGACATTGTCCGTTCTCGAATTGATGGCATACACCAGGTGTAACTTTGCTTTGAAGTTGTAGGAAGTAAGAGACGCGGAAGACTGTGACAGGATTCGCTAAAGCGCTGCAAAATGGGAGAAGAAAGACGGGGCACGCTCAAATGCAGGCAAACTAAGGAATACAAGAGGAACGAGTGACCCTACAAAGAAGTACGGATTAATCGTCTCACACCAGACTGTAAGACGAAGAGTAAAAGGTGTATAGGAAGCTAGGTACATTGGCAAGATTGGAAGGGCGACGGCCGAAATGAGGATCGAGACACGCAATGCCGAAATTGTGTGAGAGTCAGGATTGTGGGGCGTAGCTATGACGATGGCCACGCGATGGCGAATAGCTGGCCTACCAGCATCCTTTGATCGTAACATATCTCGTCTCCACTATCGGGATACCGCCACAGTGGTGATGAAGGCGTGTGGCGTCAACATAGACCAAACATCATAAGGGAGAATCCTGAAACCATTGACTCTTTCTGCTAACCGCCCTATGCGAGGAGAAAGCCATTTGCTGGCTCCCGGGGCAACCCCTTGCATTTCTGATCTGCATTCCGACTCTGAGGTTCGGAAATATCCTGGCATTCCTTTTCCTAAAATCTGCAATCGCCTACCCAATCATCGTCAAGCGTGTATCAGCCTGGATGGCTTATTGCTATTTTGGGCAATCTTTGATGTGGAAGCTTTTGAGCTTCACAAACTGTTCGAAACCGAACTTGCTCAGCGTGACACCCCTACCGGAGTTCTTCCATCCCGTCCAAGCAAGATCCTGCTAGGTGTTAGCGTAATCCTTCAAAGCGAACTCTAGTGGACTTTACTGGACTGGGAAAGTCGCATCTGTTGATGAAGACCGTTCCTGCTTCGACGTGCTCCGCAAGATCTTCGCCTTTCGCAAGGTCCTTTGTCCAAATACTCGCGGTCAAGCCAAATTCACTATCATTCATGAGTCGAATTGCCTCTTCATCATTACCGACTCGCATAACGGGAATGACCGGTCCAAACGTCTCATCGTTCATCACGTCCATATCATGGGTCACATTCGTAAGGAGCGTAGGTTTGACGTAGTTTCCATTCGGCGGTGGGAACGCAAAAGTCCGATTTTCGGGTGTCGAGTCAATAGCTCCTTTTGACAATGCATCCCTGACATGTGATTCTATAGTCTCAAATGACCTCTTCGAGACCACCGGCCCAATATTGGTGGTTGGATCAAAAGGATCCCCAAGCTTATATCCTTTCAGCACGTCTTGCACCGCTGATATAAATTCGTCGTGGATTCTTTCAGCGACATAGACCCTCTCCACGCTACAGCAGCTCTGCCCCGAATTGAATACGGCTCCATCTACTATTTCTTCCGCAGCCCATTTCACATTCACGTCTTCTCTAATGTAAGCAGGGTCCTTGCCTCCAAGCTCGAGTCCAACAGGAACCACCCGATCTGCAGCAGCACGTTGGACTTGCAGACCACCTGTAACAGAACCAGTGAAACAGATTAGTTTGATCTGGGGTGCCCGTGCAATACTCTCCAAGCGCGAGATGGAGCCACAGTGGAAATACTGTATGACTTTGTCAGGTAAACCGGCTTCGGAGAAGATATCATGGATCTGTTCAACTATGGTTGGTGTTTGAGGGGAAGGTTTGAGGATGACAGAGTTACCAGCAAGCAAAGCTGGAATCAGGGAATTGACCAAGATCAAATACGGATACTGAGCATGCTATGTCAGCGTCCAGGACACTGGAACATTGAGCTGTCACAACCCACATTCCAGGCAAATAGAATCAATACAGGGCCAATGGGTGCCATTCTGATGAATCTTCTGAAACCTTGCTCAGGCTCACCCTCGGTATCCTTCAATGCATCCTCACTGATCTTCAACAGATATTCGCCTCTGGTCACTGCTGTTGCGATTTCTTTACCAGTATAAGCAATTGGTCTGCCCATCTGCTCAGTGAGCTCACGGGCAAGAACATTTTGCCTGTCATTGATGAGCTGTAGGGCTTTCCGAACGATAGCCTGTCGCTCTCGCAGCGATGTGAGACGATATTCATTGAAAGCTTGAGTCGCGATAGCTGGAAGTAGCGCCACGTCCGAGCTTGAGAGGGCATTCCTTGTCAGTATTGGTTGATTGGTCGAGGGCGATATTGTTGTGATCACCTCAGTAGCCATTGTGGGTCCAGCTGCAGACTTTGCAGACTCGTGAAAGATATCCGATGTAGCAGGCTCGTACACCAGCCACTGCCTTCACGCTCAATGAATGTGCTGCATCAATTGTGTGCAGCGTTGGCAGTGAAATGGGGAAACTTTGAGTCGTACGTGCCGACCGTCGACGCTAATTTTTAGTGTCTAGCTCTACGGATACCTTATGCTTCAAAATCCCTATCTATATTCCATGCACAACGGTAAGATATCTCAGCATGACAGACTCAACCCACAAGACCTCCTCGGGGGCCGGCAGCTCGACTCTAAACGCTTCCCAAAACAGTGAGAAGGATGGGGTGTCGAACCCTCTAAGATTCGTTCCACTAGGTAGCTAGATGACGCGTTTCCAGTATCATAGTACCACGACTAATCATATTGTAGAAAACAACCCCGAAGTCATGTCGTCTCTGGTGCATAAATTAGGCCTCTCGTCTGACCTGTCATGGCATGACGTCTACTCCTTGGACGACCCTTCCCTTCTGGCCTTCGTACCTCGTCCAGCGCACGCCCTTCTGCTAGTCTTCCCTACCTCTTCAGCCTATGAGAAGGGTCGTTTGGACGAGGACAGCTCTTTGTCCGATTACGCTGGTACTGGACCTGAGGAAGAGGTGCTTTGGTTTAAGCAAACAATAGGTAATGCTTGCGGCATGATGGGCCTCATCCATGCAACATGCAATGGCGTGACCCGGGATCTGATTGGTACCTATACTCTCTTTCTTTTCTCATGGTGAAATACACTCTAAGCTTATCGAATAGCACCCGCCACTCCGTTTTCGGATCTCATCAAAAAAGCCTTACCGCTTGATCCTCGCTCTCGCGCCAAACTCATCGAGACAAATGAAGATTTAGCAACCGCACATGCAACCGCAGCTGCAGGGGGCGACACAGCAGCGCCGTCAGCCGAAGACAATATCGATCTCCATTACGTTGCGTTCGTCAAATCCGAAAAGAACAATCTCTGGGAACTTGACGGCGGACGCAAAGGGCCGCTGAACAGAGGAAAGCTGGAGGATGGCGAGGATGTTCTTTGCGACACGGCTTTACAGTTAGGACCGAAGAAGTTTCTGAAGAGAGAAGAGGAAGCTGGTGGTGGGGAAATGAGATTTTCAATATTAGCATTGGGACCTAGCTTCGAATAGCATTCTGTTTGCAGGTCTGGAATTCCAAGCAAGGGCTAATGTGAGGAATGGGAACAATCACAGATGCAAAAGTTGGACGTGAAACCTCAATTCGCGAAGAATCGTATACGCCAGCATCACCACCGTCTATCCTGGCTCGTGCCTGCCCTAACTTCCAGCAAGATATGGCTGTGCACCTGCCACAAAGGGCACCAAGAAGGGGCCCTACGCCCTCAAAACCATCGATTCTATCGCTCAGCGCAATCATGGTCTTTCACCAATCATCCTAATGTCTTCATCAATCAGTAGCGTAGGAACCACTGCCAGCAGCAGACCGAACAATTTTACCGCACATCAGCATCACATCCAACAGATTCTCGCGGTGGCGTCTGCTTCGATTTGCGTCCTGTTTGCTCTCTTGACCTTTTACTATTTCGTGAGAGTGAGAACGTTGCTGTTTCGACATCAGTATGTTTTGCCGGATTCTAGCCCTTCTATCCTCGAGGAATTGAGGCCGGCTAACCAGTGCACAGGCTCATCATTCTACTTATTGCGAGTGATTTGTTCAAGGCGATCTGGTATCTTGTACCTCCGATCGTAATATTCGTTCAAAATGAGCCCACCGCCCGAAACTTTTGTCAGGCGTCCGGTTTCTTGCTCGCAGTTGGGATTGAAGCATCAGGTCGGTGTCTTCCGCGCAACTCTTTGGTAGTATTGGCAATCTGATGGGCTAGCCAGATTTCATCATCTTAATGATGGCCATACACACCGCACTCTCGGTGCTCCGGCCTGGGAAATCCATGGGCTTACATAGCTACCGATATGTGGCGTATGCCTGCTGGGCTGGATGCTCCATCCTACTGGCCAGCTTCGCATTCATCAATCAGGGAGATGCCTACATTTCGCAAGGGGCCTTCTGTTACCTTCCTATACGGCCTATATGGTATCGTCTTGTCCTCAGTTGGATTCCTCGCTACTTGATACTCGCCACTATTGTGGTCATTTACCTGACAATCTACATATACACCAAGTCGGAGTTTGGAAAATTCGACATCAACCTTACAAGTAGCACGGTTTCGGAAAGAATATCGAACGGTCCGGCTAGCAGCCCTACAAACCCTGATAGATCTCCACATTCGAGGCGCTGGTTTGGTCAGCCGAGCAAACAACACAACTCTACCTGCCCAGCACCTACGGCTTCGAGCGAACCCGTTATTGTAGTCAGTCAGCAAGAATCGACAGATCTGCCACCAGAACCCCCTGGTCGCCAGCAAACCCTCCTTGAGGCCTTGCGTGACAGATCCTTCCTTCCTTCTAAAGGCGACAGGGCGCCACAAGACAACAACTACATTCTGCGCAAGCGGCACAAGGCTATCCGACGGCAGCTCCGGTATATGTTCATATACCCTCTCGTCTACGCTATAATGTGGTTTCCGCCCTTCATCAACCACTGCTACTTTTACACGAAGGAGCATAATCCGCCGTTTGCGCTTAACTGCCTCTCTCTAGTCTCTCTGACCATGCAATGTGCAGTGGACTGCTTGATCTTCGGTATCAGAGAGAAGCCTTGGCGATATGGCGTTGGGGGCCACAACCCTTCAAAGAGTAACATATCCGCTGGGAAAAGTGGTGATCTTGAAAGGGTAGCGCTGTCGGGTGGCATGGAAAGAGCTACTGCCACAGATCACGCGGGCGTGGCGGAAGCTATAGCCCCCAAGCCAGTGAAGAATTGGTGGGACAACGAGCCTATGTGAATTATGTGCAATTATCCAACTATCGGACAAGCAGCGTCTCTCTGTATTGTTCATTCAGGCTCAGATTGGTCACCTATTGCTGTTTGCAACGAATGCTTGGTGATAGCCATCCCATCCTCCGTTTTCGCGGGCGCTCCTATCGTCACCATCTTGTTGCTTGTCGTGTTGATCCCCCGCTTCCTGGTCTCCCAACGCATCGTAAACAGCCTTCTCTATCTTCACCCACAGCCCAAGGACTTCGGCATCTACAACGGAATCAGTCAGCATCTTCAACGAGCGCGAAGAGCTGCCCACTCACCAGCAAAAGGCAGTATCTGCGTCGCCAAAATCCCCGCCACGCCCTTCTCTCTATCACACCACCAGAAAAGATTCGGCAATCCTGCCCACCACGCAGTATTCCTCCCCCTCCCCGTCGCCCCTTCATGTATGGTAAGCATAAACGTTAGCCCCCAACCCTGCGGCTGCTCCTCTGGCTGAGAGTAGAGATCAGGAATGTCGTTCGTATACGTCGGTTTAGCAGTCTTGATCCCCTTTCGGCCGAAGTTGGGGAAATTGGGAAGCTGATTGGTAAACATCTCGTCTATGCTTTCCTGGCTCAGGATCCGGGCGCCTGTTGTGGGCGAGACGCCGTCGTTGAGGAGCGTGGAAAGGAGCTGCACGTAGTCGGTTGGACGTGCGAAACAGCCCGCGCCGGCGGAGTTGTAGATGGAGGCGTGTTCGGCCAGGCTGGAGACGAGAGGTCGGCGGTAAGGGTGATCGCGCGCTCGGATATTCTGACCGGGTGGCTTTTGGTGCATGTGGGCTAGGTGGTGTTTCATTTGGGGCGTGGGGAACATTGATATGTGGTGCAGATTCAGGGGTGCGAAGATGTGGTTTTGGAAATATGTGTTCAGGGACATGTTGGTTACGCGCTCGATGAGGGTGCCGGCCCAGTCTATACCGACCTGAGGGAATTGTATTAGTATTGTGAGTGCGTTGGAATACCTTTGAGTGGGAAAGTACGCCGTATGCCCAGTCCGTGCCTTGAGAGGGGACTCAGCAGAGAAGTGGGAAGGGGGTGGGAGCCAAGAGCGCACCTGGTTCAAACATGATGGGTTGTTCGAGAATCCCACTGCTATGGGCGTCGAGCTCATCAATACCAACTGGTTGGCCGTTCAAGCGGAGTATGTCGTTAAAGAAGGTGTATCTGTCAGTCGCCCTTTAGCCTCTGCTTTCCGGAATCCTCATTTCCTCTAGATCTAGAGCCATACCCGAAGCCAGCTATCCAATACGTCAGCTATAGCTCGCAATATAGAATTTATACGTTAGATGGGCTTACCGGTGTGACTCAACAACATCCTTAAGGTGATCCTGTTCTTCTTTCCTACTGTCTCCGCCTTCCCATGCTTATCAATTCCTTTGATTATCTTCACATGCTTGAGCTCCGGGCAGTGTTTCTCCACCAAATCAGCGTCGTCAAGAGCTAACCTCCCTTGCTCAACGAGCTGCATAGCCGCTATGCCGCCGATCATCTTGGTGCATGAAGCTATCCAGAAGACGCTGTCGAGGGTCATGGGCTCTTTCGTATCAACACCCCGGGTGCCACTGGCGTGCTGGAAGAGCGTCTTGCCGGATTTATCAACCACCACTGCAACACAGCCAGGGATTCTGTTGGGGTCGGACGTCGTTTCATCCATCATCTTGCGTACGCCATCACTAGCCGTAGACGATAATAGTTCTGCCATCTTGCTTTCGAGTTCAAATGTCGATATCTGCTTCGGAGTGATGCACTGAGAAAAGCAGAGCGGTACTCAAAAGGACGGTGGGGGGAGGTAAACAAAGAGTAGCCGCTCCACCGTGAGGAGTATGCTCCATGGTGAATGTGCCCGCAGCTCTTCTGCGGGGAAGCGTAGTAACAGCCTGTCCAGGCCAAGTTCGGCGGGGTCGAAAGTGTGCATAAGGACGGTTTAGGCTCCTCGCCCGAGTCTCGGGCACCAGGAGGCCATCCGCTGCGGGCCAAGGCTTGCCGGATGCTGATCTGGGCTAAGCATGCGACTCTTGAGGCGATGAAAGGAAAGTGATGAGATGATAAGATTCGCACAAAAATCAACAATTATGATAGAAAGGAACAGTCAATGACAGATTATGAAAATTGCAAGACATAGAGGAGGTGCATAACATTAGATAGTTCACAGCTGGTGCAGGCCCCAGATACTTCGCAGCGGTATGTCCCAAATAAAGCTCGCAACTACCATACCACCAATGCTCATGACGAAGGCCATGAGCAGATTGACAGCATTGTTGTCAATGATGCCAAGACCACTCTCAACTCGCCTGCTTGGCTCGTCGCTCTTCTTGTTTGCTGGCGTCCGTGATCCGGCGACAAGCACCTGCAATAAGTTAACGGTCGTTGTCCTGACATAATCATCACACTCACCTTCTTGCCACCAGGCCCCTCGATTATCTTCCCTGTCCTTGTATCGATCACACTCGCCTGAAGCCACCCACCAAGCGCACTGTCCAGCACGCTTCCTAGGCCACCCCATATTGTAATTGCTACCACCCAGATCATCTTCTCTTGCCATCCCCAGCCACTCCCATTCTTGGGATTAGGCTGGAAGGTAGATAGCATGCCAGGGGGAGCCGTGTCGTGCACATTGCAGAATGGCAGAAGGATGACGGAAGTCAAAGCGATAACGAATGCACCTAGAAAGCCAGCTAGAGTACCAATAAAGCTAACGCCGCCATTAGTACCTGGTGGTACTTCTCGAAAGCTCCAGGAGGTGAGCAGACGCGGTCTTCTTTTCGACAAAATACCAAGCTCTGAGGAGAAGGTATCTGCTGCCACAGCGGCATAATTACTAAAACGTACCAATCAGCATGGTATGGTGTTCGTGAAGTAGAACCAATATACCTCACTATACCAACGATGATCAGATCACTGCCATAGATCCAGCAATCGGCATTAGCTGCAATAGGGCTTCTAAACAGATGCAGGAGTATCAACGCGGAGGCCACAGCTGAGTTTGCGAGGACTTGGACGTGTGTCCTGGCACCTTCTCCTCCTGAAGCTCCAGAAGAGCCGACGGTCAATTGTGCCTTTACTTCATGTTTCACCTAGAAGATATGAGTTCCTGGCTCTCGGACGGCCATGAGCGTGCAGTATACCTTGGTAACAGCTGTCCCAGAGAGGAAGAAGATACACAGCAGAGCGAAGAAAATGCTCCATGGATGCAGAGCATGGACAAATGCTGTTAGCGCCGCTACAACGAGGCCTGCTGGTGTTAATGATTTATGGGAATAAGCTCTATATCCGAGCGCCGCTGTCGCTGGAACAGCTATGTAGGCGTGCATCAGCTCAAAGATCTGGGGACTCGAATATGGTCACTGAACGTGGAGCGAAGTGGATGAAGCTCGAAGCACCGCAGCGGTCAGCAGTAAGAGAGAGAATCACTAGAGCCGCCAAGAGCGTTATCGATAAGAATCTTGGCCAGGCCTCCGCATTCACGACTCGCTTTTCGATCATTAAGTCTTTCAACACCGTTGAGGCTTTCGACCGTGATTATGCCGAGGACTCTTCCGTGGCTAAAGAATGGCACAACAATGTCTGCCCCGGCTGCAGGTGCGAAACCACACAAGCGCCAGCGGATGCTCGACCCAGGCTCCGACGCGGAATCTACCACTCTTCCACGCACCATAGCCCTCCCCACGAAGCACGCACCGCCATTAGCTGGAAAGCAGACAGCTCTTCGAGCATCGGAGCGTTCACCATCCACCTCGCCTCCTCCCGAACCTCCAACCGAAGAACCCATGCACCCCGGCCTCTCTGCCGACGATATCTACATCATGGTCGAGGACGAGTTTCTCTCGGTCGCGCGCACGTTCACCGCACACCTACATCACGCTGAATACGTCCGTCTCAAGAACGAGGCAAAGAATCGGAACAGTGCTACTGTCTCAAATATCTCTAGACCTGTCGATAGCATAACCGCCATGCGAGCCGAGACGAAGAAAAAGAAGGAAGCCGAAGCGCAGGAAGCAAGGACGAAGGCTGGATTAGAGAGCATCAAGGGCCCCAAGCGTCCAGTGACTACCAGCGATGATAGCGACCTCGATGAGAACGAAGGCCAAGAGCAACCGTGGGAGGGGACGCATCTACAGCGATTCATGACGACCAGCCCAAAGAAGGCCTTGGCTAGCCTGACCGGTCTACAAGGCGTCATGTCACACACCAGGGCGGCGGCCGGATATGAGAGATCGGAACACAAAGGCAAGACGGCATTGCAATCACATGGGCAGGGCAAGGCAACGGCCCCTGTGGCAAACGATGAAACTTCCGAGGACGATGACGACCTAGATGCTCCATCTCGTGCCCCCTCCCGAGCGCCCGCAGCCGCTTCAAAACCACGCCCTACGGCAAAAGCCAAAGCGGCATCGCCTCCCCCTCGACCGAAGCCCAAAGCAAAACCGCCATCGCCGCCACGGCCGCGGCCCAGGAGATCTCTCCTGGATATGACACCGCTTCCCACACCTACTTCTACGTTGCCCGCTAAAACTCCAAAGAAACCCCAGAAGGATCCAGATCCCCCGATCATGTATGAGCCTGAAGACGAACCTCGCTCGTCACCCAGCCGAGAGGAGATCAGGGCGCGAAGGCGGCGGATCCAGGCACGGAAGGAGAGGGCAGAAAAGGAGAGCAATGGGTCTGGAGGGATTATGGGAGCGGATGAGATACCCATCTTTCTTGTATGAATCGCGTAGTCTTTCGATAATTGGATACTCAATACAGCAATCTCAACCAGGACCATCAATGCGCGTGAAGACTTATCCCATTGAAATATGTACTCATGGAATCGAAGCGCATCGCAAGAGATTATACAAATGCCTAGGCCACATCCAATCTTCTAGTATACAAACAATTAAACCGTCGCCGAATTTCTCGAAACATAAGCCTTATCGCATGCGGAATGTACTAATGATGCTGCTGTGTTCGTCCGATAAAATGCCCATCCTTCACTGCGTCGCTTGATGTTTGGACGACGTTAGAAGGAAAAAAGCTTCCATGGGACATTTGAAAGGAAAAATAGAAGTTGAAAGTAAAGGTATAAGGATGTCTGCCGACGGATGTTAATACCTTTCAATATTTCAGTGAAGATCGAAATCGTGGACCGAGCTTTCTGATTTTCGAGAGTTGTCGAGGCTTGTAACAACGCATATGTTGTACATTATAGGAACAATACTAAAATCGGAAGGTTCTGATGTCCTATTCTCATAGAATGAATCGTAAGTCTCTTCTAAGATCCGCGGTCGTCACTTCTTCTTTGGCCGGCCAGCTGCTACACTGGCCCACGTTGCACTGGCATCGCCCACCTTCTGTATGTGCCCAGGAGAAGCAGCCTTCTTCTTCGGCGCTGCAGGAATCTTTCTTCCGACTCGGCCCGGCTTTGGTTTCTTGCTCAAGGGTGGATAATCCTTTTTGTTTTTCCCTGGAGCCCCCTTTGGCCCCTGGATCTCCCAACCTTCCTCGGGCACGGGCGATAGATCCTTTGGTGGCACGACAACGTTAAGCACTTTGACTTTAAAAGGAGTGTCAAGTACCTTTTGATCATCACAAGGGGCAGGGATATCACGGTCGAGATTGCCAAAAAGGTTGTTGAGATCAGTCGAGCTTGGCGGTATAGTGGTAGGTGACGGCGCCTTACCCCAGGAGCTAGACTCGGGAGATATTGATTGAGGAGGCGAGGCTTCGCGGATGAAGGCAGCTTTGTTCGGAGTTCGAGTATCTTTCTTGCCGGCGAAGATTAGACCTTTTCCGTTTGGCGTAGTTGGGGAAAGAGGAATTCTTGTAGCTTTGCGGACCTTGGGAATGATATGTTCGTCTTCGTTGGGACTCTCACAGAATTCCCAGTCTCCATCATAGGGGTCGTCATCACTGGAGGACGGAGATGGAACAGTGAATGTGCGCGTGGGACCTGGAGAACGACCAGGGCTGTATGCGGAATCGTGAATGTAAAGTTGTTCGAAGTTGCTTCTAGTGGTCTCAGCAAATGCCTTGTGGTCTACACTGTGTCTTGCATAAGTCGCCTCGGTAGGTGTTTTGACTCCGTCCCCTTCCTCATAAGTATTTGTCTTCGGAAACAAAGGAAAATCACCAGGAACCAGCTCGTAACAATCGTCCCAGCAGCTTCCAGGACTTGTTGTTGGCGTGGCGCCCGGCGGGCTTCCTTCAGAAGTGCCTTCCTCGAGGCTTTCATCTTCCTCCTGAATGACATCTAGCCCGCTTTCTTCCTCGACCTTCTGTAGCTTTGCACCTGTAGCCCAGTCCCAAAGCTCATTGTTTTCCACCATCTGGTTGTATGTCCTCCTGTTGGCGTAGCGCCAGTAGCCAGCCATGCGTTGCATAGTCTCTGCTTGCTCATTCTCCAACGCCACCAAATCTTTCAGTATGGCATTGCGAAGCTTACTGTCAAGGACTTTACGCGCTTTAGCTGCGTCTGCAAGATTGGTCTTGATGCCCAGGGTTTTGAGAATCATCGTCGAGATCTCGTCGATTTGTTCTGCATTTCCTAGGTCCACCTTCTTAGGGGGACCATTGTTTTTGAGAATCTTCTTCTCATGAACACCTTGCCGAAGGCTAGACCATCGGAAACAATGGGCGTTAAAGACGATATTCTTGTCGATCGTGCTATTTGGTACGATAATTTGAGTCAGCATTGAACTTATAGTGGAATATGGGTAGTGATATGTGACGCATAATAGGGAACAATGCTCGCTTGATCGCTCTTTCAATTTAGATTGTTGGTACCCTTAGATAACAACGACCGCTCACTGCCAGTATCAGGCAACTAAGGTATGTCGGAGCATGTGCTTGCTTGTAGCGTACAATGGGAACACATGTTCCGGAAACAGGACCTGCACAGAAAGAGCGTATCGACTTAGCGGACAACCCACAGACGTACCTGTTGTCAATAAGACCCTGCCCTTTAGGTGCTGGGGCTGCTTCATTGGTATGGTCTTTAGTCTCAGTAGGATGCAACGCATTCTGAATACTGTCGAGATCTTCCTTGGTGATCACATTGAAGCGAACCTGGTTCTTTGCGATTTTGCGCTCAGCCTTCGCTGCTCTCCCGACGACAGCATCGTTCCAGGCTTGCTTCCGTTCCTCCGCATCTTCCTCATTAAGGGTGCTAGAGTTGTTATCCCAATTGATCTCCCGCTCCTCCTCGTCAGCTTCCTCAACGTCTAGCTCGAGAGCGTCCAGGTCCAATTTAAGCTTGTTCTTATCCCTGCCCTTTCCTTTCCTGTTGAAGACTTTGCTGGTGCATCCGTCTAAGCGATGTATATGTTGGATAAGGGTCGCAATTTCACGATGCCGTTTATCATGAAGTTCCACTGTCTTGTGACAGCTGATCAAGAAAAATTAGAATAGCTAGGCTGCAAGAGCAGACCTTATCGGACTTACGCATCACAGTGGTGTGACTGCCCTAGGTATCGAGGACTGTCAGTCTCTTCATGGAGCATAATGGGCACTCCGAGGTTAACATACCGACATAAAAGAGTGTCTTGTGGTATCTGGTGCAAACCTCCTCGTGAATACCAAAGCAGGTCTTCTTAGCCCGTGGACTTGAAAGCACGGTAGCGCAGGTCCCGCATTTGTGTTCTGCAGGTTGCTATCAGCATAAATGGGGCGTTGGGAAGCAAACATGTTTCAAGGTGTTTATCGATTGTACCTAAGCCATGATTGCGGTCCTACATTGACGCGTCAGCTTGGGATCGGACAGGTCAAAGATGATCATCTATCAGATTTGACACACCTCCCATCTGTAAAGCATACCTGCAGGCATGCTAGCGTTGGTTTCAGTGTGCTATTCTTCGACAGATCTTGATGTATGGGTGGGCGAGCAAGAGCGATAGCGAAAGTCGAGGAGGTTATGGAAGTTGGCTAACGAGTATGTCTGAAGATGGGATATTATTATGGAAATTATGGTGGGTGACGTGACAATGTCTTGTGTCAAAGATTGTTGAACGTCACTGATTCAGATGTGGAGTGATGCCGGAGATTACGATGGGTGAAGAGCCGATGTTGTCGAGTCGATATTCGTAGACGCATGTTGATGTTATGTACCCAGAGCGAAAGATGTTGAGTATTGTGGGGGTGGTAAACAAAGCAACGGATCTTATTTGACGAGGTCAACTACCCGTTTTCATATACAAGTGTTCAGCATTGCACCAAGATCGGATATACCGGCTAAATTGGCTTGAAGAGCGTATGCTTCGAAGGGCTGGCTATGCTCTTCTCACAATCCGGGAGTGGAGTGCACAATCATGGACCGGAGAATCAGATTTCAACCAGTGGACACGCACATAGCCATCGTTCCGCATTGTGATCCTTTTGCAAGTGACAATATTTGTGTTTCGAGCATATTCCAGTGCAAACAATTGGTGTACAAACGACGTCGAGCCCGGTCCATTCATCAGGAAAACGGACATTACAGCCAGAGATGACTGAGGAACCTCAGTCAGAACCCCATGATCAGGGTCCAGCGGCGGACGCAGCAGAGGCACCCAAAGCTTGAGAAGGACAGCGCGTTGCACGGTAAATATTCGCGATTGCTAAGCAAGCTTGTCACTACGTGCCCCTTAGTCACTGTTATTTGCTTTTCACCCAATGGGAACAAGAATTCAGTCCTTGCATGGAGGCCATGATGTTGTAAGTACGCAAGGATTGGTCAGCTGGCCCTTATTGAGATGGGGCGCGGAGTAGGTTTCGCTGATATCAAATGGGAGAAACTTGGATCTCAGCTCTCGCATTGCTCAGATTTCATACTGCCCAAGGCCTTCGGCTCGCCAAAGGCAGAAGTAAATCCCATTGTACGCTGCATTTCATTTTCTTATAAACATTTGAGGGCCGAAGTTGATTCCCCTCTCCACTGCCATGTCGAAATATTACGTGGGATGCACTTGTTGAAAGCTCCCGTCGTGTTTCGAAACCAGCTTACGCGCCGGAAGGTCAGACGTCACGGACAAGGCGAGCGCCACACCATGCGTACGGATAGTTCCGCTGATACCAATTGACGCTTGGTCCCAGTCAGCTGTGCCGTACGTAGCAGGGTGGCAAGGATGGAACTTACAACGTCTTGCGTCCTGCGATACGAGGATGTGTGGCCCATGATCCGCCCAAAACGATATTGTGTTTTCCATCGAAGAAGTCATCTGCAGAGGGTTAGCACGGCCCAACTTCAAACATTCTTGCCGATCAGTGAACCTGTGTAAGCTGGGTACAATCCCATAGGCTCGAATCCTTCATGCTTCTCCAGCACCGAACTTGTCCATTCCCACACACCACCCATGTCGCCCTGTCCTGACAGCCGGTTGCCGTTCTGTGTGACTGGTGTAGGGTGAAAGTGCTTGAAGCCGACATTGCAGCCTTCAAGGTCAGCGAAACGCTGGTTGGGATCTAGAGACTGATTGGCGCTGGAGGCGCCTGTATGCGAAGGGTGTGATGGCGGAGAGATCTCAACTCCGTCATTGGACAGGTGCCTGCCCGAATTTTCAGAGCCTAATAATTATCATGAGAGCAATGACAGCTTACCCGTTTACTGCCGAAACCTTTTTGGTAAGAATGCTGTCGGTATGCTTGTTCTTATTGAAATCGACATGGTGGTAGATGCTGCGAGCCTCTTCTACAGTTGGAATACGGCCGTTCATCCAGGCAGCGCATGCAGACAGCTCATCATATGATGCGAAGATTGGCCAATCCACAGCATGTTCTAGTGGTACTGGTCCGAAGACTGTCCGCACGGACTTGTCTTTCAAGTACGCATTGGTCAACCGCGGACTAGCACCGTTCATGTAGATGCCGTTGCCGTTGGTATGTGCACTGTCATTCGACCGGGATGATTTGGTCTTCTCGGAAATCCATGAGACTGGCAGCCTTTTCTGACCGGTCTGTTCCAGGAATTGAGCATAATCCCCGTTGGTAAGAGGCCTCGCCTGCGCCTCAAACGCTGGTGCATGGACGGAACGCTTGGGCTTCTCATTGTCCCAGCCGAAAAAACGATCAGGTCCCTGGTCACTCTCTGGGTCATTCATACCTTCACTCAAAGTGCAAGATGGTACCATGATCCATTCATTGGGCACAGCTTCCTTTTCGGCCTGCTTCGCCAAGAGCTCAAAATCCGGTTTCATAGCAGGGGGACGTGTTTGGTCACTCTGCAGAAGCATATACAGAAGAGTTTCAAGATGCATAGCTATGCAGAGTCAACGCATTCCATTGTGTCATAGAAGAGGTAATATTAGGAGGCCTACCTTCGTGTTCGAAGCCAATCCACATGGCTCTTCCCAGCTTTCGGTCCGTCTCAAACATTTCAATTTGATAGAGCGACCGTGCTCGAGCTCGAATCCTTTCTTGGTAGCCAAGAATGTCTTCCACTGGAGGCCATTCATCCGGGATCTCGCTGTGTGCATGACAATGTTCGGGATTGTCGACATCTGGATCGATACCACGTTCGAACATCTTCTGGTAAAAGCCCGGATGGGTAGGATCCTCCCCTGTGGCTCTCGTAAGGTGTATGTCGAAGAAAGCGGGGATGTGTCCCAAATAGAATAAGCAGCAGTTCCGAAGCTTAATAGGCTTAGACAACAGGTCTTGTTCTGGAATCATGTGCCTAGTAACGACGTCCCAGGCTGCCCAGAGCTGTTCGAATTCATGGAGCGATGGAACCGGCTGAGTAGCGTATTCCGCCGCCTTCAGCGGGTAGGTGAATCTTGGTTTCGAAAGAAGATGCATATCTGGCGCAACATCAATCAGTAATCGATGGATGTTGATTCGTTCAAGAACCGTATCAAGCCACGCCCAAGACACTTTCGAGGCTAGGAGATGATTCATATGACACAGAGAGAAAGGTAGCGAGACTTGTATTTGGCAAAGTAGGAAAGATCGAGCTTGGGAAACACATCAGATCGACAGACCGGTGGTCATAGGGTTATTAGACAAGTTTAGCTAGCTAGTAGCGGATACAAGTGGATTAGACAAATTGGAGGGAGCGACTTACGATATTGGTTGAGATCATCACCAAATCTCGCCTGTGGAACCAATTGTGCTTTCTCCCAGAGTTCTGTGCTTTGCAGAAGAGAGTATTTGTAGCTCTCTTCGATCCGAATTCTTTCTCCAGCTTCGACAGGGACGCCTTCGACCATGACGTCTCTCACAGGCGAAATGAAAGCCTGATGACGGCCAGATTCTTCATCGTATTCTCCAATGACTTTCCAATCGCCCTTGCGGAATATTTCTCTACCCGAAAGTTTGTTGGCGTGGCTGAGACTATTAAGAACAAACTCGTGAGTCTTCCCCTCTCTGTCATTGTACGCATGGAAGACCTTGTCCCTGTCTTGGCAGGCGTCAATACCAATTAGCATCGTATCCTGGCCTCTCAAAATCTTCGAAAACCCCTTCAGAAAATCTGCCGCTTCTAGGCGTTTCAGGTTCCCAATAGAGGACCCCATCCATAGAATGCATTTCGGCCTTCTAAGATTTTCCGGCTTCGTCAGCCAAGCAAGCCCATCATCATAGGTTCCAAAAAGTCCACGGCAGTGCACGTGCTTATACTTCCCTTCCACGGCGGCAAGCGTTCTCTCCAGTTCCGGATGAGAAAGATCTAGAGCATAGTAGTCGATATCCTTTCCAGCACGTTCAATGGCCTGTAGTAAGATATTGACCTTGCGAAGGTTGCTGCGGTACCATTAGTATTTGCACTTCCGCAGCAACGGCATCCTATCGTTGGAGGCTCTGGACGTGATCGCTGGCTGTGTCAGGCATCATACCCGCTTCCCAGTTCAATCATCAAGGATCCTGCACTGATACGACTCGCCATTTCGTCCGCATGGGTTTTGAGGACCTTGATCTCCGCGTTGGTCAGGTAGTACTCATCAAGATAAGTAATGTCCTCAAATAGCTTAAGCCCTTGCTCGTCGTACAACAGGAGAGTAGGCATCCGCTTTTCTTGTCCTTTGCTTGGGCGTAATTGGGCCCGCATTTCATCGAGGATGGAGAAATCGAGTCCTCCTGTACGAATATCGATGATGGACACATCACTGTGCTCTTTGGTCAAGGCCATCATTGGAAGGTCAATGATCGAGATTGGGTAGACTGAAGGAACAGAGGAGGAGGCAGGCATATAAAGTCCGTCAACATTTCTCGGAGTCTCGAGGTGAACGTTAAAGCCGTTCACGCAGGGACAACGCCATTTTTACCCGCAAACCAGGTCTCTGGATTCCATAGGAGTGAACCGCCTCCGCACCATCCGCCCGAAGGTTTACGTGCTATTGGCAGAGAATGCATTGACGGAATAACGAGATACGGTTAGTGCGAACCTTGTAGGGTTCTCCGCGACGCAGCAGACAGAAGCAGTATGGCTTTGCTCCGAGGGTTCAAGAACCGAGGGGAAGATGATGCTGAGATGACGTTGTGTAGGCCTTAGTGCTGATTTGTAAACGCATTACAAGAGCTGTACGGAGTACCGAAAAGCGTTTGCCCGCATCGGCTTTAGATGCAGATTCCAAATCAATCTCCCTTGGTTGACGAAACGAACTTGCTTACTTTAAAGTACTTAGTGAACTTTTGAAGTGATCAATCTTGCGCTTCTGCTCCAGCCGCCGTGCTTGACGCGAGCGTCTGTCTAAGTACTTCAGACAACGATATATCACAAGGTCAATACTCAATAGCCACTTATTCATGTTCATTGTCGTTTCATATATTTTGTCCCTTCAGATCATGACTTACTTTGGCCCACAGATGCCAAGGAAAGGGAACATGGCGATGGCTTGGGAATTCAAACGCTTTGTTGTTGCTCATGAAATGTATCTTGTTTTGAACACAATGTTTGTACACAAGATACAGAAGACTGCGCCCAGTCATGCGTTGGTTCCCCCAGCCTCATCGCACCGCCCCCAAATCCAACATGCCAACCGTTTAATAGTCTAGAATGAGCAAAGTGATAATCACCCGACACCATTATCATGAGTGCAGATATGCCAAACTGTGGATTGTCGAGTAGGAAGAAATATTCAAGAATTGTTGACGATGACATAGGTATTCGAAGTCTAAGATCCACAATCAGATGTCCCCCATCCACCCATTATCACCTCCTCGTAGATCATTTCATGCTTAATGTGCTTCTAACATTTTTGCAGCTCGAGAGTGCTAATGGTGATAGGGTAGCACTGCGCGGCCCATGGACGGTCATATAGGTTGTAAAAGCTCCCGCTCAAGCATTGGTAGAAGACGTTCGAGCCACCAAGAGCCAAAGACTGGTTTCCACAGACGGAGAAGCCAGCAGTGTAGATAGCACCAGCCTGAGGAGGACCATCGAACTGGAACTGGAAGTTGGATGCAATGTAGCCCGTGCGGCCCTTGGCATCTTTGAGGATACCGTTGTCGAGAGTGATTTCTAGCTCTCCTGGCTCCTCGCAGGCAATCATCTTCATGCTGGATGCAGAAGAGGAAGCGGAAGGAGCGCTGCTCACTACGGACGGAGCACTGCTAACTGCGGAGGGCGTCTTTGGGGCCGCGGTGGTTGCTGGTGCTGCACTTGTTGGTACTGGAGTAGATGTAGCGACAACAGTAGAGCTGCTGGTAGACACTGTAGGAGCTTGTGGCTGTCCGTCGACAGTCTCGGTGACAGGTGCCATTATAACCTGAACTTGAATCTGGCCGTCGGTGATCTGATTGGCAATTGGCATCATGACCTTGGTCTGGAAGCCAGCCTGGATCTGGCCGTCGTTGATCATGGAAACAGCTCCGTGCGTGATTTGAGATGGGACACTAGAATAAAACCCAATTAGTGTCGTGTTTCGAAGCCGGGTTGAAGCTACAATGTACATACCCAGACGTTTGGCTAGCCTGTCTCTTCGCTGGTGCAGCTGATGTGCTGACATTGTGCACGACAATACCGTAAGACCCAGCTGCAGAGCCCGTGCATCCTGGTGGTGGCGGGTCCGATGGAGCGATGGAAGCGGTGACTGCCTGTCTGGCGACAAGCTGGGCCATCGGGTTTGCAGTAGCGGCAGCCGCGAGGGCGAGGATAGCGAGAGAATATTGCATCTTGATTATTAGAGTAGTATAAATTACAAGGTATATGGGTATACGCGAGAAGTGGCTAGCTTTTGCAGACTGAACGAGTGGAAGTCTGACAAACAAATGTGGATGTGAACGAGGAAAACAATCACGTTGAGATTGCGTGTTTGGGGATGAGCAAGAGAAATGGGAAGGGAAATTGGATTCTCGCAAGATCCCACATGGCGAACGAGCTAAGCACCGATACGGAAAGGGGCAGGGGAAGGCTGGTTATTGGACGCTAGGAGCGCTGGCATCCGGATTGGTCCAATTAGATCAGATGAAAGTTCTCGGTAAGTCGCGCTATAAGTGACACATCTGTCCTAGCTGCAGTGCTCAGCCCTTGTCGCTGCTCAAATTAGAGTCATATACATTGACGGTCTGACCTTACTAGATTACCGAAATATACACTGCTAGTTCCAGCAGTGGTGTACCTTGCAGAATTGAACGTCAAACGAGAGTCGCAAGGCCGCGCTCCGCCAAATGATGCAAATCTGCTCTGGCCAACAACATGATCAGAGAGAGGGGGGTTTTACCTCGGGATCTGTGGGCGCGCCGTGGCTGTCCAACAAGAAGCAGGGGCCGCGAATCAGCATTGAGGCTCAGGGGTAATTTTAGCGTGCCGGTTGCAGTTAGCATCTGGTACGTGGGTACCTCAAATGGAACAGTTCTTGGCCATCAATAGCCTGATCGAGCCTGATCTCCTTTCTGCCTTGGCTTTGCTTGTCGGTTCCACAAGCTGTGTGTTGCGTCAGTCTTTTCTAGACATCGTATGTTAACCTAGCGTATGCTTTGCGAGTCGCGACCTATGGAGTATTGGGGCGGTACGCCCTGATATTGTGGGGGTTCGAGGTCTCGTGCCGACGGTCAACGAGAGTGTACCCGATGGCGGTGCCGCCAGACTCCAGCCAAGACGAATGAAGTACGCACCGTGAGACCATTGCACCTAACCGCTCTCGACTCAGCGCTAAAGCGTGACCTCCTTCGGCTGATCGACGACCAACGAAGCCCCAATATCCGCTGGTCATGAGGCAGCAAGTCTTTATGCACGACACTCTGGCGTATCTCGTGAACAAGGAGACTTTTGGTCGTCCACTCGACTACGACACTCGACTACGACCCAAAGCAGATGTCCATGGAAGTCATCTAGAGCTCCCAGGCGGTGCGATGGATTGGGTTCTAAGTGGTGGTTGCGAAATGGTGCGAAAGCTCGGAATATCCAGATGGACCAGCTGTCAGTTGAAGGAGCAAGATGGAGTACAGAATCGCCATAATCTTTTGAAGCTGATTTTCGACTCCACCACTATTCAAGGAGGCTGACTGCCACAGACGCCACAGCTTTTGAACAAGTCTCAAAGAATTTTAAATGGCTTCAACAGACTTATTCCGGACTTGGCTTCTACGACCCATTCGTATGATGGCCCTCAAGCTCATCCATTTCCTTTTACCTTTTTCTAAACAGAAAGATCGTCAAAACGCATAATCAGGAAAGCCACGTATCTTTCATTAAGCAAAAGAACGTAATGGTCTCGCCGGAAAGGGTTGTGAACGAATGCGAACAACTCTAGGGAGCAGTGGCTGCAAATCGGAGAGCAGAAACACCATGCTTCCAATGCATGACAACGGATGAAAAAGTACCTGCTGTGTCAAAGTTGAGTACTCAATCCGCCGATGCGCGATATCGTCGGTGTCGTTGGGAATAATATCAGCCATGGCATTAAGCTAGTGGAAGCCGAACTTGGCGAACCTATTTTGATCTGTGAGGCTGCGTTTGGGATATCATTACCAAGGTGAGAGTACATATGCGTCTCCAGATGCGGACTTCCAGCGTGAATAACGGTTCTTCGACTGTATGTTCGATTATTGCCTGCCCAACTTCATTTCACTATTGGAAAGTACACTGGAAGTGTATTGAACCATGAAGTGTTTCCTAAGCATACTTCTAGGACAGAGTCTGTTGCTTCCCACAGAAGCCGCTGCCTGTGGTAAGTGGAGAAAATAGAGTAGGAAAGTGGAGTCACTAAGGCCTAAGCTACTAATATGTGTTCTTCATACTTTCTCTCTAGTCTCTTGGCTCGTTCGAAATAGTACTCTGATTTGCTTGTCATTCTCACAAAACTCTATCATGATTCTCTCTCCAGTATCGCACTACTCGCCATATATATATAATATCAAACCTTTTTCAAATTTTCCCCGTCAAGGCTGTGAACCGGAACATGCTACCTTGTCTTCGATAGCTTCTTAGCACTTCAGCAGGCAAGAGAAAGGTGCCAGTCCTCCTGACCTTTGGTCAACATCAATCAAGTCGTCAGATACCGCATCGATCAAGCCAGTATGCCTCCGCTCCACGCTCTTCTCTTCATCCTCACCCTCTTCCTCCTGCGCCCAGCATATACCGCAACACCGGAGCAAAATGAACAAGGCCGCATCCCCGGCTCCCTCTCAGGCCCGCACACAGGCGATTGGTTCATCGACACACGCTGCCACTGCATCGCTCAGAACATGACCACAACAACCAAGGTCGGACACGTATACCAGTGGGAATACTACAACTTCCACACCAACACCACATTCATCCTCCTATCCATATGGGACTTCATCGCCGGGAATGGCTGGTGCAGGAACTATCCAACGGATCCAGCCACCAAGGAAAACGACCAGCTGTGCTTTTATTACAAGTGGATGATCGATGGCGATTGGCATTATGTGGATTACATGAAGTTTAATGGGCAGATGAGAGGGTTGGCGGAGGAGCAGAACCAGGGGTATACACAGACGCCCGACATGCAGGTCGATGAGAATATATGCCCGCAGATTTGTCTCGATTTCGTGGAGATTGATTTGGAGAAGGAGTATGCGATTTCGAGAGATGGGAGGGGGACGCAGGTGGTCTATGCTCAGATGGACGATATGTGTGATATGTGCCAGTAGAGAGAGCTGAGATCAATGGTACTGCTCAAATAGCACTCAATCCTTTTTCCCTTTTGGGTGACCATCTGCAAACAATGCATGCGCTTCCCGTGGTATCTAAATGTTCACTACTCTCCAAACGCCGCGCTAATGCTTCCAAGATCCTATTGCCTGCGATTCACACGGCAACTTACACCATGACTCTCCTCAATCCGTCTGTCCCGGCTAGCACTCTTCTCCCAGTGACTGCACACCGACCCTTCCCACTCTCCCACCTGCCCTCTCGACTACCTCCTCTCTCGTTATTATCTTTTTCTTCTAACTTATCCCCTTCGCCGTCGTCATCGTAATCATCGTCGTCCCAACCCTCGTCCCCTCCTGTTTTGCCTTCCATAAACGCCATCTGTCTCTCATGGCTGCCATCGACCCATTTGAAAATGCATGTATAGCAGAATACAAAGCCAGTCTGGGCAGATGTGGCCGTCTGGATGGGATTCATGCAGATGGGGCATAGAGAGGATGTAGTCGCCGTCGGCGCAGGTACGGTATGAATTGGCAACCGGCTTGAAGAGGATATCGGTGGACCGAGTTTAATAGGCTTGGAAGCCACGGCTGATGGTGGGAACGACGGAAATGAAACCCGTGGAGGTGGAGAAGAGAGCGAGACTGTGTTGATTATTTGCGGTGGTGGAGAGACTGAGGTGGAGGAAGTTCCCGGCCTTTTTGTGGTTGGTAAAGGAGGCGGCTTAGAAGGTAGACCGGAGATGACTGGAGGGGGTAGGTCAAGACCTTCAGCAGCCTTCTTAGAGAGTTGACGCGCGAAATCTGAGGCATGCCACCATTCCAAGAATTTGAGAGCAAATATAGACGTTGGTAGAAGGCCTTTGAGACTCGAAAGTAAGCGAGGATAAATAATAGATGCAAATGTTATGGGGTTGAAGATGCTAGAGCCTTGACCCGGACGAGCGCCTGCACCAGCAGTCGTAGCAGTTGGAGGCTGTCCTGCTAGTGCGATTGCACGGTGATCCGCCTCACCAAGACGGCGAATGCGGGTTCCGATTAGCCAAAGGAATGGCGAAGAATATTTCGAATTGTCGAATAGGTATCCGAGACTGAAGGCGAGGATGGAGAAGTAATACGCAGCGTTTATGTAAGGATACACATTTCGTAGGAACCACTTGTAGTAGTACATTATCCTCTGTCGTATAGTCGCATCAAGTGGAAGAGCATCGCGATTGTAGCTCGGGCCAAGTATTGCTGCTTGTGGTGCGTGGATGTCATAACTCTCATCGAGCTTGCGCTTGATGTACGGCAAGCCAACCATGATGGCTAAATTGTTCCATATGTCGCGGCTCCGAAGCTGTAACGTTTCTCGCATCAAAGTTGGAGCTCCAAGACGGGCCCGAGGTGCTTCGCCGCCTTTTATACGCAATACTCTTTCACGTTTGAGGCCATAGAAGTTCTCCGTGAATCCTCCGCCATACGTTTTGAGGTAGTGCCGCTCAACAGCAAGCATGAGAAGCGCGTAGACTTCATCGAAAGAATTTAGTAGACGGAGCAGATATCGAGGACGACGGTGAGTAGCTACAGCTAATAGGTAGCGAAGAGAAGGTGGTATCAGCGCGGACAGCTGCTGTTCGGAGAGAAGTTCTGGCGGTTGTTAGCCAGGTTGGTTTGGTGAATGCTCGATTACAGAGTCATACCAAATAGAGAAGGCTTGTGGTCATCGAAGCCGCTCTGGAGGCTTGACATGAACTCCATATTGAGCGGCCATCAACATTCACGTCCACGTCCAAATCCACATGCGACCTCTTCAATGGTTGCTAGGGAGGGCTAACATTTGGTCTTTGAGCCGAGGCAATCGTACCCTAGAACTAGCGTGAAGAGACGGATTCCTTACTAGGACTAGTAGCTTTACTGATAATGACTGGAAGCTCGGGGAGTTTCGTCTGATCATTTCAGTTCTTTGCAAAGTAAGAGCATGCGGCGATGACAGGTCTCGAAGTTTTCGGAGCGTTAGCTGCTGCGTCCCAGCTCCTCGAGCAGGGGACCAAAGTTGCTAGTGCATTGTCCAACATATATGGAAAGATCCGAGATGTCCCTGAGTCAATCCGGCAACAATCTGTGCAAGTTGAGCAACTCATCGACATAGCAAAGCTGATCGAGTCAAATCCTGCTCTCCAGACCAAGTTGGTCTCTTCCGCCCTCAGCAGCTGCATCCATGAAGCAAAAATTTTGCTCGCCATCTTGTCTAGAATAGTTCCGAAGGAGGAAATCCACAGGCCGGAAAAGATCTGGAAAGCAGTGGTTGCAGTAAGCAAGGAGAAAAAGATCCTCGCTCGTCTTGCGAAACTCGAGCAGGGGAAAAGCAGTCATTGATTCTGTGCATCGAGACTGTGGATAGGCAAGCTTCGTCTCTGGGAAGGCAGGTTATGCATCTGACATATTGCAAGTGCTCTGCTGCTGACGATACATCTCGAGATCCTTACACTACAGACTGTCATTGACGGTATATCTCAAGAAATTCCTGCTATTAGGGACAGTATTCGCAAAGTGACAACGGTGTTAAGTGCGATCAATGCCATACCTCAAATTGCAGAGGATACCGAATTCGTTCGCGGCGCTCTTCCCAATATCGCAGAAAAGGTCACGACGGTTCATGATGAGTTGCCAATGGTTTCTGGTAAAGTTGCTGCTATTCATGATGAATTACTGCCACAAATGCAGGATGATTTACAGCGCCTCTTGCTAGCCCAGTCCATGTCAACATCCTGTTCGAGAGCAGACTCGGCGCAAAGTCTTTCGTCCATACCTTATGCGAGAAATGCACTCTTTGTGGGGCGGAATGTTCAAATTGAAGAACTCAATTCAAGGCTTGACAGCCGAAAAGGGCATTCTCGCATTGCTTTAGTTGGTCTGGGTGGTCTCGGAAAGTCGCAAGTGGCACTGGAGTATGCATATCGACGTCGTGAAAGAGAACCGCAGCTCTCGGTCTTCTGGGTTCACGCAAACACTGCCTTGCGTTTCGAACAAGACTACCATCACATCGGTAGACTTGCTACAATCCCTGGGCTTGCAGACTCAACTCAAGATCCAAAACAGCTTGTCAAAGATTGGCTAAGCACAGATGACGCTGGTTTCTGGTTACTCATAGTAGATAGCGCGGATGATACCGATATACTCTTTGGCAAGCGGGAAGTCAACGAGCCGTTCATTTTGAAGGGCATATCCGAGTTCCTGCCCCAGTCGTCCAATGGATCTATTCTATTCACTACTCGGAACAAGAAAGCTGGTGTTAAATTTGCTACTGCTGCGGGACTTGTCATGCTGCCAAAAATGGATCTTCCAGATGCCAAGGAGCTTCTCAGCGCACGTTCTGGCACAAATACGTCCAATGGTGACCAGGTCTCTGAGCTCCTAGAACTCCTAGAATTCCTGCCACTTGCCGTAGCTCAAGCTGGATCCTATGTCGCGGAGAATTCCACCTCTATTTCTGAATACCTCCAGGTGCGTGTTGCCCAGCCCAGATAATCCTTCCCGTACATAGTTGAGTTGAGAGATATGTTTCCAGAGATCGTACTTCGATGTCTGTGTGTCAGGACTTCCAATATGGTCGTTGAAAGGATGGCACTGACGAGATGAGCATCGTCAGATGTACAACCACAGCGAAGCCTCACGAGTACAGCTTCTGGCCGAGGAGTTCACAGATTCAACAAGAGACAGTGAGGCGCAGAACCCAATCACGTCAACATACGTTATTTCTTTCGAACAGATTGCCCGATCTAGTCCTATCGCTGCGGATCTGTTGTCTTACATGGCTTGTCTCGACGATCAAGCCGTGCCCAAAAGTCTCCTGCCGTTACCTTCTAGCTTAGTGAAGGCTTCCAACGCTTTGGGTACTCTCAAAGCGTACAGTATGATCATTGCGGACCCAACGGATACATTGTTCAGTATGCATAGGTATGCTTTTCCCAAGCTAAAACCTGCTCTCTCGTACATATCTGGGATTGTGAGACATGTTTTGAGATGGTCTAGTCCTTCGTCTATGTGCCACAATGCCTAATATAGTCTCAAAAGCACAATACTGATAAAGAGAACATCATCAGGTTGGTCCATTTAGCAACACGAAACTGGTTGAAAGTCCACGGCAGATTCAAGGCATGGGCTGAAGTGTCTCTGAAAAAGGTATCAGAAATCTTTCCACCAGCTGGTCCCGAAACGCTTGACTTGTGTGAGGTCTACTTGCCTCATGCCCAAGCGGTGTATGCCTACGGAAAGTACCTATCCAGAGAAGACTACTCGCAAGCAACTCTAGCTCAAAAGCTTTCCTGGTACTTCAGATCGCGTGGCAGCTACAATACAGCTGTCGCCCTAGCTGAAGGAGCTGTGCGAGCGCGTAAGGAAGCACACAAAGTAAATGACCCAAATTACCTTATGGCAGTCGAAAATTTAGAGGAGACATTGCATGCCCAATCTGAAGCTGCAAACAACAATCTATACAAACAGGTACTTCCTCGCTGGGAAAAGTGGTATACGGATTGGGAGAAAAATCTAGGCGATGACCGGGAAATGCAACATCAGCTCGCACTATTATCCCTCAGCAACCTCACAGCTTCATTGCGTGCCGTAGGCGAATGGGAAGCAACAAGAGAAATTCATCAGCGCATGTTGCAGCAAAGAGTATCAACGTATGGACCTGATCATCCCTTCACAAAGACAACACAACAAGCTTTGGCAACGGCGGAAGAGGAATTAGGCCTCAATAGGAGGCCGGAAGCTAACGAGAAGCGACATCTTGATGTGGACAAGCTGTACGCTAATTGGGCGAAAAGTCTTGGGCCAGATCACGAGATCACGAGGCGGAGTATGCAAAATCGGCGGGCTCAATTGGCATTTACAACACACAGGCTAGGGCCCGACGCTCCGGCTACTATCAGGGCAAGGGAAGATTTTTTGGCAAGAATGCAGTGTGAGAGTACCGAGGAGGAACCCTGATCTTCTACAAATCATTCGACGCTGAAAATCTTTCGATTCTGTTCGACAACCGCTCGGATGATTCCAACTAATGCTATCGACCTCCACGTCAAGTCATGGATTCATTCATAAAGAACGAACCACAATAAACCTAGCAATCAGTCGCCACGTCCGCCATCAACGAAACAAAACCTTGCACTAGGGTTGGTAGGAAGTCTATCCATGCTCGCAAAGCTTGCATATCCGGCTATCGCATCAATTACATCAACATCATTCCTCGTCAGCGGGGAAATTACAATCTCGCTCGTCTCAAGAAGAAGTAAGACTTAGGGCAGAATCGTTCTGTGATTGACCGGAGTAGACCGGATTTGCTTTGAGGCTGCTACCATATATATAATACATTTGGAATACCGATCGAACGACGAGGCGGTCGTGAGCCACTTGGAACATCTTTCGCCTGGATTGTAACATATGAGCAGGCAACACAGTGTATACAGAATTGTTCTTTTTTGTACGTTGAGGAAATAACCGACTGGGTGTTCCATACAACGTCACTCTCGAAGGGTTCCTTCCTGCTTTGATTACTACCTAGACATATGGCCACGACGAAAGCGCCAGGGTCGATAGGCATTGCTGATGCTCACGACTGATGAGGCACTCTGTGCATTGAGGTATTCCTCGTGCTTGAGGTACATTGAGACCTCAGCAGAAACAATGTCGAGATGTAAGCATGGAGAAAGTTTAATTCTAGACTTCCCACTCTGTCTTCATGATATCTCAAGTAGAAGCAATATATACAGCAGCTATCCAAAACATATACAGAGAACCAATCCAGAATGCCACGCAATGCAGGCTATCCCACACCAAACCTTGACGCTTTTCTTCCTCCTCAGGCCTCATCATCACTCTCCACCTCAGCCACATCATCGTGGAAGGTCTTCCCTTCAGTCGTCGGCTTGACATAACCTGCTCGGATAACCCAGTCACCGAAATGCTCGCCCGCTTCTCGATCCATCGAGTACCGCTTTAGCATCGGCTTCATGATTCCCAAGATCTCCTCTTCCTGGATCGAAGACCGATACAGCTTGTTCAGACGTTGACCGTGATAGCCGCCGCCAAGATACATATTGTAAGCTCCATACGCCTTGCCTACGAAAGCGACCTCAGCCAACCACGGCCGCGCGCAGCCGTTGGGACACCCTGTCATGCGCATAACGATACTGTCTTGTCCCAACCCATTTTCTTCCAGGCAATTTTCGAGCTTGGTAATGAGCTCGGGGAGGTAACGTTCTGATTCTGCCATAGCGAGACCGCAAGTTGGGAACGCTACACAAGCCGATGAGCTCAATCGCAACCCTGAGAATTGGACGTTGTCGAGCTTGTATTGCTTCATCATGCTCTTGATATTATCGAGGTCATCATCGTGCACGCCTGATAGGCAAAGATGCTGGTTTCCAGTCAACCTGAACTCGCCCTTGTGTACTTTCGCAATCTCACGCAAGCCGGTCTTCATAGGGAAGTCGGCCGTGTCTTCTATACGGCCGTTTTCGATGAAAAAGGTATGGTGGTTGATGCCAAATTCGTCCTTCTGCCAGCCGAAAGTGTCTATGTTGGACTTGAATTCGAAGTGTCTCGGTTCCTCGAATCGATAGCCGAGGAGGTCTTCGACTTTGCCTTTGAAGACGTCGACCCCCATGTCATCGATTGTGTACTTTAGACGGGCATGCTTTCGGTTCTTCCGATCACCGTGGTCGCGCTGGACGAGCATGATTTTTTCGCACGCAAAGTGCACCTTTTCTGCAGCGATATAGCCAAGCATGCTGCCTGTTCGTGGATAAGTCTTCTTATTGTTATGGGTGACACCCATACCACCACCTGCGAGGACGTTGAAGCCTCCGAGGCGACCATTGGTGCCATTGATAGCGATGAGGCCGACATCATGGGCGTAAACGTCGGTGTCATTGTTGGGTGGGATTGCGATGGTGATCTTGAACTTCCTGGGAAGGTAAGTAGGACCGTAGAGTGGTTCGCTGTCAACGAGCGCGTTGCCAGCGACTTGAGTCTGTTTATCATCGTCATCCTTCAGCCAGATTTCGTGGTAGGCCGTGGTTGCAGGGAGGAGGTGGTCGCTTATTTTAGCAGATACTTGGTGGACATCACGGTGGTAAGCGGATTTTGTTGGAAGCGTACTGCACATAACATTACGGTTCACGTCACCACAGGCGGCAATGGTGGTCATGAGGGCTTTGTTGATGCCTCGCATAGCAGACTTGAGTTTGCTCTTGATGACACCATGGAATTGGAACGTCTGTCGGGTGGTCATCTTCATCGTCTCGTTCCCAAAGGAAATGCTGATGGCGTCCATTTGTAACCACTGCGATGGAGTTGCAACGCCACCATTCAGCCTACACCTGATCATAAAGGCATAAGCTGGCTCAAGACCCTGCGCCTTACGCTCATCGCGTAAGTCACGATCATCTTGCATGTAAGTTCCGTGAAACTTGGTGAGTTGCTGATCGGAGGCTGCAATTGCTCCTGTGCTTGTGTCTTCGAGACCTTCAGCAATGGTGCCACGAAGGAAGTTCGACTCAATCTTGATATCTTCATTCGTGATCGGCGGCGGCTCGTCCGGGATGCCTTCGACCTTGTCCACATTGAGCGCTTGCCATAGCTTAGGCTCCCACTCATTGTAGCCAGTCTGATAGCTGTCGGGATCTTGGTCATCTCCAAGACCAATATCGACTATACGCTTTCCGCCAAGGAAGGCCACTCTTGCATCCAGATCCTTGCCCGGCTTGTTGTAATATATTCTGTCCTCCTTTCTGGGCCAGTAATGGCTGTCTCCCAACGCAAAGACCGTGAACTTGATTTGCGAGAGATCCAGCTCAGCGTTCTCCTTCACAGCCTCCCAGAATGAGCGCCCATTCTGTGGGAACTCTCCTTGTCCAGCTGTGCTGGTGATCAACACAACATTCTCTTCTCCTGGTAGATCCTCTGCCGGATAATCGTCCATAGCTATGACCATTGTTTTGAGGCCTCTCGCTTTACCCCTATTACCAAGCCGCTTTGCTAGGCTTTCGGCATTGCCGTTATCCGAGGCAAAAAGGATAGTTATTGGTGCCCCATACAGACTCTCGAGCATCTTATCATATGCATCCTTTGCACGTCGCTTTTGTAGTGCGCGAACTTCTGTGCCGTACGAGTCCGACAGATTGGCTGAAAACACTGGGTGCCTGTTCATTAACTGTGTCAAATGGTTATCGCGTTTCAGAAATTCTTCCAGCTCTTGCTTGACGCGCTCAGAGTCAAGTTGGAAATTGGGTTCGCCATTGTCCTCGTTGTTTGGATTCCAACGATATAGTGGCCAGTAGCCTAGATCTACCGCTTTCTTCGTCTCTTGCAATACGGTCAACGGTGAATCATTTTCCTTGTTGTAAGGCAGATAAGCTATCACGACTGACGGCCCTTCGAACTTGTCCGCTTCAATCATAGCCTCAAGAACTTGGGTATAGGAACTGTACACGGCGACTGAGGCAACATAAGCATTACCGTAGTTCATTGCATACAATCCGATGTCCTTCTTTCGTCTGGTTGCATCTGCTGCTGCTCTCTCTGACCACGGCTGAGAGTCGATGATCAGCATGTTGATATTTGCGCCCGATGCAATTACGTGATGGACACCTGAATTCCCCAAGTCGTAAGCCCAAGCATCAGATCCAATGAGCCACTGCGATTCCTGGAAGAACAAAGATTTCGATGACAAAAGCTGCGACGCTAGCTTCGAGCCGTCCGTGCTGAGCCGTGCAATTACTTCTTGAGCAAGACCATTGGCCCTCTTAGGATCCTCTGCACTCAGTACCCATTTCGAGAGCCACCTTTGAGGGATGTCGGTCACGAAGTCACGAGTGGACGCGGCATCTTGGACCTCGCCCATGAAGCGTCTGCGATGGTCCATACGTGCAAGGAGAGACCCAAAGCCGAATTCCGGATTTGCGGCAACAGAAGCAGATATACCAGCATTCGTAGCATCCAGCCGGTTCGCAATATGTAATCGGTCGCCAAAAGCCTGGTTGAGTATTTTCATATACGCGCTTTCAACCCGGGGCTGCTCCAAACTGTATTCGTTTAGTAAGTCCCGGGGTTGTTGATGATTACCAACCTCGAGATTCTGAATAGGAGTTGGTGATTTCAGATTTTGAAAGATACCACGAAGAGCTTGGCGAGCTGTCGCAGGCTCCAGATAACCTAGTTGATGGCCCACTATCAATGGCGCACCAGATGTTGATGGGCCCATCCGAAGACTTGTCAAAACATCCATGAGAACAGGCCCCCATTTCACGGTCTTCTTCCTGATCTGCTCAAGGACAGCTATCCTCTTCACAGACTGTGGTACTGATTCGATTAGGCTACCACCGAGCCAGGGTCTGTAGAGCCGTGCTGTGATGATACCACACTTGGCGAACTCATCAGAAGCTTTGGCGGCCAGGACCTCGTCAACAAATATGCCGGTAGAGCCAAAGACAAATAGTGCAGCGTCCGCATCTTCTGGTCCGGAGTACTCGAACGTCCGATAAATGCGACCCGTAGCCGTGCTGATTTTAGACCAAATACTAGATAGGAAATTTTGAATGTCCTCGGAGTTGACTGGACGCGTGGTGGTAGAGTTTATTGAAGTTGCCGAGGACATGGTAGGGCGGCTGTCTGCACTGCTCTCACGGGCAGACGACCCAATCGATGATTCGTCCCCATTTCTGGCCTGGCCATGGTTTGGGATATTTGATAATTTCGCCACGTGGGGTGGGGCAGGACTACTTTCCACGGAAGCCCTTGTATCTTCCAATATGGTGGGCTGTCGTCCCTCATCAACGTATAAAGACGATACGCCGACAGCTGTGTACTGATACTCCCTCGCAGCGTTGACATCCAGTACATCCTGGATCAAAGCTCGCCCTTCGACGGGAATCGGATCATCATCTCTTGAATTTGCTGGATCGAAGAAGTGGATGACGCCCTTACCAGTCTTTATTGCTAGGGCGTGCGCTGACAAGGCGATATCCTGTCCTTCTCTCAAAGTCTCCGATTGTAGGAAGATAAAGCCGCACTGCCGTATTGATGTTATTTCCGAGTAGTCTGGGTAGCCATATGGGTGTAATGCAACGTGGATGACAACTGGATACTGTGCCAATTTGTAGAGGTGGGGAATGGAGGATAGTAGGATTGAGGAGGAGGTCGTGACAGAGACAAGCTTGCCGGATCGGAGAGGCTCGAAAGCAGAAAGAAGGGGGTCCACATTGTGTCTCAATGCTTGAACCTGATGGAGGTGTTAGCAAGACACATCGCCCTATTTTCTGAAGGCCAACCTCAGGCTCCCTGGCTATTATCCCTGGTGTTCGCCTCGAGGCCAATGCGTACAACGACTCGGAGAATTCGGAGTGTGCGCCAAGCGCTGGCTGCACAGATAGAACGACATTGCTGGATATGTATGCAACTCTTGCCACTGGTAGCCAATGGATCAGTCAATGTTGCATACGCATGGAAGCCCCACGGCGAGAAGCGAGGTGGCGCACAGATGCAGGGGGTCGTACCTGCTTCACCTACAGTGGCTACCGAAGCCATGTCTTCGGAAAAATTGCGGCTTACAAAATGGAAATATTTTGAAAAGGATGGACGAGCACGCGGCGAAGCAGATGAGTGAGTGGAAAGATTACAAATTTGTTTGAGATATTGTACATCGTCATGCCTGAAAATTGCATGTCACATCAAATCAGTGGAAGACGATTCGCCACAACCTCAGCGGAACGGAGTCCGTTGAGCACGCAATCGACTAGACAGAACTAGCCTACCTTGCCTATTTATGTTGTACCTGCAACGAGTACTGTAGCTATGTCCACTGCTGGTTCCTTGACAATGGAGACTGTCAACTGGAATGGCTTCGTGCCTTGGCATGAGAGCATTCGCCATCAGCATTCTTAATGCTCAAGCAATTCATTATCATGGTGGTAGCGAGTCATCTGCCAGCAGACTAGTTACTGAGAACTGTGTATAGACTTCGATAACATTGATGGTTATGCCAAGGAGTCTGTCATGCAGTAGTCTTCACCGGTGTCAGATTACTAAAGTACAACGTTTGATGTGCATAAACAACTCCCGACCTAAAGCGGGAGTTCTCTGCAAATCATGCCAAATTCGAGTACTCAGGAAAAATATCTAAACAGTCAACTTTCTCTCGTCGATTGTGCAGTATTCTTGTCATTTACGAACGCTTACTGTAGAACAGTTTCTGTACCATCAACTTGAAACAATCGTCTGTATCGTCGCCATATTGCCATTTTCCGATATGATGGCTCCGTCGGCTCTTGTTGTTCAGTCTCATGGCATCTTCCATGGCCTACCCACTTTCCCTGGCCACGATGGCAAGAAGTATTCCGCGATTGTGACTGGAGCGAATGGTATCTCAGGCTCTCATTTGGTCGAGATTCTATCCAAGTCACCAGAACGATGGGGAAACATATTCGCCTTGAGTAGAAAGCCGCCATCGACGAAGAGTCCTAATGTCCATTCAATCGCTGTTGACTTTTTGAGTACCGAGCCGGAAGAGATTGCAAGAGTTCTCGCAGACAATCATGTAGAAGCGTTCGTCAACGAAATCTTTAAACAGTGAGCTAGATTAGCTACTAACCTCCCTCCAAGTGATTACGTCTTCTTCACCTCTTATATCCAGCCGCCACCGAAAGAGGGACAAGGCCTGTGGTCGGATGAAAAGCAGATGGAAGGACAGAATGGTGGACAGAATCCGACATTATGGTCATTTCAAGCTAATCCACATCAGTGAAGCTTCTTTCTTCCTTTCTCTCGGCATTAGAATTGGCTGCCATCATCCCCAAGCGCTTCTTGCTTCAGACGGGTGCAAAGACATACGGCGTGCATCTTGGACCCACATCTACCCCCATGGAAGAAAGCGATCCTAGGGTTACCATCGCCCCCAATTTCTACTATCCACAAGAGGATTTGCTCAAGGAATGGTGTAACAAGCACCAGATACACTACAATGTGACCATTCCAGGTTACATCCTCGGTGCGGTGAAAGGTGCCGCTATGAACATTTTGTACCCATTGGCAGTCTACGCTTCTGTCCAAAAGGAGCTCGGAAACCGCCTCGAATTCCCTGCAGAGGTGGCGGCCTGGGATAGTGAGAAGCATCAGAGCATGGCAGCCTTGATCGCGTATCATGCCGAATGGGCTGTCTTAACGGAAGATGCCAAGGACCAAGCCCTCAATATTACTGATGGATCAGAATTCAGGTACGTGTGCCGAGCAGCGTCCGAGGAAAACAACACTAACACCAAAACCTCGCGCAGCTGGGGTAAATTCTGGCCAGTCCTAGCAAAATGGTACGGAATCGAACATGGGCGACCCGAGGAAGACGAAAGTAAGTACAATACCCTAGAAATGCCTCACGAGCCACCACCAAGAGGCTTCGGGCCACGGGGCAAGATACATGCCGGGTGGACCTTTGCTGGATGGTCGGAAAAGCCAGAAGCCAGAGAAGCGTGGGAGCGGCTTCGAGCCAGATATGGCCTCAGCCACAATCCATTCGAGGACAAGCAGAATACCTTTGGGCTTCTTGACACGGATGTGTTGGGGCCTTGGCCGCGATCGATAAGGTATGTGAAGGTAGGAGCGTGGTTTGAGGGGGGTTTGTGCTGACTGAAGGTAGTATGGACAAAAGTCGGAAATTGGGATGGAATGGGTTTGTGGATACGAGAGATGCGATCAGAGATACGCTCGTTGGGCTTGCTGGGCTGAAGATGGTACCGCCTTTACCAAACTAAATCTATGGATGATTGGACCGAAAGAACTTTCCACTCCTTTTCGATAATATGGATGAGTTCGTAGCTCGGATATCTTGCTGGCTGCTTGGGCTTTTCCCAAATTGGACGATATGAAACATTAATCTCGTACTTCTTCTGTGACTTTTTGCCTGGGTATCTCCATCAACCCGTACATGCCTTCGTTATCATAATCGAACACGAGTCCCGTATGTACCTTGAACAATATCAACAAGTTACAAAGCCAGTCCAGCCAGTCCATCTGTACAAAGACAGCACCCGTCGTCTCATTTCCTTCCCAGAATCGTCAGGTAACCTGCCCTTGACCTAGGCAAGTGCCGAACGCATCACCTTGCGCATATGCCGCTGTCAGAATGATCCCGCGTCAGCGGTTCCTGTCCCCCAGGATCAATGGCAGAAGCAAAGGCAGCGAAGAGTCTTACTTGATACTCGGTATTGAGAGTCAAGATATAAGCTTTACGGTATCAGACCAGGAGTTTACAGACATAACGATCAATGAAACCTATGGAGATTTGGGGATTGTATGAATTACCGTTCGCAAACCCTCTTCGGGTATTTGAGGTATTAGCTCAAGTACTTCCAAATCGATCCGTCCTGATCGAAATTCATCGCACAGAGACGGAATGCTAGCATTTGCGACGGGCCGATGGAGCTGGCATTTATGTTGTACTTTATCTCTGAGATACCATGCATCACCGCGGATGTTTTGCCACCCTCTAGTCGAACGTATGGGATCATTGGGCTAGATCATATTTGTATTGGGACTTTAGCTACGCCTGGACACTCTGATGTGTCTGTATGCGCTCAGCTTTCACCAAGACGGGTATTACACCTCCCGTTCTTAGTCTGAATTCGCGATGACTGACGACGCGAAGGATTGATGCAATGGAACCTGAATGGCTAGTCAATGAGATGTATGTGCTTGTGTCGTAAGTGAAGATGTCGTCAAGTAGATTTCTCAGGCGGATGTCTTGTGCGGAGTCGCTTTCGCGCACGTCAGGATTCCAGAGCTCGTCATTCTCGGTGAAACCGGGTTCAATAGAGTAAGACGAGTAATGTTCTCTGACGTAACTTTTACTGCTTCGACGATCACAGGTGTGAACACCATTTGTTTCTCGAAGAAGCTCTTTCACTTCCGGGACGAATGGCTGGCTTTTTGGGAGGGTAAGACCGGTGAATGTGATCTTGGCGGTGGCTAGACAACGATCTAATGGACTGGTGTAATATCTTTCCGGCAGTGGAATGTTCTGTGTCTCAATCTGGCTTGCCCAGAAAGCATTAGCCTGGCGGGCTTGTTGTTCACCCTCCGCAGTCAGTTGGGCGTCAACCCAATTCACGGTTCCGTTCCCGTCGAGTTTGGACCTGTGATCCTACGCAGTGCGACATCATCATCCGACTCCTCAGAGACTGGGAAAGCGAAACTCACGTTCCAAGCTGCAGTTCCGTAGGATTTTTCCGCTACGTTGTGTACGCCCTCTCCATGCCGCCCCTGCCTTCATCATGAGTACTGCATCAGGAAATCGTGGCCATTGCATACCAGGTAAAGGAGCTTATACTGCACCTTAGCTGCACTCTGGCGATTCAAACTAGAGATATGGTGATTGAATCGCTCCCACTGGGTCCTTTGGTGATTTAGATCCTGTTCGGCATCGATGTCGTACGTAAGACCGAAATTGTTACTTGTATAATCGAATGTCGAAGCGTTTGTGCTCGGCTCATCTTGGAGAAAGCAGCCTTCTACAGTAGAGTATTGAAATTTTGGGGGCTCGGTGTTCGCATCAGGCAGGACCATGACGAGTGGCAACACTGTTGGGGTGAACAGATTAGAGACTGTCGCAACATTCGAATTAGAATCAACCTATCCGATGCTTCCTACCAAGCATGAAATTCATGTGTACTGGATAAGGTAGACAAACATGGCGAAGTCTTTTTTGGCCGAGACGTCCACGGCGTTGTCACGGATTCTCGGAACGTGGAATTGCGAAGGCCTACATATGTGGAGCATTCTCCAAATAGCGAGGCTTATATCAAAAAGTTCTGGGAGTACGGAAAAGCCTAAGCCCAGGTTGAACTTCTGTCAGATTCGACCGCGGGAGTGAGCCGCGCCAAGCACAACTTGATGGGCTCGACGCGGCACGATCAACTACCTCTTTACGACCGTTTGATAGATCACAGGTCTTCAAGCAAGATATACAACGCAAAGATCCTGATTGAGAGCGTCCGAGGATCACATTCGTTTGTGCCGTTGCGGCTTCCTCTTTCCCGTTGCCGCTGTACTAGCACATGCTGGACAAAGCTCTTTGATGAATGCTCATGTAGTCTTCGGTACTTCCTTATCTTCTCTGTTTGAGACAACCTTTAAGGTCAGATCGTGTCTTGCCTGCTAATATACCGCTATTCAATATGACACTTGGCTCAAATCGTGTGTCTTCTATAGGGTCATGGGTAACAAAGAATTGGACAGCTTCGAATCTCTAAGCACCAACATGCAGTCAGACGCCAGCGCAGGTTGGCTATTTCACTCTGGAAAACTTACCGGATACCGCACCCGATCAACTTGATCCGCTCACCTATGATGATTTTGAATTGTACAGTGGCTTCATCAAAGGGTTCATTGCATAGTCCTCCTAACATTAACAGACAAATTCTCTATGAGATAACTATGGGCGTGATCGTGCCCTTTTGGGGTAATGAATGAATACTTCAGTTTAAGGGTATGTGGCGTTTGGTCCCAGCACTTTTCCTACCTCGACCGTAGTAGAGTCTTTGCTCCCTAGACATGCGTCATAGGTTCAAGGTCACACCATGAAGAGGAAGTGCCGAGTCTGGAACCTTGAGCGCTCTCAATTTTGTTGTATCTGGACCAACTTCTGGAGACACACCTAAAGGTAAGAAATCATCTGGTTCGCTGGTATATACCTTTGGGTATTAATATGGTACAATGCCATGACAATTGGAGTGTGGCCTCGGAGGTCAATAACACGTGCCCGGGAATTGGGGTCATGGCACCAGACACAGAGCCGACTTAAACAATGAAACTCCATCGTGTCGCCGTTAATGTTACACATTGGTGCTTCGAGAACTCGTGAGCATGATGTCTGTACGGTTGTTGTCATTACAGGCTTAGAACTAGTATGCCATTCTCCTTTCTGGAATAGGAGCTAAGTTGGTTTTCATCGCGCCCAATCGTTGATATATCAACACGCACAAGGCCGCTTGTGTTCTTGTCGCATCATGTCAAAATATCCTTAGTACCAAGACGAGACTAAGAAAGGTGATATATATATTTAATCTGTGGAAATTGATCAATTAAGGTGGATAAGGTGAGAGCATGACTTCCACATCGGCCTGAGTACCTCACGCTAGTGTGTTATAACCGGTGGGTAGTTGGCTAGCCTACGAGGGGACTAGTCTCGGAACCCGATCCGCGTAGTGTAGGGCTCGCCGCTAGGGTCTTGAGGCCACAAGGCGACATCCTGCTCTGCATCGAACTTTCGATGAGTCAATACGAAGCTATTGATGAACATCAGCATGGATGACAAGACTACGATGGAAAAGCACTACGGCCGACAGTCCCCCCTGCCGATATATCAGACCCATCATGACCAAAAGCAAGATTCATCAATACTCGCCAAATCCTTTCGAAGCCGATCCCGTCGCTCCATCATCTCCTATATATCTGCCATCTTCTTCATCTTCTTGATCGTAACTTATGGCTTCCCTTCCCTCTTCGCGAGCCAACATCTGAGACCCTATGGCGCAAAATCTGCTTCCCCGTCGCGCCTCTCCTCCTCGAACCGAACCAGCCTCGTCCCGCTTGAAGCTCACGTAATGTCCAAGTGTCCCGATGCCAGAGACTGTCTGAGGGATCTTGTGGTGCCAGCTATGGAGCAGGTTGTCGACAAGGTCGACTTTCGGCTCTCATATATTGGGAAGGTGGACGGCAACAATTCGATTCACTGCATGCACGGATCCACGGAGTGTCTCGGCAACATGCTAGGCTTGTGTGCAAATGAGTTGTTCCCCAATAACACGAAGGTCTCGCTGGGCTTTACCACCTGCTTGATAATGTCTTATCAACGTATACCTGATCGTGATCTTGTTTCATCCTGCGCTCTGGAGCACGGCATATCCTTCGACGATCTAAACGCATGCATCAGCGAAGAGGGCAAAGGGTTAGATCTGCTCGAGGCGAGCGTGTTGAGAAGTGAAGATGCTGGCGTTAAGAAGAGCTGCACCGTACGCGTGGGAGGAGAGCAATGGTGTCTAAGGGACGGGGGAAAGTGGAAGGATTGCGAAGGAGGCTACGAAGTCAATGATCTGGTCAAAGAGGTGAATAGGCGGTACAATATAATCTAGCCTGCCGGCCCGGCTCTCTCGTTTACATGCAACCTGCTGTTCTACATGATGAACGTGAGTCGGTAGCTCAATTCGTTGTTGGAGTATATTGGCACGGTGGTGGCGTACGTGCCTTGTGAATTCGAGAGCAGCCTTGCGTTTGCCATGGCGGTCAATGTGATGTGACCTTTGTCCTTTCGCGGTTCACCTTGTGGAATCCAGATGCTGGTATAGGGGGCAGATCCCGCAGGCAAATTGTCGCCCAACAGCTCTTCAGCCGGGACGGATGGAACGTCTACACCAGGTAAGCATCGCGCCACAATAGAAACAATAAAGTAGTCTGATGTTGCTAACAAAGTTTCCAGCCATATACTAAGCTCTCAACAGATATCGCCCGGTTGAGCGCTTGAGGATCCTTCATCTTCCGTGAGTAAGATACGAACGATCGGACACATCGAGCTATTCTTGTTGTGGCGGTCAAAGTATGTCGTGCTGGGCCGGCGAACTCTTACCATGGCGTCGTGGGACGTTGCGTTCCCCTCTCCGAAGGCTTCCTTTCGTTAACAGCCTCCCATAACCATCACTCGAGAACTTTCTTTCAAAGTTTGGCCGTTATGGCTGACCCAAGACAATAGAAAGTACATGGTCATCTTGACTTTATTGCCGCGGCAGCATCCGGAATCTTTGACAATCAATCTCCGTCCAATCATGGATCAGCAGAGAAGTCAATTGCCTACAATAGCGGGTCAGGATTCATGGATTTTCCTTCTTTGCTTCGAGTGTTGTGTGTGCCAAGGCCAGGTTAAGGTGGAGATGGTGCCTTGGCTATATCGAAAACCTAATTTGGAGCAGCATCTGGCAAGAATTGATGTTGGGATGCTCCATCATGGCTCCACGGCGCCTTCACTATCTTCAGCCAACAAGAGCCGCGTCTATGCTTGGCGGTGGATACATTTGCCTTTGCTGATCATTCTAAGGCTAGCGACTACTTGAATGTACAGCCTTTCCAGGAGACTGCTATAAGACCTCAACCCTGCCAGTCGAGGTTCTGACATTCTTCAGACCTCATACACTCGTTACTACACCAAACATATACTTTCGTTAATCCCTTTCATTTCCAGCAATCATGAAGTTCAACTTGGACATGGTCCTCGTGGCCTTGGCAATGGCAAGCGATGCATACGCACAAAGACCGTCCGGCTCAGGCTTCATCACCGGCGTCACTGCCCCTACTGGAGGTTCTTCCTCCCGTCGCAGCAGCAGCTCGACCAACTCGACCCGACCAGCCACTCCGAGCCTTTCTATGTCTAGCTTAAGCAGCTTCAAGCCAAGTGGTAGCATCAGGCCCACCGGCGGATTCAGCTCAGGCATCCTCTCCTCTTCCTTCACCCTAGGGAGATTCACCAATTCTACATCGCGGCCCAGCTCCACTGGCACCGGTCGTCCGTTCAGCTCCGGCGTCTTTTCATCTTCGACACGATCGAGGAACAGCACAAGCTCAGCTGGCACCGGCGTTGCAGGACCCACTGGTTCACCAAACCAGAACAATATGGTCCCATCTGGCAGTGGCACCCGCCCTTTCTCTGGTACAGCCTCCGTCACTGGCTCTGCAGGACCTGCTTTCATCACAAGCTATTGCCCCTATTGCCCTCCGGTCACAGTCACTCAACTCTGCCCTACTTGCCCCCCTGTCACTGTTGGCCAAGTCCCATCTGTGACCATAACTCAGCTCTGCCCTACCTGCCCTCCTGTGACAGTCGTACCAGTCTCCACAACAGGCACAGGCTCAACTGTAACCCTTACGCAGCTGTGCCCTACCTGCCCGCTGGCCACCGCAAGTGCACCATCTGGTATGGTGACAGGTCAGGTATTGAGGGTCAGCCAGCCATGTCCTACCTGCCCTCCAGTCACAGTCAATGCATCTACCTCAATTGAGACGGTGACACAATTCTGCCAAAGTTGCCCTCCAGTCACTACTACGTCCCCACCAACCTCGATCGAGACGATCACCAAGGAGTGCCCTACTTGTTTCCCCGTGGTCCCCGGCACATCAACAAATTCGAACGAGGTCCTCACAGCCACCCAGCTTTGCCCAACCTGCCCTCCTGTCACTGTCATTACCTCTACCGTAGCGGCAACGTCAGTATCAGAGTTCAACTCTCCTTTTGTTGTTGGCCAATCGCTCCAGTACACCAACACTACTAGTGCGTCAGAATTTATTGCTACTGGTAAGGTTGAGGTCAGCTCCATTGTCGCTAGCGGCCAAGTCACGGTTGAGACATCTACCCCGGCCCCCGTCTTGATCAGCTCCACTGGGTCGAACGGAGAAGTTACTGTCCAGAGCTCGACCCCCGCCCCAGTTTTGATTACCTCCACTGCTGCCAGTAATGGAGTAACTGCCTCCCCAGTCAGCTCCGCATCCAACGAGGCCACGTCCTCACAGACTCCTAATGAGGCAGCCGCATCTCAGGCTGCTGCCGCTGAAGTAGCAGCTGTGTCTCAAGAGGCTATTGCGAATGTAGCTTCTGCCGTACAAGCGGGTGCTAGCCCTCAGCAAGTCGCAGAGGTCTCTCAAGCCGGCGTTGCTGCCATTGCTTCAGCTACCGAGGCAGCAGCCGTCCAAGCATCAAATGTTGCTTCCGCAGAGGCCGCTGCGGCCAACACAGCTTCTCCAGCGGCCGTGTCTCCCCAGGAGGCAGCATCCGCTGCTGCTGCCGCTCCTGGGGAGAATAATGTGAATGAGGCTGCCACCACGGCCTCGCCTACTGAGTCGTCTACCTCTCCTTCGTCCACGGGATTCACAGGCGGTGCCATGTCACTCGAGGCCTCGCCACTGGCCATCGTCCTTGGGGTCATCGCGGCCTTTATCTATAGTAATATGATGTTGTAATTCGTGGGAGAGCGAAAAGTATAGGAGAGATTTGGGGTTTTGGCTCGAACGTATGTCCACCACGATCTATCGCCTGTGCCTTGTGAGCACATGAAAGTGCATTACATCTTTCGGCCATATAACTGGCGCTGTTGGGACTATCTCTGGGGGCGTTCCGGTGGCCTTGAACGGAACTACGGAGGAGTACTGGAAACGGCGGCGTATGATAGAGATTAGCTTAATACAATTAGTAATTACTTCCCCGAAGACAGACTTGGCTAAAGCTACAAGTGAAAGAGTAATCGCACATACTGGCTGTGTTGAAACGGTAGAGCAGCAGGGGATGAAGTGCAAAACTTTAGCCGATCATCCCCGACTACGGCGGACAAAATCAAACCATCAAGGAAAGGCAGGCTTAGGAACCTCTCTATTAGGCTTAGCGGCCAACTCGCGGGGGGCTACTTCCGGACAATAGGGTAGCACCCGGGGGGCTGCTTCCGGGGGACACCGTTGGGGCAGCGTCCGTCGTACCCGACGTTCTGTAACATCTTCTGCCATGCACACTGTCAGTCCTTTTTCTTCAAGACCCTCATCCGCGCCGACTTCCTCTACACATCTCTGAGGGCTCTACACCTCTCCTTATCATGATGGGCCTTACCTCACGCTTCTTCCGCATACCGCGGCCCAAAGTCAGAAGCCTCATCGCAAACCCCAATACAACAGCCACTAACCATCCATCAGACATTTCTCTATCTAATGTCCCTACGCACCGGCACCGAACTGTCCACCCTCTCCCTCCTCCTCAATAAGGTCTCCGGACTCTACGGCCTCCTCGCCCTTCTGACCGGCCTACACCTCTCCTCACTGCAATTAAGCATGTACATCTACAGCATCTTCGCTCTCGCCATCGCCTTTACCCTCGCGCCCCATATACGCACGCAGTCGCCGTTTCATTGCTTAGCACTCGCGACGTTCTATGTGCTGGATAGTGTGATCAACGCGGCGTATACGGCTGCCTTTGCCTTTACGTGGTTCTTGGTTCTGAGTCAGCATCTTTCCGATGACAGGGGCGGAGAGGTGCCAGGGCCGGGGGGGAAGATGATGAGTGATACGGGGGGATATTCGAGTCCGGAGTTCAATGTCAGTCGTGTAGGTGTGGCTGCCGGACCAGACCAAGGTATACCAGGGGAGAGACCGGAGGTTGTTACGGGTGGAATACCGGGATCACCGGCGTCGACGGCGCCAAGCCCGAGTTTGGGCCATGGTGTGCTGCAGTCTGAATCGGTGAGCAGTATTGTCGTCATCTGTGCGCTGTGGGCTTTTCGCGTCTATATGTGTCTTGTTGTTATGAGCTATGTCAGGCTAGTGCTCAGGAGACACGTTGCCGATATCTCGAGGAATAGCACCCAGCTCTACACTCCGGGGAAGACGAGTAACACAATCGAAAATCCGTTCGCTATGCACTTTCCGGAAGGCAAAGGGTGGAAAGGACAGCTCGGGCGGGCTATGATCAGTTTGGGAAGGGGGTACTGGTTGGGCAGCGAAGATGGGGATGATGAGTGGATGAGTGAGGAACTGGCCATGGGCAGGATGAGGAAACCCGGGGTGGCGCAGGCTGAGGTGCCGGGACTTGTGGAAAGGGAGAGGAGGCGGAGGAGTGGAACGGTATGCAGGTCTTTTTTCTGGTTGATACTATACGTGTGACGAAGGCTGATGTTGTTTTCGTAGGGTCCACCACCGCCAATGCCCTCTGTTAATGGAGACCATGCGCAGCATTTGAGATTACAAGAGCCGAGGGATGGGAAATGAGATGGGCAGAAACAAGGTGGATTAGAATTGGGCGGGTCAGGCAGGCAGTGCCTTCAAGTTTCACCGGCATTCGTGGGTGTTGTGTGCTTTGCGATTCAGCTGCCACTTTATCTCTTGGAAGGGTCTCAGTAGTACGCAGTCTTTAAGGCTGTACATCACACAAATGAAGATGTTTTGAATGGCTACGTAGGGACTGCGAAGTCTTTGTACGACCACTTCTCGGTCACGGCCCTCCGCTTCTTCTTCCCTTGCTGAATCGGTTTCCTGGTCTCCATCTTCCCCCTGGCCAGGATGCTTCGAAAGCGATCGTTCAGTAGATTGCCTTCCGGCTTGAGCAAGCGCAGCGAGTCTCGCAGCTCGTCTGGCAGCACAAGCTCTAGCGAAGGCTCAGGAAGACTGCAACACTTTAGCTTTATGTCATAATGGATTTTAGATAAACGTACGCATCTTTTCCCAGCCTCCTCCGCCTAAGCACCCTGTCATCCACTTCTTCGTCTTCCCCACTACCATCTCCCCTGGGCCTCACCAACGCCTTAGCCTTGGCCTCAGCTTTTGCTTTTTTGATGATCTCGCCGATCTGCTTCTGCTGTTTCTCCCTCTCTTTCTCCTTCTTCTCCCACTTCTCCTTCCTCTCCGCTTCTTTTCTCCTCTTGAACTTGTTTCGCTCCGCAGGCGTCTTTCGCTCCGGCCGCTTCTTCTTCAACCATTCTGCGCCCGAGTAGTCGCTTTCGAAACCTTCCCATGCTGACTCGTCTTCTGTTTGTATGTCATCGTGCCCGCGCTCCTGCTCCGCGGCTGCGATCCGATCAAATCTTTGCTTTTCTAATCCAGCTTCTTTCATGCGCTTCTTCTCAGCTTCGACTTCTTTCTGGCCCTCAGCAATAAGCAGCGCTTCCCAGTCTTGAGCTACCGGATTATAGCTAGTACCTGGCTTTGGTTCTGGGATTGCAGGGACTGAGCCCTTGCCCGCTGCGAGGGATATGGGCGCCTCCTTCAATGTTACGGGTGCTCGGATTGGTTTGGTCTTCTCCAGATATGAGAACCTGGGGTCCTGTACCTCATCCTCGGGATTTGTCATGGCCCATGGGTCATAGTTGGGCGCATCATTACTTTTGATGACGTCCTTGACGCTCTGGCTCCCATAGGCGACTTGACGTAGCCTTTCGTATTCTCTGGGACTGACACCATTGGTCTTGCGCTTCTTACTGCTAGGTTCAATCACGCCATCTGTGACTACGGGGCGTTTGTGACTATCTATGGCTGGGGTCACGGAGCGCTGGGCGAGAATTTGGTCGGCCTTGAGCGGTTTGTGGGTTTTGTTGTAGGACTTTTGGATGGCGGTGGAGCCAGTGGTATCAAGAGTGAAGAGGGATCCGGAGGGCTTTTCGGCGATGATACCACTGCATTTCTATTAAGCCTTCTAGAGACCTCATCTCGAGGTATGGATAAAGGTACTAACCCTCTAATCACTTCCTCTCGTACCTGCTCAAGCCCCGCTTGAACATCGGAGACATCGACATTCTTCCTCCAAGCTCTCTTTCCTTTACGGGAGGACTGCTTATGCTGTTGTGGTGCTCCTATTGATTGCTCCATTGATACCGACATGACCGTGGTAATCAGATTCAGATTCGTTATTAAATATTCAAATCGTCGACCTCGTGGGCAACTTTTTACCGCATTTGGCGCTTTGCTCAAAGAGGACGCTGCAAGCGGAAAGCGCCCGCATCGATTAAGCTCAGTCGATATGTCTTGATTGAGGTCTCATCAGAGAAGAATATCAATGTCTTTGTGAAAGCCCGCGAGCATATTGCCTCTCCTACGACCTCTTGTCTTCACTGCTTTACTCCCCTCTTTTGATCCTGGCCGCCCGTCATGGCGTCCCAGTCGACCGTCGGGTCATACTCGAATCCCCTGAAGAAATTCAAGTAAGCTCCAGGCTTTCGCCGCATCTGAGCTTCTTAGAGAAGTATGGTCGTTAATTCATGACTAGATTAGTATTTCTTGGCGAACAGAGTGGTATGCATCTGCGGTACAAGAACGTCTACCCTAGGAGAACCCCAGCTTATAGGGCGTATATACAGTCGGCAAAACATCCCTCATAACCCGCTTCATGTACGACTCTTTCGACAACATGTACCAGGCCACCATCGGCATTGATTTTCTCTCTAAGACTATGTATCTTGAGGACCGCACCGTTCGCCTACAATTATGGGATACAGCCGGTCAAGAACGATTCCGCAGTCTCATCCCTTCATACATCCGCGATTCCTCAGTGGCAGTAGTAGTCTACGATATCTCCAATTTGAAATCCTTTCATAACACAAGAAAGTGGGTAGATGATGTAAGAGGGGAGAGAGGCCAAGATGTCATTATCGTGCTGGTCGGCAACAAGACCGATTTGGGGGACAAAAGAGAAGTCTCTAGCCAAATGGGAGAGGAAGAGGCGAGAAAGAGCGGGGCGATCTTTATGGAGACCAGTGCGAAGGTCGGGGCGAACGTTAAGGCCTTATTCAGGAGGATTGCACAAGCGTTGCCGGGAATGGAGGGAGAAGGGGCCGGGGTGGAGGGACAGAGTCAGAGTGAGTTCATTTCCGTCCTTCGATGTGTCATGTATACTGATGATCATGATATAGTGATTGATGTAAATATCAACCCTACGAAACCAGAAGGCAACGAAGCATGTGGTTGCTAGATAACTTTCGCGGCCCCTCACGGAAGTCGACAAAAAGGAAAGAGTGTATAATAGAGGCTCAAGGATGATACCATAATTCTCGGCATTTAATTGTGGTTAGCCAGCGTTTCACATTTTCAGCACGGCGTTAGGCTCTTGGCAGGCTGTGAGTAATTACAGCGAGCTGAAAGTGACACAGGGCAAAGCGCTGTCAAGCATGCATTGTTGGGCGTGTTAGTACCATGATATTTCATGACCTTAATTATCGGAGAAATGCCGCATGTTAGTTCCTACTTTCGCTTCTTCATAAGCATGAAAAGGCTACTATCATTGCTCCCGGTAGAGACGTGGTGGATGGTGGCATTCTGCATAGTCTTGGGTACACGGACTGCGTCTCCTTCGAGATGAGAAGCCTATTGTCTCCAGATGCAGGCAACGGTGAAGTCCGAGGCAGAGGATGCTGCTCTAAGAGTCGAGAAGCTGGACCGTGAAGGATGAGAAAATTAAACCCGGAAGTGAGCGTCGGTCCTCCCAGCTCAATTCCGGTATTCGATGTGAGGATTACTTTAATATGAGGACATGGCTATCAATTTTCTCTGCAGCGGTGTTGTCGCAAGAGTCTGGAGAGCAGGGTTCGAGTGTTCAAAATGCTGTCATATCTTCAGATGGAGCAGATGATCAGTATGATTGGATTGACACCGCTTTGGTCCTGTAAGACAAGATAGAGTCCTCTACATTTTGAAATTATTCTGGGAGGATCGAAATTCTCATCCTCCCCTTTAGAAGTTCTCAAACCAACGCTAACCTCATTTGTGCATCTAAATGATCGTCCGACCAGTCTGCGGAGTAGCAACGTCTTCGAGTCACCCCCATCAAGAACACGACCAAAGTGATCAATCACCTCATCCTCGGTGTTCATCTACCATTTGCCCGGATAAGACTCTGCCCACAGCTACATCACAAATACGTATGTCATCTATCGACCATGTTCACGAGCAGGAAACAGCCGAAGGACTGGCGGAGCAGATAGCAATCGATGGCAGTGCTGGCTCGGACACCGATACAGGAGGGCCTTTGAAGTCAGATATAGCAAGCAAGGATGGATCCGATGCGCCCCACCACGCTCGCTCCAATTCAGTCAAGAAGCCTACCACCTTCAAGGCGGTATCAGTCACGAAGAACTTCCTCGCCAAAGCGGGCACTCCAACCGCGGCAGCCGCCAAGACAAACGGCGACAATGGTGCTTCACATCCGACTGGTGGTACCACAAAAGCTGACAAGACATAGCTACCAACCCAGCAGTCGCTGGATCTACGATGCCTCCAACGCCTAGACCCCGGCTCGTCGCCAAGACCGCCAGTGGCACCAAGGCCTCAGTACCTAAGTCTTCTCATTTCGGGTCGAGGCATGGAGGATCTGGTCCGGACCCAATGCAAGTATGGAACAGAAATAGAGGTATGTTGTTTCCTAAAACGAATGACGCTCTCCCTTCTCATAGGTATCCAGCCGCTCCACAACCCACCCCCAAACATTTCACCGACGAAGAGCTCAAACAACAGTATGGCATACATCTCGCTACACGGCTGCAGGCCGACGCAGACGGCAAGGAGTCGAAATGGGCGGATATCGACGATGACGAGGATGATTGGGCGCCGGAAACCATCGAGTGGAATGATGGTACGAAAATAGATCTGTCTCAAAATAATCCAGCTGCTATCCTTGCAGAAGAACAAGCAAGAGCCGTTGTCGAAAAGGGACGGCAGGAAGAAGAACGCAAGTCCAAGTTGGCAGCACAACAGAAACCTACGACCACTGTTGGGCCAAACGCAACTGTTTTAAAGCCGCGCTCTGCTACGCAACCAAAGTCTGGTGGGATCGTCCTGAAGGCGACATCCGAGAAACCAACTCTGGTCGCGAAGCCATCAGCTCCAGCTCCTGTAAGGTCCCCGTGGGCATCTTTACCACCAGTTGATAAGGTTCCCCCTATCGATATCAACCCCCCAAGTCAGGCATCCCCCGCTCGGCCTCATCCCAATGAATTTCACGGTAACAACTCTATGGCCCCGCCCCCGCCACCGGCGCCAGCCATGGAAATTGCTGCCGATGATTTCACCAGGATAAGGAGGGATAATCAGAACGGCAACCTTGGACAATTGTACAACGCGCAGTCGGGGCAGTACGAGCCTGCAAATGCCGGTCGCCGAGGATCAGTCCGTAAGGACCAGAGCTTCAGACCACCGTCACTACTTCAGAGAGGTTCACAATACGATCAGCAAGGGCCGGCAGAACCTTCAGCCGCTTTTCAGACCCATCGTTCTGGAAGCCAACAAGATCACCCCTCGTGGACCCGGCGAGGCTCTTCTACTGTTAGTGGCGACAGTGGCCCTCTAGGCCGAAGAACTTCGATGAACAAGGGATCAGATGTACCACGAATTCCGCATGAGCTTCAACAGCGTCGAGAATCCCAACCTCTGGTGTCTCCATTGACTCCTAGCTCCAAGCACGAGCATCAGCCGCAATCCGCTCTTCAATCCCCCGTAACACGCCACTCTCACACCGTGCAGGAACCGCGCTCTGCCACTGAATCACCATACCAGGGCCGGAATGGTGCAGCTGATGTAGCCCAACCTGTCCAGCGCGACGAAGTAGCTGCTCAGAGGGCCCTTATGAAGGAGAAGCGGGAGTTAGCTATAAAGCGCAAGAAGGAGGAAGAGGAACGAGAAGAGGCGGCAAAGAAAGAACGAATCCGGATCAGGATGGAAAAACTCGGCATGGCTCCTCTACAAGAGAAGAACGAAAAGAATGAGCTAGCAAAGAAGCAAATCGTGCAGAGGGCTCCTGGAGCCGTCAAGATCGACGAGAAGGACCCCGGGAAGCCGGAAGCTACCCCGGATGCTCCTCAGCCTCCTGCGCTGCTACAAGACTCATCCAGCTCTTTCCCGCGGTCACCTCCAAAGCCTCCAGTGCCCGATGCGTCTGGAATACCTCAAAAATATGGGTTGATGCGAGTACACGCAAATCCTCCCAACAGCGCGCCACACTCTACCAATGAGCGTATAGTTGTTGAAATGACTGCAAATCAGCCTTCAAGCCAGGAAACATCTCCTCGTGGACTTGAGCCCAGAGCTGACGCCACCGAGTCTTTGCCTTCACCTATGGTAAATGGAGTAACGGCATCTCAAAAGCATCCAGATGCGCCTATCTACAGAGCGTCCGACAATCAAAATCAGAACATGGCCCGAGAGCCGAGGCAACAACCTTGGAGCACCACTTCAAGAGACCAGAATGCTTACGGTGGCTGGAATGGGCAAACCATGACCAGAGAACAGCCTGTGTCGAACAGTGTGTGGGGCCCAACATTGCAATCTAGGACTCTCGGAAATGGTACATTCGGCGGTAACATACAGCGACCACAGTCGAGACCGCAAGATCAATTTCCATCGTCTGCGCTTGCGCCAATAGGACCCCCGAGGCATTTGCAGCGACCTCGTGAGGTACCAGAACTTCGATCCAACGATAGCAAAGCAGCATCTGTTGCTGAGAACTTTCAGACAGTCCCATCGTATCCCCCTTCTGATGCTACAGCTCCACCATCAATCAGACCCGACATCGCAGGTCGATCGACCAGCGATGAGAGACAGCTCTCGCTGCCTCATTTTGATGCTAACCCACAAAGGAGGCCACAGATCAATGGTGAGCATTCCCTACGCGATCCAGATGAACAGAAGGCAACCATAGCTGCTTGGAGCAATTTCAAAGTCACGGATACGGAGAAAACCCGTCAAATTCAGCAACAGCATGCAGCCAGACTCGCAGAAGACCTTCGCAATGGCATACAACGACCTGAACCACAGCTGCCAATCATGAATGAAACTTGGCGACAAGTAAAGATTGATGAGCAGAGCTCTCAGCGTCAGATCGTTGGTGTTTCGAGGGCACAGAACACTCATGATCGACCCATTGGTCCACAGATCAATGGAGACATCAGGCCAGCGTTCGTGAGCCCCTCTGGTATACCTCCAATCACTGCTGCAGGTATGGGTCGTGGGTCACGCTTCTTCCCAAGTGCAGGTACAGGTCTTCAGCCACAGTATCAGAGTGCCTTACGCTTTCCACTTCCCCGTCGTTATTCTTCACCTCCACTGCCAGACGATGAGGACCATTTCCACCCGGCCTATTCCCGCGACCAGAGGCGTCCACTTGTCAAACTTCCTGGTATGAAAGATCTGATAGACGATAAAACGCCAAAGGTAAGGCTACCTCCGACAATTACAACACCCTTGCAGTCCCCACAGATGTCCGAGGTACGAGCAGTGCCATTCCGGGCGGCTCCGCAACCACTGGTCAATAATCCATCTTGGCAAGATAGGTTCAACGGGCTGCTGGGTGTTAAGAAGACTTCGCCAGAACGGAAATTTGCCCATGTAGCTGATGGGTTCTCTGCGACAAAAGTGCCGTTAGACTCGCCTCTGGTGCAATTCTCCGCCTCGGTCTCACTACCTCCTCAGAGCGTAGAGCCCCTCAGCCGGATGCTTGAACCAGCGTCGAAACGCGTGGAAGATGAAGAAGAACTTTTCGAGAATCGTGAATTTGGGTCTCTTCCAGCCGTGTGCATTCCAACCAAGGCACCGGAAATTGGATGGATGGAAGCCAAGGCTCCGAAGCGAAGCCAGCCCAAGCAGTCGAAGACGAGCATCCAAGTTGAAGCTGCCAGCAAAGACACCCTTGCAGTGCACCAGACTGTTCAGAATGGCAGTCTCCGTATCTTCATCAACCTGCTGGGGATGGGGTTGCCAAAATCACTCCCTGTGCCAGGCTCGAGCGTCCAGAGTACTAAGTCTGGAATATCACGGCAGCGGAACGGCTCTGGGAACTCAAAGTCCATTAAGGGCTACAAGTCCCGCGAGAGCGCAGGCAACTTTGGTCAGAACCCAAAGAACGGCCCTGCGCCTCCCAGGAACACGCCACAAAGTGGCTCACACCTACAGTCCCAAGGACAGCCCAAGAACCATCCGGCTTGGGGTCCGCGTACCGCAAGTGCAGTTCATTGAGCGCTACGCTATCGGTCACATCGTCCGATCTGAGAACGCGCAAGTTCATGCGTCAAATCATCCAGACTTGACATGCGCTGTCCTTCCTCTTTCTCCAAGCAATTTCCTTCACCTTCAGTCGTAGAAGGGTCCCTCAAGTGCGGATATCAGCCAGGGTTCCAGCGTTGTTTGGCTTGCGATACAGAGGTGAAGGCGCTTTACTCGTTGGCTGAGAACATTCGCTTCCATACGCTCGCCTGTACTTAACCTGCGACGTGGATGCAGGAAATACGGGTTAGTCAAATATAGTATTATTGTAATTGCGAAACTTGTATGGAGACTAGTTCCGACCACCACTACTACTATCACTTCCGATCAAACACAGTCCTGATCTCCACGAAACCTGTATCACACTGATATGTACGGTCATCAGTCCTGGTCGGCTGCGCTCTACGAAACTACCCTACCGGCCGAACCTGACTGCTCATCGTCAGCTTCCCTCTTCTGCTTGGTCTTCCCTCCTTTCGTTTCCCTTCCCTCCTCAGCCTTCCGCTCCCTATCCCACTCCTTCTGCTTCTTCAAAAACACCGTCTTCCTCTCCAAATACGGTCCATACCCCCTCGCCCTCTCCCACACCCCCCTAAAAACCGCACTCGCCTCTTCCTTCTCCCGTCTCCCTTTCCACTCCTCCCCCTCCCCCACCTCGATCAACCCCCCCTTCCCCCCTCCACCCACACCGGCCTTGTATTTCCTGCCGCCCTTATGGTTCGCATACCTCTTGGCGCGCGTCATGCCCATCTGCAAGAACTTGCGAGCCATGTCCATGCCTACGAAATCGTCGCGGTTTTCATAGTCGAGGAAAGCTTCCCAGAGCGAGGCGGAGGAGGTGCGGGCTATCGCTGGCGTCTTGAAGCGCCAGAGGGGGAGGAGGGTGGAATTGTAGGGTTCTATGGTTAGGACGCCCGTTTCGCCGCGGCCGATGCGGTAGGTGGTGTGGTCTAGGCGGAGGGGTGGGGGGGAGGTGGAGCGAGGCATTGTTTGTATGGCAAGCGGGGAACCTTTACGAGCTGGGTGTCATGGTTCAACTCTCTGGTGGCAGGCTCTCGCTACAGATAAGGCGACGCATCTTGAGAATCGGCTGTACATGCGATTAAGCATTCAATAACCCAGTTGATGTCACTCTGGTTCAGATGTGAGAAACACTCATAAGCGCGATTAGCGCTTCTAGCGCCCTCTACAAATGCTTCCCGCAATTTTGGAGAGGACATCGGACACGACTTTTTTGACCGACCATCGACCGTATAGTCATAATCTATCCTTCGTGCAAACGCAGCTGCTCCAAGGACGTTAGGCAACTCCGTCTCGATCACCATTACATGCTGATTGCGCTTTTCTACTCACTTGTCTACAAGATTGTCTCTACATCTGCTGATGTGAAACATGTAACCCTAAGTTCAAGCGCAAATATGGGATTCATGATGAGACCATTGAAAGTATTAGAGAAAGTCCTAGAGCGTACGCAGGCCTCCTGGAAATACTCACACGCTAAGATGCCTTTTGCATCTGCTCAAATCAAGCAGATTCTGTACCACACTGATAGCCTAGAGATGTAGGCGGCACCAATTTGATTGGCTTTTGTCTTGTCTGGTCGGAAAGTTTGAGTTACTCAATGTAGCAACTTACACGAAACTGGGAGCAGAGACATTGGGTACTTGGTAATAGTGGCCACAGGGCTTGAAATAGCGGGCAATAGACTGGTAAAGGTAATGGTCAAGACAAACCCGTTCTGCTTCGACGAGCATTAAGCATATTGTCCCTGGCTAGTATGATCATGAGGATAGTCCCTGGCGGTTGTCTTTCATACAGTCTTGGAGAATGATCTTGTTCAGTTACGCGCCTGGAATCTGCACGGCATCCCACCTTCAAAGGCGTTATTAATCGCTTGCCCTCTAAGAACACTTCCTCAACCATGTAAGTAACACTTCTGATAATGCCAAACTATAATATCCCGTAGGTTTTCGAACTTCCAAGCAGTATTTATCCCATCCCCAATCTATGCAGTCGCTTCCGCATTCCAGTCAAGTTTGGTTGAGATCTATATCCAAGGCACGTTCAAGCTGTATCTACCGCTCGGGTGGTTCCCCGAATTTGTGCTTCTTTCTTCTGAATCTGACAAGATCATGAAAAATCGAGGATTTAGGTGATGTACCCTCTTGTGGCGGATTTGCCTGCACCTGCGCTGCGATCGCCGCTTTCTCGGCCAACATCTGGTTTGCATCGAGACGACCGAATCGATCTTCACCCCGTTGAATAAATTTCTTGTTTTCGATCCACCAAGCATCGTCAATTGTACCTATTTTATTGAGCAGTCTCTGTCGAGCCTCATTGTATATCTCAACATCTCTTGCATCCTGCCCCAGACGCTGTTCAAGAGGTCCGTATATGGCTTCTGCTTTCTCCATTCCATCTTTGTGGCTCAAGCGTAGTGTCTTTACTTCTTCCATTCTGCCCTGCCTGGCGAGACACAGGCTGAGATTATAGGCACAAATAAAGTGTGAGATGGATCCAGCGCCAGATCTTATTGTGCTCGCTGTGACGAAGCTGGAGACTGGTTCGTTCCATTGTCCATCCCAGTCCAAGATAAGTCGATGCAATTGCTCCGCTTCCTTGTATCGAGCTTGTCGCTGCTTCATCACCGCCACGAGATTGAGCACCCCTAGGGCCGAATGCAACATTCGACCTCCCATCAAGTCCGTGGGCATGGTGCTTAGACTGTCGTGCACGAGCTGTTCTAGCTCTTCGTATTTTTTTAATTCAAAAAGACTTGAAGCGACGTTATATACTGCGATCCATCGGCCCTCACTTCCCGATTTGTGGATGCTGAGACTACATCGCAAGACCTTGCTATGTATTGCTAATGCTTCGGTGGTTTTGTCTTGTCTGGCGAGTATATCGGCTCTATCACTCATCCAAGGCAAAAATACCTCTTCCGAGACGACGCCTTTGCCGGCATTATCCGCCCAATCCAGAATCTCGTCTACTAGAGAAGGTGCTTTATCAAATTGATGGAGACGAATCAACGACTTCGAGAGGGTGTGCTTTCGAGCCATGACGTTCAACGTCTCTTCACTTGGAGACAGGCTGCTCAATCGCGCCCTGCCTTCCTCAAGCACTACCTCGCGAATCTCTTCAGCCTCTTTTTCTTGAGTCTTGCCTGACCCTAAAAGACTATTGGCCAGATCCCCATTTAGATGAAAGCGCTCGTCAGCTTTCTCTCTATCCGTAGCCTTCGTTACAGTGTCTAGGTTTTCCAAGCATTTTCGAAAATCTACCACGGCCTCTTCATGTCTACCAGCATGCGCAAGACATCGCCCTTTGAATTTCCTTAAGTAGATGGGAGCCGCATCTTCAGGACTCCACAAGGACTCGCCCAGATCCAAAGCCTTAGAGATAAGGCGTAAAGACCAGTTGCTAATTCCCATCCACATGAGGAAATAAGCTACGACCTGCATCAGGCGAGCCAATGATCGAACGACCATGGTGATTTCATCTGCTTGGTTAATGACCTCTAATGCGTGTGGGAGAAGCGATCGACACAGTGTCTTCTCATCATACGACCGGGCAGGGAAGATTCCCGCCAGGATTCCCAGAACTGAAATAAGTCTTTTCGACCTCTCTTCTATGGTAAGTCTCGTTGAGATCCAGTAACGAACCATCGGATGGAGTGAAAATTCATCTTCGCTAGGTTGGTCTAGCAACGAAAGGTGGAGTAGTTCCCCAACAGCCTTAGTAAATTGTAATTCGTTGAGCTGATCTATCTCTGGGAATAGTCGCAACAGCGCCCCTGGTATACTCTGCCAGTCCAGGAACCCAAGATAACACAAGAGCTCCGCTGCGGTCGGATTCGATTTTTGAACGTGCTCGAATGAAATTTGCCATGTAATGAGTACAGACTGGGGCGGCATCTTGGAATCATGGACGTGTTGTTCGAGTAATTCGGTTCGAGACTTTCGCTCCTTGTAGAATTTGGTGTATGAGCTAAGACTTGTGCGAAGATGGCGAATATTCGCTGCTGCTTGTGCTATGGCTAATGGCAAATTCCCCAGCTCTTTAGCGAGGTCTAATGCTTGTTCGTCAGGGGTCCCTCGTCCGGTGGTGGTCAATTTCAGGGGTGTTGACTTCAAAAGCAGATCCAAAGCTTCTTCTGATTCCAAAGATCGCACTTGCAGCCCGTCATTTGCCAAAGAGAGCTGGCCAACCAAACGAGAATCTCGGGTGGTCACTAAGGTTCGACCATATCGAGGTAGATAATCGAGCAAGCAGATGTCATCCATGGAAGTTTTCTGGAACAGATCAATGTCGTCGGCATTATCCAGAACGAGTAGCCACTCGTACGGCGGCCGCTCTAGATAGTTCAAAGTGGCCGCTAACGCAGCTTTCGGATCTGTCCGGGAAAGACTCTCGCTTTCCGCGGTAGATGCTACATCGAGTATTTTTCGATAGTCTGCAAGGAAATTCGTTGCTCTGTCCGCACGCACCCAGTAGACCGGTCGCTGTCGCTTTTGACAAGATGCAAAATTCAGGGCGATCTGGGTCTTGCTAGCATATGTTTAAGCTTATTGCTTCCGTGGTCGTTGATCAGGTTGAAGACTTACCCAATTCCTCCTAGACCCCACAGTACGAATACCTCGCCAGCGCTGGACCTAACATTGAATACTGCCTCCAGGGTGTCTTGGTAGAAGCGCCTGGGCACGAAGTGATTGCATGTTTCGTAAGGTAAGAACGACGGTTCTGGCTCCGAAGATACTTTAAAGATGAAGAAGGGGCAAAGTCAGCAAAATGAGTTTCAGCAGAAGTGGTTGATTTCGAAGCAGTGAGAATAAGCCTTCTTCTCCAGACTTCGCTTCTTTTTGACTGGTATGGACTAACTATGTATGTGTGGATGAAGTAGTGACTCCGTACAACGCTCGATAAGGGGACTAGTCAAGGGTTTCCCCAGGTACTCGTTTGTAAGCCCATCCATAAGATCTGTTTGCTTCCAGTCGTCCATCTGCAAGGCTGACATGCCTTGCTGAACACTGAAGCGGAAGTATCGAGAGGTATTAGACAGCTCTTTGCCGAAAGGTGACTTGGCAAACTGGTCAGCGATGTCGTCTGAATTCGTGGCGAGCTCGACACATTTTCGTAAGAACTTGTCAAGCCGTGCTGGAACTTCAGACGGGTCTGTCCATCCTGTACCTAGGCTGACGATACAACCAATTTCTCTTCCATGCCAGGCACGGATCGAGTTCGTTTCCCGGACAAGCTCATTGATAGGATTATTCCGCTTCAAGGCCCCGTCCACAAAGGTGATGCCACATGGCTGAAAGGTAACCTCTTCGAAAAACAGTGGGGCTGCAGCGGTCGCGGAGCCAGCTTCCAGGATTGTACAGTCGTAGTCTCCCTGGTCAGCTGCGTGGGTCTCGTAGTTCCTCAAGACTTCTGCACCTGATGTCTTCTTACGGGTGACACATACCATCCTTGCATCAGGATTAGTATCCAGTATGTGTAAAAGGGACTCTCGGCATACGTTTTACAATGCGATACGGACCTCTCAAGGAATGGTTCTTGCGTATCTACTTTTGCCTCCTTGAGGACTTCGCAAATGGCTTCTTGGAGCTTGGCAGTCGAATAGAAGGCTTTGCTGAACGTTCCCATAACCAGTTTCCCAGCATTGCCTGCGATGGGCTTCTTGCCGAAATTAACGCCACCAAAGTTCTGATAGGCAGCGATAGATTCATCGACTGTCATACCGAGCCTTTCATGATACGTCATTATCTTAAGATTGTTTGAAGGCATTTGGGAGGTGGGTGTGCGCACCTGCCAAGCATGATGGCAATGAGACTTGCATACTTATCAGCTTACCGAACTGGTTCCCGCGACGGAGAGCAATTACCCTCCGGTAGAGTTCCCGGCAATCATATCGAACACTTCGCATGGTCGGGGTTCAATATCCAAGTTGCCCTCGATTTTGATCGTTCGCATGATGCGCTTTAGAATCAGGAGAGCAGTCAGGCCTTTCACCCCGCCTCCATCTGATACGAAGACCATAAGTAAGCTCTGGTGCTGCCATTGATGTCGCGAGATGAATACCAATCGCCAACAGCCTCAAGCTGTCTGATACAGGGAAATCTGAAGGCATGAGAACAAGAGGTGCCCCCACGAGCTCTAGGGCCTATCGAGAAAAGGCCCAACCGCAAGCACGGAGCTCCTAAGAAGCGTCCAGTTCAATAGCAGATAGAGCTTTCCCATAACAACAGAAAAACATGGTAGGTAGCATTTCGTTCAGGCTGAAAGGTTGTTGCTTTGACCTTCGAGATGCCAAGCTTGCCAAGACACCCAATGTGGCTAGCTTGAACAGAAAGTCCCATGTTGCCACCCTTCACACGATGCTGGCTGGATATGGTAAGTCCACAATCATGCTTCAAGAATTTCTCATTCTAGTAGATCTCGACTACAGCTACGCTGCTGTGAACGCGAAGTGGTAATCTCTGCAACGCTTGCCTTGGGGTGCATTCATCAGACGCGTCCTTTCAACTTGAATGTAACAAACTTCAGTACTTGCCTACAAAAATCTCTTGTACTGCCACTACTTCTACACTGCCAAGTTCTCCCGATTTTCCTTTCATCCTCACATTTAAAATGGTGGCTTCCAGAATCTTAGAACTCGCGAAGCATGTCTCAGCCAAGGCAGAGAAGGTCGATGACCATCTCAGATCGAACAACTCACTTCCCTCATCTGACATCGACGGACCTCTCGAGATGGAGCTCGCATCCAAAGGGCTAAGCCTATATTGAAGGCTCAATAGAACTGCAAGATCTTTTGCTAGAACCGAAACTTTTTTTGACGCCGGTTGAATGTCTCTGTCTGCTTTGTTCCTACCCTTCGGATGTTTATATGTTGGATGTTTAGTACAACGGCACCAGCCTCCCAGCCATCTACACATTCGACACAGCGAGCAAAGTGCCGCATATACGATGATATACCCTTCGTCGAGTTGGCGAAGCTTTGTGATTTTTACGAAACTGATCTCATACTTATATTACGGCTTCCCATGTGCTATCAGCATTGCTTCCAGAAGTCCAGAAAGGGTTTCCTGGCGCATACTGCAACTTCTAGGAGTATGATTGAGAGGCCAGGAGTGAAATACGTGCTTGGCGCGGTGTTTAATGAGTGTTATCAGTCATATGATTGAGTAGATATCCTGATTCTACCGGTTTTGGGTCCAGGAAAGTATCCAGATCGAATGACAGACTATGGAGGCTATGGAGAAGTACAGATTTTAAGAGGTGAGGGAGAGCGTACGTATGGTTTGACCATCGCGCCCTCTACTTCTCCGCCCATTCTCTCAACTCATCATGGCTGCTACACTGGGATCTAAATCCCCAGCCCAGAAAACCCCTTTCTACCTCCTCGGCCGCATCAACGGTCGAATCGGCAGAGCACACGATACCCTGTCTCAAATACCATAGCCATGTTCACGTACCGAATACCAAGACTGGTTGTTGTTGGCATGCCAGCGCGCACGGGAACAGAGCCAGAAGAATGAGCCACTTGAGGCCGGCGCGAGTCCGCCATCTGGCTAAGTACTCCAAGCCGACAGCGATGCAAGGTAGGGCGAGGCACAAAGCGATCGCTGCAGTTATATTTGGCTTCTGATCGTTGCTCGCATATTCTTCATAATAGTCCAATTGGGCTCCCGGTACTTCTGACGCTATGGCTTGGGAATATGTCGTATAATTAGATTTAACGGTTCTTGATGGATGATACCGGGCACATGTTACTGGAGACAATGAAAGTCTACCACCAGAGAGCGATAATATCCTGGGCACATCATATTCCTTCGAAAAGAGCAGGATTACTTATCTAAACGGCTATAATCGGGCCTAAGGGTTAGAAGTCTGTGCCTCTTGAAAGCCCTCCACGAAGGATGCGGAGCTGAAAATCTAATCCCATTTGAGTTGATAATTCAAGTGTCATGCAAGCGTCCCACGAAAGGTGCTTTGCATCATCAGTGCACCCAGTAATTAGTGTGGTGGCTCGGTGGCAGACCAGAGCTCTGAACCTACGTATCAGCGCTAGGTTTTCATCCAGGTTGCTGTCCGTCCCGTTCTCAGACCACTGATAGTCTGGCATGTTGAAACGAACGGGATCCACGGTCCCTATATCCAATATGAAGGGGATGATTTCCAAGCTGCACTTCTTAAGCGCACAGGTTATTCAAAATCATTTCAAAAAAACCATTCGCTGACCAAAGCAAGGTACGAACCAATACGCTTTGATGCACCCCACGCAAGAACACTGAACGTACCTCGCAAACATTGAAGCTGATACAGGGCGCATCAAATCGAAAATGGCTAGCCACAACAGGCCTTCCGAGGTCCTTCTTATAGGCAGCGGACCACTCCCGTCCGCGTCCGACTTTTTCAAGACAACTAGCTTCGCTCTATCCAAGTGATTGTGCCGAATCCCCGATGGTGAGACTGGTATGCGTGGCAACTTCATCGCCTGGCAGCATACAAATATTCCGATCATCATTATACAGCCGCGATGGGGAGGCCAGCCGTTAGCAGAGAGCAATGCCAAGCAGTATACTCTTGAAGACATCAAGCCCACCGCATACGATGATCAGGCTATTGCTTCATATGGAATCTTCACAGAGCACAGAGATGCTGGTGTTATTCCGCAAGGCGTCCGCTTCCAAGTATCTCTACCAACACCATTAAGTGTAATCCGCGGCTTTGTGGAGGATGATGCAGTATGTGCGCAGGTTGACCCGCTACACCAAGAGCGACTCTTGCAAGCCCTTCAGCACATCCAAGAGAAGATCCCTTCCGACTTGACAATTCAATTTGACCTGCCAGCGGAGATTGCGCTACTCGAGTACCAGTGGGGGAATACAGAGGACAAGTACTGGAAGCCGTACTGTTCACCTGTGAAGGCTGGAATTGTTGAACGGCTAGTTGCTTTAGCTGCCGCTGTTAAGCATGACGTGGAGATGGGCTACCATCTCTGCTACGGCGACATGGGCCATGTGCACTTCGTGCAGCCACCTGATACTGGGCTCAAAGTCGACTTGGTGAACACAATCGTCCAGAAGATTGGGCCCAATCATCGTGTTGCATATGTTCATATGCCTGTACCGAAGGATAGGCAAGACGAGGCTTATTTCAAGCCGTTGAGGAGCCTGGAGCTATACGGCAAAAAATTATTCTTAGGTGTGGTCCACGCAAACGACGAGAGCGGTACGAAGAAGAGGCTTGAAGCTGCACAGGCAGCTTTCCCGAACATCGCAGGCGTAGGGACAGAGTGTGGCATGGGAAGGACCCCAACCGAAGAGCTTGACAACATCCTGAAAATTGCGCTTCTCTGACAGCGTGAGCAAGATATCAACATATTTGCTCCCAGCCATTTGACAGTCGAAGAAAGGCTGCGCACGCGAGTAGATTAGCATCCCAAGACATACATCCCGATCGAGGGATGTGTGACCACAAATAAGTTGTGGTATGACCCGTAAGTACTAGGCAGCGGATTTCCCGCCAAGACAAGCCAAGATCCCGCCCTACTATGTACTAGACTAAGCGAGCGGACTCACTTTTGGTTGGTGCGTGCTCAGGCTTAAGTTATCTTATCCAAATGCGCCAAGAATTACATATGTCGCATGTCATTAGCTCTTGACTCTTTAGTATAACCCTACGATTTACCTTATCCTACTCACTGACTCGACAAAGCCGACCTCGATCATGCCGAAGCCAATCCGACAGAAGGCGCCCGAGGGCTCAGGGATCAAGATAGAAGACAACATCTGTGACTGCTTGCCTACACTGTATTACTGTTACTCGCTAATCCCTTACCAGCTGATCCTCGCTTCGCAAATATCCAGACTGACCCACGATTTCGGTTACCGTCCAAAAAGAGCACCCATGTCCAAATTGACAAGCGCTTCGCGCACATGCTGCGTGATGACGATTTTTCCAGCAGAGCAAAGGTGGACAGATACGGCAGAAAGCTGTCCAGAAATTCGGGGAAAGAAGAGTTGAAGAGGTATTACAGGATCAAAGATGAAGATGGAGAAGGCTCAGACGATGAAGATTACGAGGACGAGGTCGAGAGAGAATTGGAACGTGTAAATGCTGAGGAGCTGTCTTCAGAAGACAGTATATCAGATGATGAAGACCTAGACTCGGCTGAAGAAGATGAGGTATTTGGTCTCCTTGACGATGAAGAAGGCGGGGATGGTATACCCAAGGGAGAAGTCTCGTCACGAATAGCGGTAGTCAACCTGGATTGGGACAACATAAGGGCAACAGATCTCATGGCTGTCTTCTCAAGTTTCGTGCCTAGTACTGGACGGATACGGAAGATTTCAGTCTATCCTAGTCAATTTGGAAAGGAGCGAATGGACAAAGAGGAGATGGATGGGCCACCGAAGGACATTTTTGGTGGTAAGAAAGCCGGTGTTCCGCGGAATCACCTATCGGAGAATTCAGAAGAGGAGGATGTAGAAGATGAGGAAGGCAATGATGCAGAAGATGATAAAATTAGGAAGTCGATACTCAAAGAGGACCAAGGCATAGAGTTCAATTCCGCGAAACTGCGGCGCTATCAGCTCGAGAGACTACGTTACTACTACGCTGTCCTGGATTGCTCTTCGGTCTCCGTCGCCCAGTCGATCTATGATGCTGTGGATGGTACGGAATACCTTACTACAGCCAATTTCTTTGATCTGCGATACATACCCCACGAGACAGACTTCTCCGAGGACGAGCCACGAGATGAGTGTGAGCGAATACCTGACGGCTATAGACCGAATGATTTTGTGACGGATGCATTACAGCATAGCAAAGTTCGGCTTACTTGGGATGCGGACGACGTTTCGAGGAAAGAAGCACAGAAAAAAGCATTCTCGGGTAGTCGGGCAGACATCAATGAAAATGATCTGAAAGCATATCTTGGCAGTGACAGCTCGGAAGACGAGGGTCCAGCGCCTGTGATTGTTGATGCAACCTCGGCAGCTCCAAATCCAGCTTCACATGATAGACAGCAGGGCGAAGACTCTGAACCAAAAGTGTCCAAGAAAGAAGCCGAACGACGAAAGATGCGTGCACTTCTCGGGCTTCAATTGGAGCCAACGAGCAAGAAATCGAAAGCTGAAAAACATGCGCCTGTGGGAGACATGCAAGTAACATTCTCGTCAGGACTCTCATCGGAAGCGAACAAGGGTTCTGTGTTTGAGAACGAGCCCGAGCGAGATGAGACCACGGCGGAGAAGTATGTTCGAAAAGAGAAAGAACGCAAAGGCCGACGAAAAGAGAAAATGAAGGCTTCGCGCACTGGTATCGATCCATCTCTAGAGATTATTAGCCCAAAGGTGCAACCCGACGATATATTAGACAGAGAAGATGGGAAAGAGGAAGATCTTGGCTTTGCAGACCCCTTCTTTACCAATGCTACTAATGATAAAACCACTAGTACTGCTCAAAGAAAGGCGGACAAGCGGCAAAAGAGGGAAGAACGAGCTGCTGAGGAAGCTGCAGCAGCATCGCAACGTGCGGAGCTTGAACTATTGATGGTGGACGATAATATAGATACGAAACACATCAATCACTTCGACATCAACGAGATTGCCAAAGCCGAGAAGGCTTTGTCGAAGAAGAAGAAATCCAAACGGAAGATGACCGAGAGGGAGAAACAAGCTCTGGAGGCGAAGGATAGAGATCACTTCAGGATCAACGTTGGCGATGAAAGATTCAGAGATGTTTTTGAATCCAATGAATTCGCTATTGACCCGAGTCATCCGAGATTCAAAGGAACGGAGGGGATGAAGAGGTTGTTGGATGAGGGCAGGAAGAAAAGGCAATTGGGAGACGGAGATGATACGGTGGGGGACGAGGACTCCACGCTAAAGGCCAAGAAGCAGAAGTTGGAGCCTGTTCGGGATGTGAATGATGTGAAGAGGCTAGTAGACAGGGTCAAGGCGAAGACAGACCAAAAAGGGAGGATAGAAAGGGCAAAGTCCTAAAACAAATCAATTGTTCAATCTAGCTTACTGCTGTCTGCTTCTCCAGGCATGCTGATCATGTCATAACCAGATCAATACTACGTTCAGCAGCGCTGCTTCCATAGAGGCTATCCTCGATTACGCCTTTCCCAGATCCTGCAGACTCAACAACCATCTCAAACCATACGAGTGCCACGGCAATTCCGTCCTTGTCATCGACCTACCTCTTTCAAGTGTCTCGGAGTGAACTTGGCACATCAGTTGCTCAAGTCTGGATAAGGGAGCTTGGTCCCCAATTGTTAGTCTTCAGTGGGGCAAGTGTCTATATGATAGACGATAGACGATGAGATTAGAGGTCGAGATGGGTGAGGTGAGGATTGCGAATCGCAGTGTGAATGGGGAATCATGCCATGCTATGTATCTACTCCATGGCTACCTTACATCGTCACTCGCATCCTGCAGCTTTTGTAAGCACTTGGGTTTGAGGTTAAGCAGCCAAGTGCTTTCCTGCGAGACACCGATAAGGTAGCAGTGGCACCGCTGCCTAAAATCATGGAGGCGATTGGAAGATTCATTGCGTGGAGGAGATAGAAGTTCTGGTGTAAATCAATGATCGTCTGGGCCTAAAGGCTCGTGGAAGTCTGGCATATTGTAGGCTGTAGCACCTACCTCAAGGTCTGCTGGATGATACCTAGCAGTCCGGAACTTGGAATGAATTCAGTTTTAAAATTAAGGGACGTTTGGCCAACATCTCCGTGCCTGGCCTCCGAGTCTGCTTTGAGCTCGATGCGTGATTGAGGATTTCATATGGATGTCACTGTTCGTCTCAGATCATGCGACATAATGACGAGTTGGAATTTCTATTATAACGTAACATTGCAGCATTCTGATGTAGCACGTTATGCGCGGACAGGTACAGATTTAGGCTCGGAGGATGGGTTGAGTAGAGTCATTCGACGGAGTGCATTTCAGATAGGCCACACCTGGATCTGTCTCGTGATGGAAAACAGTCGCTTATCGGCCGATCTTTGATTCAAAGAGCGCCGGCGCAGAGGCCTTCATGATGCACGGTTCGATGGGCACAGTCTCTCCTCCCTTGTAGTGGAATATTGCGTGGCGATAAGAGAGGTCGTTCGTATAAAAACCATTGACGATATATGCTGAATGAAATCTATCGAGCCACCGGCCACCCTGGAAATCGAGGAGGGATGTTTCATGCGCGTATAGGACTGAAGAGGTCTCGGTTGGAGTAATGAGAACGGCGCGTATATTGTCTTGTGGTGGAGAACTATTGCCCGTGGAGATGCAAGGGTAAGTCTGACATGAAAGATCAAAGCCATAGAAGTTTCGCAATATAGGGCACAGTTTCATGACACAGATGAACCGAGAGGTTTGTGACTCTGAGATTCTCGTGCAGTCATTACTGGACCTGGGAGAATCTTGAGACTACAGAACCGTGTCTCCCAGAGCTTTACTGTGATGATTTGGAACAGTATTGTACGGTCGAACAACGAGGTCCGTAAAGTCGCATATGTAGCCGAACGTGAAATTCCCGCTGCGCAGTGAATTCAGAGCCAAGTGTTTCGTCAATTGACTTGATCCAGCAGGCGGAGTACTTTTTGCAAACCACTCTCCTCCCCACTTTTCACAAAGATATGAATGTCAGCATTGAATCACGTAAAGCGAAAGGCGCTGACAGTGAGACCAACCAATATTCGAAGTTCCCAGGGACACTATCAATGTATGAGCCCCTATCAAATCTGATCCAATGCCCGCCGTTGGTCAGTCCATACTTCCTCTCTTGCTCCATCTCAGCAAGCGAGTCCTCCAGCCCTATCTTTGCAGCTTCAGGTCCTGATCCTGGCGACCTAGTAGCGGTATCTGGTGGAATAGTCTTTCGGACTGACAACCAAACCTCTCCCCTTTTTGGCTCCCTTGTAGATTGTTTCGATGATGTCAATCAACTCTTGCTTGTCCTCGAGTACCCAATTCAGCTTGTTGTTATTACCGGTCCCAAAATCGCACATCTGTGTGCCATCAGTCTTCGTCACATACTGCAGCTGCAATGTATGCATACCATATGCTTATTGCGGAAGAAGAACATGAGAGTCACAGGATCGTAGAGTTCGTACATCTGTTTAAAGTCTGGTACTTGATCGAGATCACATACGTATAAAACGGCGAAATTTTTGACACGATCCGCAATTTCTATACACTGATGATTAGGTGGAAGCACGGAGTTGAATGGGGGTAACGGGTAACGGGCCACTTACTGTAGAGTACTTCATCTTGGCGCATACAATCAGCATCCCAGTCGCGACCAAAGCGAATGACTACTAAGCGTTCTTCCTCCGACATGATAGCCTGGTCAACATGCCAGCCTGTGACCAAGTGGGGCAGGACGACGGAGCCCATAGTGTGTGGTTATGGTAGAGGGTCAAGAGTTTGAGAAGAGATGGAGCAACCTGTGGACAAAAGCACCAACTATCTCCGCTCCGCCAAGACTTTCGCCGCAGTGGCTCAAATTTGACTCTCCGCACTTCGGAATCAACGTCTGGATTTCAGACAACTACCTGACCTACTATGGCGCCCACGGCTGTGCTTCCCCAAGAATCCTTGGATCTTCCGGCACTAAGTAATGTCTTGCCAGTAGCGTGTTCCAAACCCTACCTCAGCGAGCCAGTACAAGCAGAAGCGAATCCCATACCCCCTCTCCGCAGCGCTCTCACTTCAGAACAGACGCCTCTAGCTATTCGTTTCCGTGCCTTGTTTTCCCTCAAATACCATGCTTCCGAACATCCTTCTACACCATACACCGTTCCTGCCATCCACGCCATAGCCGCTGCATTTTCCTCGTCCTCTGCCTTGCTCAAACACGAGCTCGCCTACTGCTTAGGCCAAACGAAAAATCTAGACTCGGTCCCCTTCCTAAGGAGCGTTCTGGAGGACAGAGGGGAGGACTCGATGTGTCGACATGAAGCAGCAGAGGCATTAGGTGCACTGGGAGACTGGGACTCGCTGGAGTTGTTAAGAAGCTTGAGAGATGATGCACAAGAGGTAGAGGTCATCAAGGAAACTTGTGATATTGCAGTCGAGAGGATCGAATGGGAACACAGCGCCGAGAGAAAAGCAGAGAGGTTACAAGATAGGTAGCTGTCGGTTGTCCTCGTCGTTAGTGTGAAAGCTGACAGTCTGGCAATAGTGATTTCACATCTATCGATCCAGCTCCACCACTTCCACAAACCACTGAAACCCCCTCGATCTCCCACCTTCAAGCCAAGTTGCTCGACACACAACTACCTCTCTTCGATCGTTACAGAGCAATGTTCGCTCTTCGAGACTTATCATCGCCACCTGATCTTCCCACTGCCGTACCTGCAGTCCAAGCTTTAGCATCCGGATTCACCGACTCGTCAGCTCTCTTTCGCCACGAAATCGCGTTTGTATTCGGCCAGTTATCACATCCAGCATCAATACCAAGTCTGATTACGACCTTGAGCAATACCAAGGAGGAGAGTATGGTACGGCATGAGGCTGCCGAAGCCCTTGGAAGTTTAGGCGACGAGGAGGGCGTGGAAGACGTATTGAAAGGTTTCTTGCATGATCCAGAGCAGGTGGTGAGAGATAGCGTGGTAGTCGCGCTAGACATGGCGGAGTTCGAGAAGAGTGGGGAAATAGAGTATGCAATTCTGCCAGACGAGCAGAGGTTTTCGCCTTTGGCGGCAGTGGAGTGCTGAATATTGCAATAATCATCTCTTCCAAATTAGTTGTTCGTGCTGAATCTGCAAAGCCGCCAGTCAGCGTCCATACAGGTCAAAGCGAAGGAAGCATAATCTCACTTGTGGCCACATTCGCAGCTGTAGAACACTGTCGACCCCTCGTCTGCACCCCTAAGCTGCTGCGTGTAGTATCTCATCTCTTTTCTACCACATTCTGAGCATGTCTGCTGGATCACGGCATCGCCCTGGACGTCATCCTCAGTGAGAGTCTGTACCGCCGAGCGCTTTGAACGGAGGGCTGAGGGGAAAGCTGTGGGCTTCGATTGGGTTGTGATGGCACTTGAGGATGTGTCTATAGCAACGATATGAGTTCCTCTATCACCAGGTCACCATGCTGCTGGGAGCCATGGTACCTTTATTCTCTGTACCGCATACATCGCACTCGAGAATCGCTTTCTCGTCTCCAGAGGAGCCCTCCAGGAGGTTCCCACAATCAGTGCAGAATACGAGCGATCCAAAAGCTGCCATATCTGTGCTCTTTGTAAGCCCTGTCAATCTTGCTTTCCTCACACTAGCGAGTGAATTTTTTCGACAAGAAGTGATTGAGTGAACATAGGGACATCTACTAAGCTGTCATTACCGGAGACATTAAGCAATTCTGTAGTTTAATTGGTTAAAGATTTCGGTGGACGGAGCTCAACCCGCACGTGCCGACGTTCCGAGCGGGTAGGGCTGGCGGGGCTGATCGCCGTTAATGAAAGTTGAGAGTTTAACCAACACCTCACCACCTCTCCACCTCACCAAAGGCAGGACTTGGGCGTTCCACATTCATCATGAGCATACCCACACTTATTAGCTGGTACGATATACATGGACTGCATCGTCTACTATGATCTCCAACGGCAATGGCTTCTCCGAATCATAAAGCTGGCCTGGCTGTTGTCGTTCCCGCCAGCGACCATCGAAGCCAGCCTCGTGGAAAAGTTAAGCAAAACGCATTTAATTCACCTCGTAAGATTTTGACTCAGTCGAATAAAACGATCCCCACTCGTTCTCCAAACGGAACTCCTAGTGTCCCTACCCATTGCACTGGATTTGCTTCTCAGCCAAACAGGACATCTCCAATGAAGGAGCCCATTGCGATCTCCCCACTGCGCGTACAAATTTCAAACGTGGCAGATCGACCGCACGCGAATGGAATGACCCTTCAGCAACCCAATGGGCTAGTCAGCCATGAGCTGAAAAAAGTTGTCCCTGCTCGACGAAGGCTCTTAGAGGTAGACGAGGCTCTGCAATACTCGCCATTCTCATCGATTGTCCCGTTCAGCTCAGGTACCAGCTATTCAATATGCTGGCCGTGGTACTAGCTAATAGCACAGGTGTTGTACCTATACCTAATGCCAACCTTCCGGGCTCACACCCAGTCCACTCGACCCTCCCAGAGCAGCATGCCGCCCGGCAGCCTCTTCATAAACTCAATGAAGATCTCATTAAGACCCAAGGCCGATCGAGCTCAGCCCAACTTGCTAGGCGCGATCTCAAGTCCTTTTTGGACCCAGCACTTATTAGTGACTTGTGAGATCCCCTCACACGCTCTGATTCTTCGATTCTGACGTTGGTGTACAGTAAGTTCAAAACTATAAAAGGACTGAAGGGTGGTCAAGAACGCCCTGGAAGACATGAAGCTGAAGCTGGTCCTGGCTCCGCTTCAGCCCCAAGGGTTGGCCCCTTCGCAAACATGATACTCCAGGCGACTGACCTTGCCAATCGATGTATGTACTTGGGCTCTCAGCATATTCAGAGACCAATCACCGTTTACTTCATATAGACCCCACCCCTACAAGCCCTGAAGCAATCTCACCAACGCCCAAATCGAAAACACAACCCGGGCACTCAGCAGTGTCTTCTAAGGCCCAACGACCTCGGATCATCCCAAATCCTCCACATTCTATCCTAGGTTCTAAAATCAAGATACAAGCCCTGCAACAGCAGTTACCGGTTACTCCTGCGGCTCAACGCTTCGCTCATAACGATATGGCTTACTCACAGAATTCCAAAATTTCATTAAAAACAGTGGAAGTACCGACTTCAATACACGCACAGCCCATCCCGATGGTCATTATTCCTCCTTCCTCGGCCGAATTTCGCCGTAGCGACTTTATTACATACGACGAGCCTTGCCCCAAAGATGAAGGTCAAGCTCGAAAGCGCAAGCGTGATAGTGAAGGTCATTTGGGGGAACACCAATCGCAAACGAAAGATCAAAGGGCGGCATCTGAGGGGACTTTACGCCAATTGCAAGAAGTGATCCAAGATGTTTTCGAGGCTGAAGATCAATCGCAACCGGATGGGTCGGGGGCTACCTCGATAGACGGGCGTTTTTTCGTCTCAACCTACCACGAAGCCCACGAGACCTTGACATTGGCGCCTGCTGTGCACATAAAATTGGAATCACTTCTACACAAAGTGATCGCGCTGGGCAGATTTGGCGACATCCCCGTGGAGCATTTGCAGCGTTTGCAAGGGCTTAGTGTGGGCGCATTGACCACCGCCGAGTCAGCAGAGCTACATTTAGAAGCATATTTCAATGCAGACGACTTCGCTGCTTGGGTTTCGAGGCTCGATGCCGTCGACGCTGGGCTCCACTCGGCCAGGTCGATCTTGAGGATTATGACAGGAGGTAGGGAGGAAAAGCAGCTCTTTTCGGAAGAGATATTGCAAAGTCTGCTGGGAGTCGTGAAGAAGGTTCTAGACAGCTGTATCATTCCCATTGTTGAACTTCGAAGCTCAGGCTCAACTTCAGGGCATTTTGAGGCTGCCTCCTCCTCGAAAAAGATACTATCGCAACTTTTGTTCGATGCTAAGAAAGTCATGGCTTTGATAGCAAAATTGTTGGCCAAAGTAGAAGTTGCCGAGTCCATCGTTACGAAGATCGAGTTCTTCGCCACCCCGTTGCTGTTCGTGGATAATGCTCACAGCGAAAAAGAGTCAATTCTTGGCATTCAGAAGTTCGAGAGTCTGCGGAGGACAGCCATGGATCAGATCGCCACGATCTTTTCCCGCTATCCCGAGCAGCAAATCTCTCTTTTTGATGAGATACTTACGTCACTTCAAAAACTGCCTGTTGCTGAGAGGCACGCTCGACAATACAGGCTGGCCGAGGGCAAGAGCATTATGCTTGTATCTGCACTGGTAATGCAACTTGTCCAGACAAGTGCATCACGGTCAATCCCCGCCAAGTGCAAGGCTTCCCGAACGTTGCCCATATCGGACCGCGATGGATCCGAAGCGTCAGAAGGAAAGCAGGTAAAGCCAACTCAAGAAGACGTTGAGCATAGTGGCGACTCGGATGAGTCTGAGGATACTGATCACGCACATCCCAATACTGCCATGCAGAGGTTGAGCAAGCGTGCAACGTTTCTTACAGACCATGCTACCAAGAGCGCCCAATACTTCATCAAATATATCATACAGCGTGCACAAAGGACCGCCAAAACAAGCGAGTCGCCTCATCGACAGCATCTCGATATGTTCGTTCAGGATTTCATTGCTGTCCTTGGTGTACCTGAGTGGCCAGCTGCAGAATTACTTCTGCGAATGGTGTTCGCTTCTTGCCGAAACATTGCGGAGTTGCCAAAGTCCCTAGCCCCTGCAAAGAATATGGCGCTCGAATTACTAGGGATGATGGGTCAAGCCATCTCAGAATTAGTATCGAGCACCTGTCAAGCCGCAAAGTCGCTCGAGAATCAAGATTCGGAATTCAGCGGGTACCTGCGCCAAATGTTAGATGAATATATGGAAGGGTCTCTGGAAAGCAGTGAATTGGTTCTGTGGGATGGACCTTACCATGCGATTGTGGAGCATCTTGAATCCAACAGCTCAGATGATCTCCAGATCAGGAGCGCGCACGCTTACTATCTTGCACAATGGGCCAAAGCTGCTTCGTCTGGAGATCTTAAGCCTGATGCCAGAAGTCAACGGCTGGCTCTGAATCTTGAGAAGATGCTCAAGGGAGTGGAATCCGTTATCTCTGAGTATGTCCCCTCCGAACCGTTGCTTGATAGCTCGCGCTAACGCCATACAAGTACTTTGCCGAAGTTGTCGGGTATTGAGAGCCGCATTGCTTACAGATTGACGGTTCTCAGCATGGGCTTCTGCCGCCAATTTGACTACATTTTGAAAATCTTGCTTGACGGGGTCACTAGTGAACAGATCACTGTGCGTTCGAGGAGCCTGAAGAGTGTCGACAAAATGCTTGAGGGAGATCCATCGGTGCTTGATCGGGCGAGAAACGTCAAAATCCTCATCACAAATTGCGCGAATGATGCATCCTCGATGGTGCGAGAGTCAGCTTTGACTCTCATCGGGAAATGCATTATTCTCAGGCCAGCCCTCGAACAAGAGTTCTTAAGACAGATCTTGAGATTAACCGACGATCCGGCGGCCGGTATTCGAAAGCGCTCGATCAAGATGCTGAAAGACATCTATCTCCGGAGTTGTGACAACAACGTGAAGACAGTGATCGGAGATAGCCTGCTGCAACGAGTCAAGGATCTTGATATTGGCGTTTCAGACCTCGCGCGTCAAACATTTGAAGAGGTCTGGTTGTGCCCTTTCTGGAACACTCCTGATCTCGCAGAAGCATCCGCTCAAAACAAAGTTGATTTGAGAAGCCAAACCAGCTTGATCGTCAGCACAGTGCGGCGAGGCGAGAAAGTGGCCTTGGTACTCATACAACTGCTGAAAGAAGTGCTCTCACACGGCTCCAAGAACGCAGCAGGAAATTTCAAAGTCTGCAAATCACTTGTCGCTACAGCATTTGACATCATGATCGATAATTTCCAAAATGCCGAACGGCTGGAGCAGCGACATATCTTGCAAACTTTGACTGTTTTCGCAGCAGCAAATGTAAAAGTATTCACACCGGATCAGCTTCAAAGCCTGCAGCCTTACATTGCCAATCTTTCCAGCAAAGATGATCTTGAGATGTTTCGGTCAATCGTCGTCATCTTTCGCTGCGCGCTGCCAGCGTTGTCAAATGTGCAATATGGCCTACTTCGAGAGATTCAGACGGCGCTACTTCAAAGCATTTCCAAGCTTGGGAAGGCGGAGCTAAACGAAGTGGCTGAATGCTTGTGGACAATTAACGGCACCTTGCAAAATCCCCAGATGCTGTTGAAGTTGATGATCTCGGTCATCAAGAACTTGCGCAACATGCAGGGGGTGACGCTTCCTGATTCAAATCAAAGTGACGACATGAAACGTGTAAAGAAATACATCCAAATCGCAGGCTATTTTGGCAAACATTGCAATTTCGAAAGTCATAGTCAAAGCTTCCAGACCTCCCTCACCTGGTGGAAAGGGCGCTCAGTAGCTGGACTGATCGTCGATTCAATCAACCCATTCACTGCTATTGCTCAGCCTCTATCACTGAGGGCTCAGGCATTCGACAGCGTCGGCCTAATCTGTCAATCATGGCCATACCAATACACTCAGGAAAATATTAGCAACGGATTTCAAAATGTGCTGCGCGAGGGCGATCCGGAACTTCAAACCATTGTGCTTTCTAGTTTCAGAGACTTTTTCGCCAGGATAGATCGCCAAGCTGAGGCCAAAGGAGCTGAGACCCTGGAAGGGATCAACTCTACTTCCGGCGAGAAATTGGGGGGATCAATGACTGCAAATGAAGGAGATGGCGCGTCGGCACTGATAGCCCAACGCTTTTTGAAGGATATATTGAACATCGCTATAGCCAGCCAAGACGCATCAGCCTTGACTGCCACCGAGGTCATTGCGAGTATCAACCGGCAGGGGCTGGTGCATCCCAAGGAATCCGGCCCTGCTCTAGTCGCTCTTGAGACATCGACCAATTCAGCGATCGCCGCTGTTGCGTTCCACGAACATCGTCTATTGCACCAACAGCACGAAAGCATGTTCGAGCGGGAATACATGAGAGCCATCCAAGAAGCTTTCAGGTATCAAAGAGATATTGTTGGTGACACTCTAGGATATACTACGCGGCCTCATACATCAAAGCTATCTTCGATGTTTGAAATAATCAAGACTAGCAAGGGCAGATATCAAAAGAAGTTCATCTTCAATCTCTGCTCGAAGATCGATTGCGATATCTCGAAAATGGATCTGTCAGGCACTCCCCCAAATGCGTTAGAATTCTCAAGGTTTCTCATTGAGAATCTCGCCTTCTTCGATTATGGTCGTTTGGATGAATTAATACATACCATTGCATGTATGGAAAAAATTGTTGCGGACAATGGCTCTGGGATTGCGCACAGCATCAGCACGGAGATCTTCAACATCACAGTGGAGTCCATGCCAGAAGCATCAGTTCCGGGCGCATCTCAAGAGCAGAGTTCAGCGGTTGTCACTAAGCCAGCTATTGATCCTGTGAGGTTACATCAATTGACGACTGCGTCCATCATACTTGGGTCACTTTGGGAGTCGAGAACTTATCTCCGCCGACTCTATGGATTAAGTGCAAGTCAACAAAGGAAGGAAGGCAAAACCAAACCTGCAGCGAAAGATCTTAGCAAGGCTCCTGGCCGAGTTCAAGGCGTGAACGGCGACAAGTTCGTGACCTCTATTGCCGATAAGGTCGGGGCTCTCATTAGCGAAGAACAAATGATTCAACAGTGCAAAGATTTTGTTGAACTGCTTTCGGTGGACGCTGAGGTGAAAGTAGCCGCAGAAGGCGAGGAAGGATCCGAACGTCCTGAGACGCCTAGTGACGGAGAAGAGCGAGACACGCCAATGAGCGGCGGCTCGAAAGGCGCGAAGAGAAAGGCTTCTGTTTCACTGGTCGGAACACCAACACAGAAGAGGAAGGGAAGACCTTCGCTCAAAAGAAGAAAAAGCGGGAAGAGCGTAGGCTCAGACGAGGATTGGGACTGATTAAATTATTGAGCAGTCCTAGGACCAGGCACAAAGGGAATTACCTTGGCCCCAGTGGATCTACCTTCTCGGAATATTTTGTCGATACTATTTGCTTTTTCATTGCAGGATCGATCACATGGCTGCATCTCGAAGCGAGCATTTGGCGTTTGAATAGAAGATACCCACCTTTGTGCAGAATTCTTGCTTCGACGACTTGCATAGCATAGCTTTCTGTTAGTTAGACATTGCTTTTCTGGTATACCGGCTACCTAATGTCGCATTGAGTGGCCCTAGCCTTATAGCTTCAATTAGCTGACGCAGGGTTTGGGTTACAGCTCTATGCAAGCCTCCTTTGAATTTTGCTTTGGGTCGTAAGTGCCTTGGTCAATGCATTGCCTTGGGTGGTTATGTTTCGTTATCCAGCACTCGATTACATCCGCTTCCGAGTCACCTTTCCTTTGTCTACAAAGAGGCAGCTATGTACATTTTGAGTCTGGAGATTCTTATTTCTTTCAGGCCTTGTTCTCAACAGCATTCGTGGACAATCATTCATCTTTGTGAAGGAATGAGCCCTTCGGTCTTGCAGTCATTGTTACCATTGACTCTCATCATTCTCATGTCACATCTTGCATTTGCATAAATTTTCGATCATTCACGATCTCCTATATCCACCTCACACTTTCGATTGAGCAACATACTATCTCAGCATACTTTTAAGTCAGCTCTAATACAGACAACAAACAAAATGCTGTCAGCCCACAACATCGCAGCGCTAGCTACCATCTTATCAACAGTTTCAGCCATATCCGACATTGGCGTTCCCGGACCGTGGGCCCCCAACGACCCCCTCGTCAATATCTATAACACAGGAAAAGCTAACGTGTGCTACAAGGTCGAATTCAGCGCCGGCGCCTTCCCAACCCCAACGACGTGCGACTCCAGCCCTGGCTTCGTCGTCAAAGGTGGCCAATCAGTCGCCCTCCACACAGGCGCGGGCTTCAATGGCGGCATCACGGCAATAACGGATGGTGTCAAGGGCGCTCGTCATGAGATCAATTTTTTGACGGTGGGCAGTACGTGGTACGACGTCGACTATCAACTCGGAATGAGCGATAGCACACTCGGCCCATCGGACCACCGTCCTCGCAAAGTCGGCACCCAGCTGCTGCCCTCGGTTTCGGGCGAGCAGGATACGTTGGCGAAGGCTAATGCTGCGTGGCCGTCTGCGACAAACAAAGCGGAGCTGCTTCAGCACTCGGACTATATCCGACAAGGACCAGATGGCCATCTGACGCATGTCTATATGGACGGCGATGCGAGTGAGGACGTTGCGGAGTTCTTTCAGTTGACGGCTGGGTTTGCGGCGTATGTGGGCGCGGGCAGCGTGGCTGGTGTGGCAGTTTCGACTGGTACGATCCAGGGTGAGATGAACAAGGCTGCGGATGAGAAGAGTTGGGTTGTTGATACGCAGCAGATGGAGATTTTGGCGTATTAGGTTTCTTGGTTGATACTTTGGTTTGGTTTTTTGGAGTGAGTGTTTTTTTTCTCTTTCTTTATTCGACATAGGGCCGTCTGGAATGGTGCTTCGATTGTCATTCTTTTCTTGCCGATTCATGTCAATTTTCTTGGTTTGTTATGGCGATCTATATACATCATACATGAATATTTGTTTTTGTGGACTTTTTTGCCTTGTTGATATCGTGCCTATTAACTGATGACTCTCCTCGTAAAGTGACTATACCGCCCCGATCTATCCCAAAGTGGAGAAAGCTCAGTCCAGAGCAGACGAAGTTCGCTGAAGCCTGAGTAGAGGTGGAAGACGATGGAGTTCCTTTCGTTCCTGAACCTCCCTCACTCCCAGTTCCGAATTCCAATAGCTGCCTAAAAATGGGGATCGGAATGAACGCAAAGCAGAGGAAGGTGAATCGATTCAGCGTTTTTATCCGACGAAGCTTGTTCGTAAAGGCTCGGAGGGAAAGTCGGCCAATTTGACACCGATTTTGGAAGTCGTGAATGCCTATGTGGTAAAGCGTAGGCAGGAAGCCTTGGAATGAAAAACGTATGAGAAAAGGATCAAGGGCGTCCAGGTTTCGACGAGCAGAGACGGCAGTATATCGCAAGCCTTAATGATGTTTGAAGGAGCGATATAAATGGGGCGTTGAAAAAAAGTCCTCACCAGGTGTAGCCCATACTACAACCATATTTTGCGTACTTTACATGCGGAACTCCACGCTTAGTACAACCCATATAACCCAAAAACCGCCTCCTCTCACCAATTCCATGTCCTTGAACTTGCATTGAACACAGGCGGTTTCCACATCAACCTTTCCGGGTCGATCTTCCTCCTCACAATCCCCTTGGCCTTCTCCTTGGCCCTCGCCTTTTCCTTCGCTAGAAGAACTGCCTCGGTCAGCACAATCACATGGTTCCCTTTCGAGTACCTCAACATGTTCAGATTTTGCAAAGTATGCAGCACATCGTTCGTGGTCATCGCTGACACGGCGCCGATGTCCTCTACGCTGATATCGCCGCCTTTGCCGTCTGGCGAATTCTGGCGATGCTCGACCAGCACATCCGTCACTGTTTCCGCCCAGTAAGCGCGGTAACCCAGTAGACCCAGATCGGAGAGAGGCTTTTCGGGGGAGCCGAGTTTGCCTTCGCGTTTGGAAAGTTCGTAGCTGAATGCTATGAGCAGTTTGCCATAACCTTTACGTTGGTATTGTGGTAAAGTGAGGATGCACGCTACGTTGTAGCCTTCGGCAGATTCTTTCTCTTTGCTGAAGTAACCGACTAGATGGCAGCCGTATTTGTCGCGCGTTGTCATGCAATAGAAAAGAAAGGGGTCAACATCGTAGTAGAGTGTCTTGTGGTCGAGGAAGAGCTTGCTGAGAAGACAGAGATTGCGGCACCACCGGCGTTGACGACGGCCGTCGATCTCGAAAAAGGAAACGAAATCATCCCGGTAGATCTCATTACCTGGCGGATGAAGTAGCAGACATTTGGCACGATGGCGGGTGAATGTCTGTTTGGAAGCGTAGTAGCTGAGGCAGAATTCGCAGATGTAGACAGTGTCGGCTTCGGTGAATGTTGATGGGTAAGGGGAGAAGTACCAGGGTTCCATCTCGAAGGCACCCATTTGAATGTGGCCGAGATTTCGCACCCGGGAAATTTCGGTTTGGTTCTGAGTCATGCTTCCACCGGTGCGAAGCTTCTCGATTTCCTCTTCTCGTGAGAAAGCGATGGTGTGCTGGGGATTGGACGCTTTGGCAGCTGCCGCGGCATCTTGGATGTCCACGAGATCTAGCTCCGACTCTTCGCCTCTAGGGGTGCCGCTGGTGATCTCGGGGGCGATGACAGAAATGGAACCATCGCTACCCGGACGATTTTCCTTGCCGCCTACTAGCGATGGTCGAATTGGCTTGGCTTGGTTGCCGGTAGAAGGTGTGAGTTCAGGTGCTTCGGAATTCTTGCGGCTCGATGCTGCTGTTGTGGATGTACGCGGTCGTTTCTGGCCCGCTGTAGATTTGGGCACAGTGGCGGACTTTGGAGGAGCTGCAGCTGTGGTTTTCTGAGACTTCTTCGCCGGAGCCTCTGGTTGCGGCCATTCGACTTCCTGAGAAAGGTCAAGCCGCGATGCAGGTACCCATTCTGGAATCTGTGAGACTCAAGATCACTTCCGCTGTAATGCTTCGACCTACCATCAAGACGTTTATTGAAGTCTTCGTAGTGGACGCTGGGCGTTGGTCAATATGGAACCGCCAGTCTGTAGGTAGCTATGAGTTTACTAATAGTTTGGTTCGCCTTTCCTGCTTTGGATGGACAGAATCTCTGCCTTGCGCTTCTCGCCATCCTTGATTTGTCAGTATCGCTTGCATTGTCCCATATCCCAAAAGGCATGACCGTGGAAAGTGCGTAGCAAGGAGTGGGTCGCAATCGTGTACATATTGACTCAAGATTTACCCTTTAAGAGCCCTCTGCGGCGCAAAGCCTTGTTTAGAAAGGAGAAGTTTCGTGGATATTCATAGTTCGAGTGATAAAGGTGGACGAACGAAGTAAATAGCCGACTCACTTTATTGACAAACGCCTTCACACCAATTCTAGACTTATCTTTAGCAAAATTCTGCGACCCAAAAAGGTGTATGTGTATCCTGAGTCGACACTTGCCTTAGTGTGTGAATTGTTGCGATTCCCTTTTCGACAGCATCAGGCGTCCCAATGCGATCTTGCGAGCCATCTCTGGGGATCATCGTTGTCGCAAAGCTTTACAATGTCACCTGGTGAATTTTGGAGATGAGAAATTCGTGATGCGAATGTTGGTGGATGGGTATGCACGATGGAGGAGAAGGCGTTTTAGGGTAGGATCTTAGGGACGCTTCAAGCTTGATAAGGCTGAGTCAGTCCCTGGACCACCCTTTCTCGCCTTCTAACTTCAGATAGTCATGGGATGTACGCGGATTTCATATCCTCAACGTAAAGTTGGAACACATGTCTGCCCTTTATATATCCTTTCAATGCTATTGATCACATGACTTCGCCACACGCCTTGCTTAATCCGATGCTCATTCGTCAATGCCGCCCAACTCCTCGCTCAAGCAAACAAGGGTATCGCTTTTAATATCCCCCCCAACCAGTCGCCATAACGTCGCCTTGCCCATTGGAACGATGAGTAGTACCGTTGTGCGAACCCTCGTGACCGTTCTGCTCCGGGCCGTAGCCAAGTTCGATTCGCTTTGGAAGGTGTTCCTTTTTGGCTTCGATAGCTTTTTGATTGGCCCACGAGCGGTGATTGACAAGATCATACAGGGTAGCTTTGGTGCGCTCACCCTGACTAGCTAGGATTGCTTGATTGACGCGTTGACTGACTTGTTGGCGGAGTGCTGGCTCGAGTAAAGCTGCTAGAGGTGGGGCAAGGTTGTTGGGGTCAAAGATCAAGAGGGCCATGGTGCGCTCAAGATCCTCTAGGAATTGGGGATTTGTTGGCGCACGGGGTGCGAGATGTGTGGTTGCAAATGTGAGAGCTGGGTAGATGTCGCCGTCCTCAGTGGCTATGGCGGTGCGAATGAGCTCGATCAGTTGCAGCCGTAGCAGTGAGAAGTGTAGTGATGTATCTTTATCAAGGAGCTTGCGACACGTGTCAGCAACATTCATGTGCAAATTTTGTGTGCTGGAAGTGAACAAAACATATGGGCATTGCTCAGACTGAAGACTGAAGTAGTTTGAGTTGTTTTCTCATCAACACCCCGAAGGGTCTATGAGTGGTGCATGAACAAAATATAATCATAGCAATGGAGTATGGCGGTAGGACGAAGGTAGTGATAGAGCAGTGTGATCTTACCTGAGGATTGAGCTCGTTAATCTGCTCGATCGCTGATTGGATATCTCCCTTGTTGATAGCTTCCCGAATGTCCACACGCTCTTGCACGGACTCGACGTCCAGCATCGGTGCTATATTTGCTTCATGTGCGAACTTCTGGGCAGCAGAAGGGTATCCTTCACTGATAAGATAGTCCATGATGACTGCATTGAGGTCGCTGTCAAACACGTTCAGGTCAGCTTGGAGGTCCCAGATTCCGCTGCATCAAAGCAGCATCAAAGACATTTCACGTGTTGGAAATTGGTAAAGCATCAGAAGAACAAGTTTGTTTGAGTTTTCCGCATGAAAATTCGGAGAGATTCCCAACTTGAATTATAAAGCATCATGTTGAAGAGAAGGGAACTTAAGTCAAGCCCCGGGGATAGCGCCAGAGGATGGCTGGGGACGGCTGGCGCCTGGCTTCATGGGAGTGAATATGCTTACCTCTTTGACAGCTTGACCTCGTCCATGTCATCATCGAAGAGATGTCGAGAAGGGGTGGCAGTGGATGTGGTGGAGGAAGCCTGTGCGGTTGTCAGTCTTCGCTATGCACGCTCTCTTCATTCTCTACATACCATGGCCACTCGCCTCGACGCAGATATTATAGCATGTCTCGGAATCCCACTCCGGATAATATCAGAGGTGCGGGAAGCTGACATCGAAACACTGTAAAAGAAAGTTGAGAAGGAAGCTGCCATGGAGTAGTCCCACATGATTTGTGCTTCCACGGGTAGGGCTGATGTTTTTTCAGGACTAGTTCCTTTTTGGACTTCCCCTTGTCCCCCGAGTCCCTCGCGTTTGGCTTGCACGGCTTGATATTGACAATTCCTACAAGAAAACACCGTATGCCAGTGAGCACGATAGAAAACATGGCACATTACCTGCGAAGCTGTAGATTTTGACGCGAAGTTGAACGCCGCATTCTCCTCCAGCTTCCCGTTCTCTTCGTTTGATACTGAGCCTCTCTGTCATGGAGAGGGGACATTATTCGCCGCCATGGGCAGACACAAGTATCATTGGCGTTGCTGGCAGCTCGGGCTCTGGTAAAACCTCTTTAGCAGTAGAAATTGTGTCCTCTCTAAACTTGCCTTGGGTCGTTATCCTCTCGATGGTAGGGAAAACCGACGAACTTGCTTTCCATTGCTCATTTTCGAATGTAGGACTCCTTCTATAAAGTGCTGGATCCGCAGCAACACATGCTAGCGCACAGAAATGAGTATGACTTTGATTCGCCAAGTTCAATCGATTTTGATATCCTGGTAGAGCGTCTAGAAGACCTGAAGGCTGGGTAGCTACTATCCCGTTGCTTCTAATGATCGTAAATTAACGGATGTTGAGGCGTCGAGCAGAGATACCTATCTACTCATTCGAATCCCATCAAAGACAGGCAAAAACCACGTCGATTTACTCACCTCACGTCTTGATACTGGAAGGCATCTTTGCTTTGTATGATCAACGGGTTTTAGATCTTTTGGATATGAAGATCTTCGCAGACGCGGATGCAGACGTCTGCCTTGCTCGAAGGAGTATGTTTGAACCTGTCCGACATCCCTTGGCGGCTCGGAAGCTGATGCTAAGTCAAAGCAAGTTACACGTGATGTCAGGGAACGCGGACGAGACATTGAGGGTTGTATCAAGCAGTGGATGTCATTTGTAAAACCAAACTTCGAACGTTATGTTGAGCCACAGCGGAAAGTCGCTGGTGAGATGATTGACCCACCGCAACCATTCAATGAGGCTAAAGACAGTTACCAGATATCATAGTACCTCGCGGAATAGAGAATCGTGTTGCTATAGAGATGGTGGTGGAGCATGTCAAGCGTAAGCTCATTGAAAAGTCGAGAAAGCACCAGGAAGACCTGCAAAGACTGGGTCGGCAAGTCGAAGACGATCCATTGTCCGAGAACGTCTTGCTCCTCAAGCAGACCAGACAGATTGTGGGCATGAGCACAATTATTCAGAATCCTATGACGCAGGAGGTGGATTTCACATTTTATTTTGACAGAATTTCTAGCCTTCTGGTTGAAAGAGCAATGGAAAACCTCCACTTTCTCCCATTGGAAGTCTCAACGCCTCAAGGCAATAAGTACCAAGGCCTGCAAATGGCTGGTGAAGTCAGTGCAGTTGTCATACTCCGTGGTGGCTCTTGCCTCGAAACAGGCCTCCGACGAGTCATACCCGAATGTAAGAGCGGTCGTGTTCTGATACAAACGAACTATCGGACAGGCGAGCCTGAGTTGCATTACTTGCATTTACCCACCGACATAGCATCTCACGCCGGTGTGCTACTTCTGGATCCACAAATGAGCAGTGGTGGTGCGGCACTGATGGCTGTGAGGGTGCTGGTGGATCATGGAGTCCCGGAGGAGAGAGTCGTCTTTGTCACGTACTTTGCTGGCAGGATGGGAGTCAACCGGTTGACTAATGTCTTTCCGAAGGTCAAGGTTGTGGTGTGTAGGATTGTCGAAGATTTTCAGGAGAGATGGATAGAAAAAAGATATTTTGGTTGTTAGGTATGTATGCAAGTCTGGCTGCTAGGTACAAATGCAGATCTTGGGCAAAATTTGATACACGTTGATTACTGAATAAGAGTAGGGATGTTATCTTACTCATCTAAAAGCGAATTATAACATTGCCTTAGACCTTGGGTGAGGGAAGGACACAGTTTCAACTTTTGATTGGGTTCCTTAGCTACCCATACCACTTTCAGGCCTCGAGCAGCTTCTTGGACTCCCATCAAGAATCACCTTTCCCTTGGGATTCTGTGACTCAACTTCCTATATTCCACCTCCATATCCATATCTTGGCCAGCGGTCTCAAGGACCACGCCATACTCAACAATCCTACACCCCCGTCTCCGAGCGAGTGACCGTCTTCAAGCGCATGTCCAGCTTCGACTATGCTATTGTCAGCAACCAATACTCCATGGTCCATCAAGTTGCCGCTCTGAATCATGTATCGTCGCATATCTCCTCCTCAGTAAACTATATGTGGCCGAGGGTTGGTACCAAAAGTCGTTGCCGACTCTCTCCCGCCTAATTCCGGTAGAAAGTCGGCAACGACTTTTGGTACCGACCCTCGGGCTACACGCGTTCAGAACGAATGTGCTCTCTTTGATTGTCGGACCGCCACGCGTCTCTGTTGTAATGGTGCTGAAAGAGGTAAAACAGATTCCAGACATGAATCCTAGACCGTGATGCATTTCAGCTTAAAAGGTAGCAAGAGAAAGTGGTGTTGAGAGTATATATTCAGACAGCTGTGGCAAAATCAAGCATTCTAACGTACCTAGATGGTGGCTGGAAGCTATATCAAAGAGGCTATGTCTTTAATTAATGAGAGCGTGACTCAGTAGTAGCGTACGCTTCCTGGAGTTGAGAACAGATGGAGGTTGATGTGTAGTAGATCGAGGAGACGTTCGACTATAGAGGGTCAGATGATCCTAGATGGGTCAGACCCTGGCGGACGATTCCAAACACGTGCAGCCCTCGGCAGCAAGGCAAAGTCAGATTACCCAATTAGAGTAATGTTACTCGATCATTTTGGTGCAATCTTGAGCGCTAGTGACAGTCTGTTGTCAAGAGAATGTGGCCTACTTAATTAATCCTGATGCAAAAAGCGTCAAATGTGGGTATCCATCTTGCCAAATTAGTAATTTTCAAACTTAGGCTGAGGGTTAATGTGGCCATTTGCAACCTTGATACTTGTTCAAGAAGACCGAACACTCCATTTCGTCCGTAAGTGAGAACTGTTCAGTATGTAGGCCAGATTCGCAATTTCAGGCACGATCCTCATGCCTCCGCGATCTGGATGATCACAAGAAAAAGAGAAGGTCTCTGTTAACCACCTTTGCGTAGTCCGAGTCTCGCTGGATTGTGTCCTGGATATATGGCCCAGAGAAAAGCCCACCAAGCTGCAAGCAATTTACCGTTGATCGATCACTGATCATTGCTATGTACATTGAGCGCTATCTCGTCACTTCGTTGGTATCTTCTTCAGCTTCTTCGCGCTGTGCATGAAGTTGTTCGCATATGCCTTCGGTACCATCCTTCTCTCGTTCGGCTCTTGAACAAAATATTCGTACCCCTGCTTTTCCGCAAAGTGGATAGCATCCTCTCTTGATTTGAAATTGAGATGTGTGCCCTGAAGATAATCCGCCGTTGATTGCCATCCCATCAGAGGGTTCTCCCATCGATGTCCTTTCTGTAGTATATCCCAATCCATTCGCCAGTGATGACCATGCCAGTCTCCAGATTGCGTGGCTGTCTTTGCTGGTCGATATATCCTGCAGCCGCGTGTGTAAGCCACGATCCTCATGCTTTTCAATGAGGATATAGGCTCACCGAACTGTGCGGGCTTGTAGGTCAACGGGAGCTCCAGAGAGTACCGCGGCAGGCAAAGCTTCCCCAGGCTCGCTACCGTCCATTACCCGCTTTGGGACAGGGGAGAATTGGCTGCTTAATGTTCAGCATTGCACCTCCGAGAATTATATGCGTACTCACGATGTTCCATGATCAATGGGGGCTTTGTAGTGTGGCCGATGATCAACCATACCCTCTGTGGGGCCTTCTTGTCTGATCATCTGCGAATCGCCCGGAGTTGGGGCTGGAGGCGTCGAGGCATCGGATTTCGGCGCTGGTTGGACGGATCTATCCTGGTACTCGTCGCTGGACGTTTTGCTTGCATATCTGACACTGATCGGCGGCAAATGCTTACATCTTGCTGTGTTGAATTGCAAGAGCCGACCAGCAAGCTGCGGTCGTAGCAAAGGCATCATTGCCCAATGGTATGTGCCGTCACGGGCTGACCTGGTGTCGTGGTCGTCGGCGGTAAATCATTCTGTCACCACGCTAGCGCGGAGCAGCTCCATCGCCAAGAACACTGATCGCGGACGGTGGCAGCGTCTCCTTCTCACACAACAACTGCCATCAATTGCCATTGGTCTCTTTAGGTGAGCATTATCTCGTCATGTGTGCAAGTGTTCGATCAAAGACTAATCTTGACCGACTTCCAGGTTGCAGGACTCTCTTCAAGATGAGCTTCATCGCCCGGCGTGGTCTCTCGACTTTGGTCCCTCCGAAGGTACGGCTCTTCATATATTGAAGGGGTGGTTTCGCTGATCATCGCTATAGGTTGCATCGCCATCTGTGAGTCCTTACCTCCATCGCTCTCACCATCTGTGCAGCTGGATGTCCACCCCGGCCATAAATGAAGCGCTTTGCAACCTCAATTTGTCCACCCGGAAGGCGGAAATGCAGCTCATCTGACACTGTGCTTACCAGGCTATCGGTGGCGCTCAAGATGCCGCACGTATGCAGCGGGTCGTGAGCTTTTACGAAAAGCTACCCAGAGGCCCAGCACCGGAACACGCAGCGAAGGGGCTGTTGGGGAGATATCAGGCTCGCTATTTCGGAAAAAACCCTTCTGCTACTCGTTAGTATCCTACAACTAGGCCTTATACAGTGCGCCCGATACGTCTTTCCAGCTGACAAGAAGTAATGTAGCCATCATTCACGTCATCGGCTTCCTTTTACTCCTCGGATATGGCAACAACTACTACTTCCATCTCCGTATGTAAATCACATTCCTTAGAAACATAATCACATGGAGCCTCATTATGTGTCACAGGACACCACAAGAACAACGCGCACTAGTTGCAGACTGCATGAATGAATAGAAGGGTCTCGATGTACATATACTGGTCAAAAGCTTTGACACGCATCCGAAGCTGTCCCGTCCCACAAGCCGTATTTTATGCCTGAAACAGAAGCAATGTGAAGGTCTCCATCTATGTCTGTTGCTCTCGACCATTCTTTGCAGGTCTCGAATTTCAAACCATCTTAGGTCTCAACGAAAAGTCCTTATTCTACGTTACCATATGATTGGCTTAGAACTCATCGAATCGTAGGACCCTATAATCTAGAAGTGATGCTGCTGCTCGTGGCATATGCCTTTTTCGCTCCAATTGGTCAGCCCTATGAGCATGGATTCTTTTCGGTTTCGCGGGGTCTCCACCACTAAACTCTTCAATCTCGACACCAACCCTGGTCCAGCATGCAATGGCTAACGGGGTTGCTCCAGGGATGGAGCTCAAAAATCTTTCCAGCAATTGGAAGAAGCTCCAGGAAAGATTAGCGAACGATACGTCAAAGCCTCCGAAACGAAAAGCAGCTGAGGTCCTACAGCCACAACATAACGGCGTGAAACACCGTAAACTTGAACCGATATCCCGAAAGCAAGACTATTCAAAGGAAGAAGCTGGTCCTGAATCGAAGAAGATGGGATTGAGTTGGTCAAGCACTAAGAAAGATGCACCGTCAGCCTCGTTAGCCCTCTGGGCCGAAGACAATGATATCCCTGCAAAAGACCTTGCAGCCGCCTACGGTACTTCCCTGAAGAGTACATCCATGCCAGATGCGAAAAGCACAGTGGACAAGATCAATGAAGGTCTTTCGCCCACAGTTGAAGCCGGCAAATACATAGCCATTGATTGCGAGATGGTTGGTGTTGGACCAACTCCAGATACTGACTCCGCCCTCGCTCGCGTGTCGATCGTTAATTACCACGGCCATCAGCTCTACGACTCCTTTGTGCTACCTAAGGAGGCCATCACAGACTATCGCACGTTCGTGTCTGGGATAACCCATGAGCTCCTTCAGGATGCGCGCACCCTCGAAGACGTCCAGGCAGATGTCGCAAAGTTGCTGGATGGGAGAATACTCATAGGGCACGCAATCAAAAACGATTTGGCAGCGCTTTTACTGGGACACTCAAAGAGGAACATCAGGGATACGAGTAGGTATCCGGCATACAGAGCACTAGCAGGTGGAAAAACGCCGGGCCTGAAGAAATTGGCACGTCAGGTTCTCGGAGTGGATATACAAGGTGGGGAGCACTCGAGTATCGAAGATGCGCGGGCGACGATGTTATTGTTTCGAAGGGAAAAGGAGGGCTTCGAGAGCGAGCATCTGAAGAAATGGGGACCGGATCATAGGAGGCAGGATCGAACAGCAAATGACGAGGTCGATGAAGGGAATGGCAGGGAAAGGAAGAACCGAAGGAAGAAGAAGGCTAGGAGATGATGATTGTGCTCTGTTTGAGAAGGACCACATCTATATGCTCTCGGAAATCAACGCCCTCTTAGGGATCATCGAGGAGGCGGAAACCGAACTTTGCTCGCTCAAGTCGCTGGAAAACCCCTAATTCTATAAATGAAGCCTTGATTACCACGGGTCGAGACTTTAAGTCGGTCTATGACGGAATATCCTCGAGCATCTCTGCGGCGCCCTCTCGCCCTACAGTGATGATCACATCGCCGAGGGTCTTCGTATTGAAACCTGCTTCGCAGTACGTGAAATAGTACTGCATCGAAGATCAGCAGGCCGAAGATGTACGCGAGAACGAAAACGACTTACCTCCCATTTCCGTCTGAAGAGATCCACATCTTTCTGCTTCATCCCTTTGTGCTCCTTCATCAACGCTGGCCGAATCTCGCTGTCGAATTGGGTGTTGAATTTCTCCCTCCACAATCGCAACGTCTTTGCATAGTGCCCCCCAATGTTTAGTATAGTGTCGACCACTAAGGTACCTTTCGACCCCCGTGCAATGCTTCCAACCAATTGGCTGACCGTCGGCAAATGACCTCCAGGAAAGATATACTTCCGTATGAAGTCTTGACCTTTTGAGTATGCTTCGTATCTGGTCTCGGGCATAGTGATGCATTGAAACACAGCGATCCCGCCTTCAGGCTTCATCAACCGATTGATACAATCAAAATATTGGTCTAGATACTCGCGGCCAACGGCTTCTAGCATCTCGATGCTGACTACCTTGTCGTACAAACCTTCTCTGGGCGTCGGAAGGGCTCGATAATCGCAAAGCAGCACCTCGATATTCTCTGTGTATCCTGCAGCTGCTATTCGCTCCTCTGCTAATTCTTTCTGCTCTCGACTCAAGGTCAGACTTGTGATCCTGCAGCCTGTTCTTCGGACCGCTTGGATCGCAAAGCTTCCCCATCCTGTCCCAATCTCGAGAACGTGGTCCGAGGACTTGATCTTTGCAGCATCAATGAAATACTGAAGCTTGGTTTCTTGTGCGCTCTCGAGGCTCTCATGCTGAGATTTGGGATCTGACAATGGCTGCCAAATCGGACAAGAATAGGTCATGTCATCTGAGAGGAAAGCAGCGAACATTGCATTGCTGATGTCGTAATGAGCCGAGACATTCAATTGGGAATTGGCGATGGTGTTTGTGCTCCGGGCGAGACCAGTGACGGTCGAAGCGAGAGAAGAGGTAAGGGTTGTTGCATTCGACAATTGGGCGCGATTGAGGATAAAGACCTGGCACCATCAGTAAACAGCCGACAATCGGGGTGCTATCAAGGCCAGCATACCCGAAAGAAAGCCACGAGATCTGGACACGATATTTCGCCGAGCATATAGCTCTCGGCAAAGCCCTGGACGATTACACTCTCAGCCCTCGCTCCTGTGTCCACGACAGCCTAGCATGTCGGGCGCCTCGCAGAAGCAGGACCAATTCACCCACCATATCAGCAAACAAGATTGCCCGCACCCAGAATGCCTCTTTGAGCACCTTCAACTCCGTCCTTGGAGAGCCATCTTTTATGCCGGGATGCCCACAAATTGTCACCGTTCCATCGCTATCTGTGACGACCAATTGCCCGATTTCGATGCGATTGAGCAAGCCTAATACGGTGGAGCGTGAAAGTTGCACGAAGGGGGCCCAGGTCAAGGAGCCCAGATAGGTGCGCAGGGGAGCAAGCGAACGGGTGAGGATAGCCATTGCTTCCAGGCGTGCGGTCTCTTCTCTCGTCTCTTCTATCAGGAGCGACACCGGACTTGCTTGCTGCAAAGAGGAGAGATAAGTCGGGTGAATGTGCTGCTGGCGTATGCACACTTGCAGCGCAATTAATGCAGTTAGAAGCTGACAGGAGTACGTGATTGTACACGCCCCAAGCGGTGAAGCTGTCAACTTTTCCCAACCAAAATGGGCAAATTCAGGTACATGAAATGGGCCCAGAAGTATTGACAGCCCAAATATGCACTATTGAATGGTGGGGATCGGAGGCCGGAGTTTGGTCGTAATCGTATTGAGAAATGACATCCCCCTCATCCCGCTTTGCCCTGTCGAGGAAGAGGCACAGTTGTACGCAGTAGGGCCTATGGGCCTCCACACCCGCTCTAACAGGGCCGGGTGGCCAGCGGTTCAATTTGGGAGAACTCTCCAACTCTCTTATTCTTTCGACATTCAGAAAGACAGCAACAACGAAATGTGGGAATTTCGAAGATTTGGGGCCGCGGACTCTGCTCCGTCTTACGATTAGAGCCTCAATCTGTGCCTGGCGATCGGATCTGATAAGGAATTCCAATTGATCGCTTGTTCTAGGTCTTCCATCGTCAATCGTGAGATTGAATCGAAGATGAGCAACGCTACCAAAGGATTATGCAACTCTACTGTGGGCTCATGGCGAGCGTATGGTATCTGCGCCATGAGGTTATGTCTGCACAAGTGGTCATAGATCATTACTGCTTTGGTGGATACATGTATGGTTATAGGCGAAATATGCAGGAATTAATCTCTACATAAATTTGAAAACCTTAGGAACCTGAGACGCAGCAGCCCTGGTGCACTCTGGCTTACTCTAGGCCTTTCTGCTACAACTCCCGTTCCTCCTGTGCATAATCCATTCGAGGATGAAGAGGGAAACGACAACATTTTTGGATGTTGCTCGCTTCGCTCGCTTCTTTTCTGTGTGCTCTCGCAGCGCCTCTTGACCGCTATTCTAAGTAGTGATACTTTACCGCTACGGATAAAAAACGCTTCCGGCGCGTCGCGTCTTTCTGCTGATCTTGACTTACCTAGTCTTACCCATTCAATATCGCCATTCAATATGCTCAAAGTCTCCTTGTCCCAGGCTGAAGCTTCGGCGAAATGTACACCAAATCTTCTGCCATGCCGCATCAACCATGACGGACCTGTCAACGCTTCGGCAGAATACTGGGCTCCAGAAGATGACAAAGGCAAGAGAATTCAGGGAATTAGGGAGCGCACAGTCAGTCATGGAGCTAATAAATGATAGACGGAAACTCAGAAGCATATTTCCGTGGAAGGAAGCTGAAAGGAAGAAGCTTGAAGGTGCCGGAAGGTTACAAGGGCATTATCATCAAAGAAGCTGCGAAGGAGGACGATGGCGCAGAGGATGCTCGTAGGCAGAATCAAGAGGGCGAAGGGGACAATGAAGAAGATGAGGAAAAAGACACAGAACTTCACGAGATAGGCTCGTTCGATGAAGTGATGCTCTGGGGTCACGAGAGCATGGTCGAAGAAGACGATGCATTTTCCAAAGGCATGGGCGAATGGATCGGGTTTGCAGAAGCGGTAAGCCCACTCCAAGGCCCAGGGAGTGGATGTGAGGTCTTGCTGACTCGGTGAATGGTCAGATGCATACACCAGGGCAGCGTGATGGATAGATAATGCTGCACCCGATCGAAGCAGAGGTTCTCTGGGATCTAAAGGGCGGAGCCAGATCGAGATCATTGCCTCATGTTATGGATGGTAGGCTGGATCTGACATCGAGTGGGGCACATAGACGTGCTGTGAGACTGGTTCTGAGTCCCAGCCAGCCGCTGTGCTCGCGAGATTTATATTTTGGAAGTCTGAAGGTAAGTCTGTGGAGCAACATAGCGTATGTTGACACTGAGTACTGTGACATGTCGAGAATTCCCATGAGCAGGGGAATCATGTAGGAAGAAGCTGAAAGCTTGACGTAGGGTACTGATGGTGGTATAATGATACTCATGTTATTCTTGACAATCAGTCATGATAGAACAGACTCAGTGATACTCGGACGGATATACGTCTTATATCTATCTGGCACTTACACTTGATGCTAAACATGAACCGGGAATACACTTTGTCCATCTGATCAAAATATGAGAGTCCATTCCGACTTCAAGTCAGTATTGGGATGATAGTCGGCTATTCAATGGCTACTTCAGCATACTCGGCTGATTCGGTTGGCAATGCAAAAACGAATGGCATGTGCTAATAATGCAATAGTTAGTGTTGCTGATGGAGAAAAAAGTAGGTCGCGCCCAGATTCGAACTGGGGTTGTTCGGAGACCGCGTAATCAGAACCGAAAGTGATAGGCCTCTACACTACGGGGAGTCAGACGTTGCGTTGGGGAAGGATTTTTAGTCTGGAAATTACATACCTACGCAACCCTCGGCGAAGAACCAGTCTTATTTGTGTATATATAAGAGATCCCATCACGCTGTGAAGTTTGAAGCTTCCTGTTTTGGCATTCATTAAGGGCTTGGCTATTTATAGATATATAATGGAGGTCGAATTGTCAGATGCTAATCTTGGAACCCAATCACCAAAGTAATGAGCTCTTTCATGTTTGGTTAGTATGATTTACATAGAGTACTAATTCCACAGGATGTGAGATTTATGTAGCGATGGATGTTATCACGCATGATGCATAGGCTGAACATCTTCATGAATGAATGACGAATGACCATGTCTGATCAACATGACATGTAAGGGCAGATTAGCGTTCTACCAAATTTGGAGTCACCGTGAATTCGGCCAAATCAATATCTACTGGAGAAAGTGCCTTTAAAAGTCCCTGAGTCTCTCATGGGATTTGCTACTGTCTATGTGCAACTAGCCACATTCCGTCACCCTCTAGCCGGTCTCTTAGTAATTCATCATGTCTAAGTCGCAGTCAGTGACACCATCTCAATATGGTCAGCATATGGCTAGACTCACCTCTTCCGACCAAAGCTCTCTTGCTCCAGTCCATGGCCAAGAGTAGCCTTGTCCTAAAACTCACACTTTGCGCGAAGTATACGCTTCTCCATAAGTAGACTGCCATCAAGCCCCCGCTGAAACTTAGTCCATTGATGTCGAAGACCGCCGAATTGCCAATGTAAGCCAGACTACCCAGATGATGATACTCAAAAGCTTTGTATACAGCATCATCCAGATCGCCATAGTCGACCTCGTTAGCCGTCATGCCGGGTGCAGCCTGCGCTAGCTTATTGAGCTTGCGCCCAAGATACTGTCCTTGCTGGTCGGCACGTTGGGCTGTGGCTGGAAGAGAAGTCAATTTCGAATCGATCTGGACCAGCAATTCATGCAGCTCGTTGAAGTCTAGAGTCCCGCTGTGGTCTTCGTCATACTGCTCGAACAATTTGTCCAACCGTCGGAGATGGTCCGAAGCCTGAGGAAAGCGTTTCTTCACCCGCTGAGCTACACCGCGCCATTCCGCAAACGAGATCTGCATTTTCTCCAGGTCTCTGCCCTTTTCCCAAGCCGAATGGCGTAGGAAGTGGACCAGATGGTCAGCAACGTTGTTTTGTACCGTTGAACAGTCACCAATGGCGTAGACAGAGCCCAGCGGGGCGCCGTTAAGACGGAGATGCGTGTCGGTCTCTAAAGCGTGTTTATTGGTTTGGACATCGATCTTGTCAGCTATGCGCTTACAAAGATCGGTTTGAGAAACTCCTGTTGACCAGAGACAGAACCCCATAGGGAGTTCTTTATTAACCGTCTCACCACTTTCATCCTTCTGAGCAAAGAGAATCTTGTCCTTCTGCACCTCCTTAACTCTAGAGTTCGTTAAGACCTCCACTTGATCATGTGCGAATCGGGCTTCCGCAAATCTTGACAAAACCTCATCGTAAGTATTCAAAATGTGGCCTCTGCTTTGTATGACATGCACGGAGATTTCATTCCTGAGTATCTTCGGGAATGATCGACCCATGTCTTCGTTCAACATGTCAAAGAGCTCCGCTGCAAACTCTACTCCGGTGGGCCCTCCACCACTGACGACAAATGAGAGAAGGCGACGCCGTTCTTCGTCCGATGTCGTTGGTAGGCAAGCATCCTCAAGGTTCTGCACCACTTTATTCCTTATCAGTCGAGCGTCTTCGATATCTTTGAGAAAGTGGCAATTCTCGAGCCCTTTGACACCGTGAGGGTTGGTAGTGGCCCCTTCCCTTCATGTCAGCCCGAAGTCCATCAACGCGCACGGGAACTCTCTCACCAACACCCAGCACTAATTTGTCATAGGGAAGGTAGAAGCGGGACACCTCTCCCTTGGAATTTGTTTGGGCTACCTCCAGCAGCTTCTCGGACAGTTCCACGTCAACGGCCTCGGCTTTCAAGAAGTGACCCCTCGCTCGCTGGACAATTCGGCGAATAGGCTCTACTAATGATCGTAGTTCCAATGTCCCGACGGTAGCTGAAGGTAGCATGGGAGTGAACAGAAAATAGTTGACAGGAGATACAACGGTGACATGGTAGGCCTCGGGATTCAGCACCTTCAACAGTGCTACGCTACCCCACCCGCTGCCCAGTATAACAAGTTTGGGCTTATGCTTTGTTCTTGAATTTTCGGGGCAGTCGTCGTCGTCGACAAGCACCTCTGCTATTGGTAGATTCTTCGGGCCTCCTCTTCTTGGTTGTAATGCATGCTCCGACACAGGTATATCTGTATATGAAAGATCTTCCCGGTATGTTGATGCATCGTATACGAAGAATGCTAAGACTAGGCCGCTACTGACCAAGAGAAAGCCTCCAGCGTAGGCGAAAAGGCGGTAGACGAAGCGGAAAACCGGCCCGCGATGATGAGGTAGTGGGTTTGTGGAGATTGATCGGGTGTGGTTGTAGGGTATGGGCGATTGTATGAAACTGCTCCCCGACTTCTGATTGCAGCGCTCAAGCTTGCGCCGCTTGAAAATCCGCAGATCATGGTCACTTGACAAGTGTCTTCGAGTAATCACACTGCTTGGAGATAGTGATAATTGAGCGCTCGATGTTTGGGGCAAGGTCAGTAGCCGGGCAAAGACCTTTGTCGACCCATTGCGCATCATGGCAATTGGAAGGGATTTGTGCTCAAGAGGTCATGGCTGAAAATAGCCCTTGTATGCGCAAGAAGCAAACAGTGTAAGATGAGGATATCAGGATTCAGGAACAGCGCCTTATCGAAAGACTGGCGTCATATCTTTGCTTCCAATTGCCAAGACTTCGTGCGGCATAATTCCGCTGGGTATCAGTCATGGAGTGCCCTCGTGCATGGTTAGCCCAGCGAGCCCAGCAAGAACCGCACACTTACTGGAGTTGGGATCTGCGGTGATGGCTAAGCGTAAGTCGGGCTCAGATGATGATAGCCCTCACGGAAAAAGGCAAAAAATCACCAAGCAGGCGGTACCTCAACAAGAAATCTTCAAATTCCAAACATCAAAAGATCTCCAACAACTACTAGCTTTTGAGCAAGATGCTGGACCTCATGTTAGGCAAAGTAGAAACCCAAAATCCCCCAACATCTTTCGAGAATTCCGAGCTAAATTCGCCGAAAGGGTATCTATCGTTCAAGTCATTTTTGGACTCGATTGCCTACGGTAAAGAAAGCGACGAGCGATCTGCTAGGCGCGCGATACTCCTAGAATACCTACAGTCTCAAGCAGCCAATGAACGCGAAGCTCCTTCCACGCATCCGGTGGACATTGTAAAAACATGGCATTTTGCAGCGCAAGCAAATGTCGAGAGTCTCTTTTCCTCACTCGCTGCTGTGCTTGCTTTACTCCTCAAGACAATTTCAACCCTGGTTGAATTTCGCGACTGCGGGAATCACTTGTGCAAGTTTCTTTTACAAGATGATCAAATTAAGCTGTTCGACAGAGGCTTAAGTGCCAACTCAGCAAAGGAGCACCTAATATCGCCGTGTTTACGCCTCTTGACCGAGATTGTATCGTATGATGGTGGTCATTCTGCTCGCATTGTTTTCCGCCAACGAGAGATAGCATTCAAGCGGCTCGAAATCTTTTTAGCTATGCGAAAAGGCTTCATTGGGGAAGGAGCTGAGGGTCGGCAAAGGCCTTCTATCAGGAATAATGCTCTACGATACTTATACGCTAATCTAAGGCTGCAAGCGCCTGCTGCAAAGATACACTTATTAACTAATGGCAAGGTTGTACGTGCGGTCTTCGAAGGTATTTCTGAAGACTCGCCCACTGTGATCTTCGAGCTTCTTAAGGTCCTGAAGAAAGACGTCGCTTCCGACAGCGCTCTGCCTCATACTGCAAAAAGCCGATTCTTCAACGAATGGGCTCTAGGCCGTCTCGCCACCCTTTATAGATATGCGGAAGGCGATGTTGTCGCCGAAGGACGTGTAAATGTTCACCAAGTGGCCCACGAATTTTTGTTGTACCTTTGTACCTCTCCAGGTCACGGAGTATTAGGCGCCCAGGAAGAGCGTAACAGCGAAAGCGAAAATGGCAAACCTGAAGATCGTTCGGAAACTGAGCTCGTGTTTGGACATAGCTTTCGCAAGGATGATCAGCCCACAGGCAAAAACATAAAGCTTGCTTTGTTTCTACAGAGCCTTCGACCCTACGCCAGTGTGCTGCAAAGTGAGCTGATACTGGCCGTATTCAAGACCGCACCTGTGATGGTGTCCGATTACTTTGCCAGGAAAAAAACATTTTCATTCGATCCCAAAGCAACGGCTACTTGGATCGGTTACTCATCCTTCTTGCTTGCAACCGTGCAGCTCCCCCTACCTAGAATATTTGCAGTCTCCAACGTCAATAAATGGGCCCCACCTCCATACAGCAAGGTTATCGATAGCATCATGCCGGATCCACTGACTCAGAAAGTCATGACTCGGTGTCTGAATCAGAGCACGGATTTGATAAAGTTTCTTTCTACCAAGCTACTTACTGCGGCTTTCGAAAAGCTTGCTGAAGTCCTTCGGATATACAGAGGCAGACATGGTCATAGAGATCAGAACCGCGACCCCAGTAGCTGGGACCAAGCTGCTTTAGAAATCATCACTGAGTTCTGTAGCCGTATCCCAGATATTGAGCATGTTATTGCGCAGCTTCGAGGTTGCTCCTCCGAAAGCGCTGTGCTACGAGAATGTCTCACCCGTCTTCTGCTGCTCTATTATGTGGTGATCCCTCAGGTAGCCTTGGAAGCGAAATTTGACGTATCAATTGCGCTGTCGGGTGCCCTTCAGGGTGATAGTCCGGATGTTGGGAGCCAGGCGAAGAATGGCGTACGGATCCTTGAGCTGAATCATATACTCGATATCGCGAAGCGTTCGCCTAATATACAATGGTGGCATAAATCAGGTGCGAAAGCGTTCTCATCATGGGGGTTTCAACTAACAGAATTGACAGAACAGATGTGGCTCTCACCATTCACTACGCTCCTCAAGCTGTATGTCGACCGCAGGCAAGTCCACACTGATTCTCGGCAGTTGAGGACGCTACTTGTTTCTGTCGTTCAAGAACATCAATTCCTGGACTTCAGTGACGGTATGCTTTCTTTAGACGTTCTGGTTCTCACCCTGCAGGATAGCGACCAGTGGAAAGCCTCGAACACAGTATTTGAGTTTCTTGACAATTGCATTCTACGTCTTGTGAGAAAGCCCGTGCACTACTACGATACATTCTCGGATCTTGTTGCTACAACATCTGGTGCAATGGAGACCAACGACACTGACATTGATCTGCTGATGATCGCTATTATGGAGCAATGGCCTTTTCTAGCAAAATTTGCAGATGAGGAATCAGTCACAAACGTGGCGACATGGCTTGTTCGCTATATAGAATCGTCGTGGCTTCGCATGAGGAACAAGGATGAGGCTAGGCTCCATCACGGATTTTTGGGAGTTCTCGCGCAGATACGAGACAAGATCGCAATTCTAGTCAACAATGAAGCATGTCGCTCTATGCTGAACAGAACACTGAGCGATCCTCCAGAGCTAGGTTTATCCATCGAGTCGGCCACTGATATTAGCATCAGTGAGCAAGAGCGCGATGAGAAACCGAGATCTCGTGTCGAGTCACGCGAGCCGGAGCCCTGTGTAAACCAAGTACCGCCGGGGCCTCCAGAGGAGCACGAGGATCATCCGGGTTTGAACCGATGGACTCGCGAAAATATCTTGGACGCCATCAGCGATGGAGCGATTGAGGAACTTCTACTTTGCCTCTGCTCGAAATACGCAGAGATCCGCCAACAAGCAAGTGCGAGTATTGGTACTTTCATGGCAAAGCTTGAGGTGAGAAGAAACATGCAAGTTCCGTATTGATAGCTTACACTATTCAGGCATCAGGGTACAGTGAATGGCAGCAGACCTACGTAGTTGCTGGAGAACTCGTTGAGACCGCCAAAGACGCTACGTCTGGCAACGCTTTGCCTTACATTGCAGGTGTGCTCGCAGCACGCCTTCTTTCAGTAGTCGCAGATCCCTTGCATATCATGTATGAGAAGGTCAACAAATTCCTGCACAAAGGACCCCGATGGAACGTGGCCAAGCTTCCATCCTATTGGGTCGACAAAATATTATTGAACCCACCCACAGGCGACGAAGCTCATTACCAAGAAGCCGAGTGGCTTCTCGATGCCCTCATTGATGGTCTCCGCACACCTGCTGTAAGTATAAACACCCTTGCTAGCAATGCTGGTGCTGAAATACCGCCAGGACTTCGCAGTGTATTATGGTTGTCGTATTTTCGAAAGACTTCTTTCTTTCTCAGCATCGCCATCAATACCAAAAGCTTGCCTTCAGAGGATTGTGGCTTTGTTATTTCGCTGTACTTACGTTGAAGGTAGCTCAACGCTCATTACTCGTTGTGGGTTGGTTGGCTGGATCGCGTCTCGTCTTGCCCACCGTGGAAGTCTTGATGGAACAGAGGAAAGTCTGAAGCTCTTAGCGTCCACGGTATACCAGACCAGTGACCAGGGACGTGTCAACAATTGGAGCCATGGGACTTTGAGTGCTACAATAGATAAACTTCGGAGATTGAAGACCTGATGAACATCTACTCTTTCGACAATCATGTGAAATTACTTATCTGATCAGGTGGGTTGCAGTCCTAAGAGGCAACGCCTCGGTTAGACACCTCTGCGCATACCGCTTCATGGCTTCCTTGTCTCGCCACAGCCTTTACCTTGATCCATTCCTTCTTCATCCCTGCACGCGAGTCTGCGGTCCAGCATCACAATGCATTTACCCCTTTCCAATTGTTGACGTCGTCACGGGATGTTCGAAATATCCCAATCATCCTCGACTTCGTCCTCGTCCAACAATGTCAACATACAAACCGAATACTATGTGTTCTTCCGCTTTCATCATATCGGCCATCAGATGAGCGATCTTCCCCACCTTCTGGCAATTGTTAAAGCAATTAAGAGTGGAGGTATTTGTATGGTCCTTGACACGACCCGAGGAACCCCTAACGTGCCCTAGAACCATGTTAGCGGCTAGAACCCCAGGTTCAGCCCTACCAACCCGACCTCCCCTCTAGAATACAGCTTAAGTTCGAGTCTAATAATGCTCGAAAATGATGCACACCTGATCATATAATAATCTTCGCCTCTCCGAACCCACCGAGTAGCTGTCCCTTGGGCTTGTGATCTCCCAATCTACAATCATCCAGCTTTTGAAGAGCAGCGACCAACTCCCCACAGCCCTCCATAACACATCACTCTCTCAACTCTGCCCTCCCATCGCTCTTAAATTGAATGAGAATATTTGGTTCGTGGATTTCTGAGGTGCTTAACTAAGCTGATACTGATCCTTGGCTCTCTCGTGTTTAGTGTTTCCTCACTCATCGACTGAACCCGAATTGGAAAACGAGCCTCTGCTGGCGCTGCACATGAGCTTACAGTGCCCTTACAACTTCGAACACGCTTGCAATGGCACGCTCATACACTCATAACGAGTTGCTGAGCCTTCGGCATTCTCCGCTCGTGCACAAGCCTGCAAGCCTGCCACCAGTGGAAGAATGGATGGGGTAAACACTCGTTCCCATGCATTGAGGACTGCTCCAGGCTGACGCTCGTCACAGGCCTATCCCTGAACAGAATCAGGGACAAAATCAAAATCAGAGGAGGACGGCTAATCGATCCAAGAATGAGGAGACTTCTACAACCGAGAGCACGACGAGCCGAAGGCCACCGTTCGAAGCAAAGGCCCGGTCAACAAACGGTACATAGAGTCCTGCATCCTTGTACGTGATCTCTGCTGATTCATGATCTGGACAGTACCCGAAGATTTCATCCTCGGGCCTCCAAAGACAGCATTTGCTTCAGCTTCTGGCACACGAAATGCCCCCAAAACATTCGATTCTCCGCAGCGCGCAAGTTTCAATAGTACTGATGATGCAACCGTCAAGACTGATCGCGGCAACTTCAAGGATAGATACTCTAAAGACATACAGAGAGACGGGGAGCAGAATCGTGACTCTAGGCAAGGAGCTAATCAGAACAGGCGGAGCGCAAAAGAAGATAGCGACCTTTGGTCAAATGCGCGCCAACAGAAGAATCCTGCTCAAGACGACAGCGAACGTCCATATCGAAGGAATGGGGACCGAGGTCACGATCGAGACAAGGACGGAGCGCGTGAGAACAGACTACCAAGAGGCTTCGAAAACCATCGACGCGAGGGAGACCGTGACATTGATGCTGAGAACGGTGCGCGTCGTACAGACCATGGAAGAAGTCGTAACGAGCCGTCCTGGTACCGCGACGAGGCTCGTAAGGATGAAGGAGGCATGGAAGATCAGGAAGCTACGAAAGCTCGAGATTGGCGGGACAAAGAGAGACGAGCAACACGTGGGACAGATCGGGAATGGAATCGAGGAGGCAAGGCAGAGCTTGATCCAGAATGGATGGACACCCCTGAGCCAGAACAGAAAAACCAAATCCACACCCAGGAAGACTTCGAGCGGTGGAAAGAGCGTATGAAAACAGGCAATACTGCGAAAGCGGAAGTTCCTGCGGAAAAGCAAGCTAGTCCCGATCGCACTGCTCTAGGTCCTGGCACCGTTCCGATCAAAAGCAAGGTAGATACGCCTTTGGTAGTCGACTCGGGCATCGATGGATTTTTCGGCCTTTGGAACGAGCCTAGAAACAAGGAGGTTACCACCGAATTGGCTAATGGAGGGGATCCAATCGCGACGAAGGCAACAGCAAAGATGTCGAAGGCTTCAAAGTTCACGGGCCTCTTTAATCCCAAGCCAGAACCGGGAGCAATACAGGAAAAGCCATCCTTACCTCTGTTTGCTCCCTCTGCGGATTCTTCCAATGAGGACAAGGAAGGTTTTCAGCGAATTTTGAACTTGCTGGGCCAGCAGCAGCAACCACAGCAGAATGGGGATTCTCAGACACCTCCTCGTAGCCAGCAAAAGCAACAGCAACGAGATCCATCAGCATCAGCTCTCAATCAACCCTCGAGAGGGAGTGAGAATAATGACATGTACAGTCTGCTTGGTGCTAGTTCGCCGCCAGCGAAAGCTGTTCCGCAGACCACAGACAGCGAATTCCTGCTAAAACTCATGCAGCAACCACGACGCGGTGGCCATGACACAAGGCAAGGCGACTTCGCTGGCCGTCGAGCGGGTCAAGATACAGCTCCGGGATCACTGCCATTTCCCAATTTAATGATATCACCCCATGACACACCACAGCACACCCCTTCTACGGGACCTCCTCCTGGTTTCTTCGACGACTTGCAGAGTCGCGACAAACTGAATCCTGGTGCAGAGAGACGAGGCCCTCCGCCAGGCTTCTTTGACGGCAATCTACCCCGCCAGTCATCAGCAGGGCCGCAGCAGTCTATGCTTCCATCGGGCTTACAGCGGCCTCCTGGACTAGATCAGCTGCCTCCCAGCTACCCTCAGCATCTGCATTCTCAACGTCAAAACATGGCCCCTCCTCCCGGTTTCCAAACTCCCCCACGTAGTCAAAATGCTTTCCCTCCTGGGCTCACTCCTAATGACAGGAGTCAATTCGGTATGCCAGCTAATGGTCGAGGGATACCGCCCCCTGGTTTCATGCACCCTGCGCCTCCAGGATTCCCATTGGCATTTGGTCAAGAGGGAATGCCGTTTGGGGCATTCGAGGCGGGAAACTTTGGTCAAGGCTATCCTCCGCAACAGCGACGACAATAGCTGATACGTTGTGGAAGCTAATGGATCACGGTATGATTCGGATAACGATTGCATGATACCCAGACTAGCAGCTTGCCTCTTTGCAGTAGTCTTATAGCGGCTAGGTATGCAAGTTGAAGGAGACTTCCTAACGTTAGCTAGCAAGCCAATCAATGACCAGGCAGTTGACAAAACAATCCAGATCACAAGTGACCTCACAGTGCACCATAGGCCAAAAGTGAGGATGGTGTGGCCCGTGGCGATACCTATAAATGTGATTCTGTACAAGTTGTGATCTGGCGGAGCGTGAAATGCCGCCGATTTTCAAGCCGTGTAGGCCTGATAACCCGAAACAAACCTATGGAGGAGGTTTGCGAGGTCGCCTCGTTCCTCCATAGTACTAAGATTGAGGCTTTGACTTAGTCTCAATACGGGCTGTGAGTACAACATATGCAAGAGAGCATTCTTTGATTCAGATACATGTTGCGAAACTCGAGCACCCATATGTACGTCGAGTATTCATACCAGGCTCTACTATTATCTTGCTTTCTACGCAGTTCTCTCGCCACTATCAGCCAAGCAACATGTCAGCAGAGATGTACGACAAGACCGGCTATGGCGTCTTGTTGCAATTCTCACTGGTAGATTTGCTGATCTACATTGCCTAGATGATTACTCCGTAGTATCAACGATATGACTGTTTAGGGACTGTTATCGAAGTCGAGGCCGACCTGTCTTCTTCGAGTTTCTGAAGCGTTTTTGTTGATGGTGTTGTTTATTGTTTATGATAATCCGTGTACTAAACTACTGGGATACAGGTTTCGTGGGAAGAGGGTATTCATCCATGTATCTCATTCGCGCAGAGACCAACGTTCAACACAGTCACAACACCGACAATTCAAGTTGTGCTGGTCCTTCGCAGACATGACTTAGTTGAGAAAGCAAACCTGAACACGAATACACCAGCATGGTATGAAAGCCTACATTGCCGAGCTTCCTACCTAAAAGCTGTCGTCACTTGCCGTTGCACGGGTACTGTAAGTGTACTTTCCTCTTGAGGTGTTCCAACCATACGAAACACTACGTTATACCTTTCCTGCGAATGGCTGTCAATGGTGGTTACATGGAGGACTCGACATCCTTACTTTGCAGCATAGACTTCGTCGCTCCTGATTTTTTTCACGTTCCCAAGATTTGACCGATTAGTCCTTTGTCTGAGTATTGATAGGTAAAGAATATTAAGTTTCAACGTCGGGAAAAAGGCCTCGATATTGCAGGACGCAAAATCAACAGGTTCGTATGTTGGTTGTGGTAGGCTATCGGAAGTGCAGGCAATGTTTTCAATATCCGCCCAAACAACATTCCCTTTGTGCTTTTCTCTGATCTATGCTTGACATAGGAAGAAACTCCAAAACGAACGACATCATTTCTGGAGTCCTACCACTTACTCTGTTTTAAGTGCTTACGTGTGTACGGCCCGGTTACATTTAAATTTCTAGCCCTGTCTAGCTGCAGTATTGTGTTGAAGCTATATCTGCTACTGGGACTAGCTGCTGATGCTCTCCCTGCCGATACTTCTTGCTCCCCTCCCCTATACCTAAGCCATGAATCTGTATCGATGGACAGAAGGAGGCTCGTCATTGGCCTTCCTTTTGACAACTGTGATGTCGTTCTCGGCGGTCGCTTGAATAAGTCGTGGCCGATCATCAACATAGCTATTACATTCTTCACACGAGTGCTGCGAGTTACTATGACATTATAAACTGCTGATAAAAGCTAGTATCTATCTAAGCATCCGAAGTGTATGCATTATCAGTTACATGCAATTTTTCCTTAGTTGAAGGAAGTTATTACGGTGCTCAAGGCGTAGACTATTGCGTGGAATCGGCCACGACTCATTCAACCGGCCCTCGGTCGCTCTCGAAACGGTCAATATGTCCCGAATATCTCTGCGAACGTCATCAGTTGTGTACGTAAGGTCGATGTATTGGCGGTGGTTACAAGTCTTGACTTGAGAGTCATGGCATCAGGCTTGTGATTCTCTCATCATCATCTCTGGCATTCAACACCGATAGCCTTGGGCTTTTCCGAGGTATTACTACTTACACCAGGACAAGTCAGTACAGGTTCCCCTGATATCTTAAGACATTCGCGCTCTCAAAGCTAAGGTTCTGATTTTAGGCTTGAGCCCATTTGATTGCTATGGTATGTATTTCTTAGATGGTGGATCTCAAATCTTGGTCTCAGAAGTGTTTTGACGAGACTGGTGGGTGTCGAAGAAGGGAAAACATTGACGGTTTGAGCTTGGTACCAGTCGTGCCGCAAAAGTCGAGCCAGAGGTACATCAAAATCTATGCTGGCCGAAGACTGTAGGAGCAGGCTCCAGCTCTAAGGCAACTGTCATACATTAATTTGCATTGTGAAAGCTCTGGCATCCGTCTTCGCTGGCGTCAACGGCGAAATGGATGACATCGAAATCAAAGTACCAAAAGACTTTGGGAAGCGACTAAATTCAAGCATTCAAAGATGATTGACACGGCAGAGGGCATTCTAAGAGATCGGTGGTAGAGGAGCTCTTACCGAATCGGACCTGCAAGCTGGCCGAGAGTATGTCAGAAGCAGAAGGCTGAAAATCTAATTGACGATAAAATATAGATTGGATTTGAGTATGGCTGTGAAACCCTGCAAGTCGGACTGAAGCCTCAGCCCCAGGTTCCGCCTCCACCACCTCTGCCCTGCCTTTTCTGTGCTGATAACCGCCAGTCATCCTCACCGGCAAACTTGTTGTATAAGGGCTGGATCCTTTCTTCCTTCTTACGCTTCGATAATCGATCGGTAGCTGCGACCTTAAAGAACGTAGGCGCTGCGTCCACGAGCCATTTTGGCTCGATGGCGGTAGTTATGTGCATATATTCCTTCGTCGTCAAGACCAATGTATGATAGATAACATGTTCAGCAGGCTTGCCAAAAAGGGCGCTAGACGGATGCAGATAGACCGGTGTTCCTTCGATAAGCGTCTTGTACCCTTCTTGTGGATCTTTCCTTGACGCGTTGCGAAAAAAACCAGAGCAGAGCGCCTGCCTCACCTTCATTGTGGTCCGACCACAAGATACGATCTGATGTTTGTACCGTTCCATGATGCTGACGAGCTGCTGCCGGACATCCTGCGCTCGTTTGAGCAACCGAGCTTGGACAAAATTTTCGAAGCACCAAGGTGTAGAGAACTTGGACTGTTTCCACCCATTGTACACGTTGAGTAAAGTGAGGTGGTCACCGTGGGGATCATGGAACTTAGCCTTCTTTTGATCAGCTTGTTGCTGTTTCTCTTTCGGGCGGTAGAAGACGGTTTGGATGGAGAGCATTGCAACGATGCTCAAGATCTCGTCCGAGCAACCCATATCGACAGAGTAAATGAGAACCTTGGCAAGAGCTGGCTCCATAGGAAAGTCTGCCATTTTGCGGCCGAGACGTGTGAGGAGACCTTCGTCATCTAGCGCTGAGAGAGCGTAGAGTTCTTCGAGGGCTGTTAGCATGGTGTTGGTTGGAGGTGGGTCCATAAAGTCGAAATGAAGCAGGTCATTGATGCCCATTGCTTTGAGCATCAGGATTGTAGTGGACAAATTCTGCCGTTGTATTTCGGGTATTGAAGTAGGTAGCATCTCGGATTGAAAGGCTGCCTCGGTGTAAAGTCTAAAGCACTTTCCAGGTCCGGTTCGCCCAGCGCGGCCAGCTCGCTGTCGGGCCTGTGCTTGAGATATAGGGGTGACGACCAGGGAGTCCATTCCAAGCTTGGGGTCATACGCGTTTTGCTTGACGAACCCCGGATCAATGACATAATAAATGCCGTCAATCGTGATCGAGGTTTCTGCGATGTTAGTAGCAATGACAACCTTCCTGCTCCCGGGTGGTGCAGGTTCAAAGATTCTACTCTGCATCTCACTTGGTAAAGCAGAGTAGACGGGCAGAATAATAAGCTCGGGCACACTTGGACCTAAGGCTTTCATTCTTTCGAACAGGATCTCGCTACTGGTATCGATTTCTTCCTGGCCTGTCAAAAATAGAAGAATGTCACCTGGAGGCTCCGTCAAGTGGATCTGCATGACTGTTACCAGGGCGGCATCCAGATAATCTGACTCTGGTTCTTTCGAATACATGACCTCCACGGGAAATGTCCGACCTGGAATTGTGAAGATTGGACATTTGTTAAAGTATTCGGAAAACTTGTCTGCATCAAGAGTTGCTGAAGTGACAATGACCTTAAGATCTGGTCTTCTTTTCAAGGTCTTTTTCAGAAGCCCAAAAAGGACATCTGTGGCGATAGTCCTTTCGTGGGCTTCGTCCAACATTATGACGGAGTACTTCTTTAAGTTCGGATCCAGCAATACTTCTCTTTGAAGCATGCCATCAGTCATATACTTAATCTTCGTTTCAGGACTCGTGCAGTCTTCAAATCGAATTGTGTACCCAACTTCTTTCCCAAGTTTACAGCCCACTTCTTCTGCCACACGCTTTGCAACAGACATCGCAGCGACACGGCGAGGCTGAGTACACCCAATCATACCATGTTCAGCAAACCCGCTCTCTGCCAGATACTGTGTAAGTTGTGTTGTTTTACCAGATCCAGTTTCGCCGACAACAATCATGAGCTGATTCTCATTGACAGCATCAAGAAGTTGTTTGCGGAATTTATACATTGGCAAACCCTTTCGCTGCTGATCGATCGACAATTCACTTCTCTTTCCAAGGGACTGATCTTTGCTTTGTGTCACTCGTTTCCATTCCGGGGCGACGTTCTGAGTCTTATCGGCCTGTGCGCTACGAAGATCACTGGCGAATTTGCGCTGATCAGGGGCCATCATAGGATCCTGCCATTGCGCGTTGAGATCAACCTGTGATGCTTGCTCGGCAGCTTTGTCCTGTGCTTCCTGCTGTCGTAGGTCTCGGCGCTCCTTGGCTAATGAGGTACCAGCTAAAGCAGCTCTGTTCATAGAACCATCTGGAGCTTTCACGACTCGTATAGGTGACAATTCTAGAGACTGCTTTGTCTGCCCAGCAAGAAACGGCGGCTCTTCTTCCCGTACTTCGATGTCAACATCTTCTTCTTCTTCAAATTCGCCTTCACCAGCTAGTGTCGCATTGTATTCCTCATCAATGTCCGGATAGTCCAACGCAGACGCAACCCCTGATGCAATCAGTTGTCTGATCTCCCACCTCTCAGGAGATGTCATTCTCTTCTTTGTAGGTCTTCGGTTCCCTTTTCCTTCAATGACAGGAACCTCCGGAAGACTACCATACCGGTCATCGCCAATGCTTTCTGGACCCATTCCATCAAGCCTTTCCGTGTTCGCGCCCGATGCCAGCCTTTTCTGAGGTACGGAGTCGCGACCTGTCACCTGATCTACTTCTTTCATTGACAGACCGATCCGGGGTCCCTTGTCTCCAGGCTGTATGCTCACAACTTTCACTTTAACAAGCTGTCCCACAGAAACGAGATCCGAGGGATCGTTCACCCGCTCACCCTCTAGCATGGCAGAGACATGCACCAGCCCACTGGCCCTGCCTTTGACGCCTTGAAGATCGACGAAGGCCCCAAATCGTTTTACGCCGCTGATTCTGCCATTGTAGATTTTGAACATTTTGGGGGCATCGTCAACTTCGGGAGTTGGAGGCCGTTTGAAGTCGTCATTCTCGTCACGTCTATGCCGTCTCTTGCTGCCTTCGTGCTCGCGGGGAAAATCCCGGCCTTTTGCGCGATGGCCATTTGACGATCGACCATATCTATCTCGGCTGTAAGATATTGACCGTGATCTGCGCCTATCTTTGCTTCGTCGACTCCGATCTCCGTCCACATCATCTGGACTTCGGCTCCTCTTTCTGCCATTTGCGCCATTCTGCGCGGGTTTTACCTTCCCAGCCAGGCCTTCCAGCATCGCAAAAGTGTCATCGAGGGCGCTGTCCTTTGCTTCCGACTCCGAGGGTTCATCCTCCCACTGCTGGTCCCTGTCCGGTACCGCAAGGCCTTTGAAAATCCGTGTCCTTTTATCCACATCATCCAGACTCACCTCACCTTCTGTGGATTTCCGCGTATGACCTCCATCAGCCTTTCCCTTGTATTTTGGGTGCATGGTTAGGATGAGTCGGTCCAGGCTTTCCACCAAGCTTGGCGGGAATTCAGCGCCCATAGACTCCATCTGGGCTCTGAAATCAGATAAAGAGTGGCATTTCGAATGCTGTGCTATCACGAATTCTGCCAAAGTCTTGTCATTAATGCCTAGATGATTTTGCAGCTCAGACGTGACCTTCGACACTAGGGAAAGCAGCTCAAAGAGGGCAAGATCATCCATGACGGCTGTAAGAAAGTAGAAGAGAGATTAGGAATGATCAAGCGGGCGAGGGAAAAACGGAGTGGGTCGAGTCAATGTAGGGTAAGTGCTATGGATAATACTTAGGTAAAGTAATTTAATTTACATTTCGATACTACTAGCGTTATCGGTCCCACAGCAGCGCTAAGAAATCTAGATAGCCGCTGGCGACAGTAGTTTTATTTATAGTAGTCACTCACTGTCTGGAGCCACAACGGAACAAAGAACCTAGATGGAGAACATCAAAGGATTGGGCTTGCTGTCTCACGGAGTAGGAAGTGAGGGATGTATCGAGATACATAACAAGACGCTTCAGCTGAGAGTCTTTACATTCAAGGTTCATCTATATGTTTCGCCAACTCAAGGCATATCACCAACGCCAATGCTGCAGAAGCAGAAAACAGGATGATCCATCGCTATGCTTGTACCCTTGATATGTGCGGCCATCCCATCTATACATGTTATACACAGGGTGCCAGAGCATACATCGACACGAAATTGGAGCGACATGGCGCATTGAGCTCACAGTGAGGCAACGATAGTCCTCTCTTGACCTTCGTTTTCTATGCCTTGCAGCTGCTCCATATTACGAGTGTGCTCACCTTCCACAGGTTTTTCGTTGGCAGGTGGATTACCTAGAAATAGCGAAGCCTCCGACATCTTATATTGAGCATCGCAATCGTCGGACTCAGAGATTGGCTCGTTGAGCTTGCTGATCTGCCGTAAAGCTTCCTCCCGCATCTTTCGAATCCTCTCCCTTATTGCGGGGCTCGCAGAGTATTCGGCGAGCATCTTGTCAATCTTCTCTTCCACGAGTCTCTTTGCATAGAAGGCCATTGTCTGATTGACGAAGACTCCTGCAAATCTGTAGCTCAACCACAGGTACAATATAAGGGCCTTGTGGAGAGATTCCAAGCGCTCCATGTAATCTCTGTTGATCTTCAGTTCTTCGGCCAACACCTCCAGATCAAGTTCGGGAATATCCAGTAATCCCCCACTGGAATGCTCGCCGACGCATCTGGCAAACGCTTGGAGCACTGACCGCATGCCTGGACTTCTCGGGTTGGCGGGAGACGCACAGAAGACAATTCGATCATGGACAGTCAGGTTGTGGACAGGCTGAATACTATCTGCGATAGCAGTTTGATCCTTCAAATTACACAGATGATATCTTGGATGTTTCATTGAGAGCTCGTGAAGTCTTAACAGAATGTAGCTGAAACTCGTCGAAGGTGGGAAGTATGCCGCAAACTTTGTCAAGACAGTGGTTGGAGGGAAGATACCAGCACTCATTATCGGATCCAAATCGCGTTGCATAGCTTTCCGAAGAACAGGAAGATCTGCCGTCTCGAGAGTAGTCACCAATCCTAGGCTTGGAGGAGAGATGGGGTTTGCTACAGCCTGTGAAGCCGTTGCGTCTTCATCGGCTGGTCCCTCTGCTTGAGCTGCAGTGCGATATCGACCTGCACGTCCCGCCATTTGCTTCAGGTGGGCATCCTCAATTACTTCGTGATGGATCCCGTTGAATTTCGAGACAGACTCGAAAATGATGCGCTTGATGGCCCTGGATACAACGTCAGCTTGGTCACTTATGATGTTACGAGTCACTCACAGATTCAAGCCCATGCCGATGGCGTCACTTGCAACAATTATGTCATAGTCGTTATCAGGATCGTTGAAAAGCCTGGCTTGCTGTGCCCTAATCTCTGGAGGCAGGCTCCCATATACGACTGCGACCCGTTTTTGCGTTAATTTCTCTATATCGCGTTTCATGGCATGAATGCCTACGCGAGAGAACACGACTACGCAGTCACCTTTTCTGAGATTGTTCAGATTCCCGTTGAGGCTTGTCGACATAGTCTTGAGCGGACTCAGGCGCTTGTAAGTATGGATCTCAATTTCGTCTCCCATGGACGCTACAAGCTCCCTGATTAAGGGTATACTGCGCTCTTCCCCACAGAGGTGAATCTCCCTAGCTTTGAGACCAAGAAGTGCTTGGGTCCAGGCCCAGCCCCTTTCCTTATGACCTATCATCTGTATCTCGTCGATGACCGCGACATCCACATCTGCGTTGAGTGGCACCATCTCAACGGTGCAGCTTTGCATTTCGGCTCCGTCGTGAGCAGCTTTCTCATCGCCAGTAACAAGATCACAGGCCCTCCCCTTTGCATTTAGCCGCGTGTAGACCTCGTGCGCCAACAGTCGTAGAGGTCCCGCATAGATACCTGTCCTCGCTTGCTCTAATCGCTTAAGAGCATGGTAGGTCTTGCCGGAATTGGTAGGTCCCACATGCAATATGATCTTTCTTTGCACCGCCCTGGTAGCCGGATACCATTCCACTGGATAACGTAGATCTGCAAGCTTCTCCTGATCCTCAAGATCTCTCTGTGAGAATTTCCGGCTCGCAAGGAGTCCATGATATGAATATCTGAGTTGAGTATCCACACCAGACGCCCCGTGAGACCTAAACGCCGTTCTGAGAGATCTGAGAAGGGACAAGGGTCTTGAATGCTCCGAAGGCTTCCATTCTGTGTCGGTTGAGGTTGAATGGTTCGGAGTCTCCAACGCTACCCAGATCGATTTGCTCGGTAAGATTGCTATCAGGTTCCTGGCAAACGTCGCGTATCCTTGATCAGAGGAGATCTTTTCAATATGCTGGAGCCGTGTGATCAGCCATGGCAAAAAATGCTCCGCTTTGAGAAACTGAGCTGTAGGCAAAGCAGGGATTGCTCTCGGAGCTCCGCTCCTGCCATGTCCTGTCGGAGCTGATTTTTTAAACGACCATCTACCCCTACTTCCTTCCTGGCCCTGTGTAGACCTGTGCCTGATCGTTACGGTGGACCATCTTGTAGCTTTGTTGGTGGCGAGCAGACGAATAGTCAGAGCTCGATCAACAGGTCGCATTCCCCGCTTGGGGTCAGTCGAAGCTCCGGTCGTATACTTCAAAGCTCTTACTCGAGAGGCACCAAGGTCAACGTGCAGAGGATAGGAATCATCAGGTGGACCGCTCGGACGCTGGGAAATGTTGACTCGGACGTCTCGGACTGAGATTACTAGCGGCATCGATTTGATACCGTTACCCGCATCCGAAACATCGGAGGTACCCCCTCCATTCTTGTCCATGGCCTCAGGCCTGGAGTGATCGTATTCCTCATCATCTTCGATTCAACAATGCTGGGGAGCAAACACTAATGCTTTAAGTCCTCAGTATGCTCCACGCGATCCCTTGATATTGGTGCCGGACCTTTGGATTCACGACGGAGTCCGCCTTGAGCTCCGCATTGTTTGCCCCTCGGACCACAGTACCGCGAGCATGAGTACATCTGCAATCGCGGTACAACAAGAGAGTGAGTCGACCACTAGATATCTACTACGACTAGTAGCTGACTTTGCAGTCATTCTCGAGACCGTGAGGTCTACAGCTCGAGGAGAAGTATGCCTTCCGATCTCACGGCCTAGGGGTACGACTCTAATACAGACATTTTCAGTGGAAGGTGATGGTTTTAGACATTGGAAGCAAGCGAGTTGTGGATGGAGCTGTCAGAGAAGACGACATATTGAAGGAGAATGTCACGAGTAATTCCTCCAAAAATAGGACATGTAGATTTGGACTAAATGAGGAATAGACATCGAGCAAATCGAAGAGAAAAGACCAATGAATCAAGAAATGGACGCCATATATCTCCTTTCGCCACAGCCTCATATCGTGGATTGCTTAATGGCAGATTTCGAGCGTCGGCGATACCGCAGATCTTTTCTCATATGGACATCATGTAAGATACCTCACGTGACTCTGTAGTTTGTTGCCGACCTCTTGCAATCCTTGCTCAGTGGTCAAGCTGACGACCAATCAGTGCTTCCTCCCGAACTGCGCGCTCGTCTGGACAAGTCTTCGATGGCACGAGAACAGATAGCTCAGCTTCGGGTGCTGAATGTTGATTTCTACCCTCGCGAGTCGCATCTTATAACGTTTCGAGACCCTTGGAGTTTTCCTACCCTTTTTCATCCAGCCTGTAATCACCTTGTCCGGAAGCACATGGATGAGTTGGCACAGAAGGTATCGTCTGGCAGGAATGAGGGGTTTGGAACCTACTGACTCTTATCTCAAGATCGTATCAATATGTGTGTCACTAGGAGAGTATCCTACGATTCGGTACCATTGTCCACGAAACCCTACACACGAGGCTAGCGTTCTATGCTCTCACCTGGCTCGCTTCGTCCAGCTCGAACTGGATCAGTATGCCAAATTTCACGAAGACTTCCCTCCTACATCCCCACGGCCTAGAGGTGCTTTGATCATCACAGATAGGTCAATGGATTTATTTGCTCCTTTAGTTCATGAGTTTACGTACCAAGCTATGGTTCATGACTTATTGCCTTTGGAAGAAGGGGACAAAGTATACTATAAGACTTCCCTGGATCAGAAAGAAGGCAGCGCAGATATGAAGAACATCGAAATTGGGGAGAAAGATACTATATGGGTCAAGAACCGTCATCTGCACATGAAAGATCTTCTAGAAAAGCTAGCTTCTGATTTCCAGGCTTTCAAAGCTAAGAACCCGCAATTCGCAGAAAGGTCGGTCAATGATGCAGTGATTGATTGTTGAGAAGTCGACTAATGGCGACCATTGAAGCGACAATCCCAGCAGTTTAAATAATATCAAGGACATGCTCGCAGGCCTTCCGCAATTTCAGGAAGGAAAAGAGGCTTTCTCGTTACACCTCAATATGGCATCTGATACTATGAGCGTCTTCCAAACACGTCGACTAGCAGATATAGCTTCGGTAGAACAGGTTCGTCAATCGGATGGATGGATTGCTTTATTCGCTAACCCGAGCAGTCACTAGCGACAGGACTAGATGAGGACTACAAAAAGCCGAAGAATGTCGCAGATCAGGTTGTAAGGCTGCTTGATGATAACGACATCACTTTCCCTGACCGTCTCCGATTGATCATGCAATATCTACTCTACCGAGATGGTCTCTTGCCCTCTGATACGCAGAAACTCCTTGCACATGCCCAACTACCTGCGCAAGATGGTGAAGTAATTCATAACCTTGACCTTCTTGGGGCACATGTCTCGAGATCGTTGAAGGACACGCGTCCATTGGCACAACCGCCCTTCGGTAGGAAACAAGCCCCACAAAACCCAAGCGAAGAAGAGTCTGGGCTTTCGAGGTTTAACCCTGCCATCAAACCCATGCTTGACGAGCATATTCGAGGCACGCTGGATCAGGGCATGTTTCCTTTCACAAAACCTCATCTTGACGCCGCCGAGGGGCTCTTAGGCCAAGAGAACGTTTCTCAGGCGTCATTGCGGAGCGCAAAACCTACATGGGCAAGGACTCGATCTTCAGCTCTGGAGCCTAGGCAACGCATAATTGTCTTTGTAGCTGGTGGCGCCACTTACTCGGAATCGCGTGCATGCTATGAGGTCTCTCAACAGTACAATAAGGATGTCTTTCTAGCAACATCCCATATGCTCACTCCAAGTCTGTATCTCAGGCAACTCGGAGACTTGAGTGTCGATAAGCGACAGCTTGACCTTCCAGCGGAGCGACCGAAACCTCGCGCCCCTGCTCATTTGTTCGAGAGAGAGCCGCAACGAGTACCAGAGCCGTACACAAAGCAATCACAGCCGACGCCTCAATTGCATCAATCCCCAGTGGCCAGCATGGGTGCTATGAGTATTAATTCGAACCTTGCTCCAAATCGGGCAGGCAAACATCAACCTTCGCCAGTTGCACCCCCAGCTACCGTCCAATCCGCCAACAATAAGCTTAGCAAGAAGGACAAGGAGAAGGAGCCGAAGGAAAAAAAGAAGCACCACTTCTTCGGTTCTAAGAAATGACGTAGATTTACATTTACTTGTTTTTTCAGCGACCAAAGGAAGAACGGGATGCAATGTTGTTTTGAAGATGTCTTGGTGCTGCATTTCAGGCGTTGGACATCATAAGATACCACTGGGATAACCTCCAGCATGTTTGCATATTAGGGCTGAACGGAACAAGCAGGCTATAAGTCTTGCTATTGACTATGCATTCACAGGGTTTTCATGGCTAAAACAGAGTCAATGCCCGCTCGATAACCAGCATAGAAAATTACTATGTTAAGCGGCAATTTCCATGAGGGTGCTTTAGAGTCTCTTACCACCCACCAAGGTATTTCTCCACATCATCGTTCCTGTAGAACATTTCTTGCAACCTCTCCCTCTTCTTTCTGTCCTCTAGGTCTTTCCTCTTGGCTTGCTTCGCATTCAAGCTTTCGCCTTTCTTTTGCTGAACGTGCTTGATGTCTTCAAATTTGACACCCAAGCCCACAGTGTCATTCTTCACTTTCGCCTTGATGGGTGCTCGAATGCCCTCGCCTGCCGCCCCCAGACCAAGTCTGCTATCTGGGTTCCATCCGTATAAAGCGAGGTATCTAAGTCCTTGCCGGTTGCGATCTAAATGCGATGGAGGATGCGAGTGTTGGATACAGACCATGTGAGCTATGGAGGCTTCATGAGGCGTGGCACTGGTGGCTGTATCGTCATCCAGGGCGCTTACAGGTAGTTTGCATATGTCACACAAAGTGGCCTTCGGAATAAGTGCTTGCTTCGTGTGGCTCTCCGATGACGGACTGGATACCTTCGTATCAGTGGTTTTGAGCTCTTTCGTAGAAGCACCGTTCTTGAAAACAATGGAGAGGTATCGGTCACCAGCTGAGAAGGTGGGATGCGATACATTCTGAGTAGGCCCAGGCTCGACACCTGCACGAACGAAGTCTATACGTCGTCTCTTGATGCCGGCACCGTATGGTAGTCGCGCCTCCTCTTGAGTCGAGTTCTCATCGTCTGACATTACGGGAAAGAAAGATGCCGTGGATGCATAGGAACATGAGAGAAATATTACAATTCTCCAAAAAGAGAGCTAGTAATTCAATACCGTTCTGAAATTTATTGTGAGTAATTTCCCAGTCGAAGTGAATACTCGTCCCGCAGGTCTCGAAGATCCCAATCGCGGGGTTGTGCAATTAACATGCCAATTCATTTGGCATCGGACATCATTTTCAAGGGAGCAGATGCATTTCCCTACTTTGTCCCTCTGTTGAAGGCTCTCCCTGGCGTGGTCCTGACATGGATTCTGAAATGGTACTTTGGCGGAGCCAACAACAGGTCGGAGCGCTTGATGCACTCCAAGGTGGTCATGATAACGGTACTATGATTGCCTCACAGCTTATGGGTTTAGATTAATTCTATGCAGGGAGGCACATCCGGCATCGGAGCAGCAGTCGTCCAAAATCTTGCGACTCGGGGCGCTCAAGTCATCCTGCTTACGCACCACGCGCCTAATGATGCCTTTCTGGTCGATTACATAGATGATATACGATCCAGTACCGGCAATGAATTAGTCTATGCTGAGCAGGTGGACCTATCGTCGCTACATTCTATCCGCATTTTCGCGACTAAGTGGGTCGACAACGCTCCTCCTCGAAGACTCGATATGATCATACTCTGTGCAGATACCTTGACACCCAGACTTGGTATCGCAGTCAAGACACAGGATGGTGTCGACCCTGTTTGGGGAATCAATTACCTGGCAAATTTTCACCTCCTCAGCATACTGAGTCCAGCACTGAGAGCGCAGCCCCCAGATCGAGACGTTCGCATAATCTTTGCAACCTGTTCCAGTCACGTCGGAGGAAATCTTACAGCTCTGAAGGACCAAAAAGATCCGCTGCCACCAGAAAGGAAGTATGAGACGAGCAAACTCGCATCAATGGTGTTTGCCCTAGCGTTTCAGAAACATCTAGATGCGTATCAGCGACCTGACAAGCAGGCAAATAATGCCAGGGTTGTGCTTGTCGATCCTGGGTTTACTAGAACACCTGGTATGCGGCGATGGTTGACAATGGGGTCGTTGTGGGGTCTACTGCTCTATCTAGTCACGTGGCCGTTCTGGTGGCTAGTTCTCAAATCCCCGATCCAGGGCGCGCAGAGCTTCCTCATGGCAGCAATGGAGGGAGAGCTAGGTCGAGGAAACGGTGGCAAGTTTTTGAGAGAATGTAAGGAGGTAGGATATGTGAGGGGGGAGGTCATCGACCAAACTGTTCAGAAGAAACTATGGGCATTGAGTGAGAAGCAGATAGAGGCGTTGGAGAAGGAGGGAGCAGTGAAACGAGCACATGCCAAGAAAGAAGATGAGATATTCGTAAAGGAAAAGTCAGCTAGGGCTCCAGAGGGTGAGCGAGAGGAGATTGGAGAGAAGCAGGCTAAAAGAGCCAAGGCTCCCGGGTCCAGGCGAAGTCGAAAAGCTGGATGATGTCTTTGTTCCCTATCATATGATACCCTTGCATCGCTGGTGGAGTGAAATCGTCGAGCTGGCTGTTAGCAATGGTAAGCCGAAGAGGCTTTATCCCAGAGCACATTTTCCATACGGTCCTCAAGATATTAGCTCATATACACAAGTACCTTGGGGCAGTGTTTTGCGGTCTCTACGCTCAGATCCTACCTGTGTACCTTGCCAAAGATAAATACACCAGTTTCAAAACTACCAACTATCCCGAAGAATGTAATAGTAAACGCTGTCAATCTCTTGCTTATGTAGCTGGTATGGTTGCGTAAACTTCAACAAATATCATTCCGAAGAACTGAGGATTCAGGTTAAGCCCGATTTCTCTAATAAATAACATAGCGCCGTTTCCTACGTATCAATTAGAAGCGCGCGTAAGGTATAACCCGCCGCGTACAGCTACTTATGCTCCATAATCATCAAATTTGAGAGCTTCTACACCCGAGCGACTTAATACAATCGCCGAACAATCGAACAATCGCCTCTACCAATCACGGTCCATAATGGTGCGTCTGACTCTCCGCGTATAGCGTCCCCTCGCTAATCCCCCATGTACAGTCACTCCGCATAGCACCCCCATCCAACCACTCCTCCACAACCACAAACACCTCCTCCTCCGCCTCCAAAGGCGCTCCCTCTGCTCCCGGCATCCACGATACCCTCCGCTCCTCCATAACCACCCCCCCACCCACCAGCACAGGCGCGCCACAACCAATCACATCAAGCCACCCCCTCGAAGCCCGCCTCGTGGCGTGGCAATCGACACAAGATGCCCTCAAGATGAATATTCTGCGTCGTAATTTCGGCATCGCGGAGCCAGTAAGGCGGGGGATGGAAGCGAGGATCTGTAGGGAAGGGGAGTGGAGGCCCGCTTGCCTGGGGGGTAGTGCAGGTGTGGGTGGGGATGTGTTGGCTGGGAGGGATGCGGAGTTCAGTTGGGAGGATGTTTATCGGGGTGATGAGACGAGGGAGGGGGCGGATTTCCATGCGGAGATGGAGGCGAAGTTGAAGATGGACTCGTGGTAGGAGATTTGGAAGAGGTGAGCTGGGGTCCAGTAAGGGCGTCCTGACTTGACTGGCTACTAGGGAGAGATGGTGTTTACGGCATCTTTAAAAATCTGGACCACGTTGAAGCAATAGCAACAAGTATCACTTGAAAACTAGCTTTGACAAGGGTCCAAGATGATCAATTCTGGGTAAACCTCCTCTGTATGCTACACACAGGAAGCGACGATTGGGTACATGTACAAAACCTGAGCTTAGATGTGCCCGGGCCACGAATGTCGTCGCGCATGAACTCCGTGGAGGCCAAATAATGCTATCATCAACCGACTAGACCATGCGAACGCCGCCATGCATTCGTTCCCTACCCCTCCTCCCATAAAGCAGATTGTTGTGCTTCGATTGCGATTGATTATATGAGGGCGAACGCCGGTCATTGAATAACACATCGGCACCCTGGACTTCGCTCGTTTTCAGCACGACTGCTTCCCCCAGCTTTCATCTTTGCGTCTTCTTCGTCCACAATTTCTTGTGGCTTGATGGTCATATGAATTATGTGGGCCGTATTACCATTCGTAAAGCCACAATCTTTGGGTAGTCTTAGTATCTTCCAGTGAGTAAGTGATCAGACAAAATGCTTCTCACCAGACAGTCGAGCTTTATCATTAAGCATCTTTCCCATCGAGATTAAGCGGATAGATTCCGGACTGGAAGGTTTGGCCTCCCATTCTGCTTACCAAAAAACAGTCAGCAGGTTAAACGCTGTCGATCGACTGCACGGTTCTGTCACGAAGGGATTGATCTCACCATCGCGCCAGTCCCTCAATATCAACTCCTTCAATTTGTATAAACTTATGTTAATTGGATTATTGCCATCCACTGCTACGTTGCGCTTTCGCAAGTACTTTTCGTCAAGCTTGTAGGGATGCCTTGCGCCAGTGCTGCTCAAAAGCAATGTGATAAACAGCGCTGGGCCTTGTATCTCTGACTGCTTTGGAACAAGAGTTGGTTTGTCTGTAGCAGGGCCGATCGCAGGGGCTGTTTTTTCTCTTGTGAGAGGCGGCAAGGGAGATTTGTTTAGAGTGCTGGGGTTGTTGATATGTTCCGGGCTTGAGGGTTCACGGCCTTGAGGGTTGAGAATCAGAGGGGGCTGATTGACTTCCTGCCGATTCTCCTTCGAAGACTCGATTTCGTCTGACGGACTTGATACTGGTGTGTGCCTTGCGCTAGAGGACACGGTGGGATGTGGGTCATCATCACTGGTATCTGTTGTTTCAGGATATGGTCCAAATAACGACTTCGTGGGGGGTCCTGATGTAAGTGGCGGATTACCCTCCTCAGTACCCATAGATGCTGAGGGTCCTGTGATAGGTTGTGTAGACTCGTACTCTTGGGTAGCAACATTGGGTAGGACTGGCGCGTCTCTTATGCTGTCGTTTGCGCCTGTAGCCGCTGCAGGGAGCAACTCTGGCTCTGTGGAAGCCATTGGCACAACGGTGAAGACGAGCTCGTAGCGCTCGGCGCTGAAGAGCGGGATAATCGACCTGACCTGATTATGCGGTAGGAAAAGTCGAGCTAATTATGAGCAGACAGTAACAGTTGCTCTGAGTACGGAGAGGATATAATAATGGTGGCGGACAGAGTCCCGCGGTAGCAACGTCAACACGTTGACATCAGATGCCCTGCAAAGCTTAAGGCAAGTAGACGTGGAACTTGAAAACTCAGTAGAGATAGTAATTGTATGTAATATACGACCGCTGACGCAATGGAAGGAGTAATTATCTGTTGTCGAAGCTTCAAAGTCGTCGTCGATCAGCCGCGGGGAGCTGGCCGGTTGTTAGTGGGCAGCTGGTGCTCCGGGTGCGAGAGCCCGCTACGAATACGTTTATTGGTGTGTCTAGCATCTGGGTGATAAGAGATGCTGCTCCTTTGAAGCATTCATAAAGATAGAATATCTGTATGCAACGAGAGTCCCAGATCTACGTTCGGAAGGCTATGAGGCTGACATCCACATACTACCTTTTCACATCAAATCCGCTCTGAAGGAATCCTGGCTCGAGTCTTGACGACTACTGCGACGCGAGCTAGATTGGTTCCTCATCGCCGTGCCATACTCATCGGAGCCATCCCTTGTATTGAGATGGATCTTCTGCTTTCACTCCCTGGTCCTCCTGCCTTACACCTAGCAGTCGAACTTTGCCAATACCCAATCCTTGACCATTATCCGAATTCACTCGGTAGCCCTCAAGGAATTGATGGAGACTTCTAATGACATCCTGCTCGTCCTCCACCAACAGAGCAATAGCGTCGAAGCCTCCAGCACCAGGTACTACACCTCCCACAACACCAGGTATCCGACAACAAGCGTCTATCAGATCCGTTTGAGCCTTGGGTTCAATTGGAACGCCAGATTTTGTAGACATTTCGCGAATAAGTGAGCGAATGGTCAAGATAATTGTGCGAAGGTTTTCGTGGTTCTCAGCTTTGCCTGTATCCTCTTTTGCAAGCTCGTGGAGCTCCGTAGCAAGATCCTCGTTTCCCCTGTGCAGTGTCTCCCAGAGAAGAAGCGCTTCCTCGGGTGTCTCATTTCTCCACGAGAGAACGTTCTTGACCATCCCCACAGTCTCCGAGCCGCATTCCACATCACACATCACAAGCCTCAAGCTCTTTGGCATACCGGCAGCAAAGTTTTTGTCGATACTGGTATCCCATGTTCTTGATGGATCTACATCTTCAATGACTGATCTCAAACGGTTAGAGAAATTCTTGGCTCCAATTTCGCCGAGTCCTTCCAGAATCGATGGGGAAAATCGTCTGTAGACGCAAGAGCCATGAATTGCCGCTGCAACGTCAAATCCTGACCCAACTTTACCCTGAGCAGCGCAGTGAGCAGCTTGTGCTAAATTATGCAGTCTTTCCCTTTCATATGTTGATTGCGCACTTGTTACCTCGTGAGGGGCATAATGTGCCACAACAGCGGTAATCAGAGCAGTTACGAGCGCAGCCGATGACCCAAGGCCTGTTTTATGAGCTTCATCTAGGGGGATATTGAAGTCAACGAACCGGTCTTGCGTCAAAGGAATGGGTTTTCCTGAAGCTTCGGGTTGCGAGTAGTAATCTGTATCAGCTACAATGGTGATTGACGATGGTCCAATCTTAGTATGGTCGACTGCCGAAGAGTAGGTCAGCGCATACCCAAGAGCTGTCTCAACAAATTTGTTCCGTGATTGTCGCGATGTGGTGTGTCTACCAGTTTAGGCGGGATCAGTGCGTGGACATCAGCGCAAAGAATAGATATACTATCGACAGATTTCTACGGTCATGCTGCACCAGGTTGAGGATTGTCAGGATGCCAGAGTCCTGCTCTCAAATAGCATCAAGTAGTGACTGAAAAGCACAACAGTAGCTTCAAGCTCGCGAAAGCCCCAGGTGACCACTTATCTGTAGAACTATGG
>JAABUL010000082.1_pt1 | contig 173286 bp, 9 predicted proteins | sample 5559151 | NCBI WGS metagenome assembly JAABUL01 (sample SAMN10711876, study PRJNA513368) | rock metagenome | isolation source: Antarctica rocks | place: Antarctica: Victoria Land, Pudding Butte sud | reverse complement strand
AATTATATTAAGAACTCTAATAAACTAGATTTATCTATTTTATTTAAAATTTTATTTTTTTTAGATTCTAAGAGTACTATATTTTCTAAATTATTTTTTAATTTCGAAAACAATATTTTTTTTAACTTTGCTAACTTTAATAAATTCTTGAAAGCTATTAAATTACTAGATATACTTTAAAATCTATTCTTTTCGAATTTCGATCTAATATTGCAAAAACACTTAAAGTTTTAATTATATTAAAATAAATTTGCAAATTCTTTTATTTTGTTGTTTAAAATTATATTATTAAAACTATATAAATCTAAGATTTATATTAAAGTTATAACAAATATTTATTATAAAATAGACTAATAACTAATTAAACAAAACAAAATTAAATTTTTAAAAAAGAATAATATTTATATTGTTTGCTTAGTATTTAACAAATACTATATATTTTATAAAAGATAAATTTACAAAATTAAGCAAAAAATTAATAACAAGATTTTTCGCTATAAAGTTTGTTAAGTTATTAAAGACTTTAAACAATACAAAAATTTAAATTATATTAAGATTTTTGCAATTATAATTAAATCTATAAGTTATAAGATTATTTTTATTTTTGTTGTTATTAATAATTGAAATCTAAAATAAACAAATATTGTTATTGTTTTTTTTAACAAAAATATTGACAAAAAAATCTATATAAAATTGCTCTACAATTTTAAATAAAACAAAAAAATTAATTAATTTAAAAAAGCTTTCTATAAGCTTAAACAATTATTTCGAGTATAATATAATATTTTTGCAATATTTTTTAAAAAATATTACTTTTGTTTATTAAACTTCGATTTAAGCGTTTTTATTAATAACTTTATTATTATTGTTATCTATATAAATAATCTTTTAATTGTCGATATTAATAGAAAGTTTATTAATGTTGTTAAAAGAACTTTTGTTAATTAATTTAAAATTATTGACTTAAATTTTGTTTAATAATATTTAGAAATTAAAATTAAGCGCAATTTTGCAACTCGAATTCTCTATTCTAGTTAAAAAATATATCTAAAAAAGATACTAAAAAATTACAAAATATAAAAGTATAAATTAGTTGTTACTTTTATAAATATATTTAAAATATATATTGTCGATTCGAACTATATTGTAGCTTCGAGTTATTATTATATCTATTAATCGACAATTAATTTTCTTATATATAAGATACTAGATATTCGATTAGATATTGTCTTTCTTGTCTTAGTAATAAGCAAATATACTTTTAATTCTATCAATATTTACTAAAAAATTATTAAACAAATATTTTATTATTTTCGAAATACTTTTAATCTTTGTTTTATCTTTTATAAAAGTATTTGTTTTTTATTAAACTATATTAATATTAATTAAGACAAAAATTAAAATACTTGTTGTTTTATTTTTAAGTATATTTTTAATCTAGAAAATACTATTATTAGTTAATTATTTAAATATTAATTAATTGTTGCTCTTTCTATTTGCGAAATCGAATATATTAAGTAAACGCAAATTGTTAAAAAGACTATCTAATTTCAAGTACTATTAAAATAGTTGCAATTATTTTATTGATCTCTATTGCTATTGTTTATATCTAGAGCTCTTATTGTTGTTAAAACTTTTTTTTCGATACTTTTAATATTATATTTTATTGTTATTGTTATCTATTGCAACAATTAGAAAACTATAATGTTTGCTAAAAATCTTGCGCAATATATTCGAACAAAATATATAAATATTTAAATTTAATTTGTTTGCGAAAAGATCGCAAATAATTAGATTAAACTAAAAAATATTTTTATTAAAAAACAAATAGTTAACAAACTAATTAAAGTTCTTTTTTGTAATATATTTAAAGCGTTTTAACAAACTTTTAAACTAATTTGATAACTAAATTATTTGTAATTTTAAATATAAATACTAGATTTAATTATTTAAACAATTTGCAATTAAATAGTTGCTATATCTATTGTTGTTAATCTTTATATTGTTTATTTAAATTTATATATATTGTTTTTTTTGTTTTACTAATAAAGCTATCGAGTATTATCGACAATATCTATATAATCTCTTGTCAAAATTTTGTCTCTTATATATTTTTTAAATTTTGGAATATCTTGAACTTGTAAATATATATATGTTTGTATATAAATTGCTAACAAAGAGCTTTTATATATATTTTTTTTTACTTTTGCTAGAAAGATGCTCGAAACTTAATAGTTTTAAAATAGATTTCGAACTTAGTAAAATATAAAATATAGTTTATATAGAAGCTAATTTTTGAATTTAGATTAGATAGAAGTATTAAAATATTGTAATCGATTTAATTTAGTATTGACACTACTTAATGCAATACTATTCGATTCGATATTATATAATTGATTCGAATAGCTTCGACCAATATATATAGATAGACAAAGTTCTAGCTTCTATATATTAACTAAGCATTCTATCACCTATTATTTTGACAATTAATACGTAAAGTTGTTAAAATATTATTCTATTTTTAAATTAAAGTTTTAAGCTTAAATATAAAGTTTAAGAAACTTGGAAAGTCTCTAGCTTTGCGACAATCAACGCTATCAAATTTTTAATTGCGAAATTATATAATTTACGAAATTTCTATACGCGCGTTAGACTCTCTCTACTAGCGTGTACTTACTATATTATCTATATTACTATTATTAGTTAATCTACTTAAATAAAAAAAATTGAAAAAAACTTGAAAAATTATTACTAGTAATATTTATACCCGGAATTTACCCGGAATTTACCCGGAATATTGCTGTTTGAGTTATTAACTCGCGTGTGGTTTATTTGAAGCAAACCCGGAATTTACCCGGAATTTACCCGGCACTTTCCGGTTAAATAACTAATTTTTGCCAGTTACCTATCTGTTGCTCAACCGCAATATTCCGGCTATATTCTGGCAATATTCCGGGTAAATATTGGGTAAATAACTATAGTCTTTGGTTGTATAGTTTGTTTTAAAATTATATAAAGAACTTTAATAAGCTAGTTTTATTTATTTTATTTAGAAATCTATCTTCTTTAGTCTTTAAGAGTATTACTTATTTTAAGATTTTTTTAGCTTAAAAGATAGTAACTACTAGAACTACACTACTCTACTTTGCTTCCATACTATCTTTACTTTGCTTCTACATTACTCTTCTCTACTAAGTCTAATTGGATAATCTTTAGAGTCTAGTAATCTCGTAAACAAACAACATTAACAAGATCAAGAAAAGACAATAAGAAATATATAATTTTGCGTCTATTTAACACCAAAATCGATGTGTCTTCTTATAGAACTCTTGGTACAAATTTGAATCTAAAACATATCTTTTTGTATGCTTAGAATTTATCTTTATCTGCATCTCTATTTTATATCTAAAAACTACTTATGTAGAAAATCGAAATATCTAAAATTTGTCTTTTTGTTGTCGTCTCTTTTTGTTTATTTTGTTGACTATTTTGTCTATCTCGCTATCGATCTTCTCGTTTGTCGCGTTGAATAGAGAGCTAATTGTTAAACATCTAATTAAAGAGTAGATCTAGAGTCAACTTAAAGATAGACAACGTTTGTCGAGTAAAGTTTTTAAAGATTATTTGGCGTTGACGTTGCGTCTACGAAGACGTTGTCTATATCTTGTTTAATAAGTTTCGCAAGCAATCTTTTAACTTGACGACAACAAGCTTTTGTATGCGTAATATATTATTAGAAACTAATCTATTTTCAAACAACAATAACAAGATTTCTAACAATATTTTTTGCATCTTGTTCTTTTGTAGTAAGTATTAGACGATAACTTTAGCTCTATAGTTATAATTAATAAAGCTCTTAATAAAGATAATAGATAAGAAAAGTAATAAATAATAATAATAGTCGCGATGTAAACAAAGAACGCGTTGAACTCTAAAGATTACTCGATTAAACTTAGTAGAGAAGAATAATGTAAGAGCAAAGTAAAGATAGTGTGGAAGCAAAGTAGAGTAATATGATTCTAGTAATTATCTAAAAGATAATACTCTTTTTTAATTTTATTAACTTGAATAAGTCTTTCGAAACTATTAAATTATTAGTTATGCTTTAAAATTTATTGCTCTTAAATTTTAATTTAACGTTGCAAAGATATCTCGAGCTTCAATAATATTAAAATAAATTTGCAAATTCTTTTATTCTATTATTTAAGATTATATTATTAAAGTTATATAAGTCTAAAATTTATGTTAGCACTATAACAAATATTTATTACAAAATAAATTTACAACTATATCGACAATTCCGAAACCTCTACTTAGAAAGTGCTAGTTGCAAATTCTACTAATTTAACTATTAATTAGTCTAGAACTCTTTTAGCAACAAAAGTCTTAACACTTGCTTAATAGAGATTTAATTTTAATATTCGAGATATGTATAAACTCTTGCAATACTTTGCTTATATTTCTATTTGTTACTTGTCTATATTATAGTAATTTGTATAGCAAAATCGAATAATTTGTAAAAAAATTACGCGAGAATAATATATCTATAAAAAGCTCTCTATATATCTAATTGTTTATATATAATTAATTGTACTTGTATAGAATTGCGCTTGTAGATCTTAACAATATACAAAGTTAGATTTTAACAATATACGAGATTGAATCTTAACAATATACAAGATTACATCTTAGCAAAGCGCGTGTTAATTATATATTTACTAATTTTGCTAATTGCAATCCAATTCTGCGCTTTAGACTATAGAGTTGATATATTAATATATTAGCTAATTTGACTATTAGTTATTAATAATACTAGGATTTAAGCTTCCGAAATTGTTAATATAATTAAACAAAACAAAATTAATTTTTTAAAAGAGAACAATATCTATATTATTTGCTTAGTATCTAGTAAATATTATATATTTTGTAAAAAATAAATTTACAAGATTGAGCAAAAAGTTAATAATAATAGTTTTTGTTATAAAGTTTGTTAGATTGTTAAAGACTTTAAACAATGCAAAAACTTAAGTTATATTAAAAATTTTGCAATTATAATTAAATCTATAAGTTATAAAATTATTCTTGTTTTTGTTGTTATTATATCGACAAATTGAGATAATTCTCTCTAGAAGCTCTTAGCGATTAGGGACTCTCGAGATCGTTGTGCGCATATCTCGACTCTCAAACTCTATTAGTAAGATATAATTAATCTAAGATTGCTTCTAGTCAATCAAAAAATTTAAAAAGTAGTAAAGAGTTCTCTAAATATTACTTGTGTGTTGTCAAAATTTATAGATACAATTTATTGCAAACGCAATTTACAAACGCAATCTATTGCACAACACAATTACGCAATAGAGATGTTTTTGCTATCGCATAACTTACGCGTAGAAATTTTACAAATTATTCAATTTTATTATACAAATTACTGTAATATAAATAAGTAACAAATAAAGAGTTAATTGAAGTACTACAAGAGTTTGTGCGCATCTCGAATATTAATAATTATACTTTTTGTTAAGCTTTATTTGATTTTCTAAATGCAAGCTTTTAAAAATTCCTCAAGCAAGTCTTAGGTCAATTCTGAACTATCGAAGTCAAATCTGCATTTTAAATCTAGCAAGTCGTCTTTCTAATTTGTCGATATAATAATTAAAATCCAAAACAAATAAATATTGTTATTGTTTTTTTATACAAAAATATTAACAAAAAAATCTATATAAAATTGTCTTATAACTTTGAACAAAACAAAAAGATTTGTTAATTTAAAAAAGCTCTCTATAGATTTAAGCAATTATTTTAAATATAGATAACTACTAGTTGAACACTATTCTACTTCTCTCGAATACTATCTCTACTTTATCTAGATAATATTCTGTTGCATTAAGTCTAATCGAGTAATTTCTAGAATTTAATTATCTTGTAAACAAACAACATCAACAAGATTAGAAGAAAGCGATAAGAAATATATAGTTTTGCGTCTATTTATTATTAAGTTTGATATAGTTTCTTAAGAATCTTCCGATACAAATTTAAACCTAAAACATATCTTCTTGAATGCTTAGAATCGATCTCGATTTGCATCTCTATTTATATCTGAAAACTATCTATATAGAAGATTGGAATATCTGAAATTTGCTTCTCTGTTGTTGTCTCTCTGTCGCTATCTCTCTTGCATCTTCTTGTCTATCTTGTTAACAATTCTCTCGTCCATCTTGCTAACTTTGTATAGACGATTAACTATTAGACACTTGGCTAAAGAGTAGATCCAAGATTAACTCAAAGGTAGACAACGTTTGCTAAGTAGAATTTGCAGAGACTATCTACGTAACGGCGTTCTTGTTTAGATTCCAAACAAGCAAATCAATTGACGTTCTTTCGTAATAGATATTGGGCAGCAACAAGAGCTTTATAGCTGTAGATAGACGATAATGCAGAAGATGCAAAAGATACAGAAGATGCACAAGATAGCGAAGATTGACAACAACAACAACGAAATAAACAACGCGCAAATTCTAGAAATTATCCGATTAGACTTAGTGCGCCAGAATAGTGTCCGAACAAAGTAAGAGTAATATTCGAGAGAAGTAGGATAATGTCCAGCTAGTAAATATCTAAATATAATTTAATATTTTTGTAGCATTTTCTAAAAAGTATTACTTTTGTTTGTTAAATTTTAATCTAGATATCTTTACTAATAACTTAACTATTATTGTTATCTATATAGATAATCTTTTAATTATTAATGTTAACAAGAAGTTTATTAATATTGTTAGAAGAGCTTTTGTTAATTAATTTAAGATAATTAACTTAAATCTTGTTTAATAATACTTAGAGATTAAAACTAAACACAATTTTGTGACTCGAACTCTCTATTCAAGTTAAAAAGTATACTTAAAAAAAATATTAAAAAATTACAAGATATAAAAGTATAAATTAGTTGTTATTTTTATAAATATATTTAAAATATATATTGTCAATCTAAATTATATTGTAGATTCAAATTATTGTTATATCTATTAATCGACAATTAATTTTCTTATATATGCAATACTAGATATTCGATTAAATATCGCTTTTATTATCTTAGTAATAAGTTAATATATTTTCAATTTTATTGACGTTTACTAGAAGATTGTTAAACAAATATTTTGTTATTTTCGAAATATATGCAATATTTGTTTTATTTTTTGTAAGAGTATTTGTTCTTTATTAGACTCCATCGATATTAATTAAAATATTAATTATTTTATCTTTAAATATATTTTTAATCTAGAGAGTATTGTTATTAATTAATTTCTGCTTTTTCTATTTGCGAATTCAAGTATATTAAGCGAATATAGATTGTCAAAAAGACTATTTAACTTCAAGTATTGTTAAAGTAGTTGCAATTATTTTATTTGTTCTTATTGTTGTTGTTTATGTCTAGAACCTTTGTTGTTATTAAAGCTTTTTCTTTAATACTCTTAATATTGTATCTACTTATTATTATTATTTATTGTAATAATTAGAAAGCTATAATATTTACTAAGAATTTTGTGCAATATATTTAGACAAAACATATAAGTATATAAATCTAGTTTGTTTGTAAAAAGATTACAAATAGCTAAATTAAGCTAAAATATATCTTTATTAAAAATTAAATACTTACAGGCCCATCTATAAGGTTATTTTCCCGGAATTAATCCGGAATCTATCCGGAATATTTCTATTTTGGTTAATTTCCGGTTAACTTCCGGTTAACTTCCGATTAGAAAACCGGTTGATAACCGGCAGTCAACTGCTATATAGCAGCTTTATGACCTATAGATGCTAATTTTGAAAATTTGAAAATTTGAAAATTTGAAAAACTTCTAAGTCCCGACGCTAGCTCAATCGAGGTTCCGAGTCTTGGCATATCGAATAGTAAACTATGTATATCGTTGATTCGTCAATACGTGAAGTCGTTAAAGCATTATTCTATTTTTAAATTAAAGTTTTAATCTTAAAATTAAAGTTTAAGGAACTCGGGAAGTCTCTAGCTTCGCGACTATCGACGCTAACAAATATTTAATTGCGAAATTACGTAATTTACGAAATTTCTATTCGCGCATTAGATTCTCCCTACTAGCGTGTACGTACTACATTATCTACATTACTATTATTAGTTAACCTACTTATCAAAAAAAAAATATATATATATATATATATATTACTAGTAATATTTATGCCCGGAATTTACCCGGAATCTATCTGGAACATTGCTGTTTTAGTTATTAACTCGCGTGTAGTTTATTTGAAGCAAACCCGGAATTTACCCGGAATTTATCCGGCACTTTCCGGTTCAATAACTAATTTTTGCTAGTTATCTATCCGTTATTCAACCGCAATATTCCGGCAATATCCTGGCAATATTCCGGCAATATTACAGCAATATTCCGGGTGAATATCGGGTAAATAACTATAGTCTTTGGCCGTACAGTAGTTAATAAACTACTGTATAGCCACTCTATAGAGTAATTTCTCTGCAGAAAACCGGTAAATTCCCGGTGAACTCTCGGTGGATATCCGGTGAGAAAACAGTTTTTTCCTAGTAATGTCCTAGTAATTTCCTAGTAATTTCCTAGTAAATCACTCGTTATACTTGGTTTAATATCCTATAACACGTCTTACAATAACAATGCTTTAGGTGGCTTGCGATAAGCAACTCGATCCAAAACTCAATATCTGATAACTCGAACAATAAGCTTCGCCCGAGTTTGTTAACTCAATTTAACAAATCAATCAAGACTTATTGTTCCGACAACAAGCAAGTTAACATAAATAGCTTGACACTATTCTTTTGCAAGCTGCAATCAAACAATTATACTAATACTCTAAACAGTTGCAATCGAACGCAAACAACAGTATATTCTATTGATATATCTGTTCTTGCGTAGCTGACACACAAGTAGAAACTTTCTACTTATATAAAACAAATTCTATTATGTTGCTCTTAATGCACAAGACTCGTGCAGCTCTTAAGTATTTAGATTCTAACTATCTATGTCAGATATACAATGTTAATATTACTACACTCTACAATTGCGTTCGAGCGTTAGTTGTTATAGCTAGAATGCGCGACCTTATTATTGTTGTCGATTATTTGGCAACAATAAATATCGAGAGATAGAACTAAGACAAGAAGCTTTCTGCAAAGAAATACTTCAAGACGTAAAAAAGAGCAATAGATAAGATTCGAAGAATATAATAGACACTCAATAGATAGATTATAGAAATCGCTGCTTATTCTGCCGTTAAAACGTAATATAAACTCAATAATATAAACTTAGTAGATATTCCGAAGACGAGGTGTAACACGTCTTACAATTAATAGATAAGCTTATTGTTATTGCACTAAAGTATCAAAAAATAAATAATTTAATTAAGTAAGTACTTATACTATCTAATATTAATAATAATTAACCTCGATTTGCACGCATTAGTAGGAAGATTTTTCGCGCGTATATATTTTAAGCAAAACGTCTAATTATCTAATTAAAATATTAGTAGCGTTAATAATTATAGAGCTAGAGCTTTCCCGAGTATTTTAAACTTTAAATTTAAGGTTAAAACTTTAAATTTAAAAATAGAAAAATAGTTTAACGACTTCACGCTTTGACGAATCAACGATTTAGATACTTTACTATTTAATATTCTTAAAATTAAAACCTCGATTAGGCTAGCGTCGAGACTTGGTCAAAATTTTCAAAATTGAATAAAATAGCACCTATAGGGTCTATAGGGTAAATAACCGATGAATTACCAGTGCGAATCTGGTAAGAAGTTCAGGATCGATAGAAACTTGATAAACCCTCAGTAAACCCTTGGTGGTCCCTCTAGGAATAACCAAAAACCGTAACTATCTAGTGGAAGCACTAGAAACTTCCGGTAGAATTACTTGTACGAAAGCCAGTACAGAGAACTTAAAAATAAAGAGATACGCAATCGACAAATAACAAACAAAATATTAACAATTGTACAAATCCGGGTTGCAACTTACCCCGGATGCAGAAATCGCACCCAGGACAAGCTTATTCCGGATAGGAATTCTTATTCGAAATAAACTCTGTCGATGCTCAACTTATGCTCAATATAGTTATTTCGAATTACAAAAATTAATTGCGATTTTCGCTTGCGATCGGAATGCAAGCTTAATATATATATAGTTTATATAGAATATAAATCTTTTTATTCAATATTAACTAAAAATTAACTTTTAGAATTTTGCTCTTTTTTAATATATGTTAGATATAAACTTAATTCTTTATATTTATAACATTTTTAAAGTTGTGTAAAATCTATAACGCGCAATCAATTAAATTCAAAAACAAAATTTATATATTGCGAAATTATATTCTATTATAGTATAAATTACTTTTAGACATAGTATAAGTTCGATATAATTTTATATTTGCGCAATTTAATTATTTGTTTTGTATATATATTATATTTAAGCTTAGTCTATATTTAATTCAAATCTTAATAGCAATATATTTTTCGATAGTATTATCAATTTTTTTGTTTTCGAAGTCTCTATATTTTTTGACAAAAAAAATTCTTCTATATTTGAGAATTTTGCAAATCAAGATTAACAAACAATTTTGCGATAGATAAATAGAATTGAGATTTATTTTATACTTATTATATACTAGATATTTGCTAAATATATAAGCAAATTTCGAATCTTAATAATATTAACACTATTAAATCGAATACAATATTAAGTAATTAAAATATTAACAAAAATGCTTCTATAAACAATTAAGAAAATCAAAAAAATATTAAACAATCAAAATCTTAATAGTCTTAACAAACTATTGTTTATAAAATTTAAAAGAATAGATTCTTTTTTACGTTTTATATCTATTATATGTTGAGCTAATATTTATTATATATAGAACTTTATTAATATTAATAAAATTGCAATTATTTTCGAAAAACGCAATTAAGTAGTTGTATTAGAAGTGCAAAACTATTATAATATTTTAGCATATTTATATATGTATTTAAAGAAGATTTTTTATTTTATATATAGAAAAAACACAATATTAGTCGAAATCTTAATTAATGTCTCTATTAAAGTATTAATTAATAAATATATATTTAATATATATTTAATTTAAGTAAAATATAATTTTGATTTATATAAAGACTAGATTTAGTTCTCTATTGTTGCAATTAATTTTAAAATTACTTAAATTGCTTTTTTATTTCTAGAAATTAAAAAGAAAGACAAAACAAACAAAATTTAATATTAAAATTTTAAATATTTCGAAATTAAGTATTGCAAATACGCGCATTTAAATATATTATATATATATTTAGTATATAATAGAGTTAAATTTAAGAATATTAATAATTTTTGACAATACTTTATTTAATTAATACATATAATAAATATTAATGCGCAATTGAAGTATCGCATAGAGATCTAATATTATAGATTTTTCAAAAAATAGCAAAATCAATATATATATTGTATATATTTCGAATTTATAACTCGCGTATGCAAGAATTAAGAGTCTACTATATAAAAAACTTATAAAAAAAACTTTTATTTTATCTATATTGTTTGTAAACTAATTTTATAGATTTATTAAATTAAATATTTTCTATTTTTTAATACAAAATTATAATATACAAATCGAATTGTTAACGCAAACTTAGTATATATTAATATTAATTATTTTTGCGTTTTAATAGACTATAGACTACAACAATATATAAAAAACTATATTTTTATTAAATATCTAGTTTTTAGAAACTTTATTTGCAATTAATTCTATTCTAGTACAAGTTTAATATATATTAAATATATATAGAATTTGATTATTCTTAAAGAAATAATAAAATCAAAATTAATATATGCAATACGCAATTAAATATCTATATTTCTATTAATTAAAAACAATTTCTATTCTTTATACTAATTGTACGCAAAAATTATATTTATTATCTATTATATTCTATTAAAATGTCTCGAGAAATTGTTAACAATATAATTACAATAATTAAACAATAAGATCTATTGTTTTTAACAATATGTAAACTAAGTTTATATCTAATATATATATTGTTTGCGCTAAATATTTTGCAAAATATTTTGCTATTTTTTCTATTATATTCGATTTATATACAAAATATAGCAAGATTGCTTTGCATTATATATATAATAATTTTAATATAAAAGATTGTATAGCGATATTAATTTATAAACAAAAATTTGAGAAATTTTCTATTAAAACAGTTTTAAAAAATTAGTTTATATTTAGTTTAAATATTGTATAAATCTAGCTTATAATCTATAGAAACTAAACAAAAATTTGTTTTTAATCAATTGCGTTTTTCAAAGAAGCAATAGATTAAAAGTATTATCTATTTTAACAATTTTTTTTAATAATATATTGTTATATATTGTATTTATACTTAGACTAAGATTTTTATAAATTAATTATATTTTAAAATAGATTTTTTATTTAAATAGATTTAAAACAAAACAAATCTATATAGTATTTCGAATTAAAACAAAAATTATTATTGTAAGTTTAATATATATACAATATATATTAAGTATACGCTTAAATTGTAATAGAAATTAATATCTACTACTACACGTAAATTAATATAGAAATTATCGAAAATTATTATATAATATTTATTAAAATATTTGAAGTATTAAAAGAAATTGTTTGTCAAATTATTTAAATTTTTTATATCGATTGTAGAAATAAAGAGTTGCAAACTTTTACAATAAATATAGACAAAAAACAAGCTCGAAATATATTTAGTATATATTAAAATTATACAAATATTACTAATATTTTGTTTAAAATTTGAAAAATATTTTTACAATTTAAACAATTTTTGAGAGTAATTTAAATATCTCGAGTATATATTGATTTTCTATCAAATATATTTTAAATATAATTTTCGAAAATATTATTTTAATTATTTGACAATTTATTTTATTAATTAACTTTAAAAGATCGAAACTATTAACAAACTACTATAGTATATAAATAGTATAAATATATTATATTTTAAGCTTAAAATATAGATTAAATATCGAAAAACAAAATAAATTTTTAACGAACTATATAAAGAGAAATTAAAATTTTTTTTGTATTAATAGATACTAGCTTGCAATTATATTAATATAGAAGAAAATAATTACTTTTAAAACAATAAGTTTGCAAAACAAAAATTATTACTATTTGTTTCTATATTTAGATAGAATCTATATTTGTTCTAAACTATATTTATATTAATTATATATTAAAATAAGAAAATATACTATTGAGATATTTGAAAAAAACAATTTCGAGACAAAAAAAGATATTTTATTTATTTAATATAATTGCAATAAATTCAATTGTATTGCTACTTAACTAGTTAAAAAAGATATATACAATTAATTTATATTTAATTTGATTTAATAGTTAATCAAATTATAGATAAAAAAGATCAAAGAGTTGCAAAATATTGTTAACAATATTTATATTTTTTTTTAATTTAGAAAATTCTTATATAATTTTTTTTTGATAGACTTAATTCTAAATATAAATTTAATACAAATATAGTATCTAAATTTAATAGCAAGATTTTTTATATATTTTAAAGTTGCAATTCAAGAATTACTTATTTGATAAAAAATCGATATCAAATATTAACTCGATATATATTAGATAAAGATTCTAAAATATTTTTTTCAATATATATTAGATAAAAATTCTAATTTTTTTTTAATATAACAATATATAGAGATACTATCCAAAAAAAACAAATATTAAGTATTGACTCGATATATATTAAATAAAGATTCTAAATTTTTTTTTTTAATACAACAATATATAGAAATACTATCTAAAAAAAACAAATATTAAGTATCGACTTAATATATGTTAAATAAAAATTCTATTTTTTTTTTAATATAACAATATATAGAGATATTATTTAGAAAAAACAAATATTAAATATCGATTCAATATATATTCGATAAAAATTCTAAAACATTTTTTTTAATATAATAGTATATAGAGATACTATCTAAAAGAGATAGATATTAAATATTAACTCGATATATATTGTTGTCTAGCTCGAATAAATATAAATTAGATTTAAATTTTATAAACAATATATTAAAATCGAGCAAAAAATATAGAGCAATACTATTAAAATATTAAATTAAAAATTAAATATAAGAATAGTATATACAACGTATATATTTAGAACGTAACAAATTTTTACAAAAGAAAAAAAAAAGACTAATAAAGAAAATTGTCGAATTAAAAAAATTCGATATTATTAGCAACACAAAAAATATTTTAAATATAATTTTATTATAAACAAATCAATAATATCTATTAAACAATTAAGACAACAACAAAGATAAACTAGTTTATAAATTTATATCTTTGTTTTACAAATACTATATAATATTGATAATTCAAAAACTTTTGTTTAAATTCGAAAAACTATATATAAATCTAGTATATATCGAGTTTATATTAAGTATTAATTTAAAAGAAAATTTATTACTTTATTAAAAAATTTAAAATTAAAAAGAAACAATCGAAAACAAAATTATATATAAGATATTTGTATTATTTGTAAAACTAACAAATACAACAATACAACAAACTATTATAGTTGTTTGTTCAATTTTATCTTATAAAAAATAGTATTTAAAATAGAAAAAATAAATACAAAATTAAAATAGTAAATAGAATAAATATATAGCAAATATAAACAAAATATAGACTCAATATATATCTAAATATAGTTAAAAGAGAAATTTTAATTTAAAATTAGAGAAAATATAGAGAAATTTTATATTAGATATAAATTGTATTTTATTTTAAATTGATTTGCAAAAGAATTTTTTTTATTAAAATATAATTGTTGCAACAACTATGCAAAAACAAAATATATAATAAATATTAATTTATTTTGTTAAATTAAAATCAAAAAAACAAATATTTAATTGTCTATATTATATATATTAGATACAATTGAAAAAATACAATTAATCGAAACAAATTAGAATACTATATATAGTATATATTGAGTCTAAAACTTAATTAAACAATTTTGAAAACCTTTTGTTATCAATTTGTTCTAATTTATATTTAGTATATATCTAATATATATAATAGAAAGCAATCTAATTTTTGTTTTTTTTAGCTATAGATATAGCAATAGTTTTTGCAACAATTGTATTAACTAAGTATAGACTTAATATAATTTTAATATAGATAGAAAAATAGTTGTACTAATTTTTGTTATTAATAGAGATAAATCTATTTAAAAAAAAATTAACTATATATAAACTTAGTATAGATATATTATAAAAATAATATAAAATTGCAAATAGTATTTTATTCTTCTTTGCTATTAAAATATTAATTGAAATAAAAATATCTATTAAGTATAAAATTAATATAGTTTTAATATAATAAATTAGCAAATAAGATTTGTTCTTGTTTAAATTAAAAAAAAAATTGTAATTCTCTTCTATATATATAATAAATATAAATATAATATATATAAGTTTTAGACTCTTTTATTAGAATTAATTATTATATTTAATTTTTTATTATTACAAACAACTTTTTTTTGTTAGCTATATATATATTAAATATAAATAGAATATAAATTTTTAAAATTTTTCGAAATCTTAAATATACTATTATTACAAGATTTTTTTGCTTTTTTACGTTTTTTTAATACTAGTATATATTTAGTATAAATTAAATCTAGAGTATAATTAAATAATTTATTCGAAAATTTGATATTTATAATAAATATATTAATCTATATATAGTTTAAATATATACTAAATACAAATTAGTACAATAAAATATATAAAAAAAAGTTTTTCAATTAAAATACTAATATAATACTAAAAATAAATTAATATAAACTTAATATATTTTAAAACTAAGTTAGAAGTATATTTCTTACAAATATTTTTTAAATTAAGAGACAAATACTTGAAAAAAAACAATAAACAATAGTTAATTAATAATTCTAAAAATTATATTAGTATGGATTTGATATTAATCGAATCTATATATAATTAATATATTGTCGAAGTTTTGAATTACAAAATAAGTATTTATATATATAGTATAAAAACAAAGAAAATAAGAGATAGATTAAGTATATAACAAGTATAAAATAAATTTATTTTACGATAGAAGTATGTATCGAAAACAACTATAAATTCTTAATTATAATAGCTATTTTATATAAGTTTAATATATATTTGATATTAATCTAGTTTATATAATATATTTTATATTGTTTGTATATTAATAGACAATTATATTAACTATATATTTGTATTTATACAAAATATAAGTTTAGTTTAAACAAAATATATAGAAATTATATTTCAATTTTGTAGAGTAGTTTGTATTTTGCTATTTTTTAAATCTAATTTAAAATTTTACAATATTAAATTAGTATAAACTAGATATATATTAAGTATAAATTTTTTTTTTTTTTTTTTGAGATAATATATATTTGAAGAGATATTTTTTGTATTTGAATTTGCAACTATATATATTTAGTATATATATTATATATAATTAATTAAGATATTTGTTTATTTGTTTTAGCATAATATATTTTTTAATAATAACGTAGTTTAATTTTAATCTTAACTTAGTATATATCGAATATAAATAAAACTATAGCTATATATATAGATAGCTAGCAATTAAAAGCGATAAAAATTATTTTATATATTTAATTAGTTGACACTATTGTATAATTATATCTATTAATACTTAGTATATATAGAGTTGCAATTAAATTTATACAATTTATATATTTGTATTAAAAAAAACAATTCGAGTTTTAGAATTTGACGCAACTAATAATATTTAATATATACTAAATTTAGATTAAATCTATATATAAATTATCTACTATTTTTCGAGAATTTAATAACAAATATTGCTAATATTTAGTATAAGTTAAATTGCAACAAAAAATATTTTTTTATCAAATTTGCTATTTATTTAGTTAAATTCTATATATACTAAATATAGACTCAATATATATTTGATATAGAATTGTATTATAGCTAAATATTTATATTTAATTACAAAATCGAAATTCGAATTAAAAAAAAATTCTTAAATATATAATTAGTATATACTAGACAAAAACGTTGTATATACTATATTTACTATAATAATATTTTAAAGAAAACAAATTTTGCGTATTTGTTATATTAGAATTGTTGTAATATACTCTAATATTAACAAACTAAATTGCGACAATATTTATACTAAATATATATTAAAATAATAGAAGCAATAAAATTAAAGAATATATTAGATTTATATTATAGATCTATTAATAAAATTAAAAGTATATACTACAATAATACAAATAATTAGAAAAGATAAAGATAGAAAATACAACAATTGTATTTTAATTTTACAAAATATACTAGAGATTTGACGCGCGACTTGTACAACTCTATTTATTTTTAATATATATTACAGCAATACTAAATCTATATTTGAATTGTATTTTGTATAAATATATCGAAATTGCGCATTTAAAATCGAGATAATAGTTTTTTTTTGACAAATATAAATTATATTAAGTATATATCTAATCTATTCTAAGTTTTAGAAATTGAACAAAATTATAATTACTTAATATATTAAGATAATCAATTTCTATATTTAATATATACTAGATATATATATATTTTTTTTAATATATTTTTAAATTTTTAATTTTTTTGCTTAATTTAGCACAATATATATAAAATATAGATTCGATATAAACAAAGTTTATTTTAAATACAAATTTTTTATTTAAAATAAGCTCTAAAATAACAATATTATAGATTTAGCATATATTTGATATATACAACTTGCAATAGAAATGTTTTTTCAAACTTATAATTTTTGTTTTATTTAGTACACTCTATATTAAATATAGACTAAATATAGACAAAACTTATTTTAAATAAAAATTCTTATTCGAAATAAGTTTGTTTCAAATAGAAAATCTATATTCGAGATAAACTATATATTTGTACAAATCTTATTTACAATTTTAGATTTAAATATATTATTAATATTTTTGTCTAATATAAGTCTTGTATAGTTTTTCGCGAATTATAAATATTGTACAAAATCTTTTATAATTTATTTCAACAATCTAATAAAGTTATTAGAGAGCAACAACAATTGTTTAAATTTTAAAAACAATTTAATAGAAATTAAAAAAATAGCAAGCAAAAATATTAATACAAAAAAGAAGACAAAAATATTTGCAAATAGAAAAATAACAATAGTAACAACTTTTTAATACTTTAAAATAAATAAAAAGATTTTAAGACTTGTCTCTAAAAAATCGAACAATAAAAATAAAAAGTATTTTATTGCTATTGTAATAACAAACAATAATAATAGTGTATAGCTAGAGTAGTAAAAAATTCAATCGATATACAATTGTTGTACAAATGTCGAAAAATCGTTTTAAAATTGTCTCAAAACAATATTAAAATTGTTGGAAAATTGTTTTTCAACCAATTAACAACTAGAAAAATTGTAAATTTCGATTGTTTAACAACTAAGTTCTTTAACAACTATTAATTGCAAAAATAGATTTTAGAGTTAAATTGCAATTGTTCAATTGTTGATTAAAATTTTTATTAAATTGAAAAAAAAAATATAATTAATTAGACTTTCTAAGTACTAAACTAATAAAAAAATATATAGAGAGAATATAGATAAAAGAATTACTTGCACGTATATATTTGTTATAAATTACGTAATTTTTCTATTTACAACTTGCTAGTGTTAGTAGTAATCAAAATAGAGACTTTCCAAGATAAGTTAAAACTTTAAATTTAAGTTTAAACTCTAAACTATTAATAGAATTAATAGAAAAACATCTTAACAACTTTATGTATTAACAAATCAACAATTTAGATATTTTACTACTCGACATGCCAAGACTTAAAACTCTAATTGGACTAGTTTCGAAACTTAGAATAAATTTTTAAAAATTTTAAAAATTTTAATATCAAAATTAGCATCTATAGATATCTATCTATTAAACAACTATTAAACAACTGTTGTTCAATTGTAGAAAAATTAATTTTCTAGTCTTAAACTATTGTTTAAAGATTTTAATATCAAAATTAGCATCTATAGATATCTATTCGTTGTCTATTTGTTGTTCAACCGTTGTTTAACCGCTATCTATCGAAAGAAAATCTAAATTTTCAAATTTTTAATATCAAACTATTAAATAATTGTTAAACAACTATAAAATATCTAGATTTCTGTTGTTTAATCAACGTACAACTGTTGTATAATTGTTGTTTTTATTAGTAGAAAGTTCTAGATGTAGTAGCAAAGATAATGAATATATATTAGCTAAAAAAATATATAAAAATAAATACTTATTTTGTAATTGTAATTTTTAGTATATATTTGCTAAATACAAATAAATATTTTTTAAAAATTTCTAGCAATATTGTAGAGATATAGAACTCTAGAAGTATTATATTAATATTTGTTAAAAGTTTTTTATATTAATAAATTTATATAATTTTTTTTGCAAATAGAAAAGAAAAAAGATATCTATTTATAGTTGCTAATATAATTTTTAGTAATATAAGTTTAAGTATAGTATATTAGAGAAACTACTATTAACAATTGTTAAAAATATATTGCTATAATATGTTGTATTTTATAAATTATATATATATATATATATTAAAGTTAAGTACAAACAATCTATTTAGAGTTTTTTTCTATTGTTATTTGTTATTTTGTTATACTATTTTTTGTTATTAAACAAAGAATTCGAATTTTTGTTTATATTAATTTTAATTTTGCTTTCGATTTGTATAACAAAAAATTCTGTTCTTTTTAAATATTAGACAATATTTTAATTAAAAAATTTAAATTGTTTGTAAAATTTGTTGTATATATTAATACAATACTTACAAATATATTTAAAAAATCGAAAATTTGTATAATTTTAATTGTAAAAATTATTTAATTATTAAAAAATAATAATTTGAATATAGATATCTAGTTATATTAATAGATTGTCGAAAATTTTCGAAACTATTAGTATAATATATTTATATTTTATTTATTTTAGATTTTTTGTTTTAATATTTTTAAAGTTTATTGCAAATATTGCAAAGTAGAACAAATATTTTGTTTAATTTAGTATATAGATTGTTAAAAGTCTAACTCAAATATTCTTATATATATATATAGACTAGCACAATATTGTTAAATATTAATTTTTGTTGTTGTAATCTATTTTGCATAATATTTAATTGTTTTTTGTTAAAAATTTGTTTTTTAATTCTTGTATAATTTTGTTATTTTATTGCAAACTATAATATAAAACTTATAACTAAATTTTATTTTAAAAAATATTTTTTATATAAACTTATATTTCTTTGAGTTAGCTAGATAGACAAAATAATATTAACAAATTATAATATTTAGCTTTTTTAAAAATAACTTCTCGAATTAAATAAAATTTTGTTTTTTGTTTTTATTAAATAAAAATACAATATTTTGTTTTATTATTTTTGAAAATTTAAAACAAGAAGTCTCTATATTAGATTATAATATAAATATAATAATTGTTTTTCTACTATTAACTTTCTTTAATTTAGTTATTTTATTTTAATCTCTATCTATTGTTTCGAATTAACAAAAAATATTTGTATTAAAATTAATACATACTTTGTTTTCAACTTTGTCTTAATTAATATTATTAAGCTTAAAATTAATAGAAGTCTAATTATTGATTTTATATTAATTAAAGACTAATTTCGACAGAATTTTGCTATTAGTTTTGCGTTAACTATAAACTAACTTTAAGAAAATTTTGCTATTAATTTTGCATTAACTGTTTTAATAAGATATTAATTGTAGAGTAGAAAACAAATTGATTTAATTTTGATAATTTGTTTAAAATACTAAATAGATATTTAATAGAATTGTTTATTTATTAAGTTTTAAAATATCGAAAAATAATATATTGTAGCAAAAAAGATTTTTATTATTTCTATTTATTTAAAATTTATTTAACAAAGTCTTCGAATTAATAGTCTAATTAATTTTTGTTTTTAATTTTTAATTTTTTAATTTTTTTAATAAAATTTTCTTTAATATTGATTTGTTTTTAACAATTAAAGTATTTGCAAATATTGTTTTTTATTATATAAAGTTTTCGAACTAACAAAGAATTTAAAATATTAAAAATTAAAAATTTGCAAAATACTTTAATAAGAAAGAAATAATTTTTGCTAATAGAAAAAATTTAATTTGTAAAATCTTTAACAAAAACAATAGTTTAATCTTTTTCTTTTGTTATTTATTAATATTTGTTTTATTATTAATTTTTGCAATACTTACAACAAACTTCTTTGTACCAAAGAGTAAATATAATATATCTAAGTTTTTAAACTTGTTTTTTATAAAAAAATTGCAATATCGATTGTTAATTATAATTAAATATAATTTGTATTAATTTATCTCAAGAATTATCTTTAATAAAACAAGATTGCTAAAATATAAATATAGAATTATAATTATCTAATTGTAATTAACTTCGAATTGTAAAATTTTTTATAAATTTTGTTTTTAATATTTTGAATATTAATTGCAAATTCTGTTGTAATATCAATTTATTTCGATTGCTTTTAATAAATAGTATATTGAACAAATTGTAAATATAAATTTAATAGAGTTACTATATAGTTAGATATTCGAATATTTTAACAACTTAATATTTGTTATACTACAATAGAACAATAATAAAAACGTAATCAATATTTAATTAACTATTAATTAAATATCGATTAAACAATAATTGTCTTTTTATTTTATATCGAAAATTGCAATTTTTAGACAATTAAGTTACAATTAAACTACAATTAAATTACAATTAAGCAACAATTGCGTCTAAATATATTAGAAAATACTTAATTTCAATTTGTTAAAAAGCAATTAAAATAATAGTTGAAAAGTAGTTTATTTATCGATTGAACAATTGTTAAATATATTAACAATTATTAATTGCTTTATAATTGTAGAAGATTTTGCAACAATTAATAGCTAAAGATTAGATTAATAGATAGAAAATCGATTAAACAATAATTAAAAAATAGAATTGTATTAAATATACAATTATCAACTATAAATATTATTGTTATTAAATTTTTGTTGCAAAAGACTTTCTATTATTATTGCAAAAGTCTTTTTTATTGTATATTTATAGTCTTTTTTAAATATATTGTTTTGTTGCAAAAGTTTTTTGCAATATTTGTATAGTATTTGAAATCTTTTACTATATTATTTCTTATAAATATATTATATTTTAATTATATTTTAGCAAATATTAATTTGTATTGTTTGTTGTTTGTTAGTTTGTCTTGTAGAAAGTGTCGATAATATATATATTGTTTAAAATAAAAATAAAAAATTTGTAAATATATTATATAAGAGTCTATTAATATACAAAAAGATTTAGAACAAAATTGTACAAAAAGTTGTACAAAAAATTTTTATTTTTATATATTTGTTATATAATATTTATTATAACAAAAATATATTTTAAACAATAATATAAATACAAAAAGTATTAACTTAAACAATTTTTTTTAATTTTAACTATTATATAGTCTTTTATATTATATATATATTAATTGTTGTTTCTAATAAATATTAGTTCAATTATAATTATAAGAAACGCAACTAGAATATTAACTTATTAATAAAGACAATTCTATTGTATTACTTAAAATACTTAAAATTTAGATTAATAACTTGTTTATTATAATCTTGTATATAGATATTTAGTAATTTCTAAATAAAAAAATACTAAAACAAAAATCTTAATAAATTCGATTTTGTATTTATAGCAAACGCGTCGAAAAGTTTAAAATTAACTAAAAATAATTAAATTTGTCAATATAAATTATTGCAAACTACTATATAAACTTTATTTATATTTTTGTCAATTATTTATTTATTTAATAATAGAAAGCTTTTTATTAATAATAAGCAATAGTCTTTAAACAATATTAAAATTTCTATTAATTTCGAATATATTTTTTAAGATTTAGCAAAATTAAGATATATAAACTAACTTATAATATTTTGTATAAAAAAATAATTTATAAAATTTAATAATATTGCGTAATTTATTATAGTCTTAAAGAATCTAAAAAGTATATTAGTTAATATAGACTTATTTAAATATTATTTATATATATTTTATCTTATATATTAGAATATTTATATTTATAATTGTAGTATATTTGTATATTATATTAATAATATAAAGTTTAATATATATATTAAACAATACAAGAAACTTCTAAAATTTATTACTTTTAAATTTATAATCTTTTTCTTTCTTAGTATTTGCAAAAGACTTTAATAATTGTATATATTTTTAAAATAATAAAATCTTATTTTTAGAATTTTCGAATTTACTATGAACAATATTAGAGAGTATATTTTTTAAAATTTTATTTTTAAAATTTTATTTTTTAGTGTTGTTTATATTGTTGTTATTGCTACAAAAGACTTTTTTAGAAATTTGTTTAAAATCTTTTTTAGTATTTTTTATAAAATCTATAGTATATTAAATAAAAATCTAATATATTTGTTAATTTGTTACTATTATTTAATATAGATTTTTCAAATAAATATATTGTTAACTTTTTATTAACATATTAATTTTTGCTATTATATTAAAAATCTTAATAATCTTGCATATATTAATATTATTTTTAGATATAAATTTAAAAGTCTTTTGTATATAATTTATATTAAATTAAATACTTATAATATAAGAATACAAAATAAAAGAAATTAATAGAAAAGTTTGTTCAAACTCTAATAGAAATTAAAATTAAATATAGAATATAAAAAATTACATACAAAATTAATTTGAAAAAAGCAAAAATACTAAAATATTTTAATATAAAATTAATCTTTTTTCTTGTTAAATATTGTAATAATTAACAAATTTTAAAAAATTCTATTTAATTCTTGTTACTTAGAATAAAATATATTGTAACTTTAAAACAATATTAGATTAAATAAAAAAATTAGATACTAAATTATTAAAATATTAAATTAAATTTTTATTTTTTGTAAATAAATTATTTTGTTCTTATTAATTAAGTTTTTTATATACTCTTTTTAATTAATAGCTTTGTAATAATATTTTCTATTGTTAACAATATTAAATTCTAAATCTTTTTAATTTTTTTTAAAACAATAGTAGATTTAACAATCTATTTGTACAAAATAATAAAAAAACTCTTTATTATAAATTTATTGTAATATATTGTTAAGCAATATTATTTCAAAAGTATAAACAAATATAATTTTTCTATTAATAATAAGATTAATTTCTTTATTTAAATTTTGTATAAACTTAAAAATAGATTTTATTGTATTGTTAATATTAATTTTGTAAAATTCTAATATAAAAGTAAAGATATTTGCTATTTTATATTGTTTCTTATAAGTTAAAGCAACAAATATAAAATAAAATATCTTAAAAAAACAATAGTTGTTTTGATAAACTTCAAAATTGTCTATAAAAAAAAAAAAAATTTGTTAAAGATTTTAAAAAGTTTTTTGCAATTATAATAATTTATTTTAAGTTTATTTTAAGTTTAATAAAGTTAATATACAAATTAAATAGTAAGAAATTTTATATTAAAGATATATCAAATATAGTTTTTTTTAATAAATATAGAATTTTTGTTTTTTTTATCGAAATTTTTATTAATATAAATGCAAAAATACTTGTTAATCAAAATAAAAAATATATATAGTTTGTAATTCTTAATAATAAAGAGTTTGTTATTTTTAATAATAAAATCTTTATTAAAGCTCTTTAAAAGAAAATAAATATTGTTTATAACAATTTAAAATTCGAGAATTATTTTATTTTGTTTTTTAAATTTAATACTTTTTTCTCTATAGTTTTTGTTAATAAAAATAATACAATTATACTAATATATAAAGTTTGTATTTAATCTAATTTTTAAAATATATTTAAAAATTATAATTTTGCGCTTTAAAATATAACAAATATTTTTAAAAATAAATCTAATAGAAGAATTTTAAGATCTTAAATATTAAAACTTAATAAATTTGTCGATTTAATATATTATATCAAAATATATCTTAATTTGCAATTTAATAATAAATAGAATTGTTTTTATAAAATTAAGAGACTTATATTAATATTATTATATTAAATACTTAATTTTTTTTTGTTGTTAACTCTTTAGCTTTTTAACAAAAGAAAATAATTTTTTTATTGTAATTTTCATTGCTTTTTGCATTAATTGCAAAAGAGATATATATTGTTAAATCTAATACTTTAATATATCGAGTTTTTTTAAGAAAATATATATAGAATTCTTAATTTCGATAAAAGTATTATTTTTTGCAAAAAACTTTAATATTTAAAGAATTTCTCTAAATTTAATATAGATAGTTCGAAAATTGTTTAATTTCTTAAACTATAAATTAAATATTAAATAAAATAATAGTAATATAATATTCTTTCTTTCTTATTTTTTTACAATCTCTTTTTTTCAATTGTTTAACAATATAGATAAAATAGTTTTAATAGACAAATAGTATAATAAAAAACAAAAACAAAAATTTACAACAAAAATAAGTATTGTAGAATTTTTTTTTTGTTTTTATTTTTGTTTTTTAGATTCTCTATATATTAATATAGAATAAAATTTTGAATTTTTTAAAAATATTGTAATTATTACTCTAAACTAATTAGCAAATATTTAAAATATAAAATTATATTTATTAAAAAAAACTCTAACAATTTAGTTTCAATTTTAATTTTAACTTTCAATTTATATTTTATTTTCAATAATATATCTTTTTCGATAATACTTCTTGTTCGACTTTTGTTAATAAATTTTTATTAATATATATTAAATTCTCTTTATTATTGTTAATTTCTATTATTTCTAAGTTTCGCGCAATATTATATTTTGTTATATTTCTATTTTTATTATTATTGTAAAAAGCTTTTTTTTTAGTTATTTTATTGTTAAAATTGCTATTGTTAAAAATTTCTTTTTTAGTTATATTAGTATCTTAATTGTTGCTACAAAAAACTTCTAATTTATTAAAAAATATAGATATTTAATAAGTAAAGTTTTTTGTATTGTTTTTTGTATAATTTTTTTCTAAATTGTTTGTTAATTTTTTTGCAAAACAAAATTTTCTTTTTATTGTTTTGTATTGTAGATATCTTATTAAAAGAATTAAATTAATAGAAAGAATTGTAAATTGTAAAAAAATTAACAAATACAATAATATTAGAAAGCAAATAGTTATTAAATTAAAAAGTATTAAAAACAAAAATAGAATTGTCTATAATATATATAAGTCTTGTTAATATATTAATATAACAACAATATAATATTTAAAATACTATAATAATAACTTTAATCTTTAATAGTCGATAGAAATAGAAAAAGTAAACAAGATTGTTAATTTTATAGAGAAAATTGCAATAACTAGAAATTACTTCTTATTATATTAAATTGCAAAAATTATTAATTTATTAGTTTAGCTAAACTAATATATATAGTCTAAATTGTAGTTTTTAGATATTTGTAAATAACTATATCTATATAATTATTGCAAATAATAATTGATTAGTTTTTCAAATTTATCTTTTCTTTCTTTTTAGTATTTAATCTATTTTTGTCGAAAGTTTTAACTATTATTATATACTATCTATATATATCTTTTTATATAATATTTGCAATAAATATTTTGTAGAAAATTTCTATAATTTTAAATCGAAAAATTAATCGAATTAAATTAGTAGCTATTATATTGTATATAATAATAGCAAATATTTATTTCGATTTCTTTTGTTTATTAAATATTTATTTTTGTTTTGTTTTTAATATAATTCTTTTAATAATTGCTTTTATTTTTAGAATATTAGAGATTTTATTTAATACAAAAACAATATCTTTTAATTAAATTAATTTCAATTCTTGTTAAATTTAATTTTTAATATTGATAGTTGTATTTAAATTTTTGATTTTTAAATTTTTAAATATTAAACAATTAAGTAAAGTTATTATTTTTAAAATAGTTTTATTTATAATTTAAAAAAACTCTATATTTAAGAAACTATTATATAGATAATATTTAAAAATATAAATAATTGTTGCAAGACTATCTATTTGTCGAAATTAATAAATATATTAATTTTTAATTAAAATATTGTAGTATAATTTCAGAAAATATATTTATTAATATAAAGATTGCAAATTTAGTTTAATTAAATAAAAACTATATATAAAAATTAGAATTATTTTTGAAATTAAATTTTCTATAAAATTTAAATAATTTATTTTTGTTTAACTTTTGTTTAATATAAAGTCAAAAGAATAGTTTTAATATTAACAAATTAAAAAAATATATATATATAGAATACAATTTTAGAATATTAACAAAAATTTTTTTTTTTTTTTTTAATTACAAACAATCTATAAAATAAAAAATTAATAAAATATTTGTTAAAAACTTTAGAATATAACTTTGTTAAAAACTTTATATAGTATTAAAATATATTAAATTTTTTTGCAATATCTATATTAAAAATCTTTTGTAACAAAAAATACTTATTTAATTATAAAGATTGCGCAATAGTGTTTATATTTTTAATATTTTTTTTAATATTTTTTTAATATAATTAGTTAAATTTCTAGTATAAATATTGTTAAGCGCAATTTATTAAATTATTTTATATAGTAGTTGTTCTTAATAGAAACTATTTTAATATTATTAATTTTAAATTTGTTTGTTTTGTTAATTGCTAACAATTAATTTTATAATATAAGTATAATTAACTTTTAAATTATATTAAGTATAATTTTTTGTTTCTTTAATTTTTTAAGAATAAAAGTAAGCAACTTTTTGATAAATATATTTTTAAATTGTTAATATTTGATTTTTTTATTTAATAAATAATTGCAAAAAACAAATATAGTTTAAATTTTTAATAAATAATTATCGATTACTTTTTTAATTTTAAAAGAAATTATCGATAAATAAATATAACAAATTATATATTGCTTTTATATTTAATAAATATAATAATTTTTGTAAATATTACTTTAATATAAGTTGTATATTTAGTAATTAACAATACTAAAAATAATATATAATCGAATAGCAAAATAATTGTTTAATAAAAAGTATAAACTAATAGTTAATTCGATTTTTATTTTGTTTAAAATCTAAGAAATTTATTAGAATTTGCTATCAAAATATTTAATAAACAATAAATTTTTTTTAATATTGTTCGAATTATTAAATATTAAAATTTTAATAGTTAGAATATTAAACAAAATAGAAAGCTATTGCAAAATATAGTTGCTATACAATATTAAAGATTTTAAGAATTGTCTTTTGTTAATAATATTAATATTAAAACAATAAAACAAATTGTTTAATTAGATAATATTAAGCTTAACAAATGTTTGATTTGCAATTATATAAGTTTAGTATTTTTTTATTTATTATTTTTGTTAAGTCTTAGATTTGTAACAATATATCTATATAGTAAAACTAAATATAACAATAGTTTCTACTTGCTTTTTGCAATTGTTAAAGATTTTATAATTTTTAATTAAATTATTGTTAATAATTAATTTATTTGCTATTAATTTATATTGTCGAATATTTTTGTAACACTTTTTTATATTAAATTAATCTAATACAATTAAATAAATTTGCTTAATTTATAAATTAATAAAAGTCTTAAATATAAGTATTAAAATTAATAAAACTATTAATCGAGATTTGTACTATATAATATTAAAAGATTTTTGCTTTTTTATCTATATATATATAAATTTAGTATAACAACAATATTTAGTATTGTTAAAGATTTTATTATTCGTTTAATAATATAAAAAATTTAAAATAGATTATAATTGTAGAAAATTTCTTCTAATAGAAGTTTTTTGCAATACAAAATAAATTAAAAGAGTTTTTTTAATAAAATTAAAGTTTTTAACAAATTAAAGTTTTTAACAAAATAACTTATTTATAATAAATAGATTACAATAATTTAAGTTTTATTAAAATTTATTATATTTATTAAAATACAATCTCGAATAGTAGAATTTAGTAAAAATTTATATATTGTTTTAATTGTAATAAGTTGTTAGAAATATATAGTTTAACTTAATACTATTTTTAAAATTTAATAAATAATTGTTTTAAATTTGCGTTATATAATTTGTAATAAAAAATAACTTGTCTTTAAATTGTTTTTCTAATAGTTTTTATTGTTAACAAATTGCTACTATTTATCGAACTTAATTGCGTAAACTTTGTTAAAAAATTCAAAAATAAAGTAGTTTTAATCTATTTTAATAGTTATTATTTTAAACTAAGACTAAGACTTTATATTAGCAATATAATAAAGATTTTATACTATTTACTTAATTTGTTTTTTAATTTGCAATTATTTAATTATTTTTACAAAAGCTATATTAATTAATTAATATATTTAAATATAATAACTAATATTAAATTTATAACTATTGTATTTAAACTATATTTATTACGTATTAGTAAATTATTAAAAATTTTAACAATTAAGTTAAGATTGTTGTTTTTAACAATCTTTAATATAAAAGACTTTTTGTTATTAAATATTATTATAATATTATTAACAATTATATTAAGATTTTTTAAAAAAAACTACAAATTGTTTTTAAATAAAAATAAATTTGTAATAATTTTATCTAAATTATATATTTCGAAAATAATTGCAAAATAATTTAATAAATTTGTGTTAAATTTCGACAATATAATAGCAAACTAAATTTAGAAAAACAAGTTAAATAATTTAAGTTGTTTTTTAAAAAATTTAGTTTTTTTCAATATTAATTTTTTAATTGCACATATAGAAGTTAGATAGTATTTAATATACTTAACAACAGTTTAAAACTAATTGTTAATAATTGTATCTATTAAATTTTTTTCAAAAAAGAAATTTTTAGAGTTCTTTATATTGTTTTTGCAAAATTTATAAAATAGCAAAACTAAATAATTTATTTGCTATTAATTATTTCGATTTTTCGAATATTTGTTCTTAAAAAATTTATTATTGCTTAATAATTTATTAACAATAAAACAAATTTCTATTAAATTAATATCTATTTTATATTAACGCAAAATATTTTTGTTATTTGTTTCTTTCTAAACAAATTAGATTTACTTTTTAATATATTTTATAAAATAAAAAAGAAAGTATTTATAAAAATTAATTATATAGATTTTTATTTTTTTAATATCGACAAAGTATAATATTATAATTATAATATTTCAAACTTTGTTGTAACTTGTAGTCGAATTATATTATATATTAAAGTAGCGTTCAAATTTCGTCTTAATAGTAAAAAGTTTTTTTTTCGAGAATTTGTCTCTAAATTTTTATAGTTTATTTTTTCTATAATTGTAGATCTATCTTTCTATTTTGTTTTTTATACGCACAATATGCGTTTTAATAGCGTTACTTCTATTATATAATTGTATAATTTTATAGTAATAAATTGTTTAATCTTCTAAAAACAATTGTTTGTTAAAATATCGAATTAAGAATTTAAGAAAGCAATTTGCTTTAACAAAAACAAATTTGCAACAAAAACAACTATTGCAAAAAGTAGTGCAACTACAACTAAAAAATTCTTTGTAATTATTAATTTTCGAAAATTATTAAACAAAAAATATAGCAATTTTAATAACAAATTTTTGATTAAAAATAAATTCGAAACAAATACAAACTTTATTTTCGACAATTCTAAAATTAACTACAAATTTTTTTTAAAAAAACAAAAAAAAAAGTCGAAACAATTTGTTATCAAATATAAATATTAACTTTTTCTAAAAAAAATTAAAAACTTCAAACTCTATTATAAGATAACAAAATAAATATATTGTTTATACAATAATATTGTACAATATTTTCGAAAAACAATACTCTAAAAAATAACAAATTATTTTTGAAAAAACAAAAATTGATACTTAATCTAACATTGTTCTATTTAGATAACTATTACAAAAAAAACTTTAAAAAATAAAAAAAACTAAATTAGAAGTATAAAAATTATATTTAAATCTAGTTTAAAGTTTTTTTCTATCGAAAACTATAAAATTTGCTAATATTAATTTTTTTTGCGCAACAATTTGACAACACGATAGAACAATTATAAAAAAACAAACTTTATTATTTTAAATACTTAAATATTCGAACAATTCTTATAGTATTTAATAAATTTTATAAAATTATTTAAGAATTGTCGACTAACTATTGCAATTAAATATAGTTATATTAAACAAAATTTTATATAAAGCGTAAGTAATTTTGTTATTTATTTGAAAATTTTAGAAACAAATTTAGAACTCTTTACTAAATTTTAGAAACAAAATATATTTTTAAATAAACTAAAAGACAAAATTTATAAAAAAGTTATTGTTGTTTCTAATTTTTCTATAACAAAAAACGCGCTTGTTGCACTAATTGCGCGCGTAGAAGACGCTACTATCTTGCAAGATAATTATAGAAATCGATTTTAAAAATTAAGTTATAAATTTTGTTTTATCTTAAGAAATAATTGTTTTAAACAAGAATCGAACAAAATAATTTTTAAATTAGATTTTTGCAATCTCTTTTAGTAAAATCGATATAAAAATATTACTATATTTTTTTTGCAAAATAATACATAGACTGACCGTTTTTGGAACCGAAACCCGAATTCTTGGCGCCAAGACTCGGGTCGGTTCCAAAAGTTGGAACCGAATATACTATATATAGTAATTCGGTTCCTTGGCGTTTCGGGTCGGTTCCAAAAGTTGGAACCGAAAACCGAAAAACGGTCAGTCTAATAATACAAGTAGCAATAATTGTACAAACGAAACTCGCATATATTACAATTGTAATTAGCAAAAATATATTTCTTTTAACTATTCTTTTTTTAAAAAGAAAAATTCGCAAGTTAATACAACAATTGTTGCAAAATTAAGTGTATTATATATTACGCAAAAGATATTATTGTTTCGATATATTAACAAAATTTTTAACAATTCGAAAAACTAAAAAGATTTGCAACAATTATTGTTGTTGTCGCAAATTGCAAAACAAAAGTTAATACAATTTTGACAAAACTATTTATATATATATTAGACAAATACTACAAGAAAGTAGTGTTTCTAAATAAAAAAATATATATCAATTGTATTTTCGAACAATAAACAAAAATATAGTATTTAGAAAACACAAATTTTCTATCTATTAAAATCGAGATTTTTTACAAAATCGAGATACAATTTCTAGAGTTCTATAATATAAATATTAAAATTTACAATAGCAAAAACAAAAAATATATATTGTATCAAGTTTTTTACTTTTTTTCGAAAATTGTTTAAAATATAATTGTCGAGTTACTATAAATAATAGAAACAAATTTGCATATTAATTAATAAACTCTTATATAAAGATATTAAGTAATAAAAAACAAAATTATAATAGATTTTTTTGAAAATTTTCTATTATATATAAAGAATACTTTAGTCTATATATTTGTAACAAGTAGTATTAATACTATTGCAAAAGCAATTTTTTTCTTAATTTTTCAAATTTCGATAGAAATTTTATTGTACAAAAACTATTTTTTTAAAATTAATATTTCTTTATTTTTAAAATATAACAAAAATAATTATATTATAGATTTACAATTTGATACAAAGCTATTGTTTAAATTTTTGTATATATTGTTCGAAAAAGAATTTGTTATATTTCGAGATTACTTGCTCGAAAATTAAATATTAAAATGTATTTGCAAATCTACAAATTATACAAATATTTTAATACTATTTGTTTTTAAAAAAAATAGTATTTTTTAATTTTATATAGATTATTAAAAATTAAATTCGATAACTATTAAAAACAAATATTTATTATCTTTTATTAAAAAGATATTAAATCGACTAATAAATATATACTATTTTATTAAATTCGATCTTAAAAATATATACTATTGTATCTATATACAAAAGAAAGATAAATAAAAGATTGTATTTTGTATATATTATAGTTTTTTTAAATATACAATTATATTTTTCGACTTGTTTAACACTTCTATTATTTTTCAAGTTTTAATTAACAAAATATTGCAAAATTTAATAAACTATATTTGTATTGTCTATCTAAACAATATTTTAATCTACTTTAAAATCTACAAAAAGTATTAAAATTATATTTGACAAATATTTAATTAACTAAAATAGTTTAAACTATATACAAAATTTTCTAAATATATTTTTTTAATACAAAGTGTTAAATTTCTAAACTATATTGTTAATAGCAAAAGTATTGTTATAAATATGTTACAAATAAAGTTAATTTATATATAATTTCGATTTATTATATTGCAAAAATTGCAAGTATTTCTAAAATTTGCGAATTTTTATCGATATTTTGTTTAATACTTTGCAAAAATAATTAAATTTTTAATTAAATTATTTAAAAGTAGCAAGCAAAAAAAGCAAAATAAACTGTTTTTGTTTAATATTTTTGTTCTAATTGTGTTTCGAGCTTTTATTGATATTTTTACTATTGTTTTTATATTAATATATTTCGATTTTAAGAATTGAATTATAATTAAAATTAACGTATTGAAATTTGCTATTGCAACTATTTTTTTTTAGCTTGTATTTTGCACGCAAAACAATAATCAAACAATATAGTATTCTATTGTATTTTATTTTAGAAAAATAATTTTTGTTAAAATTTGCTATAAAATATATAATTAAGAGTTGTTAGCTATTGTCGCGAGATTTTAGCAATAGCAATATTATTTTAAAAACAATTATTTGTCAATTATTGTTCTAAGAAACTATAACAATCTAAAATATTTTATAACAATAATATCTTTTAATTGTTGTCAATCTCAATAAATTCTTTTGCTTGCTAAATATAATTTCGAAATTAAATATTAGACAAAAAAAATCAATTTTGCAAATAAATTGTCGAGACAATTAAACTACAAAAACAAAACAAATAACAAAATCTATTTATCTATTTTTTAGAACAAACTTAAAAATATTACAATTGCAACTATCGAAATAACTTTTGTTTTAATTAGAAATACAATTAAAGTAATATTAATTTCAATTTGTATTAAAATTGTTTTGTGTATCTAAAATATTTTCGATACTAAAATATTTAATAAACTATTTGTTAAAAATATTCTCGAAATCTCTAATAATATCGACTCGAATATAGAAAAAAATATTGTAATTTAACAACTACAACGCAACAATATTAATACAATATACAAATACAAAAACTTAATAGAATTTCTCTTCTTAATTCTATTAACAACAATAGAGATATTTTAGAAAAAAAATATTTTAATATTTAAAATAAAATAGCAATTAATTGCTCTCTTTTAGCGCAACAAATATACTAAATATAAATAGAAATTTAATAGCAATTTATTCTACTATTTTTGCGCAATTTATATATCGAATAAAGTTTTGCTAAAATCAAAACTACTATATTTATATTACAATAATTCTCTAAACAAAAATTATTTTAAAATTAAAAAGATTTGTATATTAATCGATCGAAAATTCTATTAATTCTATATATTTGTTAAAATAGAATTGTATATTCGAAAATATAATATATATTAGCAATTTAAAACGTTTCAATATTGTCTATACAATAAGTTTTTTGCACTATCTATATTTATTCGATTTAAATTTTTTTTTTATAGATTTTATTACAAAACTTCTTTCTAATTGCAATAGCAATAATATTTACAATACAATTTTTGTTATTGTAGATCGATTTTTCAAAATAATATTATATATTTTAGTTAAATTAATTTAAACAACAAAAAATTTGATCGATATTTTGTTCGAAAGAGTTTTTTTATTTTTTAAAAATATAAAGAAAATTGTATTTAATAGAAATATATTGTTTATTAATAACTATTAATTCGCGATATACTATAGTATTTGTATAAAAAGAAAACTAAGTATTGTTTTTTATTCGCAAACAAATAGATAAACAAAAAAACAAAATTAAATATTAAAATATTATTTTTGTTGCTATTGCAACTATTGACAAGACAACTAAAAATTTCTCTTATTAATAGTTTAATATATATATAATAATATTGTTTATTTATTTTCGAATATATTGTTTCTTAAAATTGCGTTCAAATATTATTCGAATTTCGATTTTAGTTAAAATAACAAGAAATACTCTAACGTTTTTGTTGTTTAAAAACGTATATAAATCTTGTAAAATAAATATAATTGCATAAAAAAACAATTAAAAGACGCACAAAAAGCGCAAACAAAATATTATAATAAAAAAATTAAGTTTTAATATTACAAAGTAGAAAATAAGATTATACTCTCTATTAAAAATTTTAAAAATACTCGATTTAAAAAAAAGTTTCTTTTACAAATATACAAAATTGTTCTCTATTATAAATGTTGTTAAAACGCAAATATATTAATTGCAACTTTTAAACAATTGATAAATTTATTTGATTTTCTATATCTTGTTTCTCGAATTCTATTATTAGAATTTCAATATTATTGAGTCGACACAAATAATACTAATAGATAAAAACAAAAAGTAAAAAATAAAGAAAATTCTAAACAAGAAAAAAAATAGAAAAAATTCTACTATTTTATTCGATAAAAAAAATTTTCTTTTTGCGAAAACAATTAAATATTGAAGCAATTCTTAATTTATGCAAATACAATATTGAAACAATTTTATAAGCAATAGCAAGTTGTTGTTTTTGCTTTTAAGACAAAAAAGTTATATCTTCGAATAAATCGAAACAATCTAGCAAAACAAAACTAATATAGTTTAATTAATAATATTGCGCAAACAAGATAGAATCTTTACTATTGTTAAATTATATAAGAAATTAAATAGAAATTGCAACTTCTTAAATTTAATTACAATAATATAAAAAATAATATATTTTTGCTATCTAATTTTATATCTTTTCTAGATAGATTTTCTAATTCAAATAATTTTCTAGTAAATATACAATAAGTTTTAATTGTATTTATTATCTAAATTAATCTAATTATATTTAATAATAAGATTTTTCTTTAACTCTCTTTTCTAATTGTTACGCACATTAATTTTTAACTTATTTTTTATTGTTGTTGTTTGTGCGCAATAATATAGCAATTGCAAATATATTTTTAAGTCTTTGTAATTGTAGTAAAAAATATACTTGTACAATTAGCAACAATTTTTATTTTGCAAACAAGTATATTTTTAAGAGTTTAATTAAAGTATTTAGTTTAATTTTTGAAAAAACAAGATTGTATATATTGTCAACAACAATATTAATATATAAGAGAAGTTTTTGTCTAGATATTTATATTGTTTTTTTTTAAAAAAATCTAATTAGTATAATTTCTAATTAAAAACAAAACAAATAATATTGTTTTTAATAAGATTTTTCTCAAATTATATTTAATATACTATTTAGATATTGATATTAGCTAATATAGACTTTTTTTTTTGAAAAGTTAAAATTGTTTTTTTTTAAAAGAAATTTCAATAAATATATTTAATAACACATTATATTTAGTATTTTTTGCTAAATATTATATAAGCGTACTAGAGTAGTCTCTATACTATTTAGTCGATTTATCGAAAATAGCAACTTTTTGTTGTTATATTTTTATTTGTTAATAGAGCGCAAAACAAGTCTAATTTTAGCAAAAAAATTAGACAATTCAAATTTACTATTTTTAGCTAAAATTTGCTATACAAATATTAACAAATTAACAATTCTTTTGCAAAAGCAACAAAAGATTTCGAGATACTAATATATTAGTTTTTAATATAATTGTACGAACTAAATCTACAAAGCAACAAGCAACAACACAATAAATACAATGCAGTTTTTTTTTTTTTACGTATTGTATAATATATTAATATAGAAGAAGAATTGCAAAAGAAATTCTATTTACTATTGTTTTTTTATTATTCTACAAATAGTACAAGTATTACAAACAACAAAAAAATACAAAAGAAACAATATCAAAAATATAAGCAAAAAAATTGTCGACTTTATTCGAGAATTGTTATTGATATTAGTTTTAACAAAACTTTACAACAATTTTGCTATATATATTTATGTCGATAGTATTGCGCTCTATTAGATATTTGTTAATATTATTAGAAGTCTATATTATTTCTAAAACTTATACAAAATATTAAGAAAACTTACTATTCTTGTTGCTACAACTATAGATATACTTTATTAATATTATATATATCGAAAAGAAATTGCAAAGAAATTGTTACAAAGTTATCTCAAATATATTATAATAATAAAAAGAATACAATATTTTAGAAAATAAATATTATTATTGTATTTAATATTGCGTTAACTCGATTTAACTTAAATATACAAATTGAGATAATTTACAAAACAAAGAGATTTTTACTACAAAATTACAAATTAATATTGCGCAAAAAACAAAATATCTAGTAAAAAGTATTGCGTATAATATTTTAATTTTAGCTAATTTAAAATTGTAATATAATCTAATTGTAATCTCTAAAAATAAACTATTGTTATACAATAAATAAAACAAATTTCTCGAATTTTTAATCTATAGTCGAAAAGCATCTATAGAAGTCTTGTTTAATTACAAAATTGCTATTTAATAATATACAAAAAAAGTACTCTTGCTACTATTGCAACAATTTTCTATTTATAATATATAAGAAATATAAAGAACAATACAAAAAAAATCTATTTATATATTTCTATTAACAAACGAATTAATAACAAACGCGAAATATAATTGCAATTATTGCGTATTTGCAACGTATAACAATCAACAAATATAGTACTAATTTTAAGAATTAGAATTTTGAAGAAAGAGACAATTGTAATATTATAACTATAATATTTTAAACTTTGCTATAACTTGTAGTCGAAATATATTATGCGTCAAGATAGCGCTCAAATTTTGTTTTAACAATAAAGAGTTTTTTTTTAAGAATTTCTCTCTAAATTTTTACAATTTATTTCTTTTATAATTGTAGATCTATCTTTCTATTTTGCTCTTTATATATATAGCGTGTATCTTAATAGCGCTACTTCTATTATATAATTGTGTAATCTTATACAAAGTTTAGAGTTTTTTGCAATTTCTTGAAATAATATTATACAATAGCTAGATTACAAATATCAATTTATTAATAAATAATATTAAAAATACTTAAAAATATATAAGATATAAATCTATATTATAAAAAATTGTTAATTTATAGATTTTATAGAAAATTTTCGTTATATTTACTATAGATTAAAAGTAAAGTTTTTTATATAGTAATTTAAATAATAGACAAACAAAAATAAAGATTTTTAATACAAAAGATAAAAGAGTTTTTTGCAAAGTATTCTAAGTTGTTAAAATAACTTAGTATATAGATTAGTAGACTTAAAATTCAAAATAAACAAATTTAAGTTTTAAGATATTTATTTTAAATATTCTTATATTAATTTAATAATAACGATCTTTATTTACTCTACTAAATTGAAAGTATAATTTGCAATTTTTAGAACTTAAAGAAAGTTGTTATTAGAAAGATAAAATAAAAATAATTAAGAAAATTATAATATTAAAAATAAAGAAACTATAATAAATATGAAGATAATAGATCGAAACTCAATATCGCACTAAATAATATAAATAAATTTATCAATTTTAAATAAGAAATTATCGAAAAGTCTTATTGTATTATTTGTCTACTCTCTTAATCTATAGATAACTTAAAGTATTCTATATATATAACAAGTTTAATTAGAACAATATATCTACACAACATCTATATTGTATTAAGATATTTTCTCTTAAACTCTTCTAACTCTTTTTAGATGTTAGAATTCTATATATTGAAATATCGAAAATTAATATCTATTACGCTTGCTTGTCTTTCTTCTGTCTATAAAATCTCTTTATCCTATATTTATATTTATTTTACTTTTATTAAAAGTTTTAAATAGTTTTGATACTTTTCTGTATCTTTTGTATCTATTTTGAATTTAATAAAATAAATTGTAAAAAACTTTTATTGCAAAAAACTTATATTGCAAAAGATTTCGACAAAAAAGATTTTTATAAATACAAATATTTCGAAGTTTTCTGCAAAGAAATACAGTTAATTGTATATATTATCAAATTATCAAATATTTTTAATATCGAGATTTAAATCGAAATAAATAATATTGTCGATATATCTTGTCTAATACAACTTTATTTTTCTTTGCTTTTTTGTTGTCTTGCGTCTATTACTTCAATCTTGCTTTATATTAACAATAAGAAAAAGAGAACTAATCTAAAAAAATAGATCGATAAATTAAAGAAAAAAATAGAAAACAAAAAGAGAAAAATAACAAATTTGACAACAAAACTAAAAAAATAAAAGCAACAAGATATTTTCGAGATATTAATAGACAAATAAAATTAAATTATAGTCTAAAACTATTGTATTAGCAAAAAGAAATTAAATATAATAGTTTGTTTTTACAATATTAATAGTGCAAAATAATCTTATCGATATCTTAAAAAAAGGAAGATTGAAATAAAATTGCTTTTGTTAATAATAATATTAATTTTTTACTTATAGATTATCTATATTGTTTTAATATAGAATTGTCGACTACAATATTATTTGCTAGATAAATCACTTAAATTTTAAATAGAATATAATACTAAATATTATAGCTTTTGCGCTAATAAAGATAATCAATTAAATCAAAATAGTATTGCGCGAAAAGCTTTTTTTTAAAAACTATTTAAGATATTATTAAAGCAATATAGTATTATATCTAATTATATATTAAGTACAACTAATTTAAAGTTATTAAGAAATAAATTAGTATTAACAACTTTAAATTATAAACAACAACAAAAAAGAGATAAAAATAGAAACTTTAACAATAACACTAAAAACTTGTCTTCGAGTTATAAAGTCTTAAAAAGATAAGCTATAAATAATTTATTTATTTTTGTAGCAATAATTATCTAACAATAAAATTAGATTAATATATTTGCTATTAAATAGAAGATACAATTGCAAAAAACTTTAAATAATAAAATTCTATCTAATTTTACTAACAAACAAATTGCAATATTAAAGACTTCTATTTAATCTTTAATTAAGAAAACTATTTCAAAATCTTTTGCAACGATTAAAGTGTTTAAAGCAATTAAAGCAATTAAAGTCTTTAAAATATTTAAAGTATTTAAAATCTCTATTAACAATACTTAGAAAGTTGTTAACAATAATAATAGAATTTCCAAAAAAAAATTAATATTAAAAATTTCTTAATCTATACAAAACTATAAACAAATTAATAATAAAAAAGAGAGAAACTCGATAATAGAATATATATATATTAGTAAGAATAAAAATAGTTAATCGAAAACAAAAATATTTTAGAAAAAATATTTTAGTTTAAGAGTTTTTTGTAATTTCTTAAAATTTAAAGTTTTTTTTATTGTTTTGTTTCTTAATATTTAAGATAATATTTTATATATTAAAGTCTATTGTAAAAACTAATAGTACAAAACAATTTGCAGCAAAAAAATAGAATTGCAAAATATACTATATAGAAGTTTTTCGCAATAACAATTTAATTGTTAAAAACCTTTTACAATAATATTATATTTAATACAAAGAATTTATTTTACAATTAAACAACTTTTATATCTATTTTAATATCTAATAAGTACAATACTAGTTAGAGTTAAAGCAATAAGAAATTATAGAATAAAATAGTACAAATAAATACAATTACTATTTCTAAAAATAAAGTCTTCGATAGACTTAACATTATAATTTGTCGATACTATTTTATATATTTTAATAGAAATAACAAGAACAAATTTGTTTGTACTATTTTTTCTAATCTTAGAATAAACAATTCTCTCTATTTAAAAGCAACAAAAAATATAGAGAGAAACTTTAAGTAATAAAAAACTAATATTCTAAAAATAGTAATTAAATTTTCGCAAATCTAAATTCTTTTTAACAAACAAATTAATCTATTATTAAGATTGTATATTTACAAAAAGTTTAAAAACAAGTTGTTTAGACAATTTTAATACAATTATTAGTTAGATAGCTAGTAGTTAGAAGATAGATATTAGCTAGCTATTCTATAGAAAGCAACTATCTAGAATATAGATATAAGATATCTAGCTTATATCTAGAAAATAAATATTTTTTGCAGAATAGATAGCTGCAATTATCGGCAATTCCGGGACTTCTACTTAGAAAGTGTTTGTTGCGAAAATTGCTAATTTAGCTATTAGCTAGTCTAGAGTTTATTTAGCAGCAAAAATCTTAACGCTTGTTTAGCAAAAATTCAATTTTGATATTTAAGATACGTACAAACTCTCGCAATACTTTGTTTACGTCTTTATTTATTACTTGTTTACATTATAGTAATTTGTATAATAGAATCGAACAATTTGTGAGATTTCTACGCGCGAATTATGTGTTGACGAGAACGTCTCTATTATAATTGTAAATTGCGCTCGTGAATTGCGCTTATAGATTGCGCTTGTAAATTGCGCTCGTAGATAGCGCTCGTAAATTGCGTTCGTGTTGTAAGACTTAACAATATGCGAGATTAGATCTTGGCAAAACGCGTATTAATTACGCGCTTGCGAATTCTACTAATTGTAGTTCAACCTTGCGCTTGATTATATGGAGCGAGTATATTGGCATATTAGCTAATTTAACTATTAGTTACTAATAGTACTATTAACAAGAGTTCCGGAATTGCCGATAATCTATCTTCTATCTACTAGACAAATAGAAGATTTCTATTAGTTAGTAAAAAGCTAGATATAAAATAGAAAGCAGATTGTCTTTAAATAAATTATTTGCTAATAAATTTTTAAAATAGCAATCTATCTGGTAGATATTAATTAGAGAGCAAGTAAATATTTGTTTTAATTTTCTATTTAATAAATATTTTTTATTCGAAAATTATATTTTTATTTGCAATTTATATATTATAATTAAAATAACTATATTATAAATATTAATTGTTTAATATCTATTATAAGTCTTTTGCAAAAATTATCTATACTTTTGTTAATATTATATTATATCTAATATTATTTAACAAATATAAGTATAGATATTTTAATCTTTTCTAGTATTTATATATATAAGTAGATACTTCAATTTTTTAAAATTTTTTGCAAATAATTTATAGTATCTTTTATATTTTGTAGTTTTTTGCAAATATAATTTAATAACTTTTCTACAAATAATCTATCTCTTATATACAATACAAGAGATATTAATTTTCTTTCTTTATTTGTCAATCTAATTTGTCGAATATATTTATAAAATATATTTGTTTTTGCAATATAAAAATTATAAAATAGATATGTTGTTTAAAAATATAATTGTATACAAGAAAATCTAAAATAGAATTGTTAAAAAATATTTATAATTGTCTAATAAAGTATCTTTGTAAAATATTAATTATTAAAAATTTATAATATTTATTTTAATATTTATATAAAAAGTACTATACAAGTTTTGCTTTTAATTAATTAATTATTATAAAGTCTTCTATATTGTAAATATAACAACAATTGCATTTATAAATATAAGAGAATTTAAAATCTTTAACTATTAAAAATTGATTTACTAATTAGTAAAAGTTAGTCTAAAATACTATTTAACTAATTTTTGTCTCAAATTTATAATTTGTCTATTAATATATTTCTAATAAGTATTTAGTAATTGTTGTAAAAAGAGATATTGCTAAAAAAGTGTTTTGAAATTTATATTTTAATAAATTAATAGCTTGTTATATAATTAATAGTTTTTATTAAAAATTGTACTTTTAAATACTAATAATCTTCTATTACTATATAAGTGTTGTTATTGTTATTTTAAATAATTTGCTTTTTTATAGATAGAAAGCTTTGCACAAAAAAGAAACAATAAATATCTATTAAATTAAGTATTTTTATTAGTTTCGAATAACAATAATCTTATATATTAATCAAACTTAATCTAATTAATTATATTATTATATTTTTAAAGAAAAGATAGTCTATAAGATTAGACAATACTATATAGTTTATTATTATTTTAAAAATTCTAATTTAAAAAATATTAATAAAAGTTATTAATTAACAATATACTTATATATATTTTATTTTGTTAAACAATATATTAAGATTTATAACAATTACGTATTTTTTTACTATATTGCTAAAATAAAGATCGATATAAATATTAAAAAAAATCAATAATTTCTAATATTTGTTAATTAAGATTTTTTTTTTTTTTTTTTTTAGAAATCTTTCTATAATAATCTAAGATTTTAGATTTTAGATTTTTCTTATTTTCTTATTTAATTTACTAATTGCAAAAAGTTTTACAAATATAATTTCTTTAATATTTTATTTATCTATTTTGTCTATTCTTTTATTTTTATTATTTATTTCTGTTATACTTCTTGCTTCTATTACTAATTCTATATCTACTTTTGTTTTTGTTTTTGTTTTCGTTTTTGTATTTGCAGCTGCAACTATCTCTATTTCTATTTCTTACATATTAAAGCTTTTTGCAGTTCTTATTATATAGACAATTAGATTCTTGTAAGTCTATCTTCTCTTTAATATAGTTTAATAAACTTTGTTATAATAGATATTTTATTAATTATCTACTAGAGTATTTGCAAAAGCAACAATCTTAAAGACTTTTACAATTGCTCTAATATTTATTAGATTTGTTGTCAAAATATTAAATGCTCTTTCTATATACTTTAAATAGAAAAATCGAAATTAGCTAATAATAGTATATCTTTACAAAATAAAAGAAATAAAAATATTTTTACAATCGATTTCTAAAAGCAATTAAAAGTAAATATAAAAGCTTAAACTTTAAATATAAAACTATTTTACAAAAAAGAAAAAAGACTAAAAAATCTTTAAATAAATTATTATATCTTTCTTGCTTAGTATAGTAGTTAAAAAAAAGTTTTGCAAAGTTTTGCTTAATTCTTTTTATTTAAAGTAAAGTATATTATATATTCTAAATATAATAATATTTAATATTAATACTAAAAAAGTAATTAAAGATTGTTGTACTTTTATATTAATAAATTATATAAATATTGTTTTATTTTTAAAAAAGAGATTTTAAATATTTTTACAATCTCTTTTAATTGTTTAATAATATATTTTCTTATTTATAATATTAAATTGCAAATTGTCTTTTTAATTTTTAAGACAAAAATAAATATAATATTCTATATTTATATTATATTAAGAGAATTTATTGTTCTTAATTTATTGCAATATATTGTCTAGAAATATTATAATAAAAAAATATATAATTTTGTACACGTTGTTAATTTTTATCTCGATACTTGTATTTAATTTCTTAATTAATTTGCGAAAAACTTTAATTATATTATAAAGAGCTACTCTATAAAAATTTAAAATTTAAATAAAAATATTAGCTAGTTTTTTTCTCTTCTTATAAAAGAGATATACTAAAATAAGATAGAATATTTTTGAAATACAATATATATTTCGATAAATATTAAAGTTGTCGATAAAAAGAAAATAGAGAAAAAATATATAGAAATTGTTAAAAACTTTTGTAAACTACTTTTAATTAAAATATTTTTATTTAAGCTATTATTGCTATTGTAGTCTTTCGCAATTAAGATTTGTTTTCTAAGAAACTATTGCAATAACTCAATTTTAATAAAATATAAATTTCTATAAATTTTATTAGATTAAAGTATTAAATTGAAGTTTTTAACAAATAATATTATATACAATAAAGTATATATAACTTAAAATAGAGACTTTAATAAATATATATCGAATATATAATTGTTATTGTTAATATCTAAATTATTAACAATCTATATAATTATATTTAATAAATTTAAGTTTTGCAATTAACAAAATATTACAAAAGAATATATAAATAATAATACAATATTTAGTAGAAGATTACTTTTAGCAAATATAATTGCTATCTATAAGTAGCAGAGACAATTAAGTCTACTAATACTAGTTTTATTATTTGTACTAACAATACATCTAATTTGATAAGTAATATAATTAGCTATTTAAATAATACTAATTACAAAATAGGCTTTTATAGATTTTGTTAATCTTATTTTTTGAAAAAATATTAGAATATTTTGCAAAAAGAAGTAGACAAATTAGAGAAATAACGCGTAAGAAAAAATAATATATAGAGAGAGAACAGCAGAGTTAATAGTAATATAAAATCGATAATAATAGAGATCGATAATAATAGAAACAAATAATACTAAAAATTAATAATATTAAAGACTTGTAATACTAAAGAAAACTATAATATTAAAGAAAAAAATAATAGAGTAAAATTGCAAATCTATTTAAAGATTTATATTAAATTGCTTAACAAAAATTGCAAATTACAAAAAATTATTATAGATTTGTGCAAAAACAATAATAAAAAGAAATTTGTTAAAAATATTATATATTTTTAATTAGCAAATAAAAAACTTTTACAAATAAATATATTTATTTTAGATATTAATTGTTTTGCTTTAATTTAAAAACAAAATTATTTATATTAAATTATAAAATAACAAATTTTTTTTTTGTTAATTTCTTTTATAGAATTAGAGTTTTTTCTTTTATTATTTATTGTTCTATATTAATTATTGTTTTATTAAATTCTTTTTTATAATTTTTTTTTGATTAAGTTTAATTATTATTCAAGAAATTGTCTTTTTAAAATTTTTAACAACAACTTTTAAATCAAAATTGTTAAAAACAAAATATTTGTAAAATCAAATATATTTAAATAAATTATTAAAATATTTAGATTTTTTAATAATTTATATTTGTATTTTTCGAAAATAGAAAATTTTAAAATATACAAATATTAGTATTTTAAATAGAAATTAAATTCTATTACAATAATATTGTAAAAAAATATTAAAGCTATAAGTTTATTCTTTTTATTAAAATTTATTAAAAATTTATTTTATTTTAGCAAATTTTGTTATAATATTAAAGTAGTTATTTTAATTTTTAATAATTAAAAAATTATTACTATATATAGTAAAAAAACTAATATTTAACAAAATATTAAAGTTTTTTTGTAATTGCAATTTATCTATTAAAATATTAGTATTTATTAATATTTTTAGCTAATTTAACAATCTTCTATATTTTGTTTATAAACATTTTTACTATTTAATAAATAATACAATCTTAAAGCTTTTTGCAAATGCAAATAAAAATTAATTTATATAATTTTTAATATTTTTTATTTAAGTACAAAGCTTTAATACTTTGTTAAATATTAAATTTAAAATATTAATTAAATTGTTTAAATAAATCTAATCAAAATTTATATTAATTTTAAAATATAGAATTTGCAATTAATTAAAATAGATATTTTTGTTTTTAAATTTTTTTTTAAATTTTTTGTTTTAAGATTGTAGATTTTGTTAAGCTAAATTAGATTTGTAAAAAACAATAGTAGTTGCAATTTTCGATAGATTTTAAAATTGTATTTAATTTTTAAAGTTTTAATATCTTTAAAATTATTATTCTTTTTAATAAGATTTTTAAAAAAAATGTTTTCTATTTTTTTGTAGTTTATTTTTTTGTCGATTATATAATTGCAATTAATAATAATTGTTTTAAATTCTAATATATAGTTTTCTATTTTTGTATTTGTACAAAATAATATTTGTAATTTGTTAGTTTTTCAAATTATAGTTTTTTTAAAAATTATACTTAGTTTTATTTCTTAATTAATTATATTTATATTTAATTAAAATAGAATTTTTTTTTCAATTTTTAAAATTAGTTGTAACTTAATTGCAAAATAATTATCAAATAATATATATAAATTTATATTGTTATTAGTTTTTATAATTATTAATATCTACAATTGCTATTAGCTATTAACAATATATAACTCGATTAAAAAAAATTTTTTTTTACAATTATTATTTAAATTATTAAATAATACTATATTTGTTTTTAGAAATTTGAGAAATATAATTTAACAAATAGCAATAAACAAATTTAAGTTTGTGTTTTTTAAACAATAATATTTATTTGCTATTAGCAATTTAAAATATTTAAAAATAGTTTTAAATTATTGATAATTTAATTTAAACTTAAATTTTTTTATATTTTGTTTTAATATACAATATAAATTGTATTTTTAAGTTTTTTATATTTTTAAATTGTTTTGATTTGCAAAAATATAATACAAAAAAACAACAATAGTACAAATATTTTGCTTTATATTATTAAAGACAGAATATTTTATATTAAGAGTATTAAATATACTCTTAATATCTATAATTAACTCTTGATTTTTTTAATTATTTCTATAATATAAGTAGATACAAAATTGTTTTAAAACAATTTATTTAATTTTGTCTATTTATTAATTTATTAATATAGACAAAATAAAAAGAAGTATAGATTTAACTATTTTTTGTTTTTTAATAAAGTACTTTTTTATTTAGAATTTACTAAAAGAAATATTAGCAATTATTTATAACTAGAGATATTTGAAAAAAAATTTAGTTATCAATATTTAAACTAATATAATTTAAATTTTGTCTAAATTTATATTATTAATAAACAAATATTTATAAATATTAAAATTCTTTATAAAGTCTAGAATAGTCTTAATATCTATTAACTATTATAAAATTATAATTATACTAATAGCTATTTCTACAATTTGCAAAATAGTTTTTAAATTATTTTATTTTATTCTACTTAAGTTTATTGTAGATTGCAATAATATTCTTTTGTTAATAAACTAAATTGTTTACAAAACTCTATATTTCTTTATATTAACAAATTAATTTTTTTAAATTTTAAATATATATAATTGCAAATATATTGATATTTTAAACTAGTCAAGATTTTTAGAATTTAGATTCAATTTTAAAAAATTTATTAAAATTTATTGTATAGTTAATTGTCTTAAATTTGAAGAAATCTTTAAACTATATAATTTTATTATATATATAAAATTGTTAGAAAATATATTTAACACAAATATAGGATATTTAAAAACAAATTATAATATATAGTTTACAAGTTATTTAATATATATATATATATTTTTTTTAATATTATCTAGATTTTTAACAATTAATATATTTTCTCTATTCTTATTTTGTTTGCAAATAACAATTTCTATATCTCTCTTCTAAAGAATTTCTAAATATTGTTTTTATACAAAGAAATTATAATTACAAATATTGTCTTTTTCAAATTTAATTACAAATTCAATCTTAGTTATCGAAAAAAAAATTAATAATAAAATCTTATTAATAAAATTAATAAAGTTGTTTATCTATTGTATTTTTAATAGATTAAATAATTGCTAAACAATCTAATTAAATAGAAAGAACTATAAGAGAATTTTACAAAACAATATTGTTGCAAAATCTTCGATAGATTGTTTAGAAGAAAGTAATACTAAATCGACAAACTATTTTATTAAATACAAGAGATTATTAGTTCTCGAAATTGATTTACTTACAAAAAACTTCTATTTTTTTTTTTTTTTTTTTCCTTAACAAAACTTCTATAATTTTTGCTATTTTTATTAGATTTTTAATATAAGAATGCAGCAATTCTTTAAACAATTTCTTGTTATAAAACAAATTTTTGTAACTCTTTGTATTTATAATTAAGATTTTGTACAATAGTAATATTTATTATTTAATAATATTTTAATCTAAAATATTGTATCTTAATTCTAATATAAAATACTTATTATTATTATTATCTTTGTTTGCAAATAGATATTTCTTAACAATTGTTAAATGTTTTTTTTGTTTTTGTTCTATATATAACTCTAGTTACTGTTTATTAAAATTAGATATATTTTTCTATATATTATTTAAATATTCATTAAAAGCAATTAAACTTTATTTAGTTTTTTATTTAATTTATATTTTTAAAATTTAAAAATATAACAAAAGTATCTATATTTTGTTATTTTAATTTTTTACTAATTATATTAAAACATTTATAGAATTCGATATTGCAACAATTAATTGCTAAAGACTTTAATTTAGAGAATTTAAATATAGAGAAATATTGTTAATTGTATAAACTTAAAAAAATAATTTAAGCAATAAAATATATTAATAGATAGATTTCTAAAAATAATAATATAAATTCTATATTAAAGATTACTATAAAGATCTACAACAATAGTTTGCTATTAGAGTTTTTAACAAAAGTTTGATACAATATTCTAATATAGTTTTTTGCAATCGATATTTCTTAATTTAAAAAAATAAGATAAAGAAGTCTACAAAGATAAAGGCAAAAAATAATATAATATTTAGAGTTATATATAAAATAACAATAGAAGATAAGTAAATTTAACAAACTAGTAATTCTATCTTCGACTTATTTTTTTTCGACAATTAGTAATAATAATATTTTTAACAAATTAGTAGATCAAAATAGTCTTATAATTGTTATTAGATATTAGAAGACTTATATATTAAGAAAACTATAATTTTAAAAATAAATAATAGATAGCTAGAAGAACAAATAGTAGAAATAAGATAAAAAATATTAAAATTTAAGAAAAGATAAATAGTTATTACGCATATTTACTACTTAATACAATTGGCAATATAATAAACAATAGATTTACTAAATAAAAAATTAATAACTTAATATAACTATTACTCTTACTTCTATAGATTAATCTACAATTATTTTGCTTGCAAGATAAATATTATATCTTAACAATTGTAATTATAATATATATAGTATAGTATTAATATTAGTATATAAATATAAAAATAACTATAAATAATTTAATTTTTTGTTTTTGCTTTTTCGATAATAGTTTATTTAAAATATATTAGTATCTTAGCTTTGCAAATACTTTACTCTTTTTTAAAAACTCTCTATCTTATCTTTTTTCTAAGAACTTATCTCTTTCTCGATTATAACAATAGCAAGAAATTAGAAAAATAATTTTCAACAAATAGTATTTTAGAGTTAAGAGTATTCTAGAATTGTTGCAAAAAAATAACTTACTATTAAACAATTGTCTAATTCTTACTTGCAAATTAATATTACTATCAACAAACTTAGCTCTATATTTTATCGATTTTATACTATAATAGAAGACTTTTTTTGCAATTCTTTTAATAATATATTTTTTGTTTGCAATTAACAATAGAAAAAATTAATACCAAATTTTAACAACTTTAAAAAAGAGCTATTTGTATTATTTATTAAATTTAAACTTTTATTAGTAAAAAAATTATTTGTTTATTAATCTATATATATACTAAAAACAATTATAGAAAAAGAAGACAAAAATTTTATTTGCAAAATCTTTGTTAAAAACTATTATTAAAAAGAAATTAATTATATTAAAAAAGTCTATAAAGAAGATAAAATCTATATTAGTATTTGAAATTCTTTTACAATTGTACTTAAAATCTCGAAAGAATTTAATTAATAACAATAACAAAAATATTTTAAAAAAAATAAACAACAACAATAGAAATAAAATTTACAATAGTTTTATAAAACTAACTATATTTTTTGCAAATTTTACACACAATTTATCTATTAATAAAAGTATTAGTATAGAGATACAAGACAATAATAAAACAATAAATTTTAAGTTTAAAAAACAAAAATAGCAAATCGAGATAAATTAACAATTTATATACAATAATAGATTTTTGATTATACTAGTATTGCAAAGTTAATTTTAGCAAAAATTAATAATAATTTAAAGTTAATTATAGTTTAAATCTAAAGAATCTTAGACTTAATTGCAATACAATTAGAAATTGGTAAAATTTAAAAATCTTTTATAATAGAAATTCGAACAATCTTGATATTAAAATTATTAAAAAAATTAAAATTGTACAAATCAATTAATTACTAAAATTGTTTAAAAAATTGTATCTAAAAAATAGTTATTAGTTTTATTATTTAAACTAGTAGTATCTAATAGTTGTCTATTGTTTACTAATAATAAATTTTATAAAATTACAACAAAAGTTTTTATTGTATTTAAGATTAATATCTTCGACAAATTATTAATAATAGCTCGATATTACTATCTAACTTATTTATTTAACAAGATTTTCGAGAAATCGATTTAATTAGTTTTCTCTAAAATAAAATTTGATTATTCTATTTTTAAAACAAAAATATAGAAAATTAAAAAATACTTTAAAAAATAGAAAATCGATATACTAAAATATACTAAAATCTTCTTTACTTGCTAGATTAAAAATAAAAGATCAAATATTAATAAATACAAAACTAGTCTAAATATTTATAGAAATATTAAAAAAGTATTTGCAAATTTTTTTTGCAATAAATAGTTAAAAATACTATTTTATTTTGTTTTAAAAGCAATTAATTTTAATAATATTAATAAAGAAAACATACAATTTATTAAATATAGATATTGTTTTTGGGTTTTTTGTTAAAGTTTTTTGCAATTCTCTTAATTTATAATAAGTTAATACTAACAATTGTTTTAGTATTTTGCAATTTTATAGCTAATTAGTAGTTTGTAGATACTTTTCTTTAAATTATAACTTTTCAAAAATTAAATAAACTTTATATAAAAGATATTTTCAATTTATAATTTTGCAAATATATATAAGTTTTTTTGTTAAATATCTATAATATTTTTTATCTAAAAACTAATATTAAGAGTTAAATAATAAATTTTTATTTTAAACAAAATACGTCTTTCTTAATATACAAATAGTCTTCGAAAATTAATCTTAATTAGAATTTTAATTTCTTTATAAATAAAAATAGTATTTTGTTTAAAAATAATAATAATTGATAAAATAATAGTTAATTGTAATTAAACAATATAATAGATTAAAATATTTTTAACAATAGTTTATACTACAAAAAAATTAACAATAAAAAAAGAAAATACAAAAAGAATAAATAAAATAATAACGTTTTGTTAACAAATAATTATAATATTTCGATATATAATATCTATAATAACAAATTGTTGCTTTTGCTTTTTTATTTATATCTATATTTGTCTATAAACTAACTAATAAGTTTCTTATATATAAATATCTTTTTGCTATATATTAATTCTTAAAGTTTTCTTATATATTATAGATAAAATCTTTTCTATTGTAGCTATTAACAAACAATTTATTTTATAACTATATTTAATATTTGTATCTAAATAATAAAGAGTCTTTTACAAAAGACAAATAAAATTAAAATCGAAATTTAATATTTTTATAATTATTTAAAAAACTTATATCTATTGTTTAATATTTTCTTTATTAATAGTATTAAAACAAAACTATTTATTATTGTTTAATTTAATTTTATCTAAAATAATTTAAAGTTTTTGCGTCTTTTTATTGTTAAAAAAGTAAATTATTAATAATTTTTATATTTTTTGCAATAAAAGATTTATACAAATATAAATCTAAATATAATATATTTAATTTTAAACTAAAGAAAATATACTAGAAATTATTGATACAAAACTCTAAAATTATTGTAGTCTTGTCAATATATTTGTTATTATTATTTTTATTTCGATTTTTTTTTTATTTCTATAAATATTTATACAATTATACAAATTTCTTAAAAGATTTTTTGTTAATTGTCGAGATTACTATAATACAATTACAAACAATTATCTTAAAAATATTAAAAACAAATTTAGATATTAAAATAAACAAAAATTAAAAATAAAGTTGCAAAATACAATAAACTTAAAATTGTAAAAACTATTTTAGTAGATAAGAAATACTCTATTAAAGAAATCTATTGCTAGTCTCTTATTATTGTTAATCTACAATAAAATAATATTAATACTAATAGCTATTTATTTAACTATTAATATTACTAAATTATTTAGTTTTTTTACTTCTATTTATTTAATATAGCTAATTACTTTTTAATTAAAAAACTACTTATTGTTTTTTATTATTAATATTATTATTAATATCTTTAAAGCACTTGTTTTTTTTATCTTTTAATTTGCTCTTTTTTTTATCTTTATTTTAAAATACGTTTGTCTAATATTGTTCTTAATTTCGAATATTCTTTTTGTTAGTATTTTCTTTGTTAATATCTTCTTCGTTAATGCTCTTTTTGTTAATACTCTCTTTGTTAATACTCTCTTTGTTAATACTCTCTTTGTTAATACTCTTTTTGCGATTTTCTTCTCTAATTCTTTTAGTATATTTATTAATACTTGTTAAGATAGATTGCAAAAGACTTTTAAAATATATTGCAATAATTTTATACAAAAATAGAGTTTATTTTTATTGCTTTAATTTCGATATTAAAACAAAAAAACAATTATAGATTTAAGCTAAAAAAAAAGCTAAAAAAAATAAATACAAAAATAGCAAAACTAGAAAAAGAAAATAGAGAGTTAGAAAAGAAACTTGCACTATAAAAAAAAATATATATATATAAAAAACACTAATAAACAATAATTTTGTAACTAAGATAAATTATATTTTGTTAATATCTTTTATTATCTTTATTGAGACCTTGTTTTGTTTCAATAATAACAATAAGCTAATAAATATAAATATATTTTAATATAATAAGTTAGAAAAAAAGATAATAGATAATAAAGAAAAAACTTAGATCGAAAAGTCTATATTTATAAACAAGTATATTTAATAGAATTCTTTTCTTAATTTTTAGTTGTTTGTTAAAGATTTTTTCCTTGCTATTTAGAAATTCTTTATCGATTAACAGTTTTCTATTAATTAACTAAAATCTTTTAAAAATATCTTACTACTAAATAGAGACTTTTCAATCGATAGTTTATTGTTTTCAAAAGAACAAATAGAATATATCTATCTCTTTTAAATATCTAGAGACAAACTAATCAAAAGCTATCAGCTATATAATCTTGTAGACAAGTATCTTTGAAACTTAATTAAGAATTTGCAAATTAAAATTATTAATAGCAGCGTTTTATTAAAGAAATATATAGATATTTTTTGCAAAAAAGACTCTAAAAGTATCAAGAAGCAAATTAATAGCAAAGAAAATAAAAAACTATTTATTTTAAAGTTTATTATTATTAGAAGACTAAACTAACTATATATTATCTATTAGACAAGTTTTAATTACAATATTTTATAAATTTTGCAATTAGTATTTATTTGCAATCTTTTTAAAGATATCAATTTATTTAATAGTAAGAAATTCGAATTTGTATTTTTATCTTTATTATTCTTAAAATCTACTTCTATTTTCTATTAATCTTCTAAGTATCGAAAATTCTTATTTGTTTCTCTATTAGAATTATTATTGATAGAAAAAAAAAGTACAAAATAACAAAAAACTTTTTTTATTGTTTTTTTGTATAATATTTATATTTTAATTCGAGAAATTCAGTAATTCTAGAAAGAATTATATATAATTAAGAAAAATTCTGTAATTCTTAAAAATTTTCGCAACTATATATAAGAGATTTGTATATTTTTTTGCAAACAGTTAGACTAATCGCGTCGAATCGAGTTATCGAGTTCAGGTTAAATATTCGATCTAAATCGAGTCGAGTCGATTTCAAAAGTTAAAATCGAATTGTCGATTCGATTTCTAATATTGAAATTGACAATTTGAATCGAATTGCAAACTTGAAATCGGAAATTAACTCAAAAAATCGATTCGAATTGTTAAGACTTAGTATTAGTATAAAAAAATTCTAAAATAAATAGTAGAAAGTTATGTTTTATTCTATAATCTCTTAATAGTAAATTATCTATTAATGCATTAAAATAATGCATTTAAGCTATTTAAATTTGAAATTTAAAAAGTTAATTTAATTATATTTTAAGAGAAATTCGAACTCTTAATACAATGCAAATATCAAATAGATTAATACTATTTATAACTAGCTTAATATTAATATTGCAACGTATTTTCAAATTTAACAACAATAATTAACAATTATATTTGCTCTAATTATTAAGCTATTAAAACTTGCTATTTAAGTTTATTTTATTTACTTATATATAAAGAAATAATACTTAAATAATAGTAAAATTATTAAAGTATTAATTATATACTCTTAATATATTATTAAGAATTAAAGTCTTTAAATTAAGTAAAATCAAATAAAATTATATATAAGTTGCAATTTTAATATTTATTTTAATTACAATTTTATAGTGCAAAAGAATAACAAAATAAAGTATATAATATAACAATATATTAGAATAATGTATTATAATTGTTTTCGTAATAATAAACTCTCTAGACTATATATATAAAGCTATCAATTTAAAATTTTAATAATTTTGTTTGTTTTACTATTATTTTAGATAATTTGATTTAAGTTATTCTTTATTTTTTTATTATTTTTGTTGTTGTTATTTTTATTAATTTTATTGCTATTGTCTTTATTGTTCTTGCTCTTATTATTTTCTTTGTTATTTTTATTATTTGTTGCTAGATAATAATTATAACTTTGCTCTTTTATATTATTTTAAATCTTGTATTACGTTTTTTGTTTATAATTATTTTCTTTAATTATATTATTAAGATTTTTTATTTTAAAAATAATAAAATTTGAAATATTTCTCTTTTTTGCATTATTTAAGATTGCAAATTCTTTAACAAAAATATTAAAAAATTCTATAAAATTGTTATTATTAGTTTTTTTTAAATTATTTAGATTATTGTAATAAATAATTTGTTGCTAAATAATTTTTACAATTAATATTATATAGATTGAAAAACTCTTATTAATATTAAGTTTATTGTTAACGCTTAACTATAATATTATTTAGCTTAGATATAAAGTACAAGTAATATATTTAAATAATATATATTTTCTTAAAAGATAATTTTATTATTATATTTGTATTTTTAAATAACTTTTGTATCTTTTTAATAATTTCAAATCGATTTGCTTTCTTAATTGCAATTTTTTTTTGTTTTTTGTCTAAACTTATTCTTAAAGTATTTTGTTATAAAATTGTTAGTATTGTATATTTTATTATATTATTTAAATACATTATTATAAAGATTTTAATTAATTCGATATTTATTAATCTTATTTTTAATATTTTTCTCTATATATTTACAATCTAAGATAAAGACTTGCTTTTAAATAATTGTTTTACGCAATTTTTTAAGTTAAATTAAGATAGTTTTGCAATTGTTGTATTGTTTTCGATACAATTTCTTTTTATTATTATTTTATTTTTGTGCGCAATTGTAATTTACAATACTTTTTAAGTTAATTAATAGCGCTTTTATTATTTGTATATATACTTAGCTTATTTTACAAATAATATATAAAGATAATGTAATTATACAACAATTTAGAAATTTCTTACAATATCTAATAGAGTGCAACAAAATTTAAAAAATAAAAAATTCAAAAAGATTAACAAAATTGTAAATAATATATTAACAAGTAATTTTATTAAAACAAAATAAGAAATATATATATTAGAATTAAAGTTAATATTTATTTACTAATATTTACTTTAAACTTTTGTTAATACAAAATTATTATTTTTTTATATTAATATATATTTGATTTTGTCAATATATTATACAAGTTTATATTTGTTAATTGCTTTGTTGTTTATATTAATTAAAACTATTGTTTATTTTACTATAACTTCTTTAAATTTTGGTTCGAATTTAATATTTTTCTTTTATGTTTATATAAATTTCTTTATAATATTGTTAAATTTATTATTTTTTTCGATAACTCGCGTAAAGCAAATAGATAATATATATAAATAATGCGAAATATTTTATCTAAAATTGATATATTTAATTTGCTAGCTTGTTAATTAATCTTAAAGTTTTCTCGCAATAGACTAGTTTCTTAATCTAGACGTAATAAAATAAGCAAAAACAAAAAAAAGTCTCGAAAAGAAAAAAGTATTAAAGAAAAAAGTATTTGAGATACTAATATAATTAAAATAATATAAATAAGTAATATATTGATGTTTTACAATAGTATACACGAAAGTGAAAATCCAATATTGTTGTTTTTTGTAAAATTTGAAAATACTAGAAATTAATTGACTTTCTTATTTCTTAACTTGTATTTTAGCGTTTAATTCGTAAATTTCTTTATAATAAAATCGATAATTACAAATATAATTAAATCGACTATCGTATTTAAAGTTTAACTTTAGTAGTATTTTAAGAAGCAACAAAAATATTTATAATTATTTTTCTTTCTAGTAAGTGTATTATCTCTTTGTATTACTATTATAATAATAAAATTATAACTAATATTTTGCGCACTATAGATTCGAATTTTGCGATTATATACGCAAAGCGTATAATATTTTAATTAAGAAATTTGTTTTTTGTTAAGAATTTTATCAAGCAATTTGATTTTTTAAGCTAAAATTTTTATAACAATATTATATTCTTCTTTTTAAACAAATATAGTATATTGTTTTTTTTAAATAATTATAATTGTTTTTTGCATTAACTAAGATTCAAATCTTTGAAATTCTATTATTAATAAAAATTTTCTAGTAATTTAATTTATTAAATATATTATTTCTTTGTATTATTACTAATAGTATCTAATAATTCTTGTAATTATTAAAGATATCTTCTTTTTAAAAGTTAACTTATCTATAAATAAATTTAATCTAAAACAATCTTAAAATTTAACGTAAAAAAATCTTCTTCTTTCTTTATTGCTTAATTGTTTTTTTTTTTACAATATATATTTTACAATTCGAAAACAATCTTTTTTGCGTCTAAATTTATAGTACAATCAAAGTACTTAATTATTATAATTTGCTCAATTGTTTGCGAACTTATTTAAGATTAATTTTATCAATATATTTTTCAAGTAAAACTAAAAGTTTGTTTAATATCTATTAATGATACTAAAAATAAAAGTATATCTTAAGTTATTTGCGTTCACTTTAAAAAGTTCAATATATTGTTTTTTCAATATTTCTAGATCGAATATTTATTTTCTACAATATTAATACAAAGATATTGATTATTTTTATTTTAAATCGAACAAAATTGTTAAGACTGTTAAAATAAGAATTTTGTAACAATTATAATAAATTATATTAATATTAGTAAAATATTATATATATTATTATATTGTATTATTCTTTTTAGCAATAATTGCTCTTTATGCTTCTATTTTTAAATTAACAATTAAATTGTAATAATGTCGACAATAATTCTTAAATTTTGTTTTGTATTTGTTTTTGTAGTTAACAATATTGTTGTTTTCTTTTTTATTTTACAATTTATAAAGATAAACTTTTTGCGTAGAATTTAGAATATTAACAAAATTGTATAATATATTATTTAATTCTTTTGTTCTCAAATAGTATTTCGCAAGCTTTGTCGAAACTTTATTGCAAATCTTAAGTATAATATTTTTCGAAAAATAAATATTGATTTTTTTTTTTTTTTTAGATATTTAAGATAATTAAATATCGCATTAAATATTCGAAATTCTAAATAAGTATTTGTATTAATTGTTTGCGAAACTATAAGAGTGCATTTGTAGAAAAAATTTAATATATTGTTAATAAGCAAAACTAAATTTTATTTGTTTTTGTTAAACTTAATTTATTAAATTTTTGAATTTTAAAAATATTTCTTTATTTAAAGATTAATATAATTGCGAAATTAATATATTTAACAAAGTGTAAAATAAATAGAGTTTTAACAAATACAAATATTTTATATTAATTTTTGTAACTTTTTATCGATTTTCTTTTAAAAGACTCTAAATTGAAGCAAATATTAAATTGAATTATTAATAGCAATTGTAAAAGCGCAAACTTAATAAATCTAATATATATATTATTTTTTTGCATTATTTTAAATTTAAATATCTTTTTAATTTTATTAGATAAACTTGTGTTTCTTGCAATATCTTGAAGTTGTTTATTTTTTAATTGTACAACAATGCTATTATTTGTTGTTTTTAATTTTATAATTAAAATAAAACTTTAAGTAACAAGATTAATTATATAAGTTAAACAAAATATAGAATTTTGTTGTTTATTTTATTAAAATTCTTGTCGATTTAAAATCTTGTCGAGTTTGTTCTTAAATATATTGTTATTACTTGCGTTATTAATAATAATCTTAAGAAGCTTGTTTTTAATTTTGAAAAACTTTAAAATCTTTACAAGCTTTAATATTAATTAACAATCTATATACTTAATATTAAAAGAAATAAATTTAATAAGATATTTGCAAAATTGAAATATAACGTTTAAATAATATATTAAAACTTCTAGATAGACAATTTTTTAAAAACTAAACTATATATTTAAAACAATAAAGACATGTTAAATACTCTTAGAATCTATCTTAATTTTCTTGCGAATTTAATTATATTTTGAAAAAATTATTTTAAATAGTTTGATGCAATTTAAAAGTATCAAATTTAGACAAAACATTTTTAACATTTTTCGAAAATTAAAATTGTTAATAATTCGAAAAAACAAATTCAAATTTACAAAAGTTTTATATAGTTAATTTTTTTAATTTTTTTTAATAAAAAATAACAACAAATTAATATAACTTTTCTTCTAATAAATTGTTCATTATATATTATTTATATATATTATTAATTGTAATTTACGCGATTAAAGACTAAATTAATTGTTATTTATAATCGAAATTGTTTTTGTTTTAAATAAAAGAAAAATAAAAAATGTTTCTTTATATTTAATATGCTTAAATAGTTGTAAACAATAAAATAATTCAAAATCTTATAACAACTTTTGTATACAATTTTTAAAATATTATTTATAATTAAAGTTATTTAAATATATTTGTTTTAAAACTTGAATTATACTTCTATATTAATCTTTTTTGCTTAATGTAAATTGGCAAGTTTCGATTAAGTTTTATTTAAAATATTGTTATTAATAGTTGTTTGTAACTACTATATTTGAAATTAAATATTAGTATTTAAACTTTATTTAATATATTTGTTTCTTTCTTTTAAAACAAATAATTGATAATTGATAAATATCTTGTTAAATATTTTGTAAAGATTTTTTTTTCTAATATTAATAGCAAAAGTAAAAAAATCTTAATCAAATTAACTTGCGAATTAATTAAAATATAAGCTACTAAATAACAAATTGCAAAAGATAAATTTATTAGAATTCTTTTTGTTTAAAGACAATAATTAATTTAAAGCTTTTAAAAAATTTGACATTTTACAAACAAAAATACAAATATAGTATAATTATATTCTTTAATAGTTCGAAAAATAAATTTGAAAACAAAAAAATAATGCAAAAAAGTAATATAAATAGCAATTAATATAAGTAAGCTATTCTAAGATAATACAAACAAGAGTAGCTTTTAAATTGAAGCATATTACTTAATATTGTAGCGGAAAATTCAAAATTATAATAACGTATATTTAAAAATAGAAAATCTTAATATAATAACATTATATTTGATTTTTTAGCAATTCGATTCGATTTTAAATATTGAAATTAAAAATCGAGTCGAGTCGAATTAATTTAATTCTAAAATAATAGAAATCGAATTAAGTTTTAGGTCGATTTCTAATATTAAAATTGTTAAGTCGAGTTAATTTCAAAAGTTGAAACCGAAACTCGATCCAACAATTAGTCTACAAACAATATTAAAAAAATTAATCTTATAAAGTTTTTGTCTTATAAATTGAATACTTTTAAACAATAATTATATTAATATATTTTTTTTTAAATTAATATAAAAGATATTGCAAGTAATTATTAAGAAATAGTTCTTAAAAACAATACAATATAAAAGTTAAAAAAATAAGAAAAATAAGTATTTGTTCTAAACATATTAGTATAAATTAGTAAATCTTATTAAAACTATATTGTCGACTATATTTTTACAAAAAAAGATATATTTTAAGATAGTTAAGTATATAAATAACAATAATTTTATTAAGTTTTAATATTTTTCTTTATAAAACTCTTCTATTAAAATTACTTTTAAAAATATATTTTATACTTAACATAATAAGCTAATAATTTCGAGAAATATATTTTATATTAAAAGTTTATTACAAAAATACCATTGCAAAAGAATTATCTTTATAGATAGAAATTGCAAAAAAAAGTATTTTAGTATTAAACAAAATTATTACTACTTTGCAATTTATCGCAAATATTAGCTATTTATTTGTACAAAATTTTAATCTAATTTTACAAGATTTCTAAAAACTATTTTTTATTAAAAATATAATTGTAGAAGTACAATTACTAAATCTAAATTAACAACTATTAATTTATATAAATCGAAATTATTTAAAAGAAAAAAACAAAATCGAAAAGATATATTAAAACAATTAATACTATATATAAAGAGTTGTGTTTTAATATAAATACAAAATTTAATTTTTTTAACAATTATATTTTATTAAAAATAAGCTTAAAATTATTTATTTTAATTGCAAAAGACTTGTTAAAATATTTAGTAAATCTTTTTTTTCTTTCTTATTTTCTTTTTATTGACAACTTCGAAATACATAGAAATACATATTATATATTTAAAGTCTTCTATATAATTCTTGATTATCTTTTATACTCTAAGTGCAAAAAGTTTATTAATATTTTTATATTAACTCTAAAATCTTATAAAACAAATATTAAAAATATAATAAAAGTTTTTAGTAAATTTATTTGCAAACTTGTAAAATACTTATAAAAGTTAACAAAGAAAAAAAATTTGTTTATATATATTGTATTTTCTTTCTTAGAAATATAGTTTAGCAAACTAATAATATTGACTTTTTATATTATAGTATTAATATAAGTTGTCGAACTTGTTTTTGCTCAAAATCTAAATATAACAATTTAAAATATAATATAATTAATAATAATAGATATTATTAAAAAATTATTTTGCAATACAAATATACTTAAACTCTTGTTAACAAAAATTGCAAAGAGTTTATTCAAGAAACTAATATGACAATCGATATAATATCTATAATATATTTTGTTTTAGTATTAAATTTAATTCTATCTTATCTATATAATACTTTATACTCGAAATAGAGAAATATAGATAAAATATTATATAGTTTTCTTATTATTATTGTTTTAAGTAAGAGTAAGAAAATTTTGTATCTTAAAATTTTTCAAAATTTTTAGTTTTTTGCAAAATAGTTATATATTTAAAGTCTTATAAATTATATTTATTTTTAATCTTTTTTCGAATTCGATTGCGCAAATCTTCTTTTTTCTTTTATTTGTTGTAAATATATTATAGAATTATAATTTCAAATTTTATTTATAATTATTGTTTCTTAAATATTGAGCAAAAACAATATTGTAATTCGAGAAATTGTAAAAATATTTAGAAAGATTGTCTATATTAATACATTTGCAAAAAATTAATATTATATAGATCTTGTATATTTGAATAAAATTATTGTTAATAGATAAAAAATATATTAATTGTTAATAAATTGCGCAATCTTAGTTGCAAAAGACTTTAATTAGACAAAAAACAATTATAGAGTTTTTAATAAAAAGACTAAAAAAGAGAATTAAGTAATAGTAGAAGTACTTTTAGCAGTTGTTAAATTAGATAACTTAGTTTTTCTTTTAATATAGTTAACAAAAAGATACAAACAAAAAAAAACAATTATTTTTAAAAAACAAGTTTAAAAAGTTACTAAATTTCTTTAATATTTATACTAATCTATATTTTGCTAATATAATATATAAATATAATACAATAATAAATCTAAATATATTAACAAAAGAGATAAAGTATATATAAGTAAAAATCTAGATATTAGAATATTACTGATTTTTTGCGCAGAATCTTTAAAACTATAGCTAATTATATATTATTTATTAATCTAATAAAATATCTTTTTGCTAAAAATATTTTTAATTAATTAGTTTGATTAGATTTTGCTAAAAGATTACAATTATTCCAAATTAATTAAAATTTTGCGTATAATATATAAATTGTATTTGTTATTAGTACAAAGCTTTCTTTTAATAATTAAACAAATTTTCGACTATTATAAAGTAAATAATATTAAGATTAGTATTTATCAAGAATAAGATAATACTACGTATAGAAACTCTTGACTATTAATTGAAATCTATAAATTGCAAAAGCAACTTTATATTAAGTTGCAGATAAATTTAATAAAACTTTTAGCTTAGTATATCTTTATACAAAAACTAATAGATATTTATAAACAAACAATTAAAATTAGAGTTTTTAATTTTAATTTAAAATTTCTTAAGTAATATTAAAGAGTAATTTATATTAATTTGTTAAATATCTTATTTCTATAAAAATTATAACTAATATATTATAGACGTAATCGACGCTATATTTAAAGCGTTAAATTTTTTGTAACAGTAGAATCAAAATATATAAAAGATTGATTTGCGCAATACTTTATATATAATTTTCGAGAAAAAAATACAAATTTCTGATTAATAATTTAATAAAAATATATTTAAATAATAAGAATAATATCTAGTTTTTAATAGATTTAATTCTTGATTTCTCGATATTAAAATTAATATTAAAGTAACGTATTTGCAGTATTTGAGATCTCTTCGATTAAGATATTAATCTTATCGAAGCGTCTCAAAAGCTCGATTGACAGATAGAGAAAAAAGAACAATATATAATATATTTTATATAAGAAATAGACTATTTGTAATTGCAAAAAAACACAACGCAAAAATAGAGATAGTTGCGAAAAGACTTTTAAGTATATAAATAATTAACAACTTTAGCAAAATTAATAAAGAAAATTAACAAATAATTGCTAATATTAACTAAGTAATAGTAAGATAATAGAGCAAGTACGCATCTATAGATTGTTAAAAAGATTAACAATTTAATCTTTAATTAAGTAGATATTAGAATGCAACTTCTATTCGATAGAGATTTTAAGAAAACAAATTTAGTATTTAACAAAATCTAATTTATAATCTAGCCGATTTGAAACTGCTATCTAACGATTATTTAATCTCTATCTAATCAATTTTAAGTTTCAAACTAATATAGTAACTAATATCTAATAATTGTCTAATCGAAGTCTAATTATATTCAAAAGTTCTAAGAGATATTAAACTAGTAAAAAACAGTTGTAAAGCAAATAGTTAGTAGTTAACTAACTCTCTACTATCTAACTTACAACAATTTTTAATCTAATAGTAAACAACCTGTAGTTATATATAAGAACTATAAAATATCTATATTTCTAATATTAAATTGTTGAACAATTGTTAAACAACTATAAAATATCTAGATTTTTGTTGTTTAATTAATATACAACTGTTGTACAAGTATTGTTTTAACTAGTAGAAAGCTCTAGACAGATTTAGTTTCAAATATCTAATATACTATACAATTTAATATAGAAGATTTATACTATAATTTGTATTAATAATTTATAGATGTTTTTATATCTAGATTAATTCTAGATATAGTTCTAAAATAAATTTCAAAACTTTGTCAAACTATCTATTTTCTTTCTAGTATTGTTCGAAGATTTTTTTTAACAAGAAATTTATATAAAACATAAAGAGCTTTCTACTAATTAAAAAACTAGTTGTACAACAATTGTATATTATTTAAAGAATAGAAATATAGAAATTTTATAGTTGTTTAACAATTGTTCAACAATTAAATATTAGAAATGTCAAAATAATAGATAGTAGAACGCTTAGTTACTCTAGAACTTTGTCTATCTATATATATTGATCGAAGTTATTCGAATTAATTACGTAATATCGAGTTGAATAATATCGAATTAAATAGTATTAAAATTAGATTAGATTAATTATAGTATTTTAATATTTCTATTTAATTTAAATTTAGAAATTAGCTCTTATATAAATTATAAATTATATTTTATTAAGTTTAAAATCTATTTTAAAACTATTAAGTCTCGAGTATTTTTCTAGGAAAAAAAAAAAGATATAAAAATTCTCTGTTAGCTTTTATATATAGATATATATATATTTACAAGTTCGAAATACTCTAAAATCCGAAAAATATATAAAAAACAAAGTTTTAACAAAAAATTATAGAGATATTGTTGATAATATTCGATAACTTTATTAATAAAATAAAAAGAACAATAAATATAGATTTAAATAGATAATATAAAGATTAACAATAATAAATATAGCAACTATCTAGTTGCAAATTATTTAAATAACTAAGTCTAATATTTATATTTAAAATTATAAATAATTTAATTATTAAATTAGTCTAAAAATTTGTTTAAATATTTTAAATATATTATAAAAAAGAATTTTAATTAGTGTGTTAGTTATTTGCTTCTTAATAAAGAAATATTCTAGTTTAATCTAACTATTTGCAATCTTTTTGCAAACAAACTAGATTTAAATACTTATATATTTTGTTCAAATATATTGCGCAAAATTCTTAGCAAATATTATAATCTTTTAATTGTTGCAATAGATAACAATAACAACTAAATATAATACTAAAAATATTAATTTTTTTTAACTTTAACAAGAATTCTAGATATAAATAATAAAAATTGAGTTAAATAGAATAAATGCAACTGCTTTAATAGTATTTAAAATTAAATAATCTTTTTAACAATTTGTATTTATTTAATATACTTAATTTTGCAAATAGAAAAAGCAACAATTAATTAATATTTAAATAATTAATTAATAGCAATACTTTCTAGATTAAAAATATATTTAAAAATAGAATAACAAGTATTTTAATTTTTGTTTTAATTAATATTAATATAGTTTAACAAAAAACAAATACTTTTACAAAAAATAAAACAAAAATTAAAAGTATTTTAAAAATAACAAAATATTTGTTTAACAATTTTTTAGTAAATATTAATAAAATTAAAAGTATATCTACTTATTACTAAAATAATAAAGACAATATTTAATTAAATATCTAATATTATATATATAAAAAAATTAATTATTAATTAATAGATATAATAATAATTCGAATCTATAATATAGTTTAAATCGACAATATATATTTGAAATATATCTATAGAAATAGCAACTAATTTATACTCTTATATTTTGTAATTTTTTAATATTTTTTTTAAATATATTTTCTAATTCAAATAGAGAGATCGAATTAAGAAATTGTATTGAATTTTTATTTCTAGATATTATTAAACAAAATTTAAGTTAATTATTTTAAATAAATTAACAAAAGCTCTTTCAACAATATTAATAAAGTTTTTGTTAATATTAACAATTAAAAGATTGTTGTAACCCGGTAGTCTGCCTTCCTATATATATTACTTCCCGCGGGTGTTTGCAACGCGCGAACATCCCGCAGATGCTTTTGACGTAGTTGGTTTAGATTCTGTCCTGTTACAATTGTCTATATAAATAGCAATAATAGTAAAACTATTAATAAAAATACTTAGATTAAAATTTAACAAACAAAAATAATTCTTTTTTAAAAAATATTGCAAAAACATTATATTATATTTAAAATAATTGCTCAAATTTATAGAGAGCTTTGTTAAATTAATAAATCTTTTTGTTCTATTTAAAGTTGTAAAACAATTTTATATAAATTTCTTTGTTAATATTTTTGTAAAAAAAATAATAATAATATTTATTTGTTCTAGATTTTAATTGTTAATAACAACAAAAATAAAAATAATTTATAACTTATAAATTTAATTACAATTGCAAAAATCTTAATATAATTTAGATTTTTATATTGTTTAAAGTTTCTAACAATTTAACAAACTTTATAGCAAAAAATCTTATTATTAAATTTTTGTTTAATTTTGTAAATTTATTTTTTACAAAATATATAATACTTATTAGATACTAAACAAACAATATAAATACAATTTTTTTCTAAAAATTTAATTTTGTTTTGTTTAGCTAGTTGTTAATATATTTTATAATAAATATTTGTTATAACTTTAGTATAAATCTTAGACTTATATATCTCTAATAATATAATTTTAAACAATAAAATAAAAGAACTTGCAAATTTATTTTAATAAAATTAAAACTTTCAATATTTTTATAATATTAAATTAAGATTTAAAAATAATAGATTTTAAAATATATCTAATAGTTTAGTAGTTTTAGAAAACTTATTAAAGTTAATAAAATTAAAAAAATACTATCTTTAAAATCGAAAAATAATTTAAGAGAAATAATATTTTTAAAATCTAAAAAAAATAGGATTTTAAATAAAATAGATAAATTTAGTTTATTAGAGTTTTAACATTATTTAAGAGCAAAACAATTCTTTGCTGTTGTTATAATATTGTTACAAAAAGTTTGTTCAATTTAATTTCTACAAAATTTAGAAATTTATTAATAATATTTATAATATTAGATTGTATAGATACAATTATAGATAATTATATATTGTTGTTTTAATAACTAATTTTATTGTAATTGATATTAGAGCTAAATAATATTTGCTTATTGTCTAGTTAACAAATTTCTAATACTTATTAAATCTTATTTTTGTTATCTATTATATAATAGATATACTTTTTTTTATATTCTACTAAAACTAAAAATTGAGTACAATTTTAAAATTTCTATTAATAAGTACTTAATTAAGTTCTTAATACTTTTTTTACTAATTAATACGTTAAATATATTTATATTTATAGAGATACTTAATATTTGCTTTAAAAGAAATAACAAAATACTTAATAACAAAAAAGATATTATAATATAAGTTAATTGTTTAAATACTTTCTAATTAGAGATTTACAATCAAGTTAGTATTTTTAATTATAGTATTAATTTTTTGTATTAAAATCCAATTAAAATATTTAAAATATTTATTTATTTTAGAAAAAGCAATAATTGTTAATTTAATATATATTTTGCGTTTTTTGCGTTAAATTTAAAAAACTTTATCTATAAATTTATTGTTATTATTAATACAAATACAAGCATATTTGTTGTTTTTATACTTAAATTTGTCAATATAGTATTTAAAGAAAGTTAACAAACTAATTTTATTTTTATTTTTAAAATATTTTACTTGCAAGTATTTAATTATATTATCTAATTAAATACAAATATAGCAAGTACAATTAAAATTGTTTAAGAGTATAAGTTCTATAATATCGATATAAATAAAATTGTTTTTCTAGCAATTAAATCTAATAAAAGTTTAATAAAACATTGTTTTGTTTTTTGTATATACGCAAGAAATACAAGTATTATTCGAAAATAACTTAATAAAATTAAAAGTATTTCTGCAAGTTAGCTAATAAATATTTTGTTTATCTAAATAATTATTGTATTGTTGCTAATTATCAATCAAATAATAGCAATAGTAAAAAGTTAGACTAATTGCGTCGAATTAAGTTATCGAGTTCGAATCAAATATTCGACTTGAATCGAATCAAATCGATTTTAAAAGTTGAAATCCAAAAGTCGATTTAATTTCTAATATTAAAATCGACTATTCAATTCGAATTTCAAACTTAGAATCGAAAATCGATTCAAAAAATCGACCTAAATTGTTAAAACTACTATATTTAGTAATTTATTTTATTTTTAATAATAATTTATTTTATTTTTAGTAATAATTAATTAATAATTTAATAGAAATAATTAATCTACTTAATTTAATTAATAAATATAGTAGATTATTTTTATATAATATATTACTATTGTATATTATCTAAAAAATAATAAAAAATCTAAATTTAAACTTATTTTATACTATTTGTAGTATTCTTGGCGTTCTTGATAGTTTAATTCGATTTCTAATATTGAAATCGAAAATTGAGTCGAGTTAAGTCGATTTCTAGATTAATCGTCGAATCGAATTCCGATTCCAACTATTAGAATCGATTCGAGTCGACAATTTCAACATTAGAAATCGAATCGAAATTCGAGTTAATTTCTACTTTTTTAAAATTGAATCGATTCGACTTAACTCGATTCTCGATTTCAATATTAGAAATCGAATCGAATTGCCAAGAATTGCCAAGAATTCTAAAAATAGTATAAAATTAGTTTTTTTCTAATTATTTTCTAGATAATATACAATAGTAATATATAATATAAAAACAATCTATTAAATTATTAATAAATTATTACTAAAAATAATAAGTTATTACTAAAAATAATAAAATTTACTAAAAATAGTAGTCTTGACAATTCGAATCGATTTTTTCGAATCGAATTTTGATTTTAATTCTAGAAATCGACTCGATTCAATTCGAATCAAGTATTCGATTCGAACTCGATAAATCGACTCGACGCAATCAATCTATCGATTCTTAATATTGAAATTGTTGAATCAAATCTAATCTAAAAGTTGAAATCGAAATCCGATTCGACAATTAATCTATAAAAAGTAGAATAAGTATTTCTAAATTTAAAAAATTAAAAATAAAATCTTTAATTGCTTAAGTTTGCTAAATACTAATAGAAAAATTATAACTAGTAATTCTTCAAACTATATTAGTTTTTTTTAACTAACTATAGAAAATTGAATTATAAAAAGAGTTAAATATATATTATATATTGTAAATTGTAATATAATAGACTCTTCTATCTTTATATTTAACAAATAGACAAATAATTTTAGTATCTATAGCAAATAAATTATTTTCTATATTTTTAACTAATTGTTAAGACATTTTTGAGTAGAATATAAAAATATTAAAATTCTCGAATATATATTGCAAATATTTTGTATTAAAAATCTATTTATATAAAAAACTATTAACAATAAAAGCTAATATTATAGTTGTAAAAACAAATAATTCAGAAATTACAAACAAAAATATTGTAATAACAAAGACAAAATAATATTTATAGAATATTATTCTAGTAATCTTTTATTTTTTATTATTGCTATTTTTATCTATATTTTTATAAAATTTAGACTTAAATTTATTTTTATTCTTTTTAAATTTAAACTTCTTTTAATTATTTTTTTAATTATTGTAGTCTTAACAATATTTATTTTTGCTATTATTTTAATTCTTTTCAAAGTTATTACTCTTTAAAAATCTTCTAGTAAGTATTAATAAGATTAAAAAAATATTTGCTTATTATTAAAATAACAAAAGCAATATTTAATTAAATATCTAATATTATATATATAAAAGAATTAATTGCTAATTAATAGATATAATAATTATTCGAATCTACAATATAGTTCGAATTAACAAAATATATTTTGAATATATTTATAGAGATAACAACTAATTTATACTTCTACATTTTATAATTTTTTAGTATCTTTTCTAAGTATATTTTCTAATTTAAATAAAGAGTTTAAATTAAAAGATTGTATTTAATTTTAATTTCTAAATATTATTAAATAGAACTTAAGTTAATTATTTTTTGTTAATATTAACAATTAAGAGATTGTCTATATAGATAGCAATAATAGTAAAACTATTAATAAAAATACTTAGATTAAAATTTTACAAACAAAAATAATATTTTTTAAAAAATATTGCAAAAAATATTATATTATATTTAAAATAATTGTTCAAGTTTATAGAAAATTTCTCTAAATTAACAAATCTTTTTATTTTATTTAAAGCTATAAAACAATTTTATATAGATTTCAATTGTTAACAACAACAAAAATAAAAATAATCTTATAACCTATAAATTTAATTACAATTGCAAAAATCTTAATATAATTTAGATTTTTATATTGTTTAAAATTTCTAACAATTTAACAAACTTTATAGTAAAAAATCTTGTTAATAATTTTTTGTTTAATTTTGTAAATCTATTTTTTACAAAATATATAATATTTGTTAGATATTCAACAAACAATATAGATAATTAATCTTGTTTTGTTTAGCTAGTTGCTAATTTATTTTATAATAAATATTTGTTATAATTTTAATATAAGTTTTAGATTTATATAATTTTAATAATATAATTTTAAATAGCAAAATAAGAGAATTTGCAAATTTGTTTTAATATAGTCGAAACTTTAAGTATTTTTATAATATTAGATCGAAATTTAAGAGTAATAAATTTTAAAGTATATCTAATAATTCAATAACTTTAGAGAACTTATTAAAATTAATAGAATTGAAAAAAGTACTATCTTTAAAATTAAAAAATAATTTAAGAAAAATAATATTCTTAAAACTTAAAAAAGATAAAATTTTAAATAAGATAAATAAATCTAGTTTATTAGAGTTTTTAATATAATTTAAAAATAAAATAATTCTTTATTATTATTATAATATTGATATAAAAAAATTGTCTAGTTTAGCTTTTATAAAATTTAAAAATTTATTAATAGTATTTGCAATATTAGATCGCATAAATAGAACTATAAACAACTATATATTATTGTTTTAACAATTAATTTTATTGTAATTAATATTAGAGCTAGATAATGCTTATTTATTGTCTAGTTAATATACTTCTAATACACGCTAAATCTTGTCTTTGTTATTTATTATACAATAGATTTTTTTTCTCTTATATTCTATTAAAATTAAGAATCGAATACAATTCTAGAATTTTTGTCAATTAATATTTGATTGGATTTTTAATTTTTTTTTTTGCTAATTAATATATTAAACATATTTGTAATTATAAAGATATTCGATACTTGCTTTAAAAGAAATAATAAAATATCTAATAATAAAAAAGATATTGCAATATAAATTAACTATTTAAATAATCTCTAATTAAAGATATACAATTAAGTTAATATTTTTTATTATAATATTAGTCTTTTATATTAAAATATTATTAAAATATTTAAAATATTTGTTTATTTTAGAAAAAATAACAAGTGTTAATTTAATATATATCTCGTATTTTTTGCGTTAAATTTAAAAGATTTTATCTATATATTTGTTATTGTTATTAATGCAAATACAAGTGTATTTGTTGTCTCTATACTTAAATTTGTCGATATAATACTTAAAGAAAGCTAGCAAACTAATTTTATTGTTGTTTTTCAAATATTTTATTTGCGAGTATTTAATTTTATTATTTAGTTAAGTACAAATATAACAAATACTATTAAAACTATTTAAAGATATAAGTTCTATAATATTAATATAAATAAAATTGTTTTTTTAGCAATTAAATTTAATAGAAATTTAATAAAATATTACTTTGCTTCTTGCGCATATATAAGAAATACAAGTATTATTTAAAAATAATTTAATAAAATTAAAAATATTTTTGTAAATTAGCTAATAGATATTTTGTTTATCTAGATAATTAAGTTGTTTGTATTATATAGTTATTGTATTTTTGCTAATTATTAATAAAACAATAGCAATAACAAAGAGTACAATAGATATTTTTAAATTTAAAAAGTAGAGATCAAAATCTTTAATTGCCTAAACTAGCTAAATATTAATAGAAAAATTATAACTAGTAATTCTTCAAACTATATTAGTTTTTTTTAACTAACTATAGAAAATTGAATTATAAAAAGAGTTAAATATATATTATATATTGTAAATTGTAATATAATAAATTCTTTTATCTTTATATTTAATAAATAGACAAATAATTTTAGTATTTATAGCAAATAAATTGCTCTTTATATTCTCGACTAATTGTTAAAATATTTTTAAGTAAAATATAAAGATACTAGAATTCTCAAATATATATTGGAAATATTTAATATTAAAGATTTATTTGCGCAAAAAACAATTAATAACAAAAACTAATATTATAGTTATAAAAACAAATAATTCAAAAATTGCAAACAAGATTGTTATAACAACAAAAATAAAATAATATTTATAAACTATTGTTTTAATAGCTTTCTATTTTTTGTTATTATTATTATTATTATTATTATTATTATTTTTATTAAATTTGAACTTAAACTTGTTTTTTTTTCTTTTTAATTTTCTTTTTAATTATTCTTTTAATTATTGTAATTTTTTTACTATTTGTTTTTGCTATTATTTTAATTGTTTTCGAAGCTATTGCTTTTTAAAGTAAAATATAATTCTAAATATAAATTCTAGTAGTTTAATTCTTGATAATCTATTTTGTTACAACTTATATACTTTTTTTGTTTAATATATACAAAACTAAGATTGTCGACAACAAGAAAAATTTCTTTTGAAATAGTAGCTAGCTTAGTAATTACTATTAAAATTAAAATAATATTAATAGTCGAGATATCTATTAAATTAATATATTAAATTTTTTAATTATAAATAATAGCAAACAATTTCTGTTTTTAAATATTATCTTTGTTAAAAAACTTATATTTCAATATCTATTAATTAATAAAAAGACAAACAATATTATTAAGATTAATTAAATATTTAAAAATAAATTAGTTCTTATTTATAATTAAATTACTTAAATAGATAGAGAGTTTATTAATAATATTGCAAAACTTAATTTTGTACTTATTAATATTCTAACTACTCCGCGGAACGAGTCGGATTGGATCGGGTTGCAAGCTCTAAAATTTAACTCGTTTTGGGTTGAGTATTGTTTGAATTGATTCAAGTTATTGTTTAAATTAAGTTAAATATTTATTAAATTATATTTAAATTCAATAACGCGCTAATTTTTTTTCCGCAAATCTCTAGTAGTAACGCAAGCAATTTCAAATTATTAGATTTTGTAGTAATTTTTCTAGTTATTTTTTCGCTAAACTTTGAATATACAATGCAAAAAACATATATTAAAAATATTTAGATTTTAATAGTTTAATAATAAGAGTTTTTAATACAAACAAGTTCTTATATTAGTCTTAGCGTTAATTGCTAGCTTTTAATTGATAGTTTGTTATAAATAATATATAACATTGTTTTGTTATAGAAGCGCGCGAATTCGAATTTTGTTTAAAATATTTTATTTTTTATTTTTAATTTTAACAAACAAGTTAAAAGCAATTAAACTTATTAAAAGATTTGTTTTAAATAAATTTTAAACGTTTGTTATAATTGCTTCAATTACTAAGTTATTTAAAGAATCTACAAAAGAAAAAGATTATCTATAAAAAAAACTTTTTTTGTATTTTAAATTTTCTTCTTTTTCTATATAACAATAAATAGATTGCTATTATTATTAGAGAGAAAATTGTATACTTTGCAAAAGTATGTGTTTATAATAATAAGAGATTAAATTGTTAAACAATATAATAATTCGACAACGCAACAACAACAATATTAGATATTAACAAAAGTTATAGCTACTTTATATATTTAGTCTTATTTACTTGTTTAATAAATCTAGTCAACTATTAACATCTATATATAAGAGAAAGTGTATTAAAATTAATCTCTAATAAACTTTGTTTTTTACAAATTAGTATAGTAAACATATAGAAAATATCTAAGAAGTACTTAATATCAATATAGATAAATATTATTTTGTAATTTAATATTCTATCGAATTTCTTAAAACAATAAGATTGTTAAAACAATAATTACAATTTTTTCCAATATCTAATAACAATATTGCGTTGTTAATAGAAATAAATATATAATAGGATCTTGTTTTGCAAATTAAAATCTATTGCGCAAAACAAGATTAATTGAAACAAGTATTAAATTACAACAATTTAATTTGTTTCGAATCTATCTCGAGTTAAAGCAAATTTTGTACAATTTAATTTAAATTGTTTGCAAATTGTATTCGAATTCGATAGCATATTAACTAAACAATTAATTATTAAAAGTTAACTCTAAATAGTAAGTTAAACAAAATAAATATATATAGATTTCTAACAATCTTTCTATTTATTACTCTTTTATAATTCCAAAATATATATATAATTAGTACTAATAAATTTTGATTTAATAGTTTAAAAAGACATATAAGTTTATATTTACGCGTTTTTTTAAATTTTTAAGTTGTTTTAAGTTTTTGAGCTATTTTAATATTTTTGAATTTTAAAATTGATAGTTTAACTCTTTTAAATATTGTTTTCTTTTTTTGTTTTTATTTTAATAAACAAATTAAACGCACTCAAAACTATTAAAAGAATTGTTTTAAAAAAATCTCGAACTTTTAATTTTCAATAATTAACAATTTGATTATATTACTTATAATGTATTTAATCTTTAACTAAACTAATATTAAAATCAATATAACTAGAAATTAATTGTAATGCTCTAACTACTAAGTTACTAAAATTAATATATAAATATATATATTATAAGCAAACTATAAAGATTTTATAGAAATTGCAATTACAATTCTATTAATATTTGTTTTGATTTTTATTTCTAGTAATTTTTCTATTTATTACTTTTTTAAACTACAAATACAAGATAAAAAAATTGTGCTTAAGCTATATCTTGTTACTATATATAGCTTTGTTTCTTAATTATCTTTTGCTTTATTATTTAAATCTCAATAACTTAATAAATAGAAATTTGCTTAAAATATTTATTTTTAATTTTAATTTTTAACAAATAAGATAAAGACAACATAATAAAAAAATTTATTTTAAAAAAAATTTAAACTTTTAATCTTTGCTAATAGAGAAATTCGAAAATATTATTTATAATATATTCAATTTTCGATTAAACTAATATTTAGATTAATATTCTCAACTCTCTATTAACAACATTTTGATTGCTAAGCTACTAAAATTGTTTTATAATTGCAAATATTAAAAAGAGAATATAATAAATTTACTAAACTTAAAATTATAGTTTAATTAAACTATATTTTTTTCTCTATTTTTAGCAATCTTTCTATATATTGCTTTCTTATATTACAAATATAATACAAAGAAATTGTATTTCAAAAATATTTTATTATTATATCTATTTTCGATTTTTAGTTTTGCGAAGAACTATCGATTGCAAGCAAAACGCGTAAAAAGTATACTACAATATTTTAATATAAAATATTAATAGATTTTCTAATTTTTATATATTAACTAAAGCAAAAATAGAAAATACAAAAGAATTCTTGCTATAAATGCAAGTACTTAAATTAATTTACTAATAATTTTATTAAAAAATCTATAAGATTCGAAAGAAAGTTTTGAAGTTGCGTTAACTATAATTAAGAATTTAAAAAAATAATAGTATTATTATTTTAAATATTTAAGCTAGTTTATTTGACTAAAAGATAAAATACAAGAGTTTGCAATATATTTAAGACAATATTTGCAATATTTGAGATACGAAAAAAGATAACAAAAAAAGAAAGTTCTAAATTTGTGTTAACTATAATTAAAAATTTAGAAAAATAATAATATTGTTATTTTAAATATTTAAGCTAGTTTATTTAACTAAGAGATAAAATACAAGAGTTCGCGATATACTTAAGACAATATTTGCGATATTTAAGATACAAAGAAAAATAACAAAAAAAGAAAGTTCTAAATTTGCATCGATTGTAATTCTAGATTTGCGTCGATTGTAATTAAGAATTTAAAAAAATAATATTATTATTATTCTAAATATTTAAACTAGTTTATTTAATTAAAAAATAGAGTGCAAGAATTTGCAATATACTTGAAACAATATTTGCAATATTTAAGATACAAAAAAAGATAATAAAAAGCTTGTTGCATTGCTTTAATCGAGCAAAAATATAATATAACAATACTATTAAAGTCTAGTATTATATATTCGAATATATTAAGTTTAATAGCAAAATCGATTTCTAAATTGTCTTGTAGCATAAATAACAAAATATTGCATAAAAAGTTTTAAATCTTTAGACAATATATATAATATTTTTCTTAAATTGTTTGCTTTAAAGCAAGAGACAAAAGTTATAATAAAATTAATATTATATTAAGTAATCTATTTAAAGTAGATATATTTAATAGATATAATTTGTTTTATTTCTAGCAATCTTTCTAATTATTATTAATTGCAATATTATACTTAATATTTATACAATATCTTTTAACTATTATTAAGATACAAAATTAAAAAATAATTAATATATATTTTTTAAAAAGAATTCGAATCTTTATTTTTTTTATTTTTAATTAAAATATATTTCTTCGAACTTTAAATAAAATTATTATTTAAGATTTGTAGAGTTTAAAATAATATATCAAAAATTTATTTAAAATATCTTAACTATTAAATTATTTAATTATATTTTAGAAATCGACAATTTTGTATTGTTTAAAAACAATCTAAAATATATTTATTAAAATATATTTTGCAAAATAAAGTTATAACTAGAGTATATTCTTTTTAAAGTTTTGTTAATATTTGTCTATTATTAATAAGTTAAGAAATAAATTTGTAAAATTAATATATACTATTATTGTATACAATTGTATTGGCTTTTTTTTTTATTGTTGCTAATATATATTGTATTATATATTTTATCTAAATTCTTTTTATATATTTTTTCTTTATTTTAAATATTATTAAAATCTATATTTTCGACAATTTTTAACTTCAAATTTGAATATTTTTGTTAATATATATTTTTTGCAATATTATATTAACAAAGAAGTATAAGAATTTGTATAATTATAAAATTATACAACTTATAAGTTGTATACAATTTTAACAAAATAGAAAACAAATATTTGCAAAATATATTAATTAAAATAGAAGTTAAAATATCTTATATCAAATATATTATTATTAATAATTAATTTTTTAATTGTTATTATTGATTAAGAATGCTAGTTTTTTCGAGATATTTTATTACAATTATAAAAAGCAATTAATATCAATTTTTTGTTTTTAATATATTTAAATATAGTTTAAAATAGCAATAATTAAAAAGTGTAACAAGTGAGTCTGCCACCTCTATATATATTACTTCCCGCGAGTGTTTGCAACGCGCAAACATCCCGCAGATACTTTTGGCGCAGTTGGTTTAGATTCTGTCCTGTTACAAAAAGATTATTAAAAATATATTTTTAAACTCGAATAAATATATTATATTTTTTGTATCAAATAAATTTGTTGTTAATTGTCGAAGTTTTTTTTTTTATTTTTTTGTAATATATTGTTAAAATTTTTGAACTTTTTTTTAATTTCAATTAATCGAAAGCTTAAAATTAAAAAATTTCTATATTTTGTTTTGTAAAAATTGTAATTCTTTTTTAATAAAATTTAGTAAATGTCGATTTAAAAAAGTTTGTATTTTTTATGTATTTTTCGAATTTAATTGTTTTGTCTAAAAAAACTATTATTTATTATAGAATTTAGTAATATAATTTTGTTATATAAATAGTTTAAGTTACTCTAAGTTTTATTGTAGTATTGTATAAATTTTTTTTTGTAACTATAATTGCGTTAAGTACTTTTTTCTTTTATAATATTTGTTTGTTTCGCAATTTAGTTTTAACTTTGTCTAGCTTATTAAACAAATTATTATAAATTAAAAAAATATAATAAATAATAGAAGTTTTAGTAGTACTAAGTATTTTTGTAAAAATACAAAAGAACTTAATAATCTTAATTATATATATTATTTGTTTTTATTTAAATTTAGAGAGTTTTAAATATTTGTATTTAAATTTTGCAAAAAATACAATTAAGTTGTTTTGCAAATTGTAGATTTAAATTAGTATATAATAGATAGAATTCTAGCAAGTTTTTATATTCTAAAACAATTGAAAAGATTTAACTTAATTAATTTTTAATATATTTTTGTTTGTTTTAATTCTTAATTGTTTTTGTTCAATTTGTATTTGCTATATTTGTATAAAAGATTTTTTTTGTTTATTGCTAATATTAATAAAAACAATCGATTTTCGCATTTGTGCAATTGTTAGCGACTAAAAATAAACACAAAAATAGATAGAAACAATATTATCTTTATTAATATTATAGATAGTTTATATAAAGTAGTATTTAAACAATTTTTATTTTTGATTTAATTTTTTTGTAGTTTTTTGTTAATTAGATTTGTATATATTGTTTTAAGAAGCGTTTTTATTACAAGTTGCAAAATATATATTAAACAAAATATATATTTAATAAGAGTATTATTGTTTATACTAGAGATATTTGTAGCATTTTAATTAAATTTATTATTATTAATATTGTTATTATTGTTTTTTTTTAATTGTTTTTATTAAAAATATTGTTTAATACAAATTTATATATAATTGCACTAAAATTAATATATTGCAAAAAATTTGTTATAAAGATTTTGTTGTTCAATATATTGTTAATAGTAATAGCTAGAACTCTATTTAAAACTTTGTAGAAATTTAATATTTTTTTAATTAAATTTGCAATTCTTTGATTCAAATATTTGTTTATAAAATACTCGAATTTTAAAACAATTTTGTAATATTTTCAATTGTAATTAATAAAAAATGCAATTATAATTAAGTAGAATTAACAATTAGAAGTCGATTAAGTATCTATAGTAAGCAAAAACTTTGTTTTATTATTTAAAAAATATTTTAACAAATTCTTTTTCTCTTTAATTAATTGTTTTATTATATAATTTTTGATTGTAGAAATATTTTGAAAAATAATATTTAAATTAAGATAGCAAAAAAGATATAGTATTTTAATATTATTTATTATGCAAAAAAACAAATTAATAGCTACAATCTATTTTTCGAATTAATTGTTAAAATTCTCTCGAAATAGTCTTTTACTATTAAGCAAAATACTACAATTTTTAAAATTCTAAAACAATAGACTATTAGTTAAGAGAATTCGAACAATATCTATTATAGCAATTTTTCTACTAATTGTTCGAAAAAAATAACAAAGAATAGTAAATTAATTTTTTTTTTAGCAATTTCTAAATTGTTAGTTAAATTAATTTTTTGTTTGTCGATATCTTAATACAATTGTTATTGTTAAAATATTTGCTAAAAGTTAAAATTTTATTGTTGTTTAAAAAGCTATAAATTAAAATAATGTTGTATTAAATATATATATCAACTAAACTATTATTTTTAATTATAGTATTCTTAAGATACAAATTCTATATACTAGAATATTTTGTTTTATTATTTTAATATATGTTTTTCTTAATATCAAATTTCTTTGTATTATTTTTGTAAAATTAATAAATTTTTTGTTATTATTTTTTGAAGATTGTGCGATACTTGTTATTATAAACAAAGTATTGTTTACTTTTATTCTTAACTATTAGTTTGTTTAAAGTTGCAAAACTATCAAATATAATAAATTTAATATCAATAGAATTTGCTACTTAACTAAATAGATTAATAATAAATTAAGATATTAAAATTTTTTAACAAAAATAAAACAAATTTATTAAAAATATTAACAAATTAATAAGCACAAATCTCTTTATATAAAAGAAACAAAAGTAAAAATATATTTTTATATATTTTTATAGTTATTTAATTAGCTAGTTAAATTGTTAAAGCGCTAACAATTAGCAATTAAGTTTAAATCAATTATATTAAAATTCGATTTTTTGTTTAATTTAATTTATCGACTTTTTTAAATTGTAAAATTAACAATAGTTACTAAATGCAACAAGAATTATATAGCAAGATATTTTTTAAATATATTTTAAGACAATTTCTTTAATGTAGTAAATTTTTTAAAAAATAATTATTATAAAACGCAAATTAAAAAGAATTTTTTAAACAATATTTAATCGACAACAAAAGATTCAATATTGTTACTATCTAAACTTCTCTTAAATAGTATAAATACTAGATTGTTGTCTAGAGAGCAATCTATTGCATTTTTGCAATCAAATAGATAATTGTTTATTTTACAAAAACAATCTTCGAATATCGACAATCAAATAAAATCAATTGTTAAAAAATCAATCTATATTCTATTTTTAAAAAAGAAAAAAAAGAAAAAATATAAATTTAATAGTAGATTTATATAATTGCTATAAAAGCTTTTGCGTACTTACTATATTTTGATAGTTTTAGTATTTAAGAAGATTAGACAATACTAGAAGTCAACAAAATTAATAATATTACAATTTTTTTTGTATCTAATTAAGAAAGTATTTTACAATTTGTATTAAGAGAATTTTTGTATTTAATTTGAAATACTAAAGATATTGCAAAAAATCGCAAAAGCTATATTAATTTTCAAAATATATTGTAAGCAATCTAGTATTTTTGTTTAAGCAAATTAAATTTTGTATTTAATTAGCAATTTTTGTGCTATTTATATTAAAAAAGTAATTTTGCAATTAAAAAATATAGAATTAATTAAATCTTTGCAATTTATTATATTGTTATAGAAGAGCAAACTAGTATATCTATAGTATATAATATATAGTATATAAAGTATTTTTGATTATTATTTTAATAATTACAATTAATATTTAAATAAATTCGCGTTTTTTAAAATACAAGTTGTAGCAAATAACTATTTTAGACAATTAATTTATAAAACTAAAGAGATTCTTTAATATTATAGTAAAAATATTAAAATTAAATATAATTCAATACTAGTTTTTTGAAACTTTTTTATTAAAGTTTTCTATAATTAGCACAAATATGTGTTTTGTTTCTTTAACGTTTGCGTTTGTATTTTAGTTATATTTTGCGAAGTTGTAGTTCTCGAGCTATTAAAATATTAATTTAAAAAAATTGTATTAACTATTTTTGTCGATCTTGCGAAATTTTTTTCTATATATTAGTATATTGCGTCAAATTGTTATCTTAATTCTAGAAAAGTATTTGTAAAAAGATAATATTTCTATTTGTATAATATTAATTTAGCAAATATTAGTATATAAGTTGTGCGTAATAATACAAAGTAAAGATATCTTTTTATTTTATAAATTTAATAAGATTGAATTGTAGACTAAGTATTTACAAATTTAAAAATTAATATATCGATCTATATAAGAGACTTTTTTAATTATAATAATTATAGACGTTTGCTATATTTTTTGTACTTTATATTAATCAATTTTGCAAATCTTTTTTTTTTGTTAATTTAATATTGCTAACTAGTTGTTATTAAATAAGACAAAGAGAGTTCTAGAAATAATATATTGTTTTTATATTTTTTTTTCTTTTTAAGTATACAAAATTCTTAATCTATATATATTATTAATATAAATTGCGCACATAAATAATTACAAAGATAGCTAGAAAGATTATATCTAGTATAGTTTTACTATCTATGATATTTTTATTATAGTAAATTGCTATTATTTTTAATAGTAAATTTTTTGTTTAAATTGACGCTCTTCTTCTATACAATTTAATTAATATAACAATTTTAATTGATTCTAGCAATTGTTAGTATTAACAATATTTAAGCAACAAATATAACAATTTCGATCTATTGCTTATATATAAAATTTGTTAGAAATATTCTTTTTAAAGTTTTTCGATTCTTTTTGCTAGTATTTTGCTATTTTGTAATTTTTTGTAATTTTCGAAAATAATAGTGTTCGAACAATCTATCGATTTTTTTTGCTAATTTAATAGTTTTCTTTGTCTTAATAAAGTTGTTTATTTGATAACAAAACTTTTTAATATTAAGATTTAAGTTTAGATTTTGTTTTGTTTTGCGTTTCTATTGTAAGTTTTTAAGACAATTTCAAAAATCTTTAGTAGATACAATAAATATCGATTTAAAATAAAACTTTTAACTAGTTATACAATATTATTTGTATTTATTTTTTTAGTTATTGTTGCAAACACAATATATTTAATAAGTTTTTCGAATCGACTTTTATTTTATTAGAGTTTTCGCATTTTAAATTAACTATCTTTTGTTAACTATATTGTAAATTGTAGATTTTAAAAACAAAGTACAAATTTAATCTTGTTAATATTCTTTTAAATTATATTATTTTTTCTATAGTATTATACAATAATTCGAATAAAGATTACAAAAATAAATCGATTAAATATAAATATTAAATAATTTTAATTGTAGTATAGAATTTCTTGTTAAAAGCAAGACTTAAATATATTTACTTTTAGTATATTTTTTACAAAACTTTATATTAAATATCTAATTAATAGAATAATTGCTACAAATTATTACAAACTATTTAATAATAATTCTTTAATAATAGTAAAATAGTATAGAATACTAAACTAGTTTTAAAATTTAAAATCTATTATTAAATATTGCAAATATCTAATAAATAAATAAACTTATATAAATATAGTTTGTTTAATAATTGTAAATAGTAATATTCTTGTCTTAAAAATTCTAGTTAAATAAATCTTTGCTCTAGAACTTGCAATTTTTTGTTATATTAATATTTGCATTTTAATATTGTTAACTATTTGTATTATAGCTCGAATCAAAAAAATTAAATTTTTTTCTTAAATTAAATTTTTTAATATTTGCAAATCTATTAATAGAAAATTTATTAAAAATAATAAACTAGTTTAATATTTAATAGTTTAAAAAGTTTTATATATTATTAAATATATTAATGCTATTAATTTTAACAAAATTAAGAAGAGAAAATTCAAATAAGAAAGTAGATTACTTTATATTGTTTTAAATTTATTAAAAGTTAAAAAGTATTTTGTAATTATAGTTTTGTATTAAATTAAAACTACGCAAAAAGTTGTAAAATACTATTTAATATTTAATTTTTTTGCAACTTTTGTGCAAACAATTCAAAGCAATATAATAGCAAGTTCTAAAATTAAGTATTATTAAACAAAAAGTATATTTTGTACTTTGTAAAATATATTTAAGTTAATACTAATATTTTTGTACAAAAATATATTGATAGTTCGAGTTATTTTGTATTCTATTTATTATTTTGTTAATTTTTGATTTAGTAAGCTTGTTCGCAACAATTTATACAAAATATATTACGTTAATAAAATCTAACTTGAATTTTATATATTAAATAGTATATTCTAATTATATATATATTGTTTTTTGCTAAAAACAATAGCTAATTTATCTAAAATATATATTTTTATCTCTAGATTAAATTGTTAAAAAAAATTTAATCTACAATTGTTTTTCTAATTCTAAGCAAAACAATATTAATTGCTACAATAATTTGCAAGCAAAACATAATTAAACAAAGCACAATTAAACAAAGAAAGCAAAATTCAAACAAAAAAAGAAACAAAAGCGATATTTTTATTTAGAGAGTTCAATTTAATTTTAGAGTCGATTTTAAGATTAAACAAAAAACAACAAAATATTGCAAATCTAACTTAGATTTTTTTCAATAATATTAAGAATTAAAATTTGAACAAATCTTTGTACAATTAATAATTTGCGCAAAGTATATAAATAATTTAAGAAAAATATTTAATTGTAACTACAAAAAATAATCTTTATTTTATATAACAAAAATATAAATTTGTATTTTTAAATTAGAATATTAATATTCTATTTTGTTTTTTTTACATTTGCGTCGACAAGATATGCAATCTATATAGTTTTTTAATATATATTAAAACTTTATTGATATTTAATTGTTTTAATATTAATAATATATTAAATTGCAAGCATTTTTATCTATCTTTTTATTGCTTTCTATATAATTCTAAACAAAAAGTTGCGCTTTCTAAAATATTGTATTGTAATCGAACAATATTGAGTTATTTATTATATACAAAGATACTATACAATTTTAACTAAAAAAACAACAAGTAATTTATTTGTTAAAAAGAGATATTTTTAATTTTTAAATATATTTTTGTTAAAACTCTTTGTTATTAGCGCAAATACGTGTTTTGCAATTGCAATATTTATATTGATATTTTAGTTATACAATACAAAGTTGTAGTTATTGTTTTATTAATATACTAGCTTAGAAAAATTATATTAATTCTTTTTGTTAAATATACAAAGAAAATTTTTATATATAAATATATTGCGTCAAATTGTTATTTTGCGTTTGAAAAAGTATTTGTAAAAAAATAGTATTTTAAAATAGAGTTTTTAAATCTAGTAAATATTAGTATATAGAATTGTTTCGATTGTACAAGAGAAAAATATTTTGTCAATTTATATTGTTAACAAATGCAAGTTATATTTGAAATATCGACAAATCTTAATATTTATATATTTGTCTATATAGCGAATTTTTTTAAGCAATATAATTATAGACTTACGCTAGATTTTTTGCAATATTAGAAATTTGTTTATGCGATATTCTTATATTTTGTTTATTATATTTTGTCGAAATTGATAATACAATATTAAAGTAGAAATATTAAGAATTTTGTAATTGTAGAAGTTTTTAAGTTTTCGAAGTATCTAAAAGTTAAAATCTAGTATTGCGAGATTAGTAAATAGACAACTACAATAATTGCTAAAAATACTATATTAATTTTAGTCTTAATATTAAAGATATTTTTTCAAAATAGATTGCAATTATTTTTAACAATAGATTTTTTGTTTAAACTAATATTTTTCTTCTATGCAATTTAACTAGCATAAATATTTTGCTATATTTTGTTATATATTAATATTAGAAAGATTCGAGTATTAATAATAACAAACACAATTTATTGCTCTCTTATATACTTTCTACAAATAGTATTTTTTATTTATATTTACTCTTAATTGCTAGATATCTAATAGAATAGTATTGTTTAAAACTTTCTAAATTTGTACTAAATTGCTATTGTATTTGTTTTTTTAATTGTATTTACTTTTTTTTTGATATTTATATCTCGATTTGTTTGCAAGACTTAACAATATATAGATTTCGACTTAAGTTTTTTTTATATTTGCGCTTTTTCTATAAGTCTTTAAGACAATCTTAATAATTTTTAGTAAAAATAATAGATACATTTTTAAAAACAATCTTTAAATAGATTACAATTAATTATTGTATTAATCTTTCTAATTATTGTAGAATATTTTTTGTATTTTAAGTATCTTTATTATTGTTATCTATTTAAGTAGCTTTTGTAATTTTAAGTTTAATTTTATATTGTTTGTTGTTATTTTGTTTAAACTTATATATAAAGTAATTGCAAAGCTAGACTAAGTATTGTATTTTTTTGTTCAAAAATCTTAATTATATACAATTAAGTAATATTTTAGTTAACAAAATTGTATTAACAAAAATAGATTGCGTAAATAAACAAAAATGCAAATAGATTTGCTATATATATAGCGCAATTTAACTTGTTACAATTTGTTTTATTTTAAGCAAAATGCTTGTATCTTAAATATAGAAATTAATATTAACAAAAAAATTTGTGTTTTAATAGATTTTAAATCTAATATTAAAAAAACTTACAAGTATAGTATATTAATTTAAGAATTTTATCTTTATTAAGTTTCTTTTTAATAACTCAAGTTTGTATTTAGTTCTTATAAACAACAAAAACAATATTGTTTTTTATAGTTATTTTATTTTATAATATTGTTTAAATTGTTGTTAACAATTTTTCTTTAAGTATTGTATTTGTTTATTTAACTAATATTGTAAATTTGTCTATAATAAAGTTAATTTAATACAAATTAATTGTTATTTTATCGATTAGCTATATATAAATTAAGAAAGATTACTTTTTTAAAAATTGTTAATATTAATAAAATAAAACAAAAATAAGTTAAGTCTAACAATAAGTTCTTCTATACTATATTGTATTAAACTAAAATTAACAATCTATTTATAATTATTTATTTGCGTCGATATAAAGCTAAATATAAATTATTGAAATTTTTAATTTTTTTGATTTTGTTAAAGCAACAAGTTTTTAGTTTTCAATATAGTTTTGTTCGAGTTTTAAAAGTTTTAACAATAAAACTATATTAACAATTTAACGCTCTTAAATATCTACAAGATAGTATTCAAGTAATTGTAATTTCTATAATGAAAAGTATGTTTATTATTCGATTTATTTTGCATTCTATTTATCTTTTTACTAATCTTTAAGTTAAAGAGCTTGCGCGTAACAATTTATATCGAATACTTAACAATAATAAAGTTCGACTTAAATTCTATACATTTATTAAAATATTTCGATTGTAAATATATAATTTTTTGCTAAAAACAATAGCTAATATTTTTAAAGTATATATTTTTGTCTCTAATTAAATTCGATAAAGAGAATTTAATATACAATAGTTTTGATTTCGAATACACTACAAAACTATTGTTTAATATAAAAAAAATAGAAATCGATACAATGTTGTAAAGATATTAAGTGTCTAGAAATATATAAAAAGAATTGCGAAACTCAAAATTATAAATAATGTTTATAACAAAAAAAATATAGAGAACAATAAGAAGAGCTTAAATAAGATTTAATATAATATAGATTTTAAAATAATTATTAATTTTGAATTTTCAAAATTGACATTAAAAAATTATATTAAATAATCGAAGATTTTAAGATTTCTAAATATAGATATTCGAAATCTAATATAAACAATAAATTGCAATATATTAAATACAAATACTATATATCTATATATTTTACTAGATTGCTTATTGATTTCTAGATATATAGAAAGATATCTAGAATTATAAGTTTTTTTATTTTGAATTCAGTGCGCTATCGAGTTCGAATTTTATTTGAAAAAAATTCGAATTCGAATTAAAAAGTTTGAATCGAATTGTATCTATTAGATATTTAATTTATAATTCGAATCAATTCGAATTAAACGAATTTGATTTGGGTAATATCTAACTTATTCCGCGAAGTAATTCTAACAATTAATTTTTTTAAAAGACTCGAATTTAACAAAAATTCTTATTAGTATATTTAATTTTTTAGATTTGTTTATCTTAAGAATCTTTTAATAAGTTTTTTTTAACTAGATCAATTTTCTTTATATTGTAATACAAATCTCTATTAATAATATTTCAAAGCGCATTTATATACTTTTTGTTATTAGTATTTTATTTAACTTGTTCTTCGATAATTATATTAGACAAATTGACATATTTAATATTTAATTTAATATATTTTTATAATTTAATATATTTAAGAACTTTAAACAAGTTTTGTTCTTAAATAAGAAAATTTATATTATTGTTAATTTTAGCAATTTGTTTTAAAACTACAAGAAATAACGCAAAAATACTAATAATTATAATAATATTAATATATTTTGTTATTTTTAGAGCTCTACTAATAGCTTGTAAGCAATAAACAATAATACTAGTAAATATAGTAAAGAAACACAATTGCGCAATAAAGGTTTTAATAAAAATATTCTAACTATTAAATTACAAAAATTAATTAAGTTAATAAAACTTAAATTAGATATTTAATTTAATAGATACTTTTTAAAAAGTTTAGATAAAAAAGATAGCTAAATATATTTCTCTTCGTTAATAGTATTAATTTGATCGATTTTATTAATTATAAATTAAACAAAATCTTAGTAAATAAACAATTAATAAACTCTTAAATAAGTTTTATATTTTTGTTGTTCTATTTTAAAATTATAATAAATATAGATTTAAGCAAACTTAATAGACTTAATTTGTTTAAAAAATAAAATATTAGTAAACAATTTTTAATTAGATTGTTGGTTTTGCTTAATTGTAGATAAAACTTATTAACTATCTAAAATCTAACTAAATTACTTAATCTTTTTATTCTTCTTTTTAATTTTAATAGTTATAAAGATAGCTATATTATTTTATGTTTTTGCAATTATTAAATTAATTTTTCTAGTCTTCTTATTTTAGTAAAACTAAATATTAGTTTATTTAATTTAAATTTTTTGTATCTTTGCAATAATTAAAGACTTTTTAATTCTATTTAAACAAAATTAATTGTTATTTTATTAAAAATTGCGCTTAGATATTACTTTCAAAATTATTAATAAAATTATTTTAATTTTTAAAGTATATTTGCGATTTAGTTTACTAATTTGTTTTGTATATTATAGTAAGAAAAATTAAGTAGCACTTATTTTAGTTATTAAGCTAACAGGTTAACTTATTTAATTGTTAATAAAAAAAATTTGCAATAGATAGAAAAATAAAGATTAGAAAGACTAAATAATTTAGTTTTTTTATTAATATATCGAAGCAGAATCTTGCTTTGCTTTAATAATATATTTTCGACTACTTAGAGATCAATCTATATAGTTAGATAGCTAGTAGTTAGAAAATAGATATCAACTAGCTATTCTATAGAAAGCAACTATCTAAAATATAGATATAAGATATCTAACTTATATCTAGAAGATAGATATTTTTTGCAAAATAGATAGTTGCAATCTATCTTCTATCTACTAGACAAATATAAGATTTCTATTAGTTAGTAAAAAGCTAGATATAAGATAGAAAGCAGATTGTCTTTAAATAAATTACTTGCTAATAAATATTTAAAATAGCAATCTATTTGCTAGATATCAACTAGAAAGCAAATAAATATTTGTTTTGATTTTCTATTTAATAGATATTTTTTATATATCTCTATAATAATTTAAGATCTCAAATTTTATATTTTTTTTATTTAACTTATTGATTGCAAAAAGCTCTACAAATATAGTTTTTCTAATATTCTCTTTGTTTACTTATTATCTATTTCTGTTATATTTCTTGCTTCTGCTACTAACTTTGTATCTGCTTCTATTTCTGTTTCCGTTTTCGCATTTGCAGTTGCAATTATCTTTGTCTCTGTTTTTGTCTTTGCTTCTATCTTTGCCTCTTGTATGTTAAAATATTTCGTAGTTTCTATTGTACAAACAATTAGATTCTTGTAAGTCTATCTCTTCTTTAATATAGTTTAATAAACTTTGCTATAATAGATATTTTGCTAATTATTTACTAAGATATTTGTAAAAACAACAATCTTAAAAACTTTTACAATTGCTCTAATATTTATCAAATTTGTTGTTAAAATATTGAATACTCTTTTTATATATTCTAAATAAAGAAATTAAAATCAGCTAATAATAGTATATTTTTGCAAAATAAAAAAAGTAAAAATATTTGTATAATCGACTTCTAATAGTAATTAACAGTATATATAGAAATTTAAATTTTAAATACAAAATTATTTAAAAAAATAAAAAAAAGATTAAAAAATCTTTAAATAGACTATTATATCTTTTTTGTTTAGTATAGCAATTAAAAGAAAGTTTTGCAAAATTTTGTCAAATTCTCTTTATTTAGAGTAAAGCGCATTATATATTTTAAATATAATAATATTTAATATTAATACTAGAGAAGTAATTAAAGATTGTTGTATCTTTATATTAATAGATTATACAAATATTGTTTTATTTTTAAGAGAAAAATTCTAAGTATTCTTACAATCTTTTTTAATTGTTTAATAGTATCTTCTCTTATCTACAATATTAAACTGCAAATTGTCTCTTTAATCTTTAGAACAAAAACGAGTACAATATTTTATATTTACATTATATTAAGAGAATTTGCTGTTGTTAGCTTGTTGCGATACATTGTCTAGAAATACTATAATAGAAATATATACAATTTTTTGTTTGTTATTAGTTTTTATCTTAATACTTAGTAGTATTTAGTTTTTTAATTAATTTGCAAAAAGCTTTAATTATATTGTAAAGAGCTATTCTATAAAAATCGAAAATTAAAATTAAAATATTAGTTGATTTTCTTTTTTTCTTATAAAAGAGATATACTAAAATAAAATAAAATACTTTTAGAGTACAATATATATTTCGATAAATATTAAAGTTGTTAATAAAAAAAAGATAAAAAAAAGATATATAAGAATTGTTGAAAACTTTTGTAAACTATTTTTAATTAAACTATTCTATTTTAAATTCTTTATATATTTAATACAATTAATAAAAAAATCTAATATTGTAGTTTTTAATATTTAGAACTCTTTAGATTTATTGTTAATTATTAAAATTCTTTTTTTAATATTTTGTTTATTGTTATATTCTTAATTAAGATAAATAAATAAAATATATACTTATTTTTAAATTTTAGATTATAAAATTTTAATATTAAATAAATACTAAACAACATTGTTTATAGAATTAAAATAATTTTGTTTAATATAACTACATTTTTTGATTTATTTCTATTAATAAAGATTACTCGATTAATTGTATATAAGTATTCGATAACTCTAAAGTATTAAATACAAAAAATATTATTAGATATAACAAGCTTATTACAATATATATAATAAAAATAGTTTAAAATTATTTAAATTAATAAATTCTATATAGAAGAATACTATAATTTTGTAAATTTGTTTACAGTTTTTGCAAACTTAAAATATATTTTACTTTTTAATTTTCTTGTCGATAGTATAATATAAATAAGCTCGATTAATTTATATTATTATTATTAAAATAGATATTTAATTTGTTAAGATTGTATAATACTTTTGTATTTAATTGCTAGAAATAGTTGCTTCTTAATAACAATATATATTTTTTTGCAATATAAAATTAGTAAAAGTATATAATAATAAATTTATCTTTTAAAAGTATTAAATTTTAATAGAAAACTTTGTATAATTTTTGTCTTATTATTTGTTAATTGTTTTAATATTAATTTATTCTCTTTAATATAAAAATCTACAAAAAATTTTGTTAACTATAGAATTTCTTGTAATCTAATATAATTAGCTTTTAAATTTTCGAATTTCTCAAATTATAGTTCTAAAATTATATACAAAAATAATAGCAATATATTTTTGTTATATTTCTAATATATTACTTTAAATAAAAATATTAATAATAGTAATTAATATAAAATAGATAAACTATTAAAAGTAAAAAAAACTAAACAAAAAAAAAGAATAAAAAGAAAGAAAAAAAGTTAAATAAATTATTATTGTTGTTATTTATATTCAAATTCTTAAGAAGATTTTGTAAAATAAAAAATAAAAAATTTAGTAAAATATTGTACTTAAAATTAAATTATTTTTGTTTTTAATTTTAGTTTTAATAGAATAGAAAATTTATAATAAAAAAATTTGTATTTTTTTTAATTTTTTTCTCTATTTTTTTGTTAATATTATCGATATTTGATTTGCTTTTTTTTTCTTTAAATACAATTTAGTTAAATAAATCGAACTATAAATCTTCGACAAAAAAATTAATCAAATTAACAAAAATTATAATATAAGAGCTAAAAATCTTTTTAATAAAGTTACTATATATTTTCTATATATTTTTATTTAGATTTTAGATTTTTCTATTTTTATTTAATTTGCTATAGACTTTTATATTTTTTTTAAGCTATTATTGCTATTGTAGTCTTTCGCAATTAAGATTTGCTTTTCGAGAAATTACTGCAATAACTCAATTTTAATTAAATACAAATTTCGATTAATTTTATTAAATTAAAGTATTAAATTAAAGTTTTCGACAAATAATAATATATACAATAATGTATAAATAACTTAGAATAGAAACTTTAATAGATATATATTAAATATATAATTATTATTGTTAATATTTAAATTGTCGATAATTTATATAATTATACTTAATAGATTCGAATTTTGCAATCGACAAAATATTGCAAAAGAATATATAAATAATAATACAATATTTAATAGAAAATTACTTTTAACAAATATAATTGCTATTTGCAAGTAGTAGAAATAGTTAAATCTACTAATATTAATTCTATTACTTTTATTAACAATATATCTAATCTAATAAATAATACAACTAGCTATCTAAATAATGCTAGCTACAGAATAGTTTCTTATAGATTTTGTTAGTCTTATTTTTCAAAAAATGCTAGAATATTTTGCAAAAAGAAGCAAAAAAATTAGAAAAATAACAAATAAGAAAAGATAATATATAGAGAAGAGACAACAAAGTCGATAATAATATAGAATTAATAATAATAAGAATTAATAATAATTAATAATAATAAGAATTAATAATAATAAGAATTAATAATAATAAGAATTAATAATAATAAGAATTAATAATAATAAGAATTAATAATAATAGAAGCAAAAAATACTAAAAATCGATAGTACTAAAGACTTGTAATACTAAGAGAAACTATAATATTAAAAGAGAAAATAATAGAATAAAATTGCAAGTCTATCTAAAGATTTATATTAAATTACTGATTAAAGATTGCAAATTGCAAAAAATTGCTATAGAGTTTTGCAAAAACAATAGTAAAAAAAATTTGTTAAAAATACTATATATTTTTAATTAGCAAATAAAAGACTTTTGCAAATAAATATATTTATTTTAAATATTAATTGTTTTACTTTAATTTAAAGACAAAATCTCTTGTATTAGATTATAAAATAACAAATTATATTATATTTTTGTTAATTTTCTTTATAGAATTAGAGTTTTTTTTTCTACTATTTATTGTTTTATATTAATTATTGTTTTGTTAAATTCTTTTTTGTAAAAGATCTCTTAATTAAATTTAATTATTGTTTAGAAAATTGTTTTTTTAATTTTTAATAACAACTTTTAAGTTAGAATTGTTCGAAATAAAATATTTATAAAATTGAATATATTTAAAGAAATTATTAAATTGTTTAGATTTTTTAATTGTTTAGATTTGTATTTTTTAAAAATAGAATTTTTTTAAAATATATAAATATTAGAACTTTAAATAAAAGTTAAATTTTATTATAACAATATTGTAAACAAATATTAAAATTATAAATTTATTCTTTTTATTAAAGTTTTTTATAATTTTATTTTGTTTTAGCAAATTTTGCTATAATATTAAAGTAGTTATTTTAATTCTTAATAATTAAAGAATTATTATTATATATAGTAAGAAAACTAATATTTAACAAAATATTAGAGTCTTTTTATAATTGTAAATTATCTATTAAAATATTAGTATTTGTTAATATTTTTAATTAATTCGACAATTTTTTATATTTTATTTGTAAATATTTTTATTATTTAATAAGCAATACAATTTTAAAGTTTTTTGCAAATAAAAACTAATTTATATAATTTTTTACATTTTTTATTTTAGTACAAAACTTTAATATTTTGTCAAATATTAAATTTAAAATATTAATTAAATTGTTTAAATAAATTTAATTAAAATTTATATTAATCTTAAAATATAAAATTTGCAATTAATTAAAATAGATATTTTTTTTTTAAATATTTTTCTTATATTTTCTACTTTAAGATTGTAGATTTTGTTAAGCTAAATTAAATTTATAAAAAACAATAGTAATTGCAACTTTTAATAAACTTTAAAATTATATTTAATTTTTAAAATCTTAATATCTTTAAAATTATTATTATTTTTAATTAAATTTTTGAAAAAATTATTTTTTATCTTTTTGTAATTTATTTTTTTCTTAATTGTATAATTGCAATTAATAATAATTATCTTAAATTTTAGTATTAAGTTTTCTATCTTTGCATCTATACAAAATAATATTTGTAATTTTTTAGTTTTTTAAATTATAGTTTTTTTAAAAATTATACTTAGTTCTATTTTTTAATTAATTCTATTTATATTTAATTAAAATAAAAATTCTTTTGCAATTTTTAAAATTAGTTGTAATTTAATTGTGGAATAATTCTCGAATAATATATATAGATTTATATTGTTGTTAACTTTTATAGTTATTAATATTTGCAATTGTTGTTAGTTATTAACAATATATAACTTAATTAAAAATATATATCTTTTACAATTTTTATCTAAATTGTTAAGTAATATTATATTTGTTTTTAGAAATTTAAGAAATACAATCTAACAAATAGTAATAAATAAATTTAAGTTAATACTTTTTAAAAAATAATATTTATTTGCTATTAATAATTTAAAATATTTAGAAATAATTTAACTTTAATTCAAAATTCTTTGCGTTTTGTTCTAATATATAATATAAATTGCGTTTTTAAGTTCTTTATATCTTTAAATTATTTTAATTTACAAAAATATAATATAAGAAAACAACAATAATATAAATATTTTGTTTTATATTATTAAAAACAAAATATTTTGTATTAAAAATATCAAATATATTCTTAATATTTGCAATTAATTTTTAATTTTTTTAATTTTTTTTATAATATAAGTAGATACAAAGTTGTTTTAAAATAATTTGTTTAATTTTGTCTATTTATTAATTTATTAATATAGTTAAAACAAAAAAAAATATAGATTTAACTATTTTTTGTTTTTTAACAAAAAGTGCTTTTTTATTTAGAATTTGCTAGAAGAAATATTAGCAATTATTTATAACTAAAGATATTTGCAAAAGATTTTAGCTATTAATATTTAAATTAATATAACTTAAATTCTTTTGCAATAAATTAATATACAATATATTTAAAATTAATAAATAACAATAGTTTAAATTTTGTCTAAATTAATACTATTAACAAATAAATATTTATAAATATTAAAATTTTTTATAAAATCTAGAATAGTCTTAATATCTATTAACTACTATAAAATTATAATTATATTAATAGCTATTTGTACAATTTGCAAAATAGTTTTTAAATTATTTTATTTTATTTCAAGTCTATTGCAAATTGCAACAATATTCTCTTATTAATAGACTAAATTGTTTAGAAAAATTTGTATCTCTTTATATTAATAAATTAATAAATTAATTTTTAGATATATACAATTGCAAATATATTAATATTCTAAACTAATTAAGATTTCCAAAACTTAAATTCAATTTTAAAAAAATTATTAAAATTTGTTGTATAATCGATTATCTTAGAATTAAAGAAGTCTTTAAATTGCGTAATCTTATTGTATATATAAAATTGTTAAAAAATATATTTAACGCAAATATAGAATATTTGAAAACAAGTTATAATATACTTTTTAGAAGTTATTTAATATATATCTTTAAATATTGTTTTCTCTTTAATATTATTTAGATCTTTAATAATTAATATATTCTTTCTATTGTTATTTTATTTGCAAATAACAATTTTTATATTTTTGTTTTAAAGGATTTCTAAATATTGTTTTTGTACAAGAGAATTATAATTACAAATATTGTTTTTCTCAAAATTAATTACAAGTTCGATCTTAGTTATTAAAAGAAAAGTTAATAATAAAGTTTTGTTAGTAAAATTAATAAAGTTGCTTATTTACTATATCTTTAATAGACTAACTAACTACTAAACAATCTAACTAAGTAGAAAAAACTACAAAAAAAAATTATAAAACAATATTGTTACAAAGTCTTTAATAAACTACTTAGAAGAAACTAATATTAAATCGACAAATTACTTTATTAAACGCAAAAAATTGATAATTTTAAAGATCGATTTATATATAAAAGATTTCTATTTTTTCTCTTTTCTCTTGTTCTTCTTTTTTAATAAAACTTCTATAATTCTTATTGTTTATCGACAAATTAGAGAGGCAACCCGCTAGATTCAAAATGTAGATCTGGTCTAGATAGCTCAAGATTGATCTAAGACTTGCTTGAGAGACTCTTAAAAGCTTGCATTTAGAAAGTCAAATAAAGTTTGACAAAAAGTATAATTATTAATATTCGAAATGCGCACAAACTCTTGTAGCACTTCAATTAACTCTTTATTTGTTACTTATTTATATTATAGTAATTTGTATAATAGAATCGAACAATTTGTAAAATTTCTACGCAAAAGTAATACAACAATAAGAATGTCTCTATTGTGTAATTGTATTGTACAATAGATTGCGTTTGTTTATTGTGTTTGTAATAGATTGCGTTTGTAGATCTTAACAACGCACAAATAATATTTGAAAAATTCTTTATTATTTTTTAAATTTTTTGATTAACTACGAGCGATCTTAGATTAATCGTATTTTGCTAATAGAACTCGAAAATCAAAATATGCGCACAACAATCTTAAGAGTCTCTAATCGCTAAGAGCTCTTAGAAAGAATTATCTTAATTTGTCGATATTTTTATTAAGTTTTAAACACAAAAATATAGCAATTCTTTAAATAATTCTTTGTTATAAAATAAATCTTTGTAACTTTTTGTATTTATAATTAAGATCTTATACAATAATAATATCTATTAGTTAATAATATCTTAATCTAAAATATTATATCTAAATTCTAATATAAAATACTTATTATTATTATTATCTTTGTCTATAAGTAGACACTTCTTAATAGTTGTTAAATATATATTTTTTGTTTTTATTTTATATATAATTCTAGCTATTATTTGTTAAAGTTAAATATACTTTTCTATATATTATTTAAATATCGATTAAAAGTAATTAAATTTTATTTAATTTTTTATTTTATATATGTTTTTAAAACTTAGAACTATAATAAAAGTATCTATATTTTGTTATTTTAGTTTTTTACTAATTATATTAAAACAATTTATAGAATTTGATATTGCAACAATTAACTATTAAAGACTTCAATTTAGAAAATTTAAGTATAGAAAAATATTATTAATTGTATAAATTTAAGAGAGTAATCTAAGTAGTAAAATATATTAATAAATAGATTTCTAAAAGAATTAACGCAAGTTCTATATTAAAATCTACTATAAAAGTCTATAACAATAGTTTGCTACAAGAGTTTTCGACAAGAGTTTGTTACAATATTTTAATATAGTTTTTTGCAATTAATACTTCTTAGTTTAAAGAAGTAAAAAGTAAGATAAAGAATTCGAAAAAAATAAAGACAAAAAATAATATAATATTTAGAGTTGTATATAAAGTAATAATAAAAAATAAATAAATTTAACAAATTAGTAGTTCTATCTTCTGCGTATTCTCTTTTAACAATTAGTAATAATAATATCTTTAACAAATTAGTAGATCAAAATAATCTTATAATTGCTATTAGATATTAAAAGACTTATATATTAAGAAAATTATAATTGCAAAAATAGATAATAAATAGCTAGAAAAACAAATAGCAAAAATTAAAATATAAAATTAAAATATAAAAGAAGATAAATTGTTATTACGTATATTTACTACTCGACGCAATCGACAATATAATAAATAATAGATTTACTAAATAAAAAATTAATAATCTAATATAATTATTACTCTTACTTCTACAAATTAATCTACAATTATTTTGCTTATAAAATAAATATTATATTTTAACAATTGCAATTACAATATATATAGTATAGTATTAATATTAGCATATAAATATAAAGATAGCTACAAATAATTTAATTCTTTACTCTTGCTTTTTCAACAATAGTTTACTCAAAATATATTAGCGCTTTAGTTTTGCAAATACTTTATTCTTTTTTAAGAACTCTCTATTCTATCTTTTCTCTAATTATTTCTTCGTCAATTATAGTAATAGCAAGATATTAAAGAAATATTCTCAAACAAATAGTATCTTAAAATCAAGAGTATTTTAAAATTGTTCCAAAAAAATTATTTACTATTAAACATTTGTCTAATTCTTACTTGCAAATTAATACTATTATTAACAAGTTTAACTTTATATTTTATTAATTTTATACTATAACAAAAGACTCTTTTTGTAATTCTCTTAATAATATATTCTTTGTTTGCAATTAATAACAAAAAAGATTAATACTAAATTCTAACAATTTCGAGAAAAACCTATTTGCGTTGTTTATTAAATTTAAACTTTTATTAATAAAAGAATTATTTGCTTATTAATCTATATATATATTAAAAATAATTATAAAAAAAGAAAACAAAAATCTTATTTGCAAAGTCTTTATTAAAGACTATTATTAAAAAGAAATTAATTATATTAAAAAAGTCTACAAAGAAGATAAAATCTAGATTAATATTTAAAACTCTTTTATAATTATATTTAAAATCTTGAAAAAATTTAATTAATAATAATAACAAAAATATTTTAAAAAGAACAAATAACAATAATAGAGATAAAATCTACAATAATTTTATAAAATTAATTATATCTTTTACAAATTTTAGACGCAATCTATTTATTAATAAAAGTATTAGCGTAAAAATACAATATAATAATAAAACAATAAATCTTAAACTTAAAGAGCAAAAACAACAAATTAAGATAAGTTAACAATTTGTACAAAGCAATAGATTCTTAATTATACTAGTATTGCAAAGTTAAATTTAGCAAAAATCGATAATAATTTAAAATTAATTACAATTTAAATCTAGAAAATTTTAAACTTAATTATAATACAATTAGAAATCTATAAAATTTAAAAATCTTTTATAGCAAAAATTTAAACAATCTTAATATTAAATTTATTAAGAGAGTTAAAATTATACAAATTAATTAATTATTAAGATTGTTTAAAAGATTGTATTTAAAAAACAACTATTAATTTTATTGTTTAAACTAGCAATATTTAGCAACTATCTATTGTTTACTAATAATTAATTTTATGAAATTACAATAAAAGTTCTTATTGTAGTTAAAATCGATATCTTCGACAAATTGTTAATAATAATTTAATATTACTATTTAACTTATTTATTTAATAAGATTCTTAAAAAATCGATTTAATTAGTCTTCTCTAAAATAAAATTTAATTATTTTATCTTTAAAGCAAAAGTATAGAAGATTAAAAAATATTTTAAAAAATAAAAAATTAATATACTAAAATACACTAAAGTCTTTTTTATTTGCTAAATTAAAAATACAAAATTAAATATTAATAAATACAAAACTAGTCTAGATATTTATAAAAAAATATTAAAAAAAAGTTTGCAAAAAACTTTTGCAATAAATAATTAAAAATATTGTTTTATTTTGTTTTAAAAACAATTAACTTTAATAATATTAATAAAAAGAATATATAATTTATTAAATATAAATATTGTTTTTTGCGCTTTGTGTTAAAGTTTTTTACAATTTTCTTAATTTATAATAAATTAATATTAATAATTGTTTTAGCAATTTGCAATCTTATAGCTAATTAATAGTCTATAGATACTTTTTTTTAAATTATAACTTTTCAAAAATTAAATAAATTTTATATAAAAGATATCTTCGATTTATAATTTTGCAAGTATATGTAAGCTCTTCTATTAAATATCTATAATATTTTTTATCTAAAGATTAATTTCAAAAGTTAAATAATAGATTTCTATTTTAAACAAAATATATCTTTTTTAATTTATAGATAATTTTCGAAAATTAATCTTAATTAGAATTTTGATTTCTTTGTAAATAAAAATAATACTTTGTTTAAAAATAATAAGAATTAATATAACAATAGTTAATTGCAATTAAACAATATAGCAAATTAAGATATTTTTAACAATAGTTTATACTACAAAAAGATTAACAACAAAAAGAAAGAATATAAGAACAATAAATAAAATAATAATATTTTGTTAATAGATAACTATAATATTTCGATATATAATATCTATAATAGCAAATTGTTGTTTTTATTTCTTTATTTATATTTGTATTTGTTTATAAATTAATTAGTAAATTTCTTATATATAGATATCTCTTTGCTATATATTAGTTGCTAAAAGCTTCTTATATATTATAGATAGAATCTTATCTATTATAGCTATTAACAAGCAATTTATTTTGCAATTATATTCGATATTTGTATTTAAATAATAGAGAGTCTTTTACAAAAAACAAATAAAATCGAGATTAAAATTTAATATTTTTTTAATTATTTAAAAGATTTATATCTATTGTTTAATATCTTTTTTATTAATAGTATTAAGATAAAACTATTTATTATTATTTAATTTAATTTTATCTAAAATAATTTAAAGTTTTTGCGTCTTTTTATTGTTAACAAAGTAAATTATTAATAATTTTTATATCTTTTGCAATAAAAGACTTACGCAAATAAAGATTTAAATACAATATATTTAATTTTAAAACTAAAGAAAATATGCTAGAAATTATTAATACAAAACTTTAAAATTATTGTAGTCTTGTTAATATATTTGTTATTATTATTTTTATTTCGATTTTTTTTTAATTTCTATAAATATTTATACAATTATACAAATCTCTTAAAAGATTTTTTGTTAATTGTCGAGATTACTATAATACAATTACAAACAATTATCTTAAAAATATTAAGAACAAATTTAGATATTAAAATAGATAAAAATTAAAAATTAAATTGCAAAATATAATAGACTTAAAATTGTAAAAACTATTCTAATAGATAAGAAATAATTTGTTAAAGAAATCTATTGCTAGTCTCTTATTATTGTTGATTAACAATAAAGCAATATTAACGCTAGTAGTTGTTTACTTAATTGTTAATATTACAAATTATTTAGTCTTTTTACTTCTATTTATTTAATATAGCTAATTAATTCTTAATTAAAAAACTATTTATTGTTGCTTTTTTACTAATATTATTACTAATATTTTTAAAGCGTTTGCTCTTTTTGTCTTTCAACTTGCTCTTCTTTTCGATCTCTATTTTAAAGCGCGCTTGTCTAATATTGCTCTTAATTTGGAATACTTACTTTGTCAATATTCTCTTTGTTAGTGCTCTCTTTGCTAGTATTCTCTTTGCCAATACTCCCTTTATTAATATTCTCTTTGCTAATACTCTCTTTGTTAATACTTTTTTTGCAATCTTCTTCTTTAATCTTTTTAGTATATTTGTTAATACTAATAAAGATAGATTACAAGAAACTCTTAAAATATGTTGCAATAGTTTTATACAAAAACAAAGTCTATTTTGATTGCTTCAATTTCGATATTAGAACAAAAAAACAATTATAGATTTAAGCTAAAGAAAAAGCTAAAAAAAAATAAACGCAAAAATAGTAAAACTAGAAAAAAAATAGAGAATTAAAAAAGAAACTTGTATTATAGAAGAGAAATAATATATAAAAGACACTAATAAATAATAATTTTGTAACTAAAATAGATTATATTTTGTCAATATTTTTTGTTATCTTTATCGAGATTTTGCTTTGTTTTAATAATAATAATAAGCTAACAAATATAGACACATTTTAATATAACAAACTAGAAAAAAAGACAATTAATAATAAATAATAAACAGAAAACTTAGATTAAAAAATCTATACTTATAAACAACTATATTTAATAAAATCCTTTTCTCAAATTTTAATTGTTTGTAAAAAACTTTTTGTTTGCTATCTAGAAACTTTCTATTGAATAATAGTTTTCTATTAATTGACTAAATTTTTTTAAGAATATCTTACTAGTAAATAGAGACTTCTCAATTAATAGCTTATTGCTTTCAAGAAAATAGATAGAAGATAACTATCTCTTTTGAATATCTAGAGACAAACTATCTAATATCTGTAAGTTATATAATCTTGTAGATAGATATTTAAGTAATTATTAGCTATCTAATTTTTAATTCTTAGTTATATAACTGTTATATAATTGATTTTTCGATCTTTTAGAACTTATTATTAATAAATATCTATTAAAGATAATTAGCGTTTTTCGACAAAAGCAACAAGTTGCAAATAAGATAAACTTAATTGTTTCTACAACTTATATTAGTTTTTTTAGTAGAATCTTTATATTTAGAATCTTTAACTAGATATTAATTATTTAATTGTTAATAGTTAAAATTTTCGATTATTTAAGTAGTTAAGAAATTAATTGTTCGACAAATTTTAATAGTCTTTTAATTATTGTTTCGACAATATTATAATATTAATATTTCGGTTTTTAAAGACTAATCTAAGTATTTAGATAATTAATTGTTAGCTTCTATATACTCGAAATTAATAAGAACTTAGCTAATAGTAGTAATTGTAAATCTATTGTTAGTTCGATTTATTAGCTATATTTTAAATATTTTAATTAATAAGCAAATAAGTTTCTTGTTCTATTTCGAACTTATAATTTGTCAAAATAATAAATAGTAGAACGTTTAGTTATTATAAAGAAGCTAAAGCTTTGTCTATCTATATATATTGATAGAAGCTACTCGAATCGATTACGTAATATTAAGTCGAATAGTATTGGACCAAATAGTATCGACACTAGATCAGATCGATTACAGTATTCCGACAAGAAATTTAGATAAATATAGTTAAACAAGAATTAAATAACAATTAAACAACAATTGTACAATCTATAGATATCTATAGATACTAATTTTTATATAAAATTTTTTAGAATCTTTAGAAAATTGTTTTAAGTCTTGAAGCTAGTTTAATCGAGATTTTAACTCTTAATATATTAAGTAATAAAATATCTAAATTGTTAATTTGTTAATATATAAAGTTGTTAAAATATTTTTTTATTAATTCTATTAATACGTCTAGAGCTTTCTACTAATTAAAACAACAGTTGTACAATAGTTGTACATCGATTAAGCATTAGAAATCTAGATATTTTATAGTTGTTCAACGGTTGTTCAACGGTTTAATAACAAAAATTTAGATAAATATAGTTGAACAACAGTTGAACAACGATTGAACAATAGTTGTTCAACAAATAGATGTCTATAGATGCTAATTTTTATATATATATTTTTTTTTTTTAAAATTGAAGAGTAAAAAATCAGTTTCTCTACGGTTGAACAACGGTTGAACAACGGTTGTTCGGATAGATGTCTAAAGATGCTAATTTTGATATAGAAAATTTAAAAAAATTTAAATTTATTTTTTAAGTCTCGAAGCTAGCTCGATCGAGATTTTAAGTCTTGGCATATCAAGTAGTAAAATATTCAAATTATTAATTTACGTTAAGTTATTAAGACGTTTTTTTATTAATTCTATTAATAGTTTAGAGTTTAAACTTGAATTTAAAGTTTTAATTTATCTCGAAAAGTCTCTATTTTAATTATCTTCAATACTATTAAGTTATAAATAGAATTACATAATTTACAAAAAATACATATGTGTAAGTAATTTTCTAATCTATATTCTCTTAATATTCTCTCTATATATCTCTCTACTACTCTAGTACTTAGGAAGTCTAATTAATTAATTAATTTTTTCAATTTAATAAATTTTTTAATTAATTGTTGAATAATTGCAATTTAATTCTAAAATCTATTTTTGCAATTAATAGTTGTTGAAGCAATTAGTTTGTAAAACAATCGAGATTTAGAATTTTTCTATTTGTTAATCGATTGAAAAACGATTTTTCGTCGGTTTTAGCATAGTTTTTTTTACAGTTTTTTGACGATTTGTCGACTGTTGTACAACAGTTGTACAACGATTGAATTTTTTACTAATCTAGCTATATAGTAGTTTAGAGTTTAAACTTAAATTTAAAGTTTTTATTTATCTTGAAAAGTTTCTATTTTAATTACTATTAATACTATTAAGTTATAAATAGAAAAATAACATAATTTACGAAAAATATATATGCGTAAATAATTCTCTTATCTATTCTCTATATATATTTTCTCTATATATCTTTTTACTAATCTAGTACTTAGAAAGTCTAATTAAATATATATTTTTTTAATTTAATAAATTTTTTAATTAATTGTTAAACAATTACAATTTAATTCTTAAATCGATTTTTGCAATTAATAGTTTTTAAAACAATTAGTTGTTAAACAATCGAAATTAAGAAATTTTTTAATTGTTAATCGATTAAAAAACGATTTTTTTATAATTTTTTTATAATTTTTCGACAATTTTTCGACAATTTTTCGACGATTGTACAACGATTGTACCACAATTAAAATTTTTACTAGTTTAACTATACAAAGTTTGTATAAAAATCTTATTAATAGATAAAAATTATTGTTTATTTTACTGTTACTAGATTGATTAGCAAAGAAGTTAATAATTTAATAAATTCGATAATCGACTTAAAATTTATCAAACAATAAAATTCTAAATTTTGAAAATCTTTTTCTACTTTTTTATTTTTGATTTTTATCTAAATTATCTAATTTAAAGTTTTCTATTACTTTTTTTATCTTAATTGTTTTGCGCAAAAATCTATAGAATCAATTTATTAATATTAGATCTATTGCAAGCAATACAAACAATATAATAATTTCAAATTTAACTAGAAATATACAATATATTATTTTTTTCTTCTATAATTTATTAAATTAATATATTATACTAATACTTTCCTAAAGAATATTAGAAAAAATTATACTATTAAAAAGATCTATAGATATCTAAAGTAGAATTCTTAAATTGAATTAAACACTTTTTTTTGATTTAGTTTAAGAATTCGAATAAATTTCTTTGTTTAACCTCAATCTATATTAATTAATTGCGCTACGTAAACTAGTTTAAATCAAATTATTTTTGTTAAAATAATAGAAAATAGAACGCTTAGTTACTATGTAAAAGCTAGAACAAAGTCTATCTTTATATTGATTGATGATACTTGAATCAATTATATAATATAAAGTTATATAGTATCGAATTAAATAGTATTAATACTAGACTAAATTAATTATAATATTTCGACATTTCTATCTAGTTTAAATCTAGAAATTAGCTTTTATATAAATTATATTCTATATTTTATTAAATTCGAAATTTATTTCAAAATTTTTAAGTTCTAAGTATTTTTCTAACAAAAGTAAAAAAAGTGTATAAAAGTTCTTTGTTAGCAATTTAGATACAAACGTATATATTAGAATACTATAATTAATCTAATCTAGTATTAATACTATCTAGCTTAATACAATTTAACTCGATATTACGTAATAGATTTAGATAGCGTTAATCAATATATATAGAGAAACTTTGCTCTAGCTTCTATATAGTAACTAAGTATTCTACTATTTATTATTTTGACAAGTTATAAGTTCAAAACAAAGCGAAAAACTTATTTGCTTGTTAAGTAAAATACTTGAAGTATAAATAATAAATTGAACTAACAATAGACTTACAAATATTTCTATTAATTGCGTTCTTGTTAATTTCTAATATACAAAAGCTAATAATTAATTATCTAGACATTCGAATTAATCTTCAAGAATCAAAATATTAATATTATATATAATGCTATCGAAATAATAGCTAGAAAGTTGTCAAACCTTGTTAAACAATTAATCTCTTAACTATTCGAACAACTAGAACCTTTAATTATTAACAGTTTAATAACTAACATTTAGTCAAAGATTCTAGACATTAATATTTTACTAAAAGAGAGCTAATATAAGTTGTAAAAACAATTAAATTTATTTTATTTATAACTTGTCGCTTTTGTCGAAGAACGCTAATTATCTTTAACAAATATCTACTAATAGTAGACTGTAAAAATCAAAGAATTAATTATATAGCAATTATACAATTAGAGAACAATAATTAGATAACTAGTAATTAATCGAAGACGTGTTATTAAAACAAGACAAAATTCTACTTTGACGCATTAATAAGAGAGCAAAGTACTTAGCTTTTTCAATCTTTGTTTTTTATCTATTGCAAAAATTCTTTTATTAATAATTAAATAAGTTAACTTGTAAATTCAATAACTAGAACAAATACTAGTTAATTTCTTTTACTACAATATACAAAACAAATTAATAAATTAAATCGCAAACATATTTCGAAAATCAAAATAATTTTATTAATTGTTTTGAAAACAATATCTAGACGCAACTCTTAATCAAACAATAATTACTTTTGTTTAAATAGAATTAAAAAGCTCTTAATTATTACGAAGACGTAGAAAATTTAGATTAAAAAAATTAATATTTAATTTTATTAAAATAAGAAGACTACAAAGATCGATTTATTAATTGCAAAGACGAAAAAGAAGATCGCTATCTCTATAATTATTAAAATTCAAAAAATTCAAAAATTCAAGTTGTTTAATTAGATTCTAGATAGTTAAAAAGTTTTATCTACAAGTAAAAACAACAATTTAATTAAAAATTATCTATTAATATTCTATCTATTAAATAAATTAAGTCTATTAATTTAGCTTAAATCTACGTTTATTATAGTCTTAGAATAAGACAACAAATATATAACATTTATTTAAAAGTCTATTAATTGTTTATCTATTAAGATTTTGCACAAATTATAATTGACAAAATCGATCAAATTAATATTGTTAATAATGAAAAATCATTTAGCTATCTTTCTTACCTAAACTCTTCGAAAAGTATCTATTAAACTAAATATTTAACTTAAATTTTATTAATTTATATAATTTCTATAGTCTAATAACTAGAATATCTTTATTAAAATCTTTAATGCGCAATTGTGTATTTTACTATATTTACTAGTAACACTCTCTACTACTTAGAAATTATTAATAGAGTTCTAAAATAACAAACTATATTAATACTATAATAACTATTAATATCTTTGTATTATTTTTCGCAATTCTTAAACAAATTGCAAAAATTAACAATAATATAAGCTTTTTTGTTTAAAAACGAAAATTGTTTCAAGTTTTTAAATAAATCGAATTCTAAAAATATATCGAATTAAATATTAGATTTGCTAATTTGTTTAATATTATTATCGAAGAACAAGTTATATAGAATACTAATAACAAAAAATGTATAAATACATTTCAAAATATTGTTAATAAAAATTTATATTACAACATAAACAAAATTGATCTAGTAAAAAGGATTTATTAAAAAATTGTTAAAATATGCAAGTCTAAAGAGTTAAATACACTAGTAAGAATTTTTATCAAATTTAAGTCTTTTAAGATTTTTAAATATTAAGATTTTTAACAAATACAAAATTATATTTTGCAATATTATTAATAAATTATCTATCTATTAAAGTAATTTAACTATAGATAAGAACTAGATTATTCTCAAATATCTAATCGATCTTAATAATATTGTTCGCTTCTTTATTAATTAATAAATAGCAAAATATAAATTCTTTAATAAAAATAAAATCTAGAAACAAGAATTGTTTCCTATTATTTATAATTATAAAATTTAATATATTAATTTAATAAATATCTTAACTATTAACAATATTTTAATTTTAATAATAACTATAAAACTAATTGTTGTTACAAAAGATTTTCTTCTTGTTATTAACAACTTTAGCTTTGCATATATTAAATAAAAGAAGTACATAAATTGCTAAAACTTATATTTAGAACTATAATTTGCTTTAAAAAGCAATAGTTTTAAAAGCAACTAAAACAATATTAAGAACAAATATTGTTAAAATTACATTAATTAAAAAAAGAATTAGAAAAAGTTTAAATTTAAAAAATATATAAAAACAAAAACAAATTTAAGTTTAACAAAAACAAAAACAAAAACAAAAACAAAAATAGCAATAACAAAAAATAAAAAGCTATCGAAACAATAATCTATAATTATTATTTTATTTTTGTTATTGTAACAATTCTATTATATTATTTGCAATTTTTGAATTATTTATTTTTATAAGTAAAGTGTAATAGTAGCTCCTATTGTTAAATATCTTTTGCACAAATAAGTCTTTAACACAAGATATTAGCAATATATATTCGAAAATTTTAGTATTTTTGTATTTTATTCAAAAATATTTTAACAATTAATCGAGAATATAAAGAGCAATTTATTTGCTATAAATATTAAATATATTAATCTATTTATTAGATACAAAAACAAAAAAGCTTATTATATTACAATTTACAATTTACAATTTACAATATATAATTTTATTTCTTTACAATTTAATCTTCTATAGTTATTTAAAAGACGCTAATATTGTTTAATTATTAATTATAATTTTTCTATTAACATTTAACAAATTTAAGCAATTAAAGATTTCGATTTTTACTTTTTAAATTTAAAAACATTTATTGCACTTTTTGTTGCTATTATTGTTCTATTAGCAATTAGCAAAAATAGAATAATTATATAACACGAACAATTCAATTATTTTAAATAAACAAAATATTTATTAGTTAATTTGCAAAGATGCTAATATTAGAATCGAAAATTAAATTATATAAATAGTAATTTCTTAAAAACGCAATATTTTGACAAAAGTAATATATATATATATAATATATATTAGTAGTTATTATAATAAATAAATAAAACAGTTTAAAATATATTAAAAATAGTTAATTTTAAATAATCTTTAGTATTTTTTGACGTCAATTTAGTTTTAAAAGTTAGAATCAAAACTTATATTAAAATAATTCGATTTAATTCTAAAAAAATTAATATTTGAATCGATTTCTAATATTAATATTGTTAGATTAAGTTGATATCAAAAGTTGAAATCGAAATCTAACTTAACAATTAGTCTAAATACTTATTCTAAAAGAAATAATAAGACAAATTAATAACAAAAAAGATATTGCAATATAAATTATTTTTTTAAATAATTTCTAATTAAAGATTTATAATTATATTAGTATCTTTAGTTATAATATTAATCTTTCGCATTAAAATTTATTTAAAATACTCGATATATATTTTTGTTTTAAAAAAGATAACAATTATTAATTTAATATATATCTTTCGAAATCTTTTATCTATATATTTATTGTTGTTATTAACGCAAATATAAATATATTTCTTGATTTTATATTTAAATTTGTTAATATAGTATTTCTAAAAAAAGCTAGTAAACTAATTTTATTGTTATTTTTAAAATATTTTATTTGCAAATACTTAATTTTATTATTTAGTTAAATACAAATATAGTATATACTATTAAATTTATCTAAAAATATAGATTTTAAAATATTAATAGAAATAAGATTGTTTCTTTCTAGCAATTATATTTAATAAAGATTTAATAAAATATTGCTTTATCTTTTATATATACGCAAAAAACGCAAATATAATTCGAAAATATTTTAATAAAATCGAAAATATTTTTACAAATTAACTAATAGATATCTTGTTTATTTAAATAGTTAAGTTGTTTAAATTATATAGTTATTGTATTTTTGTTAATTACTAATAAGATAATAACCAAAAAAATAAAAAATTAATTTAAAATTTAAAAAGTAAAAGTCGAAAATTTTAATTGTTCAAATTTGTTAAATGTTAATAGAAAAATTATAACTAATATCTTTTTAAACAATACTAGCGTCTTTTAACTAGCTACAAAAAAATAAATTGTAAAAAGAATTAATATATATTATATATTATTAATTATAATATAACAAGCTTTTCTATTTTTGTATTTAACAAATAGATAAATATTTTTAATATCTATAATTAATAAATTGTTCTCTCTATTTTCGATTAATTATTAAGATATTTTTCAATATAGTACAAAAATACTAAAGTTGTTAGATATATATTGCGAGTATCTTGTATTAAAAACTTATTTACGCAAAAAACCATTAATAATAAAAGTTAATACTGTTAAAATAATAGATAGTAGAATGCTTAGTTACTATATAGAAGCTAGAACAAAGCTTATCTTTATATATTGATCGATACTACTCGAATTAATTACGTAATATCGGCTTAAATAGTATCGAATTAAGTAGTATTAATATTAGATTAAATTAATTATAGTATTTCGATACTTTTACTTAATCTAAGTCTAAAAATTATCTTTTATATAAACTATATTTTATATTTTATTAAATTCGAAATTTATCTTAAAACTCTTAAGTCTCAAGTATCTTTCTAGCAAAAGTAAAAAAAGTATATAAAAGTTTTTTGTTAGCAATTTATAGACTGATCGCGTCGGATCAATTAATCGAGTTCGAGTCAATTAATCGAATCGAATTGAATCGAATTGATTTCTAAAGTTGAAATCGAAAAGTCGATTCAATTTCTAAAGTTAAAATTGAAAATCGACTTGAATCGAATTAAGATTTAGAGATAAAATCGAAATTCGATTCGAAAAATCAATTCGAATTATTATTTTTAATAAATTCTATTATTTTTAATAAATTTAATTATTTTTAGTAATAATTTAATAGAAATAGTTAATTTATTTTACTCAATTAGTAATTATCTATCTATTATAGTATTATTATATTAAATTATATCGACAAATTGGAAAGACAATTTGTTAGAATCAAAATGCAGATCTAGTTTAGGTAACCCGAGATCGATCTAGAGCTTGTCTAGAAAATCCCCAAAAGCTTGTATTTAGAGAGTCAAATAAAGTTTAACAAAAAGTATAATTATTAATATTCGAAATGCGCACAAACTCTTGTAGCACTTCAATTAACTCTCTATTTGTTACTTATTTATATTATAATAATTTGTATAATAGAATCGAACAATTTGTAAGATTTTTACGCGTAAATTATGCAATAGCAAAGATATCTCTATTGCGTAATTGTGTTGTATAATAGATTGCGCTTATAGATTGCGTTTGCGATAAATTGTATCTATAGATTTTGGCAACGCACAAATAATATTCGAAAAATTCTTTACTAGTTTCTAAATTTTTTAATTAACTAGAGACGATCTTGAGTCAATTGTATCTTGCTAGTAAAGCTCAAGAGTCAAAATATATGCACAACAATCTTAAGAGTCTCTAATTGCTAAAAGCTTCTAGAAAGAGTTATCCCAATTTGCCAATATACTATAATATATTATCTATAATAATAATAAATCTAAATTTAAACTTTTTTTATACTATTTTTAGTAATTCTTGATATAATAATGTTATTTTGGATTTCTTAACAATTTGATTCGATTTCTAATATTGAAATCGAAATTCGACTCGAATTAAATCGAATCGATATTAAAAAAGTAGAAATTAACTCGAATTTCAATTTGATTTCTAATATTAAAATTGTCGAATTAAGTCGATATCAATAGTTAGAACCGAAATCCGATCTAATAGTTAGTCTAAACAATATATATTTTAAATATATTTATAAGAGTAACAACTAGTTTACACTTTTGTATCTCGTAATTCTTTAATATTGTTTTCAAATATACTTTCTAACTTAAATAGAAAGTTTGAGTTGCAAAATTGGACTTAATTTTAATTTCTAAATATTATTAAACAAAATCTAAGTTAACTGTCTTAAATTAATTAGGAAAAGCTTTTTTAACAATATTAATAAAAAAAATGTTAATATTAACAATTAAGAGATTATATATATAGATAACAATAATAGTAAAATTATTAATAAAGACGCTTAAATTAAAGTTTAGTAACCAAAAATAATATTTTTAAAAAATTATTGCAAAAATATTATATTATATTCAAAATAATTGCTTAAGCTTATAAAGAGCTTTTCTAAATTAACAATTTTTTTTGTTTTCTTTAAAGTTATAAAACAACTTTATATAGATCTCTTTGTTAATATTCTTATAAAAAAAAATAGTAACAATATTTATTTGCTCTAGATTTCAATTGTTAACAAAAACAAAAACAAAAATAATCTTATAATTTATAGACTTAATTACAATTGCAAATTTTTTAATATAATTTAGATTTTTGTGTTATTTAAAGTCTTTAACAATCCAATAAGTTTTATAGCGAAAAATCTTATTATTAACTTTTTGTTTAATTTTGTATATTTATCTTTTACGAAATATATAATACTTATTAAATATTAAACAAAGAATATAGATATTGTTCTCTTTTAAAGATTTAATCTTGTTTTGTTTAACTAGTTGTTAATTTATTTTATAATAGATATTTGTTATAACTTTAACGTAAATTTTAGACTTCTATAACTCTAGTAATATAATTTTAGACAATAAGACAAAAGAATTTGCAAATTTATTTTAATATAATTAAAGCTTCGAGTATCTTTGCAACATTAAATCAAGATTTAAAAACAATAAATTTTGAAATATATCTAGTAATCTAATAAGCTTAAAGAACTTATTGAAGTTAATAGAGTCGAAGAGAATACTATCTTCGAAATTTAAAAATAACTCGAGAAGAATAGTATCTCTAGACTCTAAAGATAGAATTTTAAGTAAAATAGATAGATCTAACTTATTAGAGTTCTTAATAGAATCTAAGAGCAAGATAATTTTTTGTTGTTGTTATAATATTGTTACAAAGAGTTTGTTTAATTTAGTTTTTACAAAATTTAAAAATTTACCAATAGTATTTGCAATATTAAACTATGTAAATAATATTATAAATAAATATATATTTCTGTTTTAACAATTAATCTTGCTATAATTAATATTAAAATTAAATAGTATTTGTTTATTGTCTAATTAATAAACTTCTAATACTTGTTAAATCTTGTCTTTATTATTTATTATACAATAGATTTTTTTTTCTTGTATTTTATTAAAACTAAGAATGAAATACAATTCTAAAGTTTCTATTAATTAGTATTTAATTAAATTTTTAATACTTCTTTTTGCTAATTAATACGTTAAATATATCTGTAATTATAAAGATATTCGATACTTGCTTTAAAAGAAAAGACAAAATATTTAATAACAAAAAAGATATTATAATATAAGTTAACTATTTAAATAATCTCTAATTAGAGATTTACAATTAAGTTAGTATTTTTAATTGTAATATTAATTTTTTGTATTAAAATCTAATTAAGATCTTCGATATATTTATTTATTTTAAAAAAAATAGTAATTCTTAATTCGATATATATCTTGCGCTCTTTGCGTTAGATTTAAAAAGTTCTATCTATATATTAATTGTTATTATTAATACAAATACAAATATATTTGTTGTTTTTATATTTAAATTTGTCGATATAGTATTTAAAGAAAGTTAGTAGACTAATTTTATTTTTGTTTTTAAAACATTTTATTTGCAAGTATTTAATCTTATTATCTAGTTAAATACAAATATAACAAATACTATCGAAACTATTTAAAAATATAAATTTTATAATATTAGTATAAATAAAATTGTTTTTTCAACAATTAGATCTAATAGAAATTCGATAAAATATTGTTTTGTTTTCTATATATATATAAGAAATATAAGTATTATTTGAAAATAACTTAATAAGAGGAAAAGTATTTCTACAAATTAACTAATAGATATTTTGTTTATTTATATAGTTAAGTTGTTTGTACTATATAGTTATTGTATTCTTACTAGTTGTCGATAAAATAATAGCAATAACAAAAAATACAAAAAATATTTTTAAATTTAGAAAATAGAGATCGAAATCTTTAATTGCTCGAATTTGCTAAATATTAATAGAAAAGTTATAACTAATAATTTCTCGAATAATATTAGCATTTTTTAACTAACTATAAATATTCAAATTGTAAAAAAAGTTAAATATATATTATATCTTGTAAATTGTAATATAATAGACTCTTTTATTTTTATATCTAATAAATAGATAAATAGTTTTAATATCTATAGCAAATAAATTGTTTTCTATATTTTTAATTAATTGTCAAAATATTTTTCAGTAAAATACAAAGATACTAGAGTTTTCGAATATATATTGCAAATATTTTGTATCGAAAATCTATTTACGCAAAAGATAGTTAACAATAAGAGCTAATATTATAGTTGTAAAAACTAACAATTTAAAAATTGCAAACAAAGTTGCTATAACAATAAAGATAAAATAATATTTATAGATTATTGTTTTAGTAGTTTTTTATTTTTTGTTGTTGCTATTTTTATTTTTGTTTTTACTAAACTTAGATTTAAACTTGTTTTTATTCTTTTTAAATTAAAATTTCTTTTAATTATTTTTTTAATTATTGTAATTTTAACAATATTTGTTTTTGTTATTCTTTTAATTTTTTTCGAAACTATTGTTTTTTAAAACAAAATATAGTTTTAAATATAAGTTTTAGCAATTTAATTTTTAATAATTTATTTTGTTGTAATTTGTATACTTCTTTTGTTTAATATATACAAAGCTAGAATTATTAATAACAACAAAAGTATCTTTAGTAATAGCAATTAATTTAGTAATTGTTGTTAAAATTAAAATAATATTAATAGTCTAGATATCTATTAAATTAATATATTGAATTTTATAATTGTAAATAATAGTAGACAACTTTTGTTTTCGAATATTATTTTTGTAAAAGAACTTATATTTCGATATCTATTGATTAATAAAAAAACAAACAATGTTGTTAAGATTGACTAGATATTTGAAAATAAATTAGTTTTTATCTATAGCTAAATTATCTAAATAGATAGATAGTTTATTAATAATATCGCGAAACTTCATTTTGTACTTGTTGATTAATTTGTGTTCAAAATATTAGAAATCAACTCTGATTTCGAGTCGATTCCTAGAGTTAAAATGGACGAATCAGATTAATTTCAAAAGTTAGAATTGAAATCCGATCTAACAATCAGTCTAGCTATTCTTATAATTAAATATTATAATTTATTTTTATTTTTGTTGCACAATCTTATAATATTCTAAGTAATATTAATTAAGATTAAAATTAAGCAAAAGAAAAGAAATTATAAGTATTTTTAAATATTTCAATTATTGTCGATTACTAAAGTCTTTATTAGTAAATTATATCTTTTTAATATAAACAATAATTTAATCTTCTATATTGTATCTTACTTTATTGCGCTTATCTCTTACAATAATATTTTTGCAACTTAAGATTTAATATCTTCGAATTTTTGTTTTAATTTAAGTTTCATTAATAAGAAATATATATTAATTTTGTAAAAAGAGAAGAAGCTTTTAACTTCGATCTTTTAGTCTATTAAGAAATTTAAATATAATACTTATATCTTTGCAAGCAATAGTTTGCTCTATTTTATCTATTATACGTAAATAAAGTATCTTAATAACACTCTAGACTTTTTAAATATACTTATTATCTACTATTTTTATCGAGCGATTAACAACGCTATTAATAATATTTTATCTTATTCTATTTCTTACAAAGCTACTAAGAAGTATCTTAGATAATAGTAGATTTAATATTGGTATTTGCAATCTTGTAAATATATTAATTTCGAGATCTTTAAACAAAATTATCTATTATATTAGATTTGCTACAATATTTAAGTTGCTTATCTTAAGTGCAATTTTAATTAACTACTTATTTAAATAATTTATTGTATAAATTGTTTGCAAAATCTATATTAACTTAGAAAGCTTAATAATTAATAACAAGAACAAAGAAGTAACAACAAAATTATTCGAGATTTGTATATTATTTAACAAAGTTTGTCTCAAAAAATTTACAACAATTTTGATACTCTTAAAATAATAAAGATAAAAAATTTGTTACTTTATAAACAATATTGTTAAAATTAACATTTTCCTATAAATATTATTTGTATCGAAGAATACTTTTTTCTTAAAGTAATACAATAGAAGTATAATAGATAGACTTTAATTAATAATATTAAACAACAACTTAGTAATACAATAATTAAATTAGATACTATATTAGTTATTTAAAAGCAATTTTAACTTGTATTCTTAAAGAGATCTCGAATTAAAAAAACATTGTTTTCGAGAAGTTATTTATACTTCTTCTCGAGAGAGATTTGAATTAACAAGTTTTGTTTATTAATAACTTAATTGCTCTATATAAGTAATATAAATATTATACTTTAAACAAATTTTATTAATTTTAGTATACTAAAAATAAAAGTAATAAATTGAATAAAAAGAAGTTTACGAAGTTTAAGTTGTATTTTTTGCAATATAGATTGTATTAATATCTTTTCTATTTTAAATAATATTAATTTATCGAACAATAATTGTTATTATAACTTTGCTACTTGTTAATTGCTTAGACAATATTAGATTAATTATTAAGTTAAGTTTTAATTCCAAATTTAGAAATTAACTTAACTTGACAATTTTAGTATTAAAAATTAATTTGAAATTTAATCTAATTTCTATTATTTTAAAATTAAATTAATTTAATTTAATTTAATTCTTAATTTTAACATTTGAAATCAAATTAAATTGTTAAAAAATTAAATATAATATTATTATATTAAGATTTTCTATTTTAAATATATATTATTATAATTTTCAAAATTTTGCTATAACATTAAGTAGTATACTTCGACTTAAAAACTACTGTTGCTTATATAATTTTAAAACAATTTATTTGTATTAGTTATTGCTTGCATTACTTCTTTGTTTTTTTTTATTCTTAAGTTTTATTCTTAAATTGTTACAAAATATTGTTATATTATATTTATATTTTTATTTGCAAAATATTAGATTCTTTAAAAACTTTAAATTAATTATTATCTTTAAACAAAGAAAATTTTAGCAATTTTTTTTGTCGTAATCTATTATTTAGTAGTTTATATTTTAATTAATTTGCAATTTAATCTAATTAAGATTTTTTACTCTTGCTATTAATATTAAAAGAAGTAACTTTTGCAAAAATTTTAACGACTAATTATTTATTACTTGTTTTAAGAGAGGGAAACGAATATATTAAATAAAATATAAATATTAATATTGAATTTTAAATATAGTAGTTATAAACAAATGTTCACAATAATATTTTAAACAAAACTTAATTAAAACTTCTAAATTTATATTAAACAAAAGAAATTAATATAGAAATACAATTTAAATATTAAAAGAAATATATTTAAATATCTTTAATTGTAGATAAAAATTTAAAAAACTATATACAAAAGTTGTTATATAATTTTAAATTATTTTGTTGTTTACAACTATTTAAGCATATTAAATATAAAAAAATATTTTCTGTTTTTATGAGTAAAACAAAAATAATCTCGATTATAAATAATAATTAATTTAGTCTTTAATTGTCTAAATTACAATTAATAATATATATAAATAATACACAATTAACAATTTATTAAAAGAAAAATTATATTAATTTGTTGTTATATTTTATTTAAAAAAATTAAAAAAATTAATTAAATAAAACTTTTGTAAATTTAAATTTGTCTTTTCCAATTATTAAGAATTTTAAGTTTCGAAAATTGTTAAAAATATTTGGTTTAAATTTAATAATTTTAAACTACATTGTTACGAGTCTACGTTAATATATAGTTTATGTATAATATATAGTATCGAGAACAAATAGCTATATATGCTCTTATAGCTCTACAAAGAAGCAAGAGAAGTATTGCTTTTTTTGCTTTTCTAAAAAGCAAAAGAAGTATTAAAATTTGTTTTTTTTGCTCTATAAAAAAACAAGAAAAGCAAGAAGAATTTCTTTAATATATAGATTTTCGAATACAATTTTCTTATAAATTACATTTTATTTATTTTAAGTCTTAATTTATTATTACAATTATTAAAGTTGCAAACTCTTGTTATTAAGTAATTGCTAGTATTGTTCTAAAAGCGTCTACAAATCTCTTCAATAATATTATTCTCTCTAATATCTATATAAAAAAAATTAGTATAATACTTTAAATACTCTAAGAATATCTATATTACATTGGCGATTTTTTTTGAAACTCTAAGCTGCTCTAAGCAAGCTAGCAAAGTTGAGCAAAATTGAGCACTTAAGAGTTACTATATCCTAATTTCGACGTTTGCGATTATTCGAATGCTCAAAACTTTGTTGAGAATTACAATTATAAGTTAAGAAATATTAATAACAAAAAACTAAATAAGCTTTTGCAAGCGTCTTTTAACAAAATATTAAATTTTTGAGAAATAATCTCTTTTGTTTTGTTTAACAATATTGTATTTGTTTATCTAAAGATATTGTTGTCGTTCTTAAGACACGCATAAAATATTTAGATTATTAAGACTTGTTCTTCAAGTAAACTTTGTTCAAATTGATCGAATTTGCAATTTATAAAATTTTGACGTTAACGTTGACGCAATTATACAACTATCGAACGCAATAGTAGATCTTAAATATTAAAACTTTTTGAAACTAAGTTCGATTAAGATTGTTTTTAATTTGTTGAATTTTAAAAAAATATAATTTCTAAAAATACAATTTTTGCATATTTAGATTAATTTATTTTGTCACGTAATTTAATTCTAACCCTAGACTTTCTCAGAGAGCTTAGAGAGCTTAGAGTGCTCTAGAAAATCTGCAATAAATCAAGTAAAAAAATAAAATGTCGATATAGATTAATGCGCTTCTATCTCGAATATTAGTTTATCAATATTATATTAATTATCGATTATAGAAGACAATAAGATTAGAATTAAGAAGCTCGATATCTATTATAAATGTTACGGTTCCAGACTAGACAGACTTTGCTCTCCAGTTATCTTTCGGGTCTTCGCTCTCTAGTCTCGGGTATACTACAAGTAACGTCTAGCGTCTTGATATCTATAGTACTTATATCTATTTTCTATATATAGTTAGTTTTGTATAGTTAGTATTCTCGTCAATCAATTATATACTAGCTATCAAAGCTCTAACTCTAATATAATACTAGCTATTTCTTTAGACACAATTCTGCGAATTATATTTTAAAGATATTTATATTTGCTAACTTTGTTTTGTACTTCAAATATAGAGCTATTAAAACAATTTTAAATATAGAGTTACTAAAGCAATTCTAGATATAAAGTTACTAGAACAGACGCTTTGCGAAACATAATTAAATTGCAACAATAGATATCTCTTAATTAATATATAATTTAACAATATTCAATTCTGTTAACTCTCTAGTAATTTTGCTAGAAAAGATAAACAACAAATTGTTTTAACTACAATTTAGTAAATTTGCTAGAATAAAATTAGTAAATTTGCTAGAATAGAAAGACAACAAATTGTTTCAACTTCAATTTAGTAAATCTACTAAAATAAAATTAGTAAATTTGCTAGAATAAAATCAATAAATTTGCTAGAATAAAATTAGCAAATTTGCTAGAACAACAATTACAATACAATTTTGTTGCTGTTTTTAAGCAATACTTTTGTCTTTGTATACTAGAAAATTTGCTACGCAACAAAACAATATTTCAAGCAATATTTATTTTTGATATCAAAAATTTTGCTTTGCAAATAATATAAATTATTTAATATTTGCATAATTTCAAATATATTTAATCTTGAATTTTTATTTTTGTTTACAAATATTTGTACTATTTGTATCTTATCTATATTTGCAATATAATTAATAAGAAATTAGTTTTAAAAAGCAAAATCAAGTTTAGCTCTAGCAAGAATCGCAAGTTATTTAAGAAACTCTCGATAAATAAAAATTAATTAGATATTAATATTGTTTCTTATTACAATTATTATTTTGTAAACTCTTTATTAGATTAAAATAACTTCGAAAACAATTTAGAGCTCGACAAGTACTTTAATTTACTTAAATATAATATATTTAAATTCTTGTTACTTGTTCGATTCAATTTTTACAAAATTATAATCGATAAACTAATTAAATCAAATTTGTTTAACAATATAAATTTGTCAAATATATTAATTCGATCTTTAATATATCAATTGTTAGATAGCAGTTTTGCTCAATTTTGTAACAAATATATTAAAAAAAAAAAAAAAAAATTAAATTGATATTGCACTCTAGTTAATCAATTCAACAATTTTAACAAAAATTAACAAAAAACGTCTTAATCTTTTTGAGAAGTAGTTAAGAATAATATAGAGAAATAGTTTCGACTACTTTATAAAAATAATATTACTATTGTTAAGTTTCAAATTAATAAAAAAATCAATTTCGACTCTATCTATTAACTAAAAATTCAAATTAACTTTTTGCAAACTTATTTAAATTAAATAAAGTTAACAATAAGTATTTGCAACAAAACAATATATTGTTTTCGACAAAAGCGCAACAATATTTTAGCTTAATACAATTTGTTTAAAGCTATTGTATATTAATTGAAATAAAAGTTTTTTTTCTTTCGAAATAAAAAAACTATATTTATTAAATCTATTTATATAATTTATAACTCTAACAACAATAGCAAACGTAACTACTTTTATAAATCTAGTTTACAAGCAAAAGATTAACTTAATAATATCTATTTTGTTTGTAATTTTAAGTCGAAGCTACAAAATATAAAAAACAATAAATACTTCTTCGATTTCTCTATTTTTATTAGAAATTTCGAAAAGTTTAAACAATAAATTATTGTACTAATTTCTAAATTTAGCAATATTTCTCGATATTTTGTTTTTAAAAAAATCAAATTTAGTTTTGTTGTTATTAAGATTATTAACAATATTTTTAAAAAAATTAAGTATTGTTTGTTTAATAGATTTGTTAATTCTTATTTAACAATAGATAATTTGTTTGAAAATCTAAATACTTAATAGAACAATTTAGACAAGAAACAATATAATTTTGTTAAAATTATATTGTTCGAATTTGTTATAAAAAATATCGAAATCTTTAATTAATATATTAATTGTTTTATATCTACAATAGCTAAAGTTTCTATATTAGAAGTCGATAAAATATATTGATTTAACAAAGATTTAAGCTATAGATTTTAAAGTTACTATATTATTTTAACAAACTATATTATTTTAAATTAATTTATTAGATTAATTTGTAAAATTAATCTAAAATTTCAACAAATAAAGAAATTTTGTTCGACTATTATTTGAACTTTTATTTATATACAAACTATTAATAATATTAACAAACGCAATAATTGTATTAATATTTTCAAACTCTCTAGATATATTAATACAAATATTTACAATATTAACAATTTTAGTATATATATCTCTACTTGCAACTAAGAATAGAATATAGAAATATAGTTTTAAGTTTTTAAAAACAAAATCAAGTTTCTCAATTTCTATTAAAAATATCTTAAGCTAGAATATAGACTATACTATAAAAATATCTTTTGCAAAAACAAATTAATTAAAAATAAAAATAAAGCTTTTGTTAAGCTTAAAATTTATAATATTAGCAACTTCGAGCTAACAATATTTAGAGAAGATAGTTTCTCTAATATCTTAAATAACAATTTAGATAACTCTAGCAAATCAAAAAACTAGATATTTTTAACAAAAGTTGCAATTCAAAATAGAAACTAACACTTATACAAAAAATAATAAAAAAACTTAAAACTATATTTAATTTATAAAATAAGATTTTGTTTATTAAAGTCGAGCTTAGTTCTAATATTATTAACAACAAGTTGCTTAACAATTAACAACTAGATTTTTATATCAAAATTTGTTCAAATTAAGTCTATTTATTTTTCGATAAATACTATATTAAAACAATACTATTTATTAATATCGAAATCTTTAATAGAGTTTTTGTAAATAAAAAGTTTGTCAAATTTTATAAATTTTCTACTATATTGTTTCGAAATTTTATTAAATTGTATCTAGTCAATAACAAATTTATCTCTAATATTATTTATATCGCTCAAATTACTATTAATTTTAGCAAATATATTAATATCTTATAATATTTAATAATCGAACTAAAACAATTTGCAATTATTCTTAATATACTTTAGATTAAGAAGTATAATATACAAATTAAAAACAATATACAATCTCTCAAATTTAACTTTAATTATTGTATAGAGTACTACTTGTTAGATTAACAATTGTTAGAAATTTTTAACAATTAATACAAGCAATCGAAATATTTGTTTTTAAAGTTTTTTAATAAAGTCGATATTTATCAAATAAGTATCTCTATATTCTTAAAACTTGTTAACAAAAAAAACTACAAAATAGTTGTTATATTGTCTAAACATTTTGCTATACTAAATTAATTAAAGAAAAACAATAGATATCTAGCTTGCACTATAGATAGCAATATTATAATAAATGTTGCAATTATTATTCTCGATAACTACAATAAATTTTATACAAAACTTAAGCGAGATTCTTTTAATCTAGAACAATTAAAGAAACAAATATATTCGAAGTTTAAATATTAAATTAAACTTTTTAATCTACAAAAAGCTAACAAGTTGTTGCCAAATAGAAATATTAATTATACTATTAATTTTGTTCTAGAAACAACTTCTTTAATCAAAAAAATCTATAATATTTTTTATTAAGAAGAAGAGATTATTAGAGTCTATCTAAATAATATAAAAAGCAAAAATTAAATTTGCAACAATATCTTATAGTATATTGTTTCTATTTTTATAGTTAAAAAGTTTAATAAAGATTTGCGCGTTTGCGTAAACTATAGAGATCTTAATACTCTAACAATTAAGAATTGCAATATTTTATTGTTAATTCAAGAGATTTTGCAACAATTATACAAGATTAAGTACTACAACAAGTTCGATATTATTGTTGTTTTTAACAAGATTCGAATATATCTTAATAACAAATACAAAACAATCTTTATTACTTATTACAATCTATTTAAGTATATTATAATATCTTTTAAACTATATAATATCTCGATTATATTCTAGTTTTTTATTAATAAGACTTTTAGTTTCTATCTAGACAATTTTTGTATCGTCTATATAGATAATATTTTAATCTATAGTAATATTGAAACAAAATATAAGAATTATATAAACAAAGTTTTTGCTAAACTTTATAACGCAAATCTTTATCTAGATATCAACAAATATATTTTTTTTGTTAAACAAATCAAATATTTAAATCTAATTATTATTATCAAAGAAATTTGAATAAATCTCAAGAAAGTCAAATATATTTTTGAGTAAAAAATTTCTATTTGCGTACGCGATATATAGATCTTTCTAGATTTTGTTAACTTCTATTAATAATTTATCTATAACTATTGAAATCTAGTCAAATTTTTGTTAGCGCTTAGTAAGTTCGAAAACAAAAATTTTAGTTTTTTATAACAATCTAACAATCTTAAAGATCTTGCGTTCAAAACTTTTAAACAAATTTTTATCAATTAGTTTATTTTGTATTATTTCGATCTCAATCTAGAGATCTAGATCGAAAACAATATTTTTAATTTTGTAGTTGTTGTTGTATTGTTCTAGATAAATTCAAATAAATTGTTTTAGTTAATAATCTATATATTCAAAATTATGTTGTTCGCAAAGTACAACTATAAAATCTACAACAAAAAACTATTAATTATTGTTTGCGCTTTCGAGAAATAGCACTCAAAGTATACTAATATATTTGTCGAACAACTTATTAAAATTATTATTAACTATTGCAATTTAGAGCATTTTATAACTATTAAGCAATTCAATTGTTGTCAAGCTCGCTAAATTAAGTTTTTGTTCAAATTTAATTTCAAAATTATCTATTAATTAGATATACTAGACGCAAAGTCAAATAATTTGACTAGACAATTGTAGAATTTGTTTTCTAACAACAATAACTCTCGCAATTAGTTTTAACAACAAACAATTCTTAAACAATATAATTTAAGATTAAATATAGTTAAAGTTGTTGTATTAATCTTGCTACTATTAAATATTATCTACAATTTAATAATAAAATTAATTTGTCTATTTCGAGACTTTATCGAGTCTAAACTAATTGCTAACAAAAGAATTGCAAAAGCTTGCAAGAAGTTTACTTAAATCTTGTTGACAACTAACAAAAATATAGAATTATTTATATCTCTATTGCTTGCAGTATCTGCATTATTTTAACAAGATAAATTTTGTTTTGCTAGATTTTTTTTCTCAATTTTGTTGATTGCTATTGTTGTATTTACAATCTCTCAATCTATAGTTTTGTTATTTTTAGCTATCGATTTTATTTTTCTCTTCAATATATCTGCTTTGTTAACAACTTATCTATCTATATTTGCAATTTTTTCTACAATTTAGCTCTTGTTTGTTGTTGCAATCAATTTAATAAAAAAGAAGAAGTCTAAAACAAAACTTAATTTCGAAGTTTTTGTTTAACAAACATCGAAAACATATTTGTATAACAAAAAGATAAAACAAATTATCTAAACTAAAGAAGTTAATAAACAAAAAATTCTAGCTATTTTTTGCAAAACAATTAAGTTAAAACTCGAGAATTGCACAATAATCAAATATTTAACAATTAATATCAAGCACTTACTTGTTCGAGACAAAATATATATATCTTAAAGCACAAATAATATTTTTCGAGTTAAAACAATTAGATTTTAGTATAAATTGTTAAATATTAAATATCTAGATCGAATAACTATTTTCGAGAAAATATAGTATTACTACTATTAATCTATACTATATCTAGATATTAAAAAATATATTAGAAATTGTTCGATTTGCAAATATATTAAATTATATCGCAAGTATAAATATAATCTACTAAAGTTTCTATCTATTTTAGATTGTTATTAATAGAACATATTTTGCGATTTTATTATTTTTTTGTTGCTATATTGTTATAGAGAAAAGATCTTCTAGTATATTTTAGTAGTAATTAATAGACTATTCAAAAATAAAAAGTTTATATCTATAAACTCTTTAGAAATCAAAATTGTTGTTTAGATTTTTATCGATTTTGTCTGACGTATTAAGAATTTTTTAACTACTATTATTTTCGACAAAAATACTCAATTTATTGTTTACTTTTAACAATATTTTTGCAAAAGATTAAAAATCAAATCTAAATTGTTAATTGTATTTTATTTGAAAATCAACAATTAAATCGAAAATATTAATATTGCTTTTAAGCAATATTTTCGAGCATATATATAGTACAATCAAGATAATTGAATTAATTATTTTGCTATTGTCGAGTTATCGCAAACAGCTATATTAGCAAGTCTACTAGCTTATTATTTTTCTTTGCTATCAAAAATTATTTGTTACAATTAGATCTAAAACTATTTACAGTTTTTTTTAACAATATTACGTTCGAAGCTTGTCGCAATATAAAGAATATTAACAAGATTGTTAATAGACTGACCGCGTCGGATCGAATTATCGAGTTCGGGTCGAATATTCGATTCGAATCGGATCGAATCGATTCCAAAAGTTGAAATCAAAAAGTCGATTCAATTTCTAATGTTGAAATCGACTATTCGATTCGAGTTGCAAACTTAGAATCGAAAATCAATTCAAAAAATCGATTCAAATTGTCAAGACTACTATATTTAGTAATTTATTTTATTTTTAGTAATAATTTATTTTATTTTTAGTAATAATTAATTAATAATTTAATAGAAATAATTAATCTATTTAATTTAATTAATAAATATAGTAGATTATTTTTATATTATGCATTACTATTGTATATTACCTAAAAAATAATAAAAAATCTAAATTTAACATTTTATTTTATACTATTTTTAGTATTCTTGGCGTTCTTAACAATTCGATTCGATTCCTAATATTGAAATCGAGAATCGAGTCGAATCGAATCGATTTAATTTCAAAATAATAGAAATCGAATCGAATTTCGAATCGATTTCTATTGTTAGAATTGTCGAGTCGAATCGATTCCAAAAGTTGGAACCGAAACCCGACCCAACAGTCAATCTAATTGTTAAAAAGATCGAGATCTTGCAAAACTTTCTTCGCTAAAAATTTATTTAAATTTAAATCAAACAAGTGGAATTTGCTAATCGCAGACACGCTATAGTCTCAAAATTCAAAATCGATAATTAAATTATATTCGATATTCAAAATATTAAAACAACTCGATTATGCAAGTCTCTAAAACATAAAAATATAGATTTCTATAGAATTATTTGAACAATTAACAATTATATCTACAAATTAGAATTGCTCAACTCGATAAAAATTTATTTAGTATTCTATTTATAGTTTTTGCATCTCGACAAAAGTAAGTCTTTGCTAGATTAACAAATTAAGCTCTTGTTGCTTGTTAATACTGTCAACAATATTAACAACAATTTCGAATACTATATTAAGAGTATCGGAATATTACAATACAATATACGCAAAAATAACAATAATATAAATTTAAATCTAATTGTTACTGATTATAGACGCAAAATACTATAGTATCAAATTCTCTTTATAGACTACACGAACTACAACGATAGATCTAAATAGCTAAACTACTTTATAGTTAATAATTGCTCTAACTTTGTTGTCAACTTCTATTACAAATATTTAGACGTAGCAAGATTTTACTAGATATTCAAGATATCTTTTAATTAACAATCTAATAAGTAGAATAATTCGCATCTATATATTTTTTGCGCTTTGTTATTATTGTTGTCCAATATATATCTACAGTTCTTGTTGTTGTATCTAAAATCGATTCCGAAAACGCATTGTCAATATATTACTATTGTTGAAAGTTATTTGCTATATCTTTGCAGTCAAAATTAAAGATTTTTTCAAATCGAATTGACTTAATATATTACTTTGTCTTCTATATCAATCAACAAGAATCTTGAAAATATATTATTAATATATTATTATTGTCGAGAATTACTCAATATATATTTGCAGTTTTTGTTGTTGCTTCTATAGTATTTTTGTCAAACATTCTATAGTTATCTCTTCTAAAAAAATTTCGAATAAAAGTTAACTTAATATTTCTAAATATACGCACGACTGCGTATAAATTGTTGTCAAAACACTTTTATATTATTTTCTTTTTTTGTGTTGCAGATTTAGACAAACGTGTTCGAATATAGTCAAAATTCGACAAATTTCGACTTTTGAACGTCGTTACTTCTTTTTGTTGTTGTCAATCTTCTCTCGAATTACATAACTGATCGATTTTTTGAACTCTTTTGTATTTTGCTATCAATCTTTTTGTTTTTGCATTATATAACTTGAACTTTCTCTCTAAAGTTAGAGTTAGTAATTTTTTGTATTTTCTTCAATTTTTCTATATTTGTTGTTTTTTTAAAATTTATTTATCTTTTTCTCTCTCTCGATCTTGTTGTCGCTCGACAAATTGCTCGAAACTCGATTTTTGTTGTTCGACAATTGCTCGATATTTTGTTTCGAGCACTAGATTGTACTCGACAAATATATTCAATATCAATCGAGAATAGTCGAGAATTAATTAGAATACTATTTGCAATATATATATTTTTTGTTTCGCATATTACTGTTTTTTGTACGTTTTGTTTCAAAATTTTCGACTTTTTTTTTTTTATTCGACAAATTTATTCTTTCGCTCGATACGTATTGAAAACTTTAGTTTTAATTGTCGAACAATATTCGATATATATTTGATATTAATCGAAGCTTGTATTCGACAAGTATTCGAGATTAATTAAAGTTAACTAGAAATACTAACTAAAAGATCTAATATTGTTTTGTCGAAACTTGCAAATAGAAAAAGAGAATAGTATTACAATTTTAGACTAGATAGATTTTGCTCTTCGATTATTTTTTGAATTTTTGCTCTCTAGTCTTAAATATACTACGAATAACGTCTAGCGTCTTGATATCTATAGTATTTATATCTATTTTCTGTATATAGTTAGTTCTGCATAACTAGTATTCTCGTCAATCAACTACATACTAGCTATCAAAGCTCTAATCCTAACAATAAAAATTGTATTAATCTAAAGAACTAATTTATACAAATAAATATCTATTTTATTTTCTATTTTGTTTTAGCAAATTAAAAAACAATTTTTTTATTAATATTTTTTAGAGAAAAAGCTTAGCATTAACTTAGATTAAACTTACAAAAATATCTAAAAAATAATAGCAAAAATTCTTATATAATATTTACAAACTTCAACAATTTTAAGAAAAATTTTCATTTTTTTTTTTGAATATTTAACAAAAAACAAATTGCAAAAAAAATAGTTTAGTATTTAATTTAACAAATTTCTGTAGCAGATTATATAATTAGATTTTAGAAATATGTTAATCTAATTAAGTAAAACAATATTATACTTATAATAATATTTCGACAAGATTTAAAAGACAATTTAAAAAACAAAATTATATATAATAAGAGAATTCTTAGCAATATATTTAATCTTATTGAAATAGTTATTAATCTTAACATCAAACTATATAAAAAAACTATACAAAAAAATTCAATTAATTTCGAAAAAAAAAGAAATCTTCTTGAAATTAGCAATCGAATATTAGCAAAAAAAAAATTGTTCTAATTAGAAATATAGTAACTTAGACTATTATAAATCTATATCTATAAAATTAAATTCTATTTAACAATATAAAAAAAGAATTTTAGAAAAAAGCAAAATAACAAATTTTAAAAAACATACTATTTATATAACAAATCGAATTACTTTGCAAGAAATTGTCAATTATAGAATTTAATAAATTGTCGACAAACTAATACTATATTAAAAGAGATATTCGATAATTAGAAAAATATTAGAAAGCAAATTAATATAGAAACAAATACTTTCGAAACTAAATTAAACAACAACTATTATCTAATAGAGAATTTAGATTAGTTATAGAAAGTTCTAGATAAAATATTATTAGACAAAGTATTTGCATTTACGCAAAAAGTTAATAAAAAAGTTAATAAAACTAAAATATAAAAACACAATAACTAAGAATATTATATTTTTACTTAGTAACAAACTTAGACAACAAATATAACTAAAAAGACTTTTACAAATATCTAAACAATATTACAAAATATCTCGAGACTTTAACTAGCTTATTAAAGATACAACAAATCGATCAAGTTGTAGATAAATACAAGAAAGTACTAGAAAGCAATATTACAACAAAGCAAAAAATTCTTAAAAAAAATTATAAATAGCTAGATTGTATTAGTCTAACTAGAAAACAACTTAATTAAACAAAAAGATACAACAAATTTAGCTAAACAGCTTACTACATCGGCAATTCCGGAATCTCTGCTCAGAAAGTGTCTGTTGCAAATTCTGCTAATTTGACTATTAGTCGGCTCAAGGTTCGTTTAGCAGCAAAAGTCTTGGCGCTTGCTTGACAGAAATCCAATTTTGATATTCGAGATGCGCACAGACTCTCGCAATGCTTTGCTTACGTCTCTATTTGTTACTTGTTTATATTATAGTAATTTGTATAACAGAATCGAACAATTCGTAAGATTTCTACACGCGAGTTATGCGCCAACGTAGACGTCTCGATTGCGTAATTGTGTTGTGCGCATAGTAGTTGTAAATTACGCTCGTAGATTGCGCTCGTAGATTGCGCTCGTAGATTGCGCTCGTCGTGGAACTTGACAACGTGCGGGATTAAGTCTTGACAAAGCGCGTGTTAATTACGCGTCTGCAAATTCTGCTAATCGCAACTCAATCCTGCGCTTGGTTATGTAAAGCGAGCACATTGGCATATCAGCTAATTTGACTATTAGCTATCAATAGTACTATTAACAAGAGTTCCGAAATTGCCGATATACAATAATATATATTAATATTACAAGACTAATAAGCAAAAAGTCGAATAATATTTTAAGAAATTAAAGTTAACAATACAAATAGTAGAAAATTTTAAAAAAAGAAAGAAACTCGAAGCACAAATTAAAGCAAAGCAAAAGAAAGAAGTTTAAATCTCTTAATCAAAAGTATATTAGAAAAATACAATATATTAGCTTAATAGTAACAACTAAACTTAACGATATATATACAATATTTTATAATATTAATTAAGATTAATAATTGTTAATTTATTGCAATAGTTAATTCTAATATAATAGATAATTTTATAGTTAGAGTTTTTGTTAAGAAAAAAAAGTATTCTACTTGAAGAAAGTCTAATATATACAATCTAATAATTGTAAATAGAAATCTATTATCTAACAAGAATAGAAAAATAAATAAAGAAACAAAACTACTATTAGTAATTATTTAGCAATATTACAAGAAACTAATCTTTAATGTAGTAGAAATAGTTATTTATAATATTGTTCTAAAAATATCTTAATTAAAGCAACACAATTTAGAAATTAATTAAAATATATAAGTATTTAGATTTGCGTAATATATTTACGCAATTTATATCTAATCTACGCATTAATAGCGTTCGATAATAGATAAAAAAAACAAATTAAAATTTGATTGCAAATAGGAAGCTTATATTTTTGCAAAAAACAATCTATTAGAGTTCGATTCAACAAATATTAACAGAAAATAGTCGAACTACAAAATCAAAGTAAGTAAAGAAAATTGCAAATCTTCTAAGAATCTTAAACTATTTAATAGAGCAAAAAAATTGCTATATATATTACAAATATATAACAGATAGAAGTATCTATTTTAGAAAAAAATAATAATAGAGATTCTATCTAAATATTAATTGTAATATTACGAAATCAAATTTAAATTAGACAAATAATCTATATTTAAATCTATATATACTCTATTTAAGAAGAAGCTCGAAGTACTTCGCAAATATCTTATAGAAAATAAAAAGATTTTTTTTATTAGAAAATCTTAATTATAGATAGAATATTTGATTTTCTTTATATTAAAAAAGAATAAAACTTTTTGCTTATATATTAATTATCAAAAGCTAAATAATATTACAATTAAAAATTAATATTTACTACTTAATATTAGCAAGTTTTAGAATTAACTATTTAAAACAAAATACTTTATTAAACTAAATCTATAAGAAATATACAATTAAATTTAAATAAAAATATAGAAAAAGTAGAAAATAGCTTTTTGTATATAATATAAATTATACAAATATATTATAATATTGTTTGAACTTACAAATATTTTAGCAATATATTAGAAAATAATTAATAATATACTATAACAATATCTAAATTAATTTATTATAATATATTTAAACAATATTATAATTTATTTAAAAATCTTAAAAAAGTATATTAGTTATATTTTTAAAGTTTTAAAATATCTTAATATAAAAAATTTATATTTTAAATTAAAGAAATATAAATTTTATTAAAAGAAAATTAACTTTTTTAAATTTGTTGTTAAACAATATAGAATATATATAGATTTTAAAAAGCTACAAATAGTTAGAAAATAAAAATTATTAACAAATATTAAAAAAATATAATTCTTTTTAGATTTTATAAATTACAATAAGAAGTTTATTAAAAACTACTTAGCAAATACAATATTATTAACAAATTTTACAAAAAAAATTATACTATAGATATAAAAATTTGTAGAGAAAAAATTATTTTAAAACTTTAAACTAAAATATTTAAAGAAATTAGTAATAAAGATATACAATTTGCAATTGTTAAATAGAATTAAAATCAATATATTAGATTTAATTATAGATATATATTACAATTAAAAATATAACAATATATAATACTTAGTAATATATATCTTAAGAAAACTTTTATTAGTTAAATAGAACTATAATATTTATAATAAGAAATTGCTTGCTATAGTAGTTGTCTTAAAATTATAGAAAGTATATATAGAAGAATTATTAGAATTTATAATTTTTACAAACTATAAGAATTTTGTATACTTTACTACTATTAAACAGTTTAACAAAAAACAAATACAATAATTAGAAAAATTTAAATAGTACAAGTTTAGAATATAGTATATTTTCGACAAAAATTATAATAAAGCAAATATATTTAGTAGAAGAAGTAATTATATAAAAACAAAAAAATTGTTTGATTATAGTATACTTAAGATTAACAATAATAAATAAATATTAGCAAATAAATATAAGCTAAATATTATATTACAAATACTTTAAAATAATATGGAAAAGTATCTAATAAAGAAAGAAAAACTTTAGATATCTATTAACAAAATCGACAAATATATAAAAGAGTATTATAACAAACTACTATAAAAGTATTTAAAAGTAATTAAAATTCTTTAATTTTTATATTAGTATTGTTAGTTTTTACAAATAAAACAAGTTGTCAAAATATATATTGAAAAATATCTTAGTTGTTAGCAAAACAAATATAGTATATATACAAACTATAGCAAAATTTAATATTAGAAATTATCTAAAGTGCTATAGAATAAAGTTACAATAGACTTTATTATTAAGTTGCTTAAATCGACAAATTTAGCAACTAAAAATAGATATAATTTAATACTAATAATAGTTAATAAGCTTATTAAGTATATATATATTATTATATACAAAAAAAAGATTAATATAGAATAACTAATTTATATTATTTTAAATTAATTTATACAATACTATAGTATACTTAAAGAATTAATTAGTAATAGAGATAAGCTCTTTATATCTAATTACTAAAAGAACTTAATTTTAATATTAGATACAAAACTTTAAATATCTATTGTTTATTACTCGATTATAAATAGTTAAATAGAACAGACAAATTAGAGTTTTAAGCAATATTTAAGATATTATATTAACAATACTTATAGCAACTAAGTATTACTTCTATCTATAATACAATTAATACTTAATACAAAGATTTCGAATACTATTACGATAACTCTATTCTTTGTTAATTATAGCAAAGAATTTAATCTTTTTAAAAAAGAGGAAATATATTTGTTAGCGCAGTTAATTATTAAAAAAATAGTAATACTAAGAAAGACATACAATAATATCTTAAAGATACAAATCAAATCGACTAAGTATTAGAATAGAAAACAAAAAACAATATCTTAATTAAAAAAAAGAAATAAAATATATCTTTTTATAAAAAATCTTAGAATAAAAAAATTAAACAAGAAATTAAATTATATTAAAGTCGAATTGTTTTTTATTAAAAAAACTAAGAAATCAATTAGCTGCAAACTCGATCTATTTAAAAATATTAAATTTTTTAATATTTTATATATTATTGTTGAAATTAGTCGATTTTAGTATATTTTTACAGAATATCTTTTATTTTTATTAACAAAAAAAGAAACAAGTTAAGATTAAAGAAATTCTTTAACAGAAAAATCAAAAATATCTTGTTAAATAAAAGAGATATTTTATCTTAAAAAACACTTAAGAATCTATTAAGAACTTAAGATATTGTTAATATTGTTTACAACAGTTTTGTTAAAAAAAGTTAAAAAAGTAAACAATTATTTTTTAATACTATTAAGAAAAACAATCTATTTTAAAGTAATATTGATTAGAGATTCTAAAAAGAAAGAATCGACAAAAAAACTTAATAGAATTATATTCTTCAGATTTTTCAGTTTGCTACTTACTATTGTTTGTTGTTCTTTGTTAAGTAATTAAGTTAACAAAGTAGTTATTGCTACTTTGTATTTACTTTACAAAGCTCTTCTTTTCGTTTTTAATATTGCTTCTTAAAACAATATTATCGAGCAATATTTAGAGATATTAGATTATACAAACAGTTGCTGCGAAGACACTTTATATACTTATTTGAATTTTCTACAATACAATATTATTTAAATATATTAATAATAGAAGCGTGTTACAATAAAAGAAATATTGAGCTTTGCAACTTAAACAAGACAATATTGATAGAAAAAGACTTTAAATTTAACACAAAATATATTAAAAGTTTGCTTTTAAAACAAAAAGTCTAAAGAAAAAAAACATAATATTACGAGTCTATATCAATATATAGTCTACGCACATTATATAGTATCGAGAACAAATAGCTATATATATTCTTATAGCTCTACAAAGAAGCAAGAGAAATATTGCTTTTTTTGCTTTTTTAAAAAGCAAAAAAAGTATTAGAATTTGCTTTCTTTACTTTGTAAAAAAACAAAAAAAACAAAAAAAATCTCTTTAGTATATAGATCTTCGAATACAACTTTTTTATAAATTATATTTAACTTATTTTAAATCTTAACTTATTATTACAACTATTAAAGTTGCAAACTTTTGTTATTAAATAATTGCTAGTATTGTTCTAAAGAGATCTACAGATCTCTTTAATAGTATAATTCTCTCTAATATCTTCGTAAGAAGAATTAGCGTAATATATATTAAACTATTTAAAATAATTCTTTTAAAATATATTTAAATTTGTAGAAAAATTAAGACAAATTTTAAAATTATTTAATATATTTTTATTGCTTTAAATATTTAATTTAGTTTTTAAAAAATTGTTTATCTAAAAGTATTAATATATTAAATAGATATTATATTTTAATTTTACAAATATTTTATTAAATTTAATTCTCTTAATATTAGATATATAAATTGTTAATTAATATTAATATTTATAAAAAAATTGAAATTTTTCGAAATTAAAAACAAATTTCTTAAAATTGTTACTAATAATATAAGTAATAACAATATATTTAAGAACAAATTCGAAAAAAATTTAAATTAACAAATTTTTTAATAAAATAAACAATAAAATTTTGTATTTTAATTTAATTATAAAATCGAAAATAATAATTAATAATATTATTATACAATTAAAAAATAAACAATTTTAAAATATTATAAAAAGCACAAATTTATTTAGTATAAATAAAAAAAGATTTAAATTTATAATAATATAAAAAGATAATATATATATTAATTGTATTAAATTTGCGCTTTTATAATTGCTATTAATAACTTAATTTAATATTTGTTTTAATTTAAAGTTTTTTAAGAAAAAATTAATAAAAAGTTACAAAAACTAATATAAAATATTTGTATTTATTAAAACTTTATTTATTTTATGTTTTGTTAAATATATTAATTGTGCAATTATATTAATCTTTAAATAAAGAAATATTTTTAAAATTTAAAAATTTAACAAGTTAAGTTGAACAAAAATATTTTTATAGTTTTGCAAACAATTAATATAGATAGACTAATTATTAAATTGTATTTTGGTTTCAACTTTAGAAATTAATTTTATCTAACAATTTTAATATTAGAAATTAATCTAAAACTTAATTCGATTTCTATTATTTTAACATTAAATTTATTCGATTTAACTCGATTCTCGATTCCAATATTAGAAATCGAATTAGCTTTTCGATTTTAACTTTAGAAATTAATTCGATCTAATTTAGATTAAATACTTAATTCGAACTCGATAATCTAACCCAACGCAATTAGTCTAAAATATAAAAATTTGTTTAAAATTTTGAATATTTAATATAGTATTTAATTATCTTAAATATCTAAAAAAAAAAATTAACATTTATTTTTCGACAAATATTGTACTTAAAGTTTGTAACAAAGCTTTAATAAAGCTTGCAAAATACTATTTAAAAATAGAAAAATTAGTCTTTATAACTTATAAAATAAGAGAGAAAACAACAATATTATTAATTACAAAAACAAATATAAGATAAAATTCAAAAATTATTATTATTATTATTATTATTATAATTTAACTACTAATTTAAGAGTTAAAACGCAAAGAGCAACTATTGGTAAAAAATTATACAATATAATAATATATATATATTTTTGTTTTTATTAATACAATCTATTGTAACTATTAAAAGATTTTTATTTTAATAATTTGAACAATCTTGTTCGATTTAAAATAAAAACAATTAATATCTTTGTATTAATATTGTAGAAAATAGATATTTGAAAGATTAAATTGCTTTATTAACTTTTTAGTAAAGAGCAAATTTATCTTCTAAAGTATTATACGCTTCGCGTAAATAATCGCAAGATTCGAATCTATAATATACAAAATATTAATTATAATTTTGTTATTATAATAGTAATGCAAAGAGATAATATACTTATTAGAAAGAAAAATAATTATAAATATTTTAGTTGCTTTTTAAAATTTTATTAAAATTGAGTTTTAAATACAATAGTTAATTTGATTACACTTATAACTATTAGTTTTATTATAAACAAAACTTATAAATTAAACACTAAAATACAAGTTAAAAAATAAAATTTAATTAATTTTTAATATTTTCAAATTTTACAAAAAATAATAGTATTAAGCTTTTACTCTTGTGTATGCTATCGCAAAATATTAGTATATTAGTCGAAAATACATTACTTGTTTATATTATCTTAATTATCTTAGTATTTAAATATTCTTTTCTTTAGTACTTTTGTTTCTTAAGAATTTTCTTTATTTATATTTATTTTCTTATAACTAAACCAAGAAATTAGTTTATTACAAAGAAACTTCAATATTGATCGACAAATTAGCAAATTAAATATATTAGTTTTAGATAAAACTTTTCGCATTATTTGTATAGATTATCTATTTACTTTATATAAATTATCGAAAAAATAATATATTAAACAATATTAAAAAGAAATTTATATAAACGTTAAAAAAAAAATCGAAATAAAATTCAAAGAAGTTATAATAAAATAAGCGATAATTTTGATAATTTTAACTAATATAAACATATCGAAAAATTGCGTAAAAAGAGAGATCTAAATTAATAATTAATAATAAAAGTACGTAATATAAACAATAAAATAATTAACAAAAATAAACTTGCGTAAAATATATTAACAAAATTAAAACTATATTAATATAAAGAAATTATAATTTTATATTAACAAAAGTTTAAAGTATATATTAGTAAATAAATATTAATTCTAATTTTAATATATATATATTTTTACTTTGTTTTAATAAAACTATTTGTTAATATATTATTTACAATTTTGTTAATTTTTTCGAATTTTTTATTCTTTAAATTTTATTGTATTTTTCTAGATATTGTAAAAAAAAATTGAATTGCTATATAATTATATTACTTTTATATATTACTTATAAAATAAGCTAAATATATATATAAATAATAAAAATATTGCTAATTAATTTTTTAAGTATTGCAAGTTACAATTATATATAAAAATAAAACAATATTAAAAACAAAACAATAATTGTAAAACTATATTAATTCAATTTATAAAATTGCGTAAAATAGTTTTTTTTTTTTTTTTTTTTTTATACTTGATACAATATCTCTAAGAGTCTATACAAGATTCTATATTTTAAAATTTAAATCTAATTAATTGTAATTTAACAAAAATACTAGTATCTATTTGTCAAAGTTTGATTAACTAGAATTTGCAATTTCTCTTTTTTGTATTTGTTTGTTCTAATATTGCTCTAACAATATCTTTGTATTATTTTAATATTTTAATATCTTTTGCACTCTATATTGTAATATTTATATATATAAAAAATCTTTTAACAGGAACTTTATAAATCTAAGAAAAAGTTTTAATTTTTTTTGATAATATTGTTGTCTAAAATTGTTTTAGCAAATTAGTAGACAATATTATATATATTATTGCAATAGTAGATTTTGTCTTATTTAGCAATTGTTTTGAATTTGTAATATTAGTTTTTTTTGTATTTGTACTCTCTTTTATTACTATATAAAACATACTAATAGAATATATTTAATTGTTATTCTTTCTTAATTGCAATTGTATATACTTGTTGCTATATTAAAAATACAATATTTGCAAAAAAATAATTAAATTGAATTTTATTTGTTCTTAATTAAATTGAAAGTAAGTTATATAATTTAAAACAACTTGTATACAAATATATATATTTATATACAACAATAAAAGCAATTTTTCAAAACTTTGTTTTGGTTTTGTTTTGTAATTATTTGTGTTATTATTATTTTTTAAATCTTGTTTTAAATAGAAATCTTTCTAATAACAAGTTTGCTAATATCTTAGAAGTAAAACCTATATTCTAGATACTGTTTGTATTGTTTGCATATTGTAAGATCTTTAATTATATAATTTCTATTTAGATATAAATAAACAATCTCGAAAGCAAATATATTCTTGAAAATTAATATACAAAATCTTCAATTTATTTGCAAAAAAAACGTAATCTACTAATTTTGTACGAAAAATATAAAGCGCTTGTTGAGCAAAACATAAGAAGTAACAAACGTATCTAAATTTTAAAAAACGTGTATAGCAACTAATATATTGCGCTTTTAGCTATAAGCGAGATAAAATAGATTATTTTCGCAAGTTGTTTTTCGATCGATATATCTATCAAACACACGTGCTAAATTAAACTAATTGTGTTACAATTGTGCGCATATCGTAGTTTAATTGTGTAGAGATAATAGTTGTAATTCGTACTATTCGAAGATAGTAAAACGGATTGATACTAAGTAAAAAAATTTTGCGTACATTTTTTTTTTGAGATTCCGAACTAATAGTATATATTGTTTTAATTTTGATATTTGCTTTACATTTTGAAGCATTCTATAGTATCAATATTTTATCTTAGTTTATTTCTATATATATATATAATAGATCGATTTTCTATTAATTTTGTATAATACACTATTATAGACACTTTTTTAATATATCGTCTATAAAATAGAGAGTTGATTTAAGAAAAGTAAAAAATTATTGAAAAAATAAATACGTTAGCTTAGATAGATGCGCAAGCTAAAATCGTAAAATTGGAGTTGTTTGTAGATTTTGCAATTGTTGTAGAAATAATATTTTAATACGCGTAAATCTAGCATTTGTAATATTTTTTTGTAAATATAATTTAGTTATCGAACAATAATTAAGTCTACTTCGAAAATATATTAGATTAAACTTTTATTTGTTTTTCGATTGTATATTATACTGTTTTTTTTAAGTTCTAATTATAAACTTGTGTTTCTTAATATATCGCGCGATAATATTCTACTCGATATTATATATTTTCGAAATATCTTTGCTTTGAACTTTTCTAACTAATTTAAAATGTATTGAACAAGATTTGCAAACAAAAAGACAATAGCTTGCAAAAATAAAAATCAATATACAACATTGCTAAAAAACAAATATTTGATAAAAAAGATAAAAGAGTTGTGCGAAAAGAATAGAGAATACTATTGAGATATATAGTATTAGTCAATTATATTGTTTATTAAGAATCTTAGATTACTGAACAAATTCTCGATAAATTAAAAAAAGATTTGAACGATATTTTAGTTGTACTATACAAATTTGTACTATAGAGATAATTGCTTTCTCAAATAGACAAAATAGCAAAAAAAAAAAAAAAATTCGAAAAATTCTATACAAATTGCGTCTTTTACTCGAATTCTAGTATAATTACAGATATATTATATTTGACAAATATTTGAATAAACTTAATTTCGATTGTATTTTTAATTAGTAGAAACTATTTTAGCAATATAGTTTTTGAAGAAAAAAATAGAGTAATACAAAATAGTATATTAAGCAATACAAGTTTAATACAAAATACTCTAAAAACTAGTAAGAAGATTGCAAAGAGATTGCAAAGAAAATTAGAAAATATATTATACTATAGCTTGAACAAAAGCTATTTAAATAGCAACTAATATTGTATATTTAAAATATCTAATATAAGCAAAGCTCGAGAAAATAGACAATAGAAGAAGTTCGAAAAGATAAAACAATAGAAAAAGTCTAAGACGATAGACGATAGAAGAAGTTTAAAAAAATAAAATAATAGAAAAAGTCTAAAAAGATAAACAATAGAAGAAGTCTAAGAAGATAGAATAGAAAAGTTGTTAGCAAAAAATCAATATAAAATTCGATATCTAACGTATTTAAAATATTTTTTGCAAAATCTAAGATTAATAAAACTAAGAGTTCTAGAGTTAGAAAACAAAACTTTGTTGCTTCAAAATATAGTATATATTAATATTATATACAAAAGAGAATGCGCAATAATGTTGTCAATAAATAATTAAAATAAAGATAGATAAAGAAAGAAAAATTTCAAAAGTTATAACAAAATAATTCTAATTTTGCCAAAATTCTAGCGCGTATATAATAGTTACGTAATTTACTTTTTAAACTTAACATTTCTACAAGTACAAATTTAGAAGCTCTAAATTAATATTTCTAAAACGTTTTATTTTCTAGATTTATACTATTTTATCTTATTTAATTATAGAGCTTTTTTAGAGATATATAATATTTTATATATAATAAAGTTAAAGCTATTCGATATATATTTGTTTTATATTTTTTATTAAATACAATTTCTTACTCTCGATTGTTAAGAGTTTAACAATTAATTTATTTTTAAAATTTTTTAGCAAAAAAAAATTAAATCTTGTTTTGTAGATTCGAGCTTTTAAGTCGACACAATATTACAAATTATTAAAAAATGTTCTTCAAGATTTTATATACAAAGATAGCAATTACTTAATTTAAGATTTTCAAATCTTGTAGCTATAGATAATTGTCAATATAATAAATAACGTAATATCAAGTATAGCTAAACAATAGAAAATAATAATTAGCAATATATATTTCGAATAAAGTACTAGAAAAGTAATAGATAAAGATTTTAACAAAAAATCTTATTTGTTTGTAAAACTAAACTTTCGATATTATTTTAAAATTATTTTATTAATTTGAATAATATTAAATTGTTAATAATCTTAGATATATATTTTTCTTAATACTAATAATTTTTAGTTTTTTTGCTCAAAATTTATAAAGCGCAAAAATAGATTCTAAGCATTTATATATATTTTTTAATAGCTATTGTTAAGTTTTAAAAACTATATAATAAGAATCTATTTCTAGAGATTTGTCTTAAGAAAATAATATTTTTTTAATATACTCTTTAATAGAAAGAATCGATTTTAGAAAAGTAAAACAAATATTGTAAAAACGCGCTATTTGTTAAACAATATCTAAGATATCGACAATAGTACAAACAAGAAAAAATCGAAAACTTTGTTAAAGATTAATTTGAAATAGAAAAACAAATTTGATTTTACAATAATTAATTTATATTATAATCTTTTTGTAGAATCTAAAATACTTAGTAAGTTGTTTTAAAACAAGTTAAGAAAAATTAACTAAATTTATTTGTATACTATTTTTTCTATTAAAATATTACAAGTATAGAATATTTTGTAATTTTTTGCAATCTTTTTATAATAAAGTTTTATATAAATATTAAATCGATATATTCGAGTAAGTTAAGAATTATAATTCTCTAAAATAGATTTCTTTTTGCGCTTCTTCTATAGTTGCTATAAAACAATTTTCTTAACTACTAGCTAATTAAATTCAAATATAGTTTTCTTAGTAATTGTAGATTAATTATAATTGTTAAGAGCAAACGTCTAAAATAGATTAGAATTAGCAAAACTAATATTTAAGACGCTATTTTAACAATATCTAATAAAATATTTCGAAAACAATAATTTTTTGAAATTCTGCAATTTTAAGACGCGCTTTTTTTTAGTAGTTTGAGCAACAATATTTCTGAATTATAATATTTTTGAAACAACAATATATAGCTTTTTATATTGTTTGCGAGCAAAAATAATCAAAAAATTTATTTTTATACTATTGTTCGTATTTATAGTTCGCGCTATTAGAAAACTATTATTGTGCGCTATACTTATATATGCAATTACAATAGAATTAACAATATTATTTGCGAGAATATTTTTCGAAATAAAAACTATATTGTATTTTGTTGCAAACTTTAATTTGATTTAGTCTATACTTAGATATTGTTGTAATAATAGAGAGATAAAAATAAAAACGCAAATATATTTTTGCATTTTAAAATTGTCTAAATAATATATTAATAATTGCAAATATCTCTATTTAGTCGAAGTCTTAAATTGTTACAATATTTTTGTATAGATTCTCTAATTATAGATATTAAAAATTGCTTCTATTAAAAGATAATAAGTCTACTTTGTTATATTTGTAAATTTCGAGTATACGAAATCAAAAGATCTAATAATAATTATATCGAGACTAGATACAAATTTAAGAAGCAATAATTGATTTTTACTAAAACTCTATTTTTTGCAATAGTTATTTTTAGTTTTCTTAATTTTTATCTTTTTGATTCTTCTTCGATACTTTATAGTCTTTTAATAATATTAATTATATTTTTGTATATTAAAATTTAACAACTCTAATTGATTTTAATAAACAAGATAGTTTCTACAATTATAGTTTGTATTATAATATTTAAAGTTTATATTAATTTGCTATTAAAAAGTATCTTTAATAAATGCAAGAACAAAAATATATATAAATTTTTTTTTGCTATTAATTAAAAGCTGAAGATCTTTATCTAATTTAGAAAATGTTAAAAAAAGAGCAGAGACTATATTGTTGAAATTGCTATTATAAAATTTCAAAATTAATAGTAGAATATTAGTTTTTCTAGATTGTTTTTGTTGACTTAATAATACAAAAATTAGATAGATTTTAAGTAACGTTCTAGATATATTTCGATACAATTCAAATTTATTAATAAAGCAAAAAAATAGCATAAAGATATAATTTAACTTAAAAAAATCTACTAGATATTAACAATTATAGATAGCAATTTTTAGCTTGTTATAAATCGAAAATAAGAGTTTTAATAATCGAAATCAATATTGTTTTTAATTAAAAATACGACAAATAATATATCTATTTTAGTATTTAATATAAGTGCGTAAGTTGATTCTACTATTAATATCGAATTTCTCTTTTAACTTCGAAATTCAACTTTAAAATATATAGTTAAAATAAATATTAGTTTCTCGATTAACAATTATAGATTTTAAAAGAAAATAAAAATTATTCTCGATACAAAATACTTTTTTGAAACTTATAAATTTCGACAATATATTAATAATATCTTTTAAATTTGCTAAAATTTTATTGCAATATAGAAGAAATTAAATTTTGAGTTTAATAGTACTATTTGTTAATATATTTAAATAATTCTTTTTTATAGTATAGATGCGCTTTAAATATAATTAACAATCAAATTAATATATATATTAATTTCGATAATATCTATAATATACAATATTTAATAAAAAAATAGAAATATTATCGAAATAATATACAAATTCTTCGATATATAATCTAATAGATATAATTCAATTATATAAATATTACAATTTCGAGAACTTTTTTACAAAATAATTTAGTTTAAAGAATATTTTGCTACAAAAACTAGATATACTAAAAAGTATTTTAATTAAATTTAAGAAATTAAAAAAAAAATTTAAGCTATAGACGCGTTTGCTATTGAATTGTCGATCAAAAATTTAAGAGATTTTACAAATATTTTTTTGCGTTGCATTTTAATTATAAGAATTTGAACTTAAGTATTGCGCTTTATAATAGACAATTAATTCGAAAAATTAACAATTTCGAAAATATTCTTTAATTGTTGCAAAATTTTCAACAAAAATATTTAGTTGTTTTCGATAATATTAGTTTCTATAGTCTATAGATCTAGTGTTAATTTGAAGTTAGATATACTATAAATAATTTTCTTATATAATATTTTTTTCGAAGTGTCGAAATTGAAATTAGCGAAAAATTGTCGAGAAAATAATATTATTGTTTTAGACAAATTAGATAGTATAGTAATAGAAATAATAGCTAAAAATATTAAATTAATACTATTATTGTTGTTTTCTAGCTATTGTAGAATCTAGATTTTTTTTGTTATATTTGTAAAATTAAGAGTCTCGATAATCTTGCTCTTTGTAGTTAAATTAAATTACTAAAAATATTAGTTTAATATTGTAGTACTTAAACAAATACTTCTAATCTCTTTTATATTTGTTTTTTAAATTTTTGTTGCAATTGTTTTTAATTTATCAATTCATAAATCTATAATTTTTTTTTGTATTTTCGAAATCTACTTCTTCTTATTTTAAGAGAATATCGATTAATTAATATTATTTTCAACTATTTTCTCTCTTTTTTGTTTTTGCGATATTGTTGATTGTTGTAATAGAAAGAGAGAATAGTTTGTGCAAATAGACTGCAATAAAGTTGCTCGAATAAAAATAAATTATTGCAAAAACATAATAGCGCAAGATTTGAAAAATATAGACAAAATAAATTAATATATTCAATATATTATTAGTAACAATAGTACAAGATTCGAAAAAATAATTTTAATTAAAATCTAAAATCGATCGATAAAATTAAATATAAATATAATATTAAATACAACAATCTTAAAAATATTTCGACAAAAATTAATTTTAAACAATTTTTTTAGAACTTTAAATTAAATTAATAAATGCAATATATAGTCGAGCAAAAGATAGTATAAAGACGCACAAAGTATTATACTATTTAATACAAAAAAAATATAGAATTTGATTAAGATATTTCAAAGAAAACAAAAAAAATATAGAGAAAAAACAGACAAATATTTATAAATTCTATATTGTCGAACTACAATTTAAGTAACATTCGAGAGAAAAACAAATTGTAAAATAGTTTTAAGTTATAAATCTAAAAAAAAACAAAGAAATTGTAAATTTAAAAACAAGCAAAGAAATTATAAATCTAAAAACAAGCAAAGAAATTGTAAATCTAAAGATAGACAAAGAAGTTGTAGATTCAAAAATAGATAGAAAAAGATATAGAAAAATACTAAGTCGAACATATTAAAAATGTAGATTTTTGCTTCAATACAACTCGAAATATTAACCAAATCTAAATTTAGTTTTGTCAAGTATTGTTAAATAGATAATTGATAATTTGTATAAGTTTCTGCTATAGATAAACTTACAATAAATTGCAATTTTATATAGAACTTAAAATAGTAAAATAGATTAATTTGAAAATAAAAAAAAAATAAAAATTGCGAATCTATAGTTGCAATCTTAGAATTATATAACTAAGATTTTCGAAAATTGTCTTGTCTTTTATATTTGCGATTTACAAATTCTCTCTATTAAATTTTGAATAAATTAGTTAAGTATTTATATTTTTTTTGTTGTAGTTCTATATAAATATATTTTATTTTATTATAGTTATTTTTTGTATTTATTTAATTATATTTGACACAATCTCTACGAGTTTGATAGCTATATTTTTATTTTAGATTCTTGAAAATTTAATATTAATTTTATCTTAGAATTTTTTTAGTTTTAACAAACAAAATAGTATTTTTTCGATATTCTTTTAGTTAACAATAATATTTTCTTAGCTTGCAAACATTAGTATATTAATATTAACAAATCTTCGAAACGCTATATTTAAAAGAAAACTTTAGAAAAAAATACAATATAGAAACAAAAACAAATACTAACACAAGTTATCTTTGTAAATCGAAAGTCTCGCTAAATAGTACTACTATATATATATTAAAATAATATAGTAATTAACAAGATTTTAAAGTCGATTTATAGAGAGAATATAGATTTTGATCTTAGCACAAAATATATTTACAATTGCGAATTACTTAATTAATATAATCGAATATACAAGAGTTAGATTGTATTCAAAATAATTGTAAATAAATTTTGAATTATTTTCAATATATATTTTTCTTATACTTAATAGAATTTTGTTACAAAATACAAGATTTTAAAAGCAAACTATTTTAAAAAAATTAGTTGTTCGAGCAATATTAATATTTTAATAAATTATTTTGTGTTTGTTTTCAATTACAAGAATTTTGTAAAAAATTTCGAATTTATAGATAACTATATTGATATAAATTTTGACAAAAGCTCTTTGTTAAAAAATAAGTATTTTAAAAATATATTTTTTAATTTGTTTTATTAAAATCTAGCTAACTAAGATAGAAATCTAAAATAATTTAACAATTTAGACAAAACTTTATATCGACAAAACAGAACATTTTGAAAAATCAAAATATAATAACAAAATCGAGTATTTTTTGAATTTCTAAAATACTCTCGATATATATTCCAATTATAACAAATTTAACAAAAATCAATTTAAAAAATTTATAAATGAAATTGCTAATTAAACTCGTTTTATCAATTGTAGATTCAAAATTTTTTTTGTCGACAATTTGTGCTAATATTCTTTTGCTACAATCTCGATCGAGATTTGTTTTTATATCGATAAAAATTACTAGATACAATTTTTTCTATAATAAGTTGATTTAGACTCTTTTGTTATAATATATTTTTTATTTGCTTTTTTGTGCTATAGTAATTTAGCAATAGCGTTTAACTAATATTGAACAAAAATTTTGTAAGAAAATATATAAAACAATATTTAATTGCTTTGAAAGATATTCTATACGCAACTTTATAATATTATTCGAAGATATTAAACAAATCTTTTGTCTTAAATTCGAAAAATGTTTTACTTAAGTAATTGGACAAATTATTTATATAAGTTTGAAAATACATTGTATTTATATTAATAGCTAAAACGAATTAATATTATATTTGATTTTATTAATTGCGCTTAACTTCGACTTCGAGAAACAAACTTCAAGCTTATATTAATCTAATATTCAGAAATAATCGCAAAAACTTTTTTAAGATATTTGTTGTTTTATATTCTTTTTTGCAGTTTAGACTATTTTGTCGACTATTTTGTTTATCTATATCTCAACTTTGAACACTATTTGACAGCAATAAGAAGATAATTTTTCAAAAAACATATTTTTTTTGCGAATATGTACTATTTCTAATTGTTTTTCGATTGTAATAAAGAAGAGTTATTCTTATTTACTAATATTGATTTAGACTTGCTATATCGCATTATATTAGAATATAAATATAATTTCGCAATACAAATATTATTTATTTGTTACGTCTATTTTGCGCTTACAAGACTAAGACTATATTCTTTGTATTTATATTTTTTAGCTTAAATACTTTATTTCGACACGCTTTTGCTTATAAATGTGCAAAAAAACCAAGATATATAATAAGAAAATCTATTTAATTTCGCTATAGTTTCCGACACGTTTAAGCCGGTCTATATATTAATTTAGTGTACATCTATATCTATTTTATATTATATACACAAGATTCTAGGAATTTAGGGTTTATTTATAGAATTATCTGCTATACCGATTATAGCTAGTGCAGAAACAATGCTTGGCTATTATCTTTTTCCCCTAAGATAGTCTTTTATACAAAAAAAATACTATATGTATATTTTATTTGCAATTTTGTTAATAATTTTGTTATCTTTAATCTTTTTATATTCGAATATTTAATATAGTTTTAATATTATTTTGTATTGTTGCATTTTTTTGTATATATTTGTATATATCTTAATTATATTTAATTTAATATTAATCTTATCTCTTTAATAATCTTAATTAATATTTAACTATTAAAATATATCTTGTAGATTTAATATCTTAAATTAATAAATTTTTTGCAATATTTTGCGAGTTTTTTTGTTGCTTTTGTAAGATTTTTAAGCTTGTTATATTATATAAATATTATTTTAACTTTTTTAAAATACTTTTTAATACTTTAATTAATTTTTATTAAGATTGGAATAATATTTTTGTTGTATTTGCTTCTATTTAAATAGATTTATCAGTAAAAGTTAAAACAATTAATATTATACTTTTTTCGAACTATCTCTTTACTATATACAATAATTGTTAGAACAGATTTTATCTATAAAATTGCAATATACAATTGCAATTGCAAAGTTGTTGTAAATTCTAATATTATTTTTATCTATTTTTTTTTAAGTTGCAATAAAATTATTATTAGTTTTAATTAAGATTTTTTTTTAGATATAAGATTGTTGTATATATAAAGTATTGCAATATTTATTACTTTTTCTAATTCTTTTGTATCTACAATAATTATTAATTTTTGCACAAACTTTTTTAAATAAATATTAATAGAAAGTATATTAGTTTTTATTTATAGAGTTTTTGTAAATATTATTTTATAAATATTAATAATACAATAAAGAATTTGTTTCTATATTAATTATAATTTTTTAGCAATTTTTTTTCTTACTTTTTTAATAGTTGTTTAAATATATTACGTTGCAATATTCTATATAATTATTAACTTTTTTATTATTATATATTTGCGTTTCTTAATAATTACAAATATATTAAATACAAAACTCTTAATTATTAAAACTCTTTCATATTTAATTATTAGTTTTGTTTTTATTTGTTGCAAATATATTTTCTATTAAAGCTTTAAATTAAATTAAACTTCTAATATTTTTATATTAAATTTAACAATTACTTTGTATTTTGTTAATATAATATTAATACTTATATTAAATCTCTTCAAAATACGCAAAAAGTAAATTAATTTATATTTCTTTTTTGCAAATTTAGAATTATAAGTATATATTTATTGCTTATATTTATTGAATTTTTAAATTAATATTTTGCAATTATATTTAATTAACTTTTTATATATTAGTGTATTTATATTATTTATAAAGTTTATAATACTAATTTAGAATTAAATATTGTTATATTATTCGAGAAAATTTCTATTGTAAAAAAGATATAGTATTAAAAATAATAATAAATTTTACAATATATTAATATTAATTTTGCGCTTCTTTATTGTATAGCTTTTTATTGTTAAAAAAAGCATATTGCTTTTTTTGAAAATCTTTTACTTAATTTAGGAATTTAGTAGAAACTTTTTTTTCTTTTATATTGTATAGAGGTTAAATATACAAAATATTATTAAATATATTAAATTTATTTAAATTTAGTAAGAATATTACTTTTTTTTGTTTGCTTTATATAGTATATATCTTTTTTGTAACTAGTTATAATATTGTATTTATTAAATATTGCTTTCTGGCTTTTATTTAAATATTTAATAGTATAATATGCGCTTTTACAATATAGCAAAAATGCTTTAATAATATAATTCTATTTTTTTTTAATATATCGAGCAATACAATAGATTTAAAAAATAAAATTTCGAATTTTTTTTTTGTTCGATTTGTATAATATTATTGTAATTGTTTTTTTTAAATAAAACAATTGTATTTTTTCTTAAATATATTTATTAAATAAAAATTATATTTGTTTCGAAACAACTTAAATAAACTATTTAAGCGTTTTGTTAATTATATTGTTTATATTTAATATTTTGTTTGAAACTATTTTGTGCGTTGCTTTTATTATTTTGCATTGCAATATTATTTTATCTCTATTAATTAAAAATAAATAAATAAAGTTTTCTATATTATCTATCGAAACTATAAACAAGAAAAAATAAATTTAAAAAATTATTTTTGTTTTGTTTTATTTTTGTTTTGTTGTTATTACTTTTGTATTTGTTTTAAACAACAAAATTCTAAATTTAATAAATATATTTGCTATTATATTTTTCATTTATTTAGCTATTTGGAACAAGTTTTTTAGAATACTCTTCAAAATTTATATCTAATTGCAAAATTTGTTTCCTTTGTATTTTTTTAACATTTTGTCTTTTTTATTGTATATTCAAATATATTTTTTTTAATTATAGAATATATAATATTAATATCGAAAACTTTTAGTCTTCTTAATTATATTAATATATTTTTGTATTTATTCGAGTTTAACTCTTTTGTGCAATTTTACTTATAGAGTCGATTTTCTAATAACTTTCTCTAGTATTTCTACTAATCTAAGTATATACTTATTAATATTATTTTATTCTATTATATTACTTAATAGTAATTTCGATAAAAGCTCTTTTAATATATTGTGAAACTTTTTTTTATTTATAGCTTTTTAATTGCGTCTAGAGCGATGTGTAGACTTCTTCTTTAATTTGAAATTTAATATTGTTTTAATTAACAAATAATTTGACAAATTCTTTACTTTTTTGTTTATTTCGCAATATATTAAACATTTTGTTATTTCTTTTATAATAAAAGACAAATTGATAATATAATTTGTATTGTAACGGAACCAGAGTAGTATTTGAGATAGTCTAACGAGAATACTAACTATGGGGGTCGGAATAGGAGGCAGAGAACCTCAGATGCTATATAGACGATTAGAAGAGACGCTAGTCTCGATTGAGTCTAGAGCGATGTTTAAGAAAGTTTGCAATATTTGAAATTGTAACACTATTCTCTCTTTTAAAAATCGCAGCTTCTACAAGATAAGAAACAAGAGAAGACGCGTTATATTAAATGCAAAACGCGTCTTTTCTTCGCAAAATTCTCGAGTTCTTTCTGCTTGTAAAATAAGAAACTAGAGAAGACGCGTTATATTGAGTGCAAAACGCGTCTCTTCTTCGCAAAATTCTCAAGTCTTTTTTGTTTATTTGTCGACTTGCTTGTTTGTCGATTAGAGATAAATTTAAAACATATTTTTTCGAATGCTTCAAATTCTTTAATAATTTGATATAATTGACTTACAAATTTATCGTCTACACGTTTGAGAAAGTGTTTGTTTTTAACTTGCAAACGCATGTAATTCTCTAATTTGTTTGCTCGTTAATCAACTTTTATTCGTGATAATTGCTTGTAATGTTGTTATTGTTTTCTTTTATGTCTATTGTAGCAGACTTACTATGTGTTTTGGTGCATGCTTTGATGTGCAAAAGATAGTGTAAATAGTAGTATAGATAGATTGATATTGTTATTGAAGCAAACTTACTAGAATGTCTAAACAAATCTTGTTGTCGCTATTCTAGCAAACTTACTAGAATATTTAAGCAAATCTTGTTTGAGTACAATATTGTTCTAGCAAACTTATTGTCGATATATAGATATAAATATATATCGATACTTTTGTCTTTCTTGTAGTCTATCTATCTATTAGCAAGCAATCGTTAAGCACTAGTTATTGCGTTTCGAAATTTATAGTATATTCTATTTTGAGACAATCTTGTCTTAGCACTTGCAAAACTATTGTCTATCTTGCAAACTATTCTAAAAGAATTTTTGATCTAATGTCTCTTTTCTTTTTGTGTATAACTATCTCTAGAGTAATTCTAACAACGATAACTAGTCGAAGCGAAAAAAGAGTAAGATAACGCCAATAGTATATTTGGAGCACGAGACGTCTATTGATTCCAAAAAAATAGTTAGTATTATGTAACGAAACCAAAATAGTATTTGAGATAGTCTAACAAGAATACTAACTATGGGGATCGGAACAAGAGGCGGAGAACCTTGAATACTATATAGACAACCAGAAGAAACGCTAGTCCCGATTGAGTCTAGAGCGATATTCAGGGAAGCCTGCAACATCTGAAACCGTAACATGTATCTTCTAATTATTTTTTATTATTATATTCGACAAGAACGCAAGAATAATGTCGATTATATATATTATATTTAGTAAATTATTAAATATCAAATGCTATTTTGAATATAACAATTTTTTTACAAGAGATAATATTGATTGGAGTTATTTATTATTACGTTTTTATTTTGTATATCTAGCGCTCTTTTAATTGTATTAAAATTGCTTGTACTTACTATATTATTATAGTTATTAGAGAATAAATTATAAACTTTATAAATATTAATAGACTTTTGTTTTGTTATATTGTTTTTTAATTGTAGTTGTATTATTATAGTTTCTATATCTTTAGTATATTATTTACTATATTAAGTATTATTATTAATATATCTGTTAATATAAAAGCAAATACGTTCTCTATTATTTATTAAAGTAAAATTAATATAATCGAAATTATATATCTTTGTTTTAATATAATATTGCTATAATTCTTGTATTATTAGTATATTATAGTCTTTTATCTTTTGTTTTTGCAATAGTATAATTATTATCTTGCTTCTTAACTTGTATATATTATACTACAATATATAAAATCTATTTTGTATCTTTATTAAAAAAAATTGTTAATATTTGTATTTATTTATATTTAACTTTTTATCTCTTAAGTAAAAAACATATTTAATAATTTTAATATATTTAATAATTTTAGCGTATTTAATAATTTAAATATTGCAATTGTATTGCAATTTTGTTCTATTAAAGTAAATTACTTTGCTATTAATTTGTTAAAGCGTTTCTTTTTAATTAATTGCTAAATTACGTTTTTTTGTGCTAATAAAAATGCTTTATATAACAATTGTTTATATTAAGTATTTTATTGTTAATATCTTTTGCTTTAATATCTTTTAAAAAATCTATATAAATATAATTGTATTTTTTAGCATTATTATAATCGAATAGAAGAATTTTTCTAGTTTATTGTTTTAATAGTATAATATAATAACTTCGTTTTTGTTGCTCTCTTAATTCTTATTTTTTTTCTATTTTTTAAAATATTTAAAATTAAATACTTCGTAAAATCTCTTGTAGACTTTTTATTTCTATTAAAATATATTTTCTTAATAAAAGTATTATTCGAAACAATAATTTTGCGCGCAATATATATATTATTGCTAAATCTTGCACTTATATATAAAATATTTGTATTTTTAATACTTTATATATTGTTTTATTTTGTATTTTATATTATATTATTTTATAGTTTTTATATTTAACTTGTAAATTATCTTTAATTATATAAAAGTATTTGTTGTTTTTGCGCGATTTACTTATATTACTATCGAGATATACTTTTTTGTTACTTTTTCTAATAAATTAAATTATTTTTTCTATTTTTATATCTTAATATATTATTTTGCATAATTTTTTTATTGTTTTTGCTCTCTTCTTTCTTATGTTTTTCGATATACTCTTAATTAGATTGATTGTCGGATCAAGTTTCGATTCCAACTATTGGAATCAATCCGATCCAACGACTTCAACATTAGAAATCGAATTAAAATCTAAGTCGAAGTCTACTTTTTTGAAATCGATTCGATTCGATTCGAGTCAATTTTCGATTTAAATATTAGAAATCGAATCAAATTGTCAAGAAATCAAAAATAACGTTATTATATTAAGAATTACTAAAAATAGTATAAAAAAAGTTTAAATCTAGATTTATTATTATTATAGATAATGCATTATAGTAATGCATTATAATAATACTATAATAGATAGATAATTACTAATTAAGTGCAATAAATTAACTATTTCTATTAAATTATTACTAAAAATAATTAAATTTATTAAAAATAATAATTTAAGTGGATTTTTCAAGTCGAATTTCGATTTTATTTCTAAATCTTAACTTGATTCGAATCGATTTTTAATTTCAACTTTAGAAATCGAATCGACTTTTTGATTCCAACTTTAGAAACTAATTCGATCCAACTCGATTCAATTAATCGACCCGACGCAATTAGTCTACTCTTAATTCTAATATTATAAATTATTATATTTGCGTATTTGCATATTTGCAATACAAAATTAATATATTAAATACTTTTTTTATTTAAAAACTATTTAATTTTAAAATATTTTTTCTATTTTTGCTATTTATTTAAAAATAGACTGACTGTCGGATCGGATTTCGATTCTAACTTTAGGAACCAACCCGACTCAACAGTTTCAACCCTAGAAATCGACCCGAAACCTGAGTCGATTTCTATTATTTTGGAATCGATTCGACTCGATCCGAGTCGATATTCGGTTTCAATATTAGGAATCGAATCAAATTGCCAAGAAATCGAAAATAACGTTATTATGCCAAGATATACTAAAAATAGTATAAAATAAATTTAGATTTAGATTTTCTAATTAAATTCTATAAATATTGTTTAATTATTAATTTATTATAAACAATAATATATTACGATAATGCATTACCTATATCTATAAGCGTGCTAGATACTATTAAAAATATTAGATAATTAATATTAAGACATAATTTGCATCTATAAGCGTGCTAGATGCTATTAAAAATATTAAATAATTAATATTAAGATATAATTTGTATCTATAAGGTCTATAGAGTCTATAGATGCAAATTATTAATAAATTGCATTATTTGCATCTATAGACTCTATAGAACCTATAGATACGATTTAATTATTTTCTTTTCAAAAAGTAGTAATGCATTACTATAATGCATTACCTTATTATAATTTAAATATTTAAATATTGTTAAAAATATATTGATTATTAACTATATATTGACTATTAATAATTATAATATAATTATTTAAATAGTCTTGGCGATTCGAGTCGATTTTTTCGAGTCGAATTTCGATTTTAATTCTAGGAATCGACTTGATCCAACTCGATTTTCGATTCCAACTTTAGAAACCGATTCGCCAAGACTTTCGAGTCGAATTAATTCGAATCGCCAAGATTTGGATCGATTAATCGACCCGACGCGATCAATCTATTTAAAAAACAATTATTTTCTTAAAGTATTAGATACTTTATGTATTGTTTTGCGCTATTAATATTTTAATAATATTAAAATTGCGTATTAATACTATTACTTTTGTTGTATTTTTTTATATATATTTTTTTCTTTCTTTTACTTATACTACTATTTTTATCTTTTTTGTAAAATATTTTATCAAAAATATCTCAAAGATATTTGTATAACTCTTTGTTTGCTTTATTAATAATAAACTTTTTTCTATTGTAACTTATATAGTTCTTTTTTATATACTTTTTTTCGCACTTTCTTTCTTTTTTTTTTTAACTTTTTTTTTTAGTTTTCTTAAAATCGAAATTATATTAATATCTATTTTTTTGCAAAAGTCTTGTCTAGTTGTTGCGTTAACTTCTTTGTTAAAGAGAATTACTTTATTAATACTTTTAAAAGAACAATTTCGAACGCGTTTTTTTTCTTAGATCTATAGAGTTTCTTTATAATAAATATCTTTGTTTTTATATTCTTTGCAATTAATATTAATTTGTATTGAAATATTTCAATAATTTTTTTTTAATTATTTGTTAATATTGTTTCGATTATATCTATTTGATTTCGCGAGTTTAAATAAATTGTAGATTTACTTGTTAGTAGAATTATCTCTTCGATCTTCCCTTGTATAGTAAGATTATATAGTATTGATTTTTGTAGATTTAAAAGTCTTTTTAAAATTTTGTTTAGTAAAACAATTGTTTCAATATAAATTTTTGTATTGAATCGTAAATATATAAAATCAAATATTAAAAATAAAATTAAAAAATATTAAACTAATTAAGAATTTTATAGTAATATATTTAACTAATACAATCAAATATATAATATTAACAATTTTATAACAAGATATTTTAAGAATAAACTTAAACAAGAAGTAAAAAAAAAATTGCAATTAAAAAAGTAAATCGACTTAAAATTATTAAAAAGATACAAAAATTACTTCAAAATAAAAAAAATAAAAAAAAATTATCTTTTAACAAAATATATATTATTTAAATATATTACTTATACTTTATATTTGAGCTAAACAATATTATAGTTAAGTATTAACAATAAGTTTAATATTAATAAGAGCTTTTCGATCTATATAGAATCGATTACAAAAATTATTTAACAATAAATTATTTATTATAATAACTTAAATAACTTAAAAAGAGCTAATAATAATAATTTTATAAAATTGTTTAACATTTTTGTTAAAGAATTTGCAATCTTAAACAATACAAAGAAGAAAAATATTTTGAATTTTATTGTTTTTAATATAAAGAATTTTAATAATATAATTAAAAAGAATAATTATAAACAAAAGATTTAATATAAGATTTAAGATATTATAAAAAAGCTAAGTTATACCTACTATCTAGCAACAAATAATAAAAATAACAAAAAAATTAATAAGAACAAGAATAATAAAAACAATAGCAATAGAATTAATAAAAATAACAACAACAAAAATAACAATAAAATAGAGAATAATTTAAATTAAACTATCTAGAATAATATTATAGCAAACAAGATTATTAAAATTTGAAATTAATAACTTTATATATATAGTTTAGAGAGTCTATTATTATAAAGCACTGTAATAAGATGGGGATAGAATTCTAGTTAGTAGACAACTATAAGAACAAAGACTTATTACGATGCATGCATAAATTGGACTATACAATCTAATAGTGTATTAAGTAGCTAAGATTCTAAGATCTAAGTAAAAGAAATCGCATATATATTGCAAATAAATCGCTAATATTAATAACAAATATTTTCAAATCTATAGTTTGATATTATGTGATTATTTGACTACATACGATTCTTTTTCTTTTAGTAATTGTCTTTTAATTACTAAATCAAGAAACTTTTGTTTTTGTCTATACAAAAGTTGTAATAAGAAAATAAGAAAATTGCTTTTATTTTTTTTAGATTGTTAGACTAGATCTCTTGTTTCTTTTGTTACTCGAATCGATTGCGTAAAAAATATAATAAATTAGTTTATATAGAACTTTTCTCAAAATCAAAAGAATTATTGAATCAAAATTAAGTACTTAAAAAAGTTAATTGTAATAAATCTTGTTTACTCTCTAAAAACGATAACAATAGTAATAAGTTTTTTTAATATAAATCTAAAAAATCAATTTAAGATACAAGTAGCAATAATAGAGTAAATTGTTGTTGTTGTGCCTACGTTGAACTTTTTGAAATAAGAGATAAATATATAATTTTAAAAATTATTTTTAGTCTCGAAGTACTCGATCTAGATTGCTAATTTAATTTTAATCTATAATATTTTTTTTCAATTTCGAATTAAAATAACAAAATTTTCTCTTCTTTGTTAAAACAAACAATTAAAGACTCAAATTCTATTATCTTTTTATAGTTAATCAAATAAGAATCTAAATTGTTCTAGATATTAATTTAATATATATTAAGTACTTTAAAGTTCTTAAACTTTATAAACTATATTTATAAATATAGTTCAAATATTTTACTCTTTATTTTCTAAAAAAAAAATTATATTAATTTTATATAATATGTCGTACGTTCTCGAGTTTGCTTTATTAGACAACTAGATTTTTTTGCATCTTTAAATAGTATTTTTAATTTCTTTATTACTTTTACCAAGTTCTAGCACATATATTTTATAATAATATTCTTAATATTAAATATAAAAAAGAAGTTAATAGTTGCTTTAAAACAATAAAATATATTAATTAAAAATAGATTTAACAAAGTTAAGTTTCAATAAATTGCAACAATACTATTTCTTATATTTATTCAAAAATTCTCTAAAGTTTCTTTAATTTTCAATAGAATTATATAGACAAGAAATATCTTAATTTGTGTATTAATTTCGATTTTTAGTTTGCAATAAAAGATTTGAAATTGCGCAATTTGTATATCTTTAAATTAACAAAACACATTTGTTTAATACAATTTCTATTCTAATAAATTCTTCTTTATTAATCTAATTTTTAGTATACTTTTGTTTTGCTATTCTCTTTTTATTGTTTTTTGCAATTATATATCGATCTAAATATGAAAATCGTCTATTAAATATTTCTCGCAAAACAAATTATTTTATACAACAAAAAAAATAGTCAATTGCAATTACTAAAACTCTTAATAAATATTCTAATTTATTTTAAAAATTAAAATAATGTTTCGATATTTAATTTTTATAATTTTTAAAAACTAACAAATACAATATTATTAACAATTTATACTTGTAATTGTCTTGTAAAAGTACGTGCGTTATATAAGAATTTAAATTTATTTGCATTATTATTTGCAATATAGAAAACAAACAATTAAGAAACTATTCTTCTTGTTAATTATTGTTTCTTCGTTAATAATATAATATTATTTGCAATTCGCTTTAAAGTTGTAACTATATCTAATATTTTGAATCTACAATTAAATAAATAAATCAATTTTAACAAACAATAATTTTATGCTAATTTTACTTCGTTAGATTAATACTATCTATTACTCGAAATTGAACATCAATCTACTAAAAATTGTTAAATAGAAAAATTAGCTTTTTTCTTTTATAAATATATTGTTTTAAGAGATTTTCGAAAACAAGCAAACAAACGCTAGACTTAAAATTCAATCTATTCTATTTTATAAATGCTAAAAAATTGTTTTGTTTCTTGTAATACTAAATTACTTGTCTCTTAGTTTAATTATTAAAAACTCGATTTATTTTTAACAAAATTTTTAACTTTCTTTAATAAGCTATGCAAACAATCAATTTTAACATAATTATAACTAGATCTTCTTTTTGCTTTTTTATTAATATAGCTAATTTAATTAGTTAAAAGACTTTGATCAATATTAGGAAATAATAGTTGTTTCAATATTGCAAATCTATACTTATTTTTATATATAAACAATTCTTTGCGTTGTTCTTTTTATTTGTCGAAATAAAAATAGCTACTATCTTTAAAAAGATTTTTGCAATTTTAATAATTAATATACGTAATTTAGTTGTATTAAAAACTTTAAATAGTTTAAAATTTAATAAAGACAATCTTAATATTAAATCTCGCAATTGTAATAGCAAAAAAAAACTTTCTTTAAAAAACTTTAAATTTTTGTTTTCTTTTTTTTTGTTTTATCTTTTGTAAGTTTTGTTATTTTTAAACCTTAACTTTGATTTTAACTAAAAAACTAACAATTTAGATTTTTTCTATTTGTTGTTTTAAGTTTGCGCTCTTTCTATATTTTCTACAAAAGAAAACAAAATTGTTTAAATTTTTGTTCAACAAGTTTTTTTTAGTTTTGCGTCTAGAATTTTTATTAAATCAAATTCTTAAAAATTATCTTTTATTTTAATTTTTAAAAGCTTCTACTCAATAGACACAATCGTATTTTTAAATATTTTAACATTTATTTTGTTATAGTTGTCGACTATATAGTTAGCAACGCGTTTCGATTTTATAGTGCGAAATTTAAGTTAATTGCACACAATTCGATTCAATTTTTCAAAATTCTTTATAAATTCTAGCGTTTCTTTGTTATTTGCAATATTGTTTCGATAATTAATTAATCTATATTTTTAGACAATATATTTGTAGTCTCTAATAACTATAGTTTGCGAAATTGAATTCAATTATTTTAAAATTGTAATCTTTTGTTTTAATCAATTTTTTGTATTGCGTTTTTCAATTTTTGTTATAATAAATTATTTATTAGTATTTGAATGTTCTTATTAATTGTTTATTATAGATTTTGCGTTTAATTCTCGATTATTTCTAAGATATTTAAAACTATATTTCGAAGATTTTTCAAACATTCTTTTTTTTATTGTTAATAGTTTTATTATATTAAAGCAAAATATTAACTACTTAAATATAGACGCAATTTCTAATAATTAAATTGTTTTTTATAAATTGAATAATTGTTTTTGCAATTCGATTTAAGTTTAAGTTTAAGAAGTTTAACGCTACAATATTTGTAATTGCTAAAATAATATTTACTAATTTTGTGCTTAAAATAATCTAATCAAGAAAGTCGATCTTTAATTACAAAAAAAATACATTAATGTTATCGAAGTTTAACTCGTATTTTGTTTAGCAAATATAAGCTATCGCTCTTTATAAGATTTTTCTATTAACGTAGATAATAATTTTTGTTCTTAATTTTAATTTTTTGATAAAGATTAAGAAGTTTCTTTTACAAAAAATTGTTTATATTTAATATCTTTTAATTGTTGCTCTAAATTTGTTATAACACAAACTTAATAAAAAAAAAAAAAAAAAAAATAATAGATCGAAAAAGAGAATTTTGCAAACAAAAAATCAAATTATTAAGTTGTTATATTTTGATAAATAAAACAATAACTTGTTTTAAATATCTAACAAATATAAAGCTTTAAATACAAAGAATCTTTACTTATAGACTTAATTGTTGCTTGCAACATTTATACTATCAATTACACAAAAAAATTGTATTAGCATTTATCTATATATTAATTTGTAGATAAATATAAAGCTAATATAATTAATATGTAATTTCGCTATCTTTATTGTTAAAAAATATTGCGTAAAAAATAATTAAAACTCGTTCTCTATAATCTAAAAAGATTCTTAAAATTCTAGAATTTCGAATTAAAATTTGCTATTAATATTTTTAGATCGCTTTTTAGTTGTTAATTTTAATCAATTAAAGTAGACAAATAAATACTAGTACTATTTGTCTATTTCTAATTAATTGAAATTGTTAATATTTTAACTTCTTAATTTTTTTGTCTTTTTATTTATTCTTTTTAAATATTCGAAATTATAATATCTTATAAATTATTCTATATAATTAAATTTCTTTTTAATATTTATAAATCGATAAATTCTATATTAAAATTCTTGCAAATAAAACAAATATAAAGATTGCAACTTTTTTTTTTAAAAAAAATCTTATACTTTTGTGTAATTTAAATAATTGTAATAAGATAACAATAATATAATAATTGCAAACAATCTTTTATTGCTTTAGTTAAACTAATTCTTTGTCTTTTCTATAAAATTATTTTTTATTTTTTTATTTTTGTCTCTTGACTTCGCAAAAATCTAAAAATTCTAATTTCTTTTTATATATTTTTTTAGTTAATTTTCTAAATAAGTATTTTTAAGTCTTGTGCTATCTACTTTTTTTAAAATATAAAAGTCTTTAATTTTGTTTTCTTTTCTTATTTTAAAGAAATTTAATTATTGAAAAAATAGTTTTATATTATATTTTTTATTAAGCTTAATATTATGCAATAAAATTAAATCTTTAGTTTGAAATAAACGTATTCGCAATTAATAATTATTATTAAAGAGATTTTTGTTCTCTTCTTTAAAATAACAAAGACGCAAAGTTGTTTTCTAAATATTTTTATCTCTTTTTTTCAATTGTTTTGTTCGCAATATTAATAGATTTGTTGTTATAAATTAAATATTCTATTCCTTTTGTTTACAAGATTGTATACAAATATTATAATTAATTTGTAAAAACTCTCTTAATTAGTTTGAACAAAGTATTAACAATAAATCTATACTCTCTTTTTATTATTTTATTTGCTTATAAATAATAAGTCGACGTTGTTACTTTTTTGACGCTATATCTCTTTAGAAATTCAATTGTTATATTGATTTTATTTTTGAATTTATTATTTATAATTATTTTTTTAATATATTTATATTAGCAAAAAATATTCTTTTATAGAAACTTTACTATAGCAAGTATTTTGAAATTCGAAATTATTTTAACTTTTATTTATTTTATTAAATTGTTTCGAACAACTATTAGACTTATTTTGACAAATATTTTTGCAATTAATATATAAATGCAATTTACAACAATTTTTTTTTACAAGTCGAAAATATAAATTAAATATATAATTTTCTCTTATTTATTAGAAGTTTTTTGCTAATATTTATTGTAATTTGCAATATATTTTTTGCAAAAATTAAATAAATTTTGTTATTAATATTAATTTGTAATATGTCGATAAATATTCTCTCTTTTTTTATAATTACTCTTGTTATATAAGCTTTTTATAATTCGATTCTTGTTTTTTGTCTAAGTTATTATTTTACGCAAAAACATATTTTTGTTTATCTTTTAAAACAAACGCTCTTCTTTTATTAAAAAATAGAAAAATATAATTCTTAAATTTGCGAAAATTCTTTTAACTTATATTCGATCTTTGCAACAAAATTAAATATCAAACAATTTGTTCAAAAATATTAAAATATCTATTTTTAAAACTATTTTTGTTCTCTTTTAATATTATTATTTGTGCAAAGCAAACGCAAACACAATTTAATTAATTATTGATAAAATTATCAATATTTTTCTTATTAATTTTGTTAATATTGTCGAACAACTTTTTTGATTTTTTTAAAAATTTGTTAGTTGTTGTATACTTTCGATTAAATATATATTATATATTAAAGTCGAAAAAATAAATTTAAATTAATTAATAAGTTATTAAAGTATTAGACAAGTTTGTTGCAAAACAATTAAGTTAAACTATTAAAATATTTATATTAATCTTAATTGTAAATCGAATTTTATACAATTAGAATTGCACTTTCTTTAATATTTTTATAAGTTTTTAATATTTTTGCTTTTTAATATTGTATTAAAATTCTTGTTCGCTTTAGAGTCTACTCTTATATTGTAAAAAAAAACAAAAATTGATTATTATATCAATTTGTATTAACACAACTTTTTAACTCTTTAAATTAGAATCTACAATTAAAATAATTTTGTTAATTAAAATAAAGTAGTTTAAAATGCGTATTATTAATATATTTATTAAAGCAATTTTTAGTTTGTTTATAACGTTTTGCTATTCGAAGTTCTAAATAAAAATATATTTTGTTTTAAATAAACAATAGATTAACTCTACAATAATTATAAATTTTAATATTTAAATTTAATAGTAGACGCATACTTCTATAAAGACTCTAGCTTTAAAAACGTCTTTATACAATAACTACTTAATAATCTTAATAATTTTAATACTATTAAAAGATTATCTATTAAAATTATATATAAAATCGACAATTTTAATTTCTAATTTGCAAAATTAAGATTTTTTGTCAAATATAATATATTTGAACAATTTTATGTTTATTAATATTGCGTTTAATTACTAAATATATTTCAAAACAAACAATTTAATTTCTAGAATTATCTTTTTGTTATTATAATTTAATTTAGATTTTTTTATATTTATATTGTTTACAAATTAGTAATATTTATTGAAAAAATTCTTAAAAATGCGTATTACAATTCTAACAAATTAAGCAATTAAATTAGTAGCACTTTATAACAAATAAGTTATTTTAAGTAGTTTAAAAGTAATTATAAAAGCAATAAGATTGCAACTCTTTAATACAAAATTTATTTAATTGTACTTTTAAAAGAAATTAATTAATAATACAATTACTTTTTCGACAAACTCTTTTGCAAACTCTTCGATATTAAAAGATATATTAATATTTTAAACAATTATTTTGTTTATTTTTATAGTTGTATTAATTATACAATATTTATTTTTCTTCTTTTTATCTATTAAAAATCAAAATTTTCGATAGAAATTATAACAATATTTTAGCAAATTTGTCTAAAAATGTTTCTTTAACATCTTGATTACAATAGAATTTAATATTTAAAAATTTTAAAATTTTAAAATCTATTATATTTTGTATTTTATAGTGCAAATTTCTTAATTAAGTGCAATCGCTAATTTAATTTTGTTTATTTTAGCAAAACTTTATATTAAAACAATTTTACAATTAAAAAGTATTGTAATTGAAAGTTTTTATTTTTGCAAAAAGAATTTGAACTTTATAATTAGTTTCTAAATGCGTTTCTTAATAAAACAAAAATTGCACTTAATATTTAAGAACTTAAGTATTAAAAAGAGATTATATTTTTTGTTAAATTTCTTTTAAAAATTCTTTGTAATTAATAATTTTAATATTTCTTTTTAATTTAAATACTTGTTTAAAATAGAATTATCTAAATTGTTTATATTTATCAAATTTGTTTTCTAAGTTTTTTGCTTATATATTGTATTTATTTGAATAAATAAATGCGACGCAATAAAAGATTAACAAAAAATATCGAACTTTTTAAACAATTAAATAGTAAAAGTCTCTTTTATAATATATAATCGAAAAATTCGAATTATTAATAATTTTAAAGATATTTAAAATATAATATTAATTCAAATATTTATTTGATTTTAATTAATTATATTAACAAACAAGCAAATACTAATACTATTTATTTGCTCTAATTAATTAGAATTTTGTTGATTTTTTCTTACAATTCTATTTTGCGACACTATTATTTTTATTGTTTTTGTTTTTGTTTTTAAAGATTCTTTGCAATTAGATTTGCAAAGTCGAGCAACTATATTAACTAAACAATTATTTAAAAATTTAATTTTTTTTTTAAAAATACAATATTCTTATTCTTGTTGCTAAAATAATTAATAAATATTTTTAAAATATTAATACGCTTTGCTTTGTCTCGAGAATAAATTGTTAATTTTAAAAAGTTGTTATCTATATTTACAAAATTTATTTAAACACTTTATAAAAAAGATCGATTTAATAGAATTTTGTAATTAAATTAAAAAACAATAAAAATATAAATATAAACTATTACTTTTTTAATTGATATTTCTATATTTTTTATTATTTCTTTAAAACAAGTACGTGTTTCTATAACTTCTATTAATAAAATAAAAATATTTTGTCGAATAGTTAAATTAATTTTGTTTATAAATTTTTTGCTAATACAATTAATTTTCGCATTATTATTAAATATTGTTTTAACTTTTATATTTTTTAATTATATTTACGCAATAAAGCAAACAACAAAATACAAAGTTCTAAAAAATTTTACTATTGTATTAATATTTTTAAAATAAACAATTTTAATAAATTTAACGCTAATTAATTTTACAATAACAATTTTTTTTTTCTTTTTTTTTGTAAATTTCTAAAATTTTCTCTTTGTTACTATAGTATCAAACTTTTTATTAAAAAAAAAACAAAAAAAAAAAAACTTAAATTAAAAAAAAAATCTAGAAATTTTATTAATTTTATTTCTATTTTTAAGATAAAAATACTCTAAATTAGAGTTTTAAAATTGACTTAATTTTTTACAATTTATATTTTTTTTTTAAATATTTTGTTTGCTATATATAGTTTGTAGAAATCTTCTACTTTTTTCTAAATTAATTTTTTTAATATTTGATAACTCTTGAATTAAAATTAATTATTGCAAGAATGTTTTCTATTATAATATTTTTTACTTTTGTTTTTATTATTCTTTTTTTATTGTATATTTTTTTGTCTAAGACTTTCGCTATCTTTAAATAATTCTTAAATTTAATAATCTTAATCTTTAGAAATCTCTTTTTTTTTTTTTTTTTTTTTTTTTTTTTTATAGATTGCTTTATTAGAAACTTTTAAAATATTTATTGTTTAAAAGAATTTTGTTTTAATCAAGTTTTACGAATTTTTACTATTGTTTAATTTAATTTATTATTCTTTTTATTTTTCAACAAAAAACTAGTATCTAATTTTATTGCTATTATTGTAATTACAAAATTTCGAATACAATCTTGCGCTTTTTATTGAAGACAAATTCTTATAGTCTCTCTCTTAATTTTTGTACTATTAAAAAACAACTTTATTTCTTTATTTCTAAAATTGTTAAATCTATAACAAATTTTATTGCTTCTATTTACATAAATCTTTCTATTTGCTATTAAGACTATAAACTTTAAACAAATTTATTGTCTATACAAATTGTAACAAAACAAATACTTATTTAATTTTAATTAAGATTAATTGTATCTAGAAACAAATGCGAATTCTTAATAAATATAAATTGTTTCTTGAAATAAACTTTAGACTATTATTTAAATTTAAGAAGATATAATATAAGAAATCTTTTATAATTGCATTGTTATTATTTGTTAAATTATTTAATAAATCTCGCTCTTTATTATTTTGCAAATACTATTAATTTTGAAATCTTTAAAAACTTGTATTAAAATATTTAATATTTTGTTAATTTTCGTGTTTTCAATTGCAGCTACTAGCAATACTAAAAAAAAAACTATTTTTAATATATTTTTCTTCTTTACAAGATCTTGCTTCTTGCTTACTATATTTATTAATTTATTTATATTAATATTTGCAATTTGCTAAGCAATCTAATTGTTATTAATATTTATTTCTGGCATAGTTATCTTATTTTTAATTAATTTTATAATTGTCTTATATAATAATTTAAATATTATAATAATTGTATTGTTAAAATTAATTTTATACTTTTATATTATCTTAGTGCAAATATTGCGAAAAAGATCTTTTAAATATTAGAAGAATCTAATATATTTATCGACTTAATTAAGTTTAATAAGCTTCGAGAAAATAACTTTAAATTGTCGATTAATTTTCTAATTTAAATTCTTATCTTTATATTTCTTTTTTAACTTACTTATTATTTTAAACTACTTTTTATCTATTTAGATTGCAATAAATTTGATAAAATTCTCTATAAGCTTGTCGCAATATTAAGACAACTTAATAATTTTATATTAAGAGATAATTTTATACTTATTATAAAGATTCAAAAATCGATTTGAAAAGTTAATAATATTAAGTTTATTAAAGTTTAATGCTTTTGACGTTTCTAAGAAAGATATAAAAATTACGTAGTAATAGAATTCTACAATTTTTATAAAATTATTAAATAAACTTGTTGTTAACGTGGATATATTAAGAGAAAACTTTGCGATTTTTTTATTGTTTTGAGACATTGTTTCTAAGAGAATAGTTTAACAACAAATAGTAAAAGTAACAACTACTAAATCAAAAAAACTAATAATAATAGCTAATTTAAAAAATAATATTTTTAATTTGCAAGTCTCTTTCTTTTTTTTGCAAAAAGATTAAAAAAAGATTTTTTTTTCTCTTTTTAACTTTGCGTTGTTTTTTTGTTTATTGTTTCTTTATTTTTTTAATTGTTTATTAATAGATATTCTTAATCTACTATTTTTCTTAATTAATTGTTGATTTATTGTTAACAAATATCTTTGCGTTAAAGATTTGCTTTAGTTTTTATTAAAAAGAGAATTTAAATAGTGTTTTTGCTTCTAAACAAATAAATCAATTATATTGCTAAGAAGCTTCTTTTAATAATGTTACTATAATTAGCGAATAATTTATTGTTTTAACAATAAATACTAGTCGCAATTCTAATAGAATATTTTAATTTTTAAATTTACAACTCTTATTGCTATTTTTAATGTTTTAACTTTGTTTCTTTTTTTTTTGCTTTTTAATTTAATAATATCTTGATTTCTAAGTTGTTAATTTTGTATTTCTAATTTTTAAAGTTTTTAATTCTAATAATTTGTTAAGATTAATCTATTTCTTATACTCTTTTTTTTGTGTTTTTGAGTTTTTGAATTTCGAAATTTCTAAGATTGTTTTTAGAAATATATTGATAGCTTGTTGTTTTAATATTTGTTATTATAACTAAATTTTCGCATTAAACTTTAATATAACAAGATAAAAACAAAATTTTAATTAGTAGACAACTATAATAACAAAGACTTATTACAATATATATATAAATTGCACTATACAATCTAATAGTATATTAAGTAGCTAAGATTCTAAGATCTAAATAGAAGAGATTGCATATGTATTGCAAATAGATTGCTAGTACTAATAACAAATATTCTTAAGTCTATAGCCTAATATTATTTAATTACTTGGCTATAGCACAATTATAATATATATTATAATATATTACTATATTGTATCTTCTATCTTGTTATTCTTTTGTATTATAAAATTGTAATTAAAATAAATATTAAAATTGTAACTTATATATAACTTTATTTAATTTTCTTTAATTTAAAGATTTTGATTTTTAATAACGTATTAAGAGTATATATTTAATACTTCAATTATTATACTTTTGTTTAAGTATTATTTATTAATATATAAATAAATAGAATAGACTTAAATAATAAGTTTTAATAGCTTAGTAATTAAAGAAAAACTATAATTGTTAATAGTTGTTATTAAATTTAAGAATTTATTGCAATATTAATATTAAGTTAGCTATAAATAATATTAATCTATTTAATATTTGTATTGTATTAAGAATTCAAATCTCTTTTAGAGTACAATTAAATTAACTTTTGAAATTTTAAAATTAAATAGTTTAAATTTATTATCAAAAAATTATAGAATAAAATATAACTTTCTGCTATTTATTTTAGAATTTCTTTATACTAATACTAAGTCTTAACAATTTTATTTAATTTTTTAATTTAATTTTCGATTTTAAGTTTGCAATTTAATTTAAATAGTTGATTTTAATATTAAAAATTAAATTGACTTTTTAATTTTAACTTTAAAAATTAAATATTTAATTCGAACTTAATAATCTAACTTAACGCAATTAGTCTATATTATTTAATTATATTATTATTATAAAAAATTTAATTAATTTAATATTTTTTAATTATATTTTTGATATTTTTCTTTATATTTTTACAATTTAATATAAAGACTAATTAGACTAATTGTTTGGAACCGAATTTTATAAACTTGGAACCGAATTTTATAAATTATAAAATTACTAACTATATTAGATTAAAGACTGATCTAATTAGATATAACTTTCGGATCGGATTTTCGATTTTAAGGAAAATCTAACCCGAATAATCAGTCTTTAAGACTTGCATTTAAAGAGTTATTTACGCAATTTTTTAATTTAAATTTAAATAGTCTTGCGATTATTACTTTATTTTCGATATAATTTTTATTATTATTATTTTATTTTTGTATATAATTGCAACTTGCAATACTTTTTAAATTAATTTAATAATACTTTTATTATTTGTGTGTATACTTAGCTTATTTTACGAATAATGTATAGAAATAATGCATTTATATAATAGCTTAAAATTTCTTACAATATTCAATAGAATACAACTAGATTTAAAGAGTAGAAGATTCGAAAAAATTAATAAAATTATAAATAATATATTAATAAATAGTTTTATTAAAATAAGATAAAAAATATATATATTAGAGTTAAAATTAAAATTTATTTATTAAAATTTAATTTAAACTTTTGTTAATACAGAATTATTATTTCTTTTTGTTAATATATACTTAATTTTATTAATATATTATGCAAGTTTATTTTTGTTAATTGCTTTGTTGTCTATATTATATATTTTTATTGTTAATTACTAATTTAAGTCTCTTTTTTACGCAAATTTTCGACGTGTTTATACTAATTAAGTTTATTGAAATTAGCGCTTGTTTTATTATAATTTCTCCGAATTTTTTTTATATTTATATAAATTTCTTTTTAATATTATTAATATTATTATCTTTTTTAATAATTTGTATAAAATAAATAAGTTATATATATAAATAATACGAAATATATTATCTTAAACTAATATACTTAATTTGTTAATTTATTTATTAATTCTAAAGTTTTCTAACAATAAACTAGTTTCTTAATTTAATTATAACAATATAAATATAAACAAAAAAAAATCTTAAAACAAAGTATTAAAAAAAAGTACTAAAGAAAAGAGTATTTAAAGTATTAATATAATTAAAGTAATACAAACAAATAATATATTTTTATTTAATATATTAATATTTTGCGATAATGTATACGAAAGTAAAAGCTTAATATTGTTGCTTTTTATAAAATTTAAAATTACTAAAACTTAATTTATTTTTTTATTTTTTAACTTGCAGTTTAGCGTTTAATTTGCAAGCTTTATTATAATAAAATTAATAAATATAAGTATAATTAAAATAATTGTTGTATTTAGAGCTTAACTTTAATAATACTTTAAGAAATAATTAAGATATTTATAATTTTTTTTAATAAGTATATTATTTCTTTGTATTACTATTATAATAATAAAATTATAATTAATATTTTATATATTATATATTGGCAATTCCGGGATTTCTGCTCAGAAAGTGTCTGTTGCGAAAATTGCTAATTTGACTATTAGCTAGTTTAGAGTCTATTTAGCAGCAAAAGTTTTGACACTTATTTAATAGAAATTCAATTTTGATGTTCGAGATATGTACAAACTTTTGCAATACTTTGTTTACGTCTTTGTTTGTTACTCGTCTATACTATAGTAATTTGTATAACAAAATCGAACAATTTGAGAGATTTCTACGCGTAAGTAATGTGTTGGCGAGAACATCTCTAAATACAATAGTTGTAGATTGCGTCTATAGATTGCGCTTGTAAATTGCGCTCGTAAATTGTGTTTATAGATTGCGTTTATAAATTGCGCTTATAAATAATATTCGCAAAACTTAACAATATATATAACAATACAAAGCTAATTTTGGCAAAGCGCATATTAATTACGCGTCTACGTATTCTACTAATCGCAGTTCAACTTTGCGCTTAGTTATATAAAGCGAGCACATTAACATATTAGCTAATTTGACTATTAGTTACTAATAGTACTATTAACAAGAATTCCGGAATTGTCGATATAGATTCGAATTTTGCGATTATTTATATAAAGTATATAATAGAGTTTTTATAAAATTTACTTTTTATTAAAAATTTAATAAAGTAATATAATTTTTTAAGCTAAGAATTTTACAACAATATTATATTTTTTATATTTTTTGTATTAGCTAAGATTTAAATCTTTAAAATTTTATTATTAAATTTTATTTTTAATAATTTAATTTACTAAATATATTATTTCTTTATATTATTATTAATAGTATTTAATAATTTTTATAATTATTCAAAATATCTTCTTTTTAAAACTTAACTTATTTATAAATAAATTTAGTTTAAAACAACTTTAAAATTTAATATAATTTTTTATTTATTTATTTATTGCTTAATTGTTATTCTTTTTTCTACAATATATATTTTATAATTTAAGAATATTCTTTTTTGCCTTTTAATTTATAGTATAATTAAAGTACTTAATTATTATAATTTGTTTAATTGTTTAGAAATTTATTTAAAATAAATTTTATTAATAAATTTTTTAAATAAAATTAAAAGTTTGTTTAATATTTATTAATAATACTAGATATAAAAGTATATTTTAAGTTATTTATATTAATTCTAGAAAATTTAACATATTATCTTTTTAAAAAATTTGAAATTAAATATTTATATTTTATAATATTAATATTAAAATTAAAATATTAATTATATTTATTTTAAATCGAACAAAATTATTGAAATTATTAAAATAAAAATCTTGTAATAATTATAATAAATTATATTAATATTAGTAAGAAATTATATATATTATTATATTATATTATCTCTTTAATATTAATTGTTTTTTATGCTTTAACTCTTAAATTAACAATTAAATTGTAATAATATTAACAATAATTTTTAAATTTTATTTTATATTTGTTTTCGTAGTTAATAGTATTATTATTAATTTTTTTTTATAATTTATTAAAACTAACTTTTTGCGTAAAATTTAGAATATTAACAAAATTATATAATATATTGTTTAATTCTTTTGTTCTTAAATAATATTTTGCAAGCTTTATTGAAAATTTATTGCAAATCTTAAGTACAATATTTATTAAAAAATAAATATTAATTCTTAATATTTTCTTTAAATATTTAAAATATTATAAATTTTAAATAAGTATTTATATTAATTGTTTGCAAAATTATAGAAATATATTTGTAAAAAAAATTAATATATTATTAATAACTAAAACTAAATTTTATTTGTTTTTAATAAATTTAATTTATTAAATCTTGAAATTTTAAAAATATTTCTTTATTTAAAAATTAATATAATTGCGTAATTAATATATAAAATAAAATATAAAATAAATAAAGTATTAACAAATATAAATACTTTATATTAATTTTTGTAACTTTTATTAATTTTTTTTAAAAGATTTTAAATTATAATAAATATTAAATTAAATTATTTATAACAATTATAAAAGCGTAAATTTAATAAAATTAATTTATATATTATTTCTCTATATTCTTATAAATTTAAATATTTTTTTAATTATATTAAATAAGTTTATACTTTTTGCAATATCTTAAAATTGTTTATTTTTAATTATATAACAATATTATTATTTATTGCTTTTAATTTTATAATTAAAATAAAATTTAAGTTACAAAATTAATTATATAAATTAAATAAAATAAAATACAAGTTTTATTATTTATTTTATTAAAACTTTTATTAATTTAAGATTTTTTAATATTTATTTTTTAGTATATTGTTAGACTGATTGTTCAATTCTAATAGTTGGAATCGAATTGTATAAATTATAAAAATACTAACTATATTAGGTTAAAACTTGATCTAATTAGATATAACTTTCGGATCAGGTTATAGATTTCGGGGAAAAACCGATCCGAACAATCAATCTATATATTGTTATTATTTTTGTTATTAATAATAATTTCCAAGAATTTATTCTTAATTTTAAAAATCTTTAAAAACTTTATAAGTTTTAATATTAATTAATAATTAATATATTTAATATTAAAAAAAGTAAATTTAATAGAATATTTGCAAAATTAAAATATAATATTTATTTAATATATTAATACTTTTAAATAATTTAATATAATTTAAAAGTATTAGATTTAAGTAAACTATTTTAAATAATTTTCGAAATTAATATTATTAATAGTTCGAAAAAACAAATTTAAATTTACGAAAATTTTATATAATTATTTTTCTTAATTATTTTAAATAAAGAATAATAACAAATTAATATAATTTTCCTTTTAACAAATTATTAATTGTAACTTATATAATCAAAGATTAAATTAATTGTAATTTATAATTAAAATTATTTTTATTTAAAAAAAAAGAAGATATTTCTTTATATTTAATATACTTAAATAATTATAAACAATTAAATAATTCAAAATTTTAAAATAACTTTTGTATATAATTTTTAAATTATTATATACAATTAAAGTTATTTAAATATATTTATTTTAAAGTTCGAATTGTATTTTTATATTAATATTAATTACTTAATATAAATTAACAAGTTTTAATTAAATTTTATTTAAAATATTGTTGCTAAAAATTGTTTATAATTATTATATTTAAAATTAAGTATTAATATTTAAACTTTATCTAATATATTTGTTTTTCTCTCTTAAAATAAGCAATAAATAATTGATAAATATTTTGTTAAATATTTTGTTAAATATTTTGCGAAAATTTCTTTTTTTAATAATAATAATAAAAGTAAAGAAACTTTAATTAAATTATCTTGTAAATTAATTAAGATATAAACTACTAAATAACAAATTGCGAAAAATAGTTTTACTAGAAATTTTTTTGTTTAAAGATAATAATTAACTTAAAACTCTTAAAGAGTTTAATATCTTATAAACAAAAATATAAATATAATATAACAATATTTTTTAGTAATTCGAAATAAAAATAAAAAAAATACAAAGAAGTAATGCAAGTAACAACTAATATAAATAAGTTATTTTAAAATAATATAAACAAAAGTAACTTTTAAATCGAAGTATATTACTTAATACTATTAGATTGATTGTCGGATCGGATTTCGGTTCCAACTTTTGGAATCGATTCGATCCGACAATTTTAACATTAGAAATCGATTCAAAATCCGATTCGATTTCTATTATTTTGAAACTGAATCGATTCGATCCGACTTAATTCTCGATTTCAACATTAGAAATCGAATCGAATCGTCAAAAACGTCAAAAATACTAAAAATAGTATAAAATAAAATGTTAAATTTAGATTTTTTATTATTTTTTAGGTAATGCACAATAGTAATATATAATATAAAAATAATCTACTATATTTATTAATTAAATTAAATAGATTAA